>Ga0075364_10001342_pt1 | contig 13271 bp, 11 predicted proteins | sample EndMetdeltDD1764_FD_71517 | JGI IMG/M metagenome (GOLD analysis project Ga0075364, IMG submission 71517) | Populus endosphere microbial communities from Tennessee, USA - Endosphere MetaG P. deltoides DD176-4 | ecosystem: Host-associated > Plants > Roots > Endosphere | place: USA: Tennessee... | reverse complement strand
CAACTTGGCCATGCGCAAGAGCTTCCTCGCCGCCGCCGCGGCCTGCCTCCTGTCGGCGGCCGCCGCCCCGGCCGCCACGCCGGTGATCGGCTACCTGACGCCCGAGACCGCGCCCGACACCATCCGCATCCTGCCGCCCGCGCCCAGGGCCGGCGACGCCCGCGACGCCGCCGACCGGGCGGTGTTCCGCCAGACCCGCGGCCTCCAGGACAGCCCCCGCTGGAAGCTGGCGCACGCCGACATCGACGAGCGGGCGATCATGAAGGACATGGCCTGCGCCGTGGGCGTCGAGCTGACCCCCGCCAACGCCCCCAGGCTCACAGGCCTGATCTGGCGGATGCGCCAGGACGCGCGGACCGCGGTGAACGGGCCCAAGGACTTCTATGGCCGCAAGCGGCCCTACCTGGTCGACAAGGGGCCGATCTGCGACATCGCCAACCCCGGCCTGGACGCCAGCCCGGACTATCCGTCCGGCCACACCACCTGGGGCTGGAGCGTGGCGCTGGTCATGGCCGAGCTCGCGCCGGACCGGGCCACCGACATCCTCGTGCGCGGACGCAGCTATGGCGAAAGCCGGCTGGTCTGCGGGGTGCACAACCTCTCGGCGGTGGAGGCGGGACGCACCAACGCCTCGGCCGTGGTCGCGACCCTGCACGGCAGCCCCGAGTTCCGCGCCGACCTGGAGGCCGCCAGGGCCGAGGTCGAAAAGGCCAGGGCCGCCGGGCCCTCCCCCGATCCGGCCGCCTGCGCGGCGGAGGCGGCGCTGATCAAGGCCAGCCCCGTCGGCGCCGGGGCGTCCACGGCGCCATGAGCGCGAACCTGATCCTGGGCTCGTCCCACGTCCTGCAGTTCGCCTCCGCCGTCGGCGCCCACGACGCCACCTGGGAAGACGCCAGCGACCTGGTGCCGATTCGCTCGAGCCGGGGGGCGCAGAACTTCCTCGTCTACACCAGCATCCACCCCAGTTTCCTGGAGGTGACGCCCGGCGAAGGCGGAGCGGTGACGGCCACCTTCGGGCCGCTGATCGAGAAGATCCGGGACTTCAACGAGCCCGAGGCGAAGGTCGTCTTCGGCGTCGCCGGCAATGAGCACAACCTGCTGTTCCTGCGCGCCCAACAGCCCCTGTTCGACTTCGTCCATCCGGGCCACCCCGAGGTCGAGCCCGGCCGCCAGATCGTGCCCCTGGCGGTGATGCGCCTGATCATCACCCGCTACCTGCGGCGCGGCTTCGCGATCACCCAGGCCATCGCCGGACAGCTTGCGAAGGCCCAACTCTTCTACCTGCCGCCGCCCCCGCCGATCCCCTCCGAAGATCAGATCCGCGGCAACCCCGAGGTTTTCGCGTTTGACGAACAACCCGTGGAAGCGGCGTCCGTGCGCCTGAAGATCTACGAACTCTATCTCGAGACGGCGCAGGCCTTCTGCGCGCGCGCAGGGTTGACCTTCATCGCTCCGCCAGGGGAGCACCGCGACGCGCAAGGCTTCCTGAAGGCCGAATTCTGGTGTTCGGCCACCCACGCCACGCCGGCCTACTACAGCGGCATCGTCGCAACGCTTGGCCTGTGAGGGGCGCCCATGCATCCCTATAAGAGCTTTCCCGAACGACAGTTCTGGAACCGGGCCGTCTCGCGGACGCCCTGGGCCGAGGTGTTCCTGGGGGAGCCGGCGAAGTTCCGTATCGGCCGCGACGCGCGCGTGGCCTCCGCGGGAAGCTGTTTCGCCCGGCGCATCGCCGAGCACCTGATCGCCAGCGGCTATAACTACCAGGTGGTCGAGGCCTGCCACCCGATGATGGCCTCCATCGGCGCCGACTACGGCTACGGCGTCTTTTCCTGCCGCTACGGCAACATCTACACCGCCCGCCAGCTCCGGCAGCTCTTCGAGGAAGCGCTGGGCCTGCGCCCTCCGATCCTTCACCTGGGCCAGCGCGGCGCGGACGACTTCGTCGACTTCCTTCGCCCCAATATCGCCAAGGCCGGCTTCTCCTCGATCGCGGAGGCCAAGGCCGACCGGCTCTACCACCTGGGGCGGGTGCGCGAGATGATCGAGCAGATGGAGGTCTTCGTCTTCACGCTCGGTCTGACCGAAGCCTGGGCCGATCCCGGCCGCGACGTGGTCTATGGCTCCCACCCCGGCGTCTTCCTGGACAGCCTGCAGAGCGACCACATCGTCGCGGTCAACGCCGAATATCCCGAGGTCGTCGCCGACCTGGAGCGGGTCCTGGACCTGGCCGCCCAGGCCAGCAAGTGCGGCGGGCCGCGGACCATCCTCACCGTCAGCCCGGTGGCGCTGGCCGCCACCCATCAGCCGCAGCACGTGCTCAGCGCCACCAGCTATTCCAAGTCGGTGCTGCGGGCCGCCGCCGGCAAACTGGCCGCCAGCCGGGCGGATGTGGACTATTTCCCGTCCTACGAAATCTTCGCCCTCGCCCAGTCCTTCGGCCAGTTCCTGGCCGAGGACCTGCGCGACGTCAGCCCCCGCGGCGTCGAGGTGGCTATGCGGGTGTTCAGCGACATGTTCCTGGAGGGCCAGGCGGCCCCCGCCGCGCCCAAGCCGGCGCCGCCCGCCGCCGAGCCCGAGATGCCGAGCCTGGCGCAAGCCGAATGCGACGAGGTGGCCAACGCCTTCTTCGGGGGGCGAAGCTGAGGCGCTGAGGCTCAGATGCCGGCGTACCACTCGTAGCCGCGGTCCTCCCAGAAGCCGCCCTTGCCGCCGGCGATATGGTCGAACGCCGCCACCGCCTCGATGCGCATGACGTACTTGGCCTGCTTGTAGCCGAGCTGGCGCTCCACCCGCAGCCGCAAGGGCGCGCCGTGGGCCACCGGCAGGGGCTTGTCGTTCATCTCATAGGCCAGGATCGTCTGGGGGTGGTGGGCGTCCACCAGGTCCAGGCTCTCGTAGTACTTGCCCGAGCCGTCCAGGGTGGCGCCGCCCAGGTCGTCGGCGCAGTGGAAGACGATGTAGCGGGCCTCGCGCTTGAGACCGGCCCGGTCCAGCAGGGGCGAGAGCCGGGCCCCCGTCCACTTGGCGATGTCGCTCCAGCCCTCGACACAGTCGTGGCGGGTGATCTGGGTGCGCGACGGCAGGGCGCGCAGCTCGGCCAGCGAGAGCGCCAGCGGGCGCTCCACGAGACCATCGATCACCAGCTTCCAGTCGGAAAAGCCCGCGGCGAGATGGTCGCGGTAGGCGGCGTCGGCGGGATTGACCGAGCCGTTGGCGCGGAAGTCGGCGGAGATCAGCGCGGGCGGAAACTCCCGGGCCAGGGCGGTGCGATCCAGCACCAGGCGCTGGGCGCGCTTGGTGAGGCCCTCGGCGCGATCGAGCGTGGCCATGCCCTTGGCGCTGCCGGTGATGCGGTCGCAGGCGGCGAGGGTCAGGCCCGCGAGGCTGGCGAGGGCGGCCTTGAGGGCGCCGCGGCGGTCAGGCGCGCTCATTGTGCGGCCTCTCCTTCGGTTTCGATGGCGTAGCGGCCGGTGATCATCGAGCGCAGGTTGTTGAAAAGGCCCGAGGCGAGAACCATCGCCAGGTGCACGATCACGAACAGCACGATCAGGCTGGCGCAGATGAAATGGATCGAGCGCGCCGACTGGCGCCCGCCGAACAGGTCCAGCAGCCAAGGCCAGGCCGCGTCGATCCCCGGCGACATGGTCAGGCCGCTCGCCACCATCAGCGGCAGCAGGACCAGGGCCACGGCAAGGTAGGCCAGCTTCTGCAGGACGTTGTAGCTGCGCGCCGCCTCGCCCTTGGGGAACTGCAGGCGGGCGTGGGTGACCACCTCATGCCAGAGATGTTTGGGGGAAAGCTCGGCGCGACGGGGCCAGAGGTCGCGGGCGAGGTGGCCGCCGAGCAGGCTGGTCAGCAGGTAGACCGCGCCGTTGATGACGAACAGCCAGGCGAAGAAGAAGTGCCAGCGCCGGCCCGCCGCCAGATCCCGCCAGCTCGGGACGGTGGCCCAGGCCGGGAAGGCGCGGGGCTGCTGGTTGCCGGAGACGCCCAGAACCCCGGTGGTGGTCAGGTGCAGCGGGCCCAGATTGGTGACCCCGACCAGCTTGTCGCCATGCTCCTGCGCGCCGATCTCCAGCCAGGGGCGATCGAAGGCGGCCTTCTGGCCCCAGTAGAGGGCGGCGTGGGCGTTGAAGATCTGCAGGCCGCTCATCAGCAGCAGCGAGAGGGCCAGCACGTTGAGCCAGTGCGTGATGCGCGTCACGCCCGAGTGCCGGCGAACCAGGATCTTGGTCGACATTGGACGCCTCCCGACGGCGCAGCTTGCCACAGTCGGCATACGGCCGCGACCGGGCCCTGGATGCAAGGGAACGCCCGCGCCCTCGGATGCGCTTGGTGGTGGGGCGATGCGCGCCCGCCAAGGAGACCCGCATGGATAAGGACCGCGACGAGGCCGCCAAGCCCGCCCCCGGCAAGGCTGCGCCCTATCCGCCCGCCGACCGCACCGACGCGGTGGAGCCGCGAAGCTTCGACCCCTCGGCCGACGCCCCCACCCCGCCCGGCAAGCCCGGCGACGATCCGGCGGAGGGCAAGCGCTGAAGACGCTCGCCACCATCGGCTACCAGGGCGCGACCCAGGACCAGGTGATCGAGAAGCTCAAGCACGCCGGGGTCGAGGTGCTGGTGGACGTCCGCGCCGTCCCCGCCTCGCGGCGGGCCGGCTTCTCCAAGCGCATCCTGGCCGCCAGCCTGGCGCAGGCGGGCATCGACTACGTCCACCTGCGCGAGCTTGGCACGCCAAAGGCCGGGCGCGATGCGGCGCGGAAGAACCGCACGGCGGAGATGCACGCCATCTACGAAGAGCACTTGCAGGAGCCCGGCGCGCAACTGGACCTGGCCCGCGCGACCCAGATCGCCGGCGAGCGGAAGGCGGCCCTGCTGTGCTTCGAGGCCGAGGCCCACCGCTGCCATCGAGAGATCGTCGCCGGCCTCGTCTGCCAGGCGATCGGCTGCCGGATCGAGAACCTCTAGGGCTTCAGAGCTCCAGCTCGGCGCCGGCGAGATTGCAGCCGGCCAGCTTGGCCTGGTTCAGGTCGCATTCCAGGAAGCGCGCGCGCTGGGCGTTGGCGCCGCGCAGGTCGGCGCTGCGCAGGCAGGCCCTGGTGAAGTCGGTGCGGACATAGCGCCCCTGGCCGATCATCAGCGGTCCCAGCTGGGCGCCCTGCAGGTCGGCGCGGGCGAACTGGGCGTCGACCAGCTTGGCGCCCCGCAGGTCGGCCTCGCGCAGGTCCGCGCCGCGGAAGTCGCAGCCGGAAAGATCGGCGCCCTGCAACTGCACGCGCCGCAGGTCCATGCCGAAGAAGATGGAGCGGGGCGCGATCAGGGCGGTCAGCCGCCGTCCGGACAGGATCTGCAGCGGGCGGAAGTCCACCTCCGGCAGGTTCATCACCGAGCCCTGGGCGCCGTTGGTGTCGCAATAGGTCTCGTGCGCCGCCAGGATCTCGTCCAGCGGCTTGTCGTCGACGTAGAACAGCGCCGGCGGGGCGCGCAGGACGTGGGAGAGGTCCGCCTCGTCGAGCCGCGCATGCTCCAGGTTCACCCCGGCCAGAACCGCCCGCTTCATGGAGGCGCCGGTGAGGTCGGCCCCGCCCAGGTCCGCGCCGGAGAGGTCGGCGCCGTCCAGCACCGCGCGCATCAGCCGAGCGCCCGCCAGGTGCGCGCCGGCGAGCACCGCATCGGTGAAGTCGCTGGCCGTGGCGATGGCGCCGGAGAGCTGGGCGCCTTCGAGATTGGCCCCGTGCAGCACCGCGTAGGTCAGCTCGCCCGGGCGCTGCTCGTGGCGCAGGACGCGGAAGCCGTCGAGCTTGTCCTGCAGGGCGATGCGGCCCTCGCGCAGGTCGCAGCCGGCCATCTCGGCCATGGCGAGGTTCGCCCCGCGCAAGCAGGCCCCGCGCAGGTCGGCGCGCTTGAGGTTGATGTGGCGCATGTCGGCTTCGCGCAGATCCGCGCCGAACAGGATCGCCCGCGAGAGGTTGGAGCCCGAAAGGGTGGCGCCCGAAAGGCAGGCGCCGGCGAGGTCCGCCTCGCGCAGATCGACGCCTTCGAGGACGCAGTTCGACAGGTCCGCATAGGTCAGGCAGAGCCGGCGCCCGCCGGCGCGGCCGACGAGATAGCGCTGGTGCGCCTCGACCGCCTCGTTCAGCGCCTTGGGATCGAGCGGCGTGTGGTGTTGCGGGAGCGGCTGGGTCATCGCGATGGCCCAACTATCGCTGATCGCGCTTAAGGAACGGTGTGCGGCGAGTCGGAAACCTTACCCGCGGCGATCAGAGCCAGCCCTTGCGGCGGAACCACCACAGGGGGACCAGGGCGGCCAGGACCATCAGCGCCAGGGCGACGGGATAGGCCCAGGGCTGGTCGAGCTCGGGCATGTGGTGGAAGTTCATCCCCCAGACCGAGGCTAGCAGGGTCGGCGGCAGGAAGATCACCGCATAGACCGAGAAGAACTTGATGATGCCGTTCTGCTCGATGTTGATCAGCCCAAGGGCCGCATCCAGCAGGAAGGAGATGTGGCTGGATTCGAAGCTGGCGTGCTCGGTGAGCGACTGGGCGTCCCGCTGCAGGGAGACGAGGTGGGCCTTGCAGGTCTCGTCGCTGGCGATCTCCTGCGCCAGGCTGGCGTAGCTCAGCACCCGCCCAAGGCTGGTCAGGCAATTGCGCGCCAGCGAGGCGATCGACTGGGCCCGCGCCAGCTCGGTCAGCAGGGGCTCGAAGGCGCCGCCCTGCGGGCGGTTGAAGATGGTCCGAGAGGCGGATTCCACCTGGTCGCTGGTCTGTTCGATGACCTGGGCCAGACGCTCGATCACCGCATCCAGCAGGCCCAGCAAGGCCTCGGTCCCGGTGGAGGCGCCCCCGGGGCCGGCCCGCTCGGCATAGACGTCGAACGCCCTCAGCCTGGCGTAGCGCACGGTGACCAGCAGCCCGCCCGCCAGCACGAAGGTCACCGGCTCGGCGGTCGGCGACTCATGGCTGCGCGCCAAAAGCGTGGCGGTCATGAAGGTCGCCCCGCCCTCCTGGTAGAGGCGGCTGGAGGGCTCGATCTGAGCCATCTCCTCGGGGGTGGGGATCTCGACGCCCAGCGCGTGCTCGACGAACAGCTCCTCCTCGCGGGTGGGCTTGTCGAGGTCGAGCCAGATGGCGTCCTTCGGCGGGGTCCAGCCGTCCTGCGGGGCGAGCGCCTCGAAGCCGGGCGCGCCACGCCTCAGGAGGTGAAGCACGCTGGCGCTTAGCTACTTGCCGGGCTTGGCGTCGGAGCCGCCGCCCATGGCCGCGGCGATCAGGGCGCCGATCTGGTCGGTGGAATCGGCGACCTGGCTCAGCATGCGCAGCGGTCCGGCGCCGGGCCGCATGGCGGTGTTCATCTGCGTCGCCGCGGTCTGGGCCATGGCGATGGCGGTGTTCTCGGCCGTGTGCAGGCTCGAACCGGCCACCTGGCGGGCGGCGGCGTCGGGATAGATGAAGCCGTAGGTCGCGTAGGTCGAGCCGCCCAGGTCGCGATTGGGGTCGTACCAGACCTTCACCGCGCTCCAGTCGCCGCGGGGCGAGACGTCGACCAGGGTGACGTCCTTCTCGATCTTGCCGCGCGAGCCCTCGATGGGCGACCAGTTGGCGTGGGTGATCTGGATGATCCGATCGGTGAGCACCTGGCTCACCACCGCCACGTGGCCAAGCCGCATCCGCTCGGTGGGCTTGAAGCAGAGCACCGCGCCGGTCTTGGGCGTGAAGCCGGTCTCATAGCGGCCGAGCGCCTGTTTCCACCAGGTGTAGGCGTCGCCGAAGATCTGGATGCCCGACACCAGCCGGGCGAAGGGCACGCACTGCCAATAGGTGTCGGCCACCGCGTGAGCGGTGGGGGTAAGGACGACAAAGGCCGCGACGGCCAAGGAACCCCAGAGGGTCCTCTTCCGCTTTAGCATTGTACGGCGACGCTCCCCGACACTGACACCAAGAGCTAAGCCTAACCCGCATCCAGTGAAAAGAGGGTTTACGCCGCCGCGACGCCCGGTCGCGCATGCGGTGGAATAATCACAAGCACGTTACAACTCGCAGATTCAAGTTTATCTTCGATACCCGGAAGTCCTCAGCGGCCGATTCCTCCGCCGCTTCTCCCTCGATCCGGCGGCGCGCCCCGGCGAGACCCGTAAACTTGCTGAAGTCGGCGGCGATATAGACTTTGCCGATTTCATTCTGGCCTTCGGTTTACAGGAGATCACGGGGGTGTAACGGAGCGAAACAAGAGCTCGCCGGTTTGACGCCAATCAAAGCGCGGGCGGCGGCGGCGGATTGGGCGCGGCCAAGGTTTGGTCAGCTTGCTGTGGATAAAGGCGCCGGCGCCCGATCGGCTGGCCCCGGGCGGCGGATCGGCTACTAAGGTCGGCCTAAAGCCCCTACGCGACCCCAAGGAGCCCTGCATGGCGTCCATCGCCGACCTCGTCGTCCGCCCCGAAGCCTGGGCCGCGCTCCTCACCCTGATCGTGATGGAGGTGGTGCTGGGGATCGACAACCTGGTCTTCGTGTCGATCCTGTCGAACAAGCTGCCGCCGGAGAAGCGGCGGCGCGCGCGCTTCGTCGGCATTTCGCTGGCGCTGATTCTCAGGATCCTGCTGCTCTCGACCCTGGCCTTCATCGTCGGCCTCACGGCCCCGGTGATCACCCTTCCCTTCGCCGCCCCGCTGGACGCCGAGGGCCATCCGGTCTTCGACCTGGCCTTCTCCTGGCGCGACCTGATCCTGCTGGGCGGGGGCCTGTTCCTGGTCTGGAAGGCCACCACCGAGATCCATCACACCGTCGACCCTCACGAGACCGACGAGTTGCTGGACAAGCGCCGCACGGTGACGCTCGGCTTTGGCGCGGCGATCGTGCAGATCCTGGCGCTGGACATCGTCTTCTCCATCGACTCGATCCTCACGGCCGTGGGCATGACCGAGCACCTGCCGATCATGGTGACGGCGGTGACCGTGGCGGTGCTGCTGATGCTGCTGGCGGCCAATCCGCTGGCCGACTTCATCAACAACAATCCCAGCATCGTCATGCTGGCGCTGGGCTTCCTCCTGATGATCGGCGCCACCCTGATCGCCGACGCCTTCGGGGTGCACGTGCCCAAGGGATACATCTACGCCGCCATGGCCTTCTCCGGCGGGGTGGAGGCGCTGAACATGGCCGCGCGGCGGGCCAAGCGGCGCGCCAAGCGCTAGCCCCCTCGTCGCATTGCCCGGGCGCCCCGACGCAGCCTAGCCTCGCGCCAGGTCCCTGATTCGCGCGCGACGGGCGCGCGCGGCTCGCGTCCGGTGCGCCCATGCCGATCAGCTACCTGTCCGCCGGCCAGATCGCGGGCCTCAGCGTCACCGCCTTCCAGCAGCTGTCGAGCACCAAGATCGGCCAGCTCACCGCCACCCAGATGGCGGCGCTCACGGCCACGGAACTGGAGGCGCTCAGCACCGCCCAGGCCGCGGCGCTGGCCTCCACCCAGGTCAAGGCGCTCAGCGTCGCCCAGCTGCCCCACGTGCCGGACGCCATGGTGTTCAGCGCCAGCCAGCTCCTGGCGCTGAACGGCTCGCAGCTCTCGGCGATCACCGACACCCAGTTCGGCCACATCGACGCCACCGAGCTTTCGCAGATGTCGACCACGACGGTCGCCGCGCTCAGCGCCACGCGGCTGTCGCAGCTCACCTCGGGTCAGGCGGCGGGGCTCACCGCCACCCAGGTGCGCAACCTGACCATCACCCAGGTCGCCGGGCTGACGGCCACGGACATGGGAGAGCTCAGCTCCGACCAGGTGGGCGCGCTGACGACCACCCAGGTGGGCCGGCTCACCACCACCCAGACCAACGCCCTCTCGACCGCCCAGGTGGCGGGCCTGACCGCCACCCAGGTGGGGGCGCTGTCCACCACCAGCCTGACCGCCCTGGACGCCACCCACGTCCAGGTCCTGAGCTCCACCCAGCTCGCGGGCCTGACCTCTACCCAGGTGGCCAGCCTCTCGCAGACCGACTTCGCCGAGCTCACCACCACCCAGGTGGCGGGCCTGACCGTCACCGCGCTCGCGGCGATCGCCCCGGCCAGCCTCTGGAGCCTGGACAGCGCGGTCATCCAGGGCCTCAGCGCCACCCAGTTCGGCGGCCTGACCACCACCCAGCTCGGCGCCCTGGACGCCACGGGCTTTTCCAAGCTGAGCGCCACCCAGGTCGCCTCGCTGGCGCCCGCCCAGCTTGGCGCCCTGACCGCCACCAACCTGATCGGGCTCTCCGATCCGCAGATCGCCGCCCTGACCACCAGCCAGGTGCAGGCCTTGTCGGCGGCCCAGCTGGGCGCCCTGGACGCCACCCAGTTCGCCCGCTTCTCCTCGACCCAGGTGCTGTCCCTGCGGCCCGCCCAGATCGGGGCGCTGGCGGCGGAGAACATCTCGGGCCTCAACGCCACGGTCATCGGCCTGCTGTCCACCAGCCAGGTGGCGGGGCTCTCGGCCTATCAGGCGCGGCGGCTCACCACGACCGACATCCGCGAGTTCAGCGTCGCCCAGGTGGGCGCCCTTGGCCCCGGCCACATCGCCGCGCTGGCGCCCGACGCCTTCGCGGCGCTGAGCCCCGACCAGTTCGCCGTCCTGAGCTCGAACCAGCTCTCGGCCTTGCCGGGCTCCTCGCTGGACGCCCTCACCCCCACCCAGGTGCAGGCGCTCACCACCACCCAGCTCGACGGGTTCTCGACCACCACCATCAAGGGCCTGGGCTCCACCGGCTTTGGATCGCTGAACGCGGTCCAGGTGCTGTCGCTGGCGGCCACCCAGCTTGGGGCGCTGTCGACCACCAACCTGGCGGCGATGGACACCGTGGTCTTCGGGGCCCTGACCGGGACGCAGGTCGCGGGCTTCACCACCACCCAGATGGCCGCCCTGCCCAGCAGCCAGCTGGCCCAGCTCCAGTTCGCCCAGATCTATTACCTGGCGGGCAGCCAGATGGCGGCGCTGACCTCCTCGCAGGTGGCGAGCCTGAGCACCACCCAGCTGGCGGCCTTGGGGGCCAACCAGGTGGGCGCGCTGTCCACCACCGCCTTCGCGGCGCTGAACGCGACCCAGGTCCAGGCGCTCACCACCGGCCAGCTCGCCGGGATCAACGTCAACCAGATCAAGGCCCTGGGCGCGGACGACATCGACGAATTCACCGACACCCAGTTCGCGGCCCTGACGCCCGGCCAGATCGGCGCCATCGACCCGGCGCTGATCGGCGCCTTCTCCAGCGACGGGGTGGCGGCGCTGACGACCACTCAGGTGACGGGCCTGACCACCGCCCAGCTCTCGGCGCTGGCCGCCGGCTGGCTCCAGGCGCTGGCGCCCAGCCAGATCGGCGCCCTCACCGGCACCCAGGTCCGCACCCTGCCGCTGGCGGTGCTGGGCGCCTTCAGCGTCACCCAGATCGCCGCCCTGACGCCGACCCAGATCCCGGCCTTCAGCACCACCCAGATCGCCGCGCTGACCACCACCCAGGCGCTGGCGCTCACGCCCATGCAGCTCAACGTGATGAGCAGCGCCCAGGTCGGCGTCCTGCCGATCTGAGCCTACAGGAAGCTGTAGGGGTCGATGTCCAGCGCCAGGCGGATGGCGCCGGGGGGCCTGACCCGCGCTCGCCAGGCGGCCATGAAGGCCGAGAGGTCCACCCCGCGGTCGGCGCGCACGAGGAAGCGCTTGCGCCGGCGCCCGCGCACCAGGCCCAGCGGCGCGTCGGCCGGGCCATAGATCTCCACCCCCTCGGCGTTGGGCGCGACCTTGGCCATCTGCTGGACGAAGGCCTCGAGCTGGGCCACGTCGGGCCCCGAGGCGATCACCGCCGCCAGCCGGCCGAACGGGGGCAGCTTGGCGAGCTCGCGCTCCTGCATCTCGGCGGCCACGAAGGCGTCGCGGTCCTGGGCCTTGAGGGCCTGCATCACCGCGTGCTCGGGGGCGTAGGTCTGCAGCAGCGCGCGGCCCGGCCGGTCGCGCCGGCCCGCCCGCCCCGTCGCCTGGGCCAGCAGCTGGAAGGTGCGCTCGGCGGCCCGCAGGTCGCCGCCGCGCAGGCCAAGGTCGGCGTCCACCACGCCCACCAGGGTGAGGTTTGGGAAGTTGTGCCCCTTTGCCGCCGCCTGGGTGGCCACCAGGATGTCGATCTCCCCGGCCGCCATGGACTCCACCAGCCGCCGGGCCTCCTTGGCGTCGAACACCGTGTCGGAGGAGAAGACCGCGACGCGGGCCTCGGGGAACCGCTCCCTCGCCTCCTCCTCCACCCGCTCCACGCCCGGGCCGATGGAGACCAGGCTGTCGGCCGCCCCGCAGTGCGGGCAGCGCTGCGGCTTGGGCATGGAAAAGCCGGTCAGGTGGCAGACCAGGCGGCCGGTGTAGCGATGCTCCACCAGCCAGGAGTCGGTGTCCGGCGCGGTCATCCGCCCGCCGCAGGCCTTGCACAGCACCAGCGGCGCATAGCCCCGCCGGTTGAGGAACAGCAGCACCTGCTCGCCCCGCCCCAGGGTCTCGCCCATGGCCTCCACCAAGGGCGGCGAGAGCCAGCGGCCGGGCTCCGGCGGCGCCTGGCGCAGGTCGACGAGGTCGATGTCGGGCAATTGGGCGACGCCGTGGCGGCCCGAGAGTCGCAGCCACCGGTAGCGGCCGGTCTCGGCGTTGCGCAGGGTCTCCAGGGAGGGCGTGGCCGAGGCCAGCAGGACGCCGGCCTCCTCGATCTTGCCGCGCACCACCGCCAGGTCGCGGGCGTGGTAGATGAAGCCCTCCTCCTGCTTGAAGGAGCCGTCGTGCTCCTCGTCGACGACGATCAGCTTCAGGCGCTGGAAGGGCAGGAACAGGGCCGAGCGGGCGCCCACCACGATGGAGCAGCGCCCGGCGGCCACCGCCTCCCAGACCCGCCGGCGGGCGGGCGGGGCCACGTCGGAGTGCCACTCTCCCGGCTGTGCGCCGAAGCGGGCGGCCACGCGGCCGATCACCGCCTGGGTCAGGGCGATCTCCGGCAGCAGGATCAGGACCTGGGCGGTGGGATCTCGGGCCAGCACCCGGGCGGCGGCCTCGAGGTAGACCTCGGTCTTGCCCGAGCCGGTGACGCCGTCGAGCAGGGCGACGTTGAAGCCGCCCTCGTCCAGCATCTCGTTCAGGAGGCCCACGGCCGCCGCCTGGCTGGGATTGAGGTCCGAGCCGGGTCGCGACGGATCGGGGGGATCGAAGGCCGCCTGCGGGACCCGCACCAGGATCTCCAGGCAGCCCTCGTCCAAAAGGCCCTTCACCACCCCGGAGGAGACGCC
>Ga0075364_10001341_pt1 | contig 13271 bp, 8 predicted proteins | sample EndMetdeltDD1764_FD_71517 | JGI IMG/M metagenome (GOLD analysis project Ga0075364, IMG submission 71517) | Populus endosphere microbial communities from Tennessee, USA - Endosphere MetaG P. deltoides DD176-4 | ecosystem: Host-associated > Plants > Roots > Endosphere | place: USA: Tennessee... | reverse complement strand
CCGCCGCCCGCGCCTTCGCGTTATCCGGCCGTGCCTGCGCCCGTGACTTCGCCCGCTTCCGTTTCGTCTCCGCCGGTGCCACCGCTCTCCGCGCCGCCGGCGCCGCCGCCCGTCGTCGAGCATCCGTCGCCCGAGCGGACGCGGCCCGCGGCCGCGACCGCGTCCGGCGCCGCTGCCGTGCCGCCGGTGCGTCCGCCGCTTCCACCACCACCACCGCCGCCGCCACCGACGACGGAGCCTCTCGAGCCGGAGCGATCCGGCATCGACTGGGAGAGCCTCGTCGGCGTCAAGCTGTTCTCGGCGATCGCCGGCATTGCGCTGCTGCTCGCGGCGGTGTTCTTCCTGCGCTACTCGGTGCAACAGGGCTGGCTGCAGCCGCCGGTGCGCGTGGCCATCGGCATCATCGTCGCGATCGGACTGCTCCTCACGTGCGAGCTGAAAGCGGCGCGCCGGTATCCGGCGACCGCCAACGCCATGGACGCGTCGGCGATCGCGATCCTCTTCGCCACGTTCTTCGCGGCGCACGCACTCTGGCACCTGATACCGGCCGCCGTGGCCTTCGGACTGCTGGCGCTCGTCACTCTCGTCGCCGTGGTGCTGTCGATCCGGCGCGAGTCGCTCTTCATTGCGGTCCTGGGACTGCTCGGCGGATTCGCCACGCCGGCGCTGCTGTCCACCGGCGAGAACCGTCCGATCCCGCTGTTCGCATACCTGCTCCTGCTGAATATCGGGCTCGCGTGGGTGGCCCATCGGAGGGTCTGGCCGGTGCTGTCGTGGCTGACCGTCGCGCTGACCGCCGTGTATCAGTGGGGATGGGTCTTCAAGTTCCTCACGAGCGGGCAGCTCTCGCTCGCGATGGGCGTCTTCCTCCTGTTCCCGCTGGTGGCGATCGCGGCGCTGGTGCTCGGATCGCGCGGCAGCACGCCCGAGGCGGAGGCCGCGTCGGCGTCGTTCGAGAGCAGCGCCCTCGTCGCGTCGGTGCTCCCGCTGTTCTTCGCCGTGTATCTCGCGGTCGTGCCGGGGTACGCCGGACACCCGTGGCTGCTGCTCTCGTTCCTCTTCGTCCTGGACGCGGGACTGATCGCCGTCACGATTGCGCGACGCCAGGATCTGCTCGCCGCCGCGGCGGCGCTTGCCACGCTCATCGTCATGGCGGGGTTCCTCTGGACGGGCTACTCGCCGGCCGCGCGTCTGGCGGTCGTCGTCTTCACCGCGCTCTACGTCCTCCTCTTCACCTGTGCGCCGGTGATGGCCGGCTGGCTGGAACGGCCGTTCGACGATCTCGGCGAGCGCAGCGCGTATGCGGGCCCGCTGCTGCTGTTCGCCTTCGCCGTGCTCGCGCGGATCGATCCGGCGCTGGCGAGCCCGTGGCTGCCGTTCGGCGTGCTGCTCGTCCTGCTCGCCGTCATCGGGGTGCGGGCGGCGCTCACCGGTGAAGGGCCGCTGTACTTCGTCGCCGCCTTCTTCGCGATCGCGGCGCAGGCGTCCTGGTCGGCGACTCACCTGGACGTGTCGCGCCTGCGCACCGCCGTCGAGATCTACGCGGCGTTCGGCGTCCTCGTCCTGGCGGCGCCGATCCTCGCACGGCGCGCCGGACGCGCGTTCACGCCCGCATCCGGCACCGGCGTCGTCGTGCTGGCGAGCCTGCCGCTGCTGCTGTTCCTCGCCGCCGGGCCGATCGCGCCCGAGGCGTTGTGGGCGCTCGCGCTGCTGCTCGCCATCCTCAACGCCGCGATGTTCATCGAGAGCGCTTCCGTCGGCCTGCCGCCGATCTCGTTCCTCGGCTCGATCCTGTCGTGGGCGATTCTCGCCGTGTGGTGGGTGCGCGCGTCGGGGAGCGTGGGCGTGCTCGCCTCGCTGTCGGTCCTCACGGGCATGACGCTCGTGACGCTCGGCGGGTACGTCTGGGCGCAGCGACGGCCGGCGGATGCGTCCGGGAGCGCGCCCGCGCGATTCTCCGACGGCCTGTTCCTCGGCCTGTCGGGACACCTCTGCCTCATGCTGCTGGCGGTCAACCCCGCGTGGTCGATTCCGCCGTGGCCGGTCTTCGGCACGCTCGTCGTACTGACGCTTGCCACGAGCGTGGCGGCGCTCGCCGTGCGTGCCGGCGCCTTCCATGTCGCGGGCACGGCCGCGGCGGCGATGGTCGTCCTCGCGTGGACGATCGCGGCCGCGGGACGGTCGTGGGGACTGGTGGCGCTCCTCGCCGCGACCGGCGCGTCGGCGTTCGCACTGGGCTGGATCGCGATCGCGCGGCGGCGCGACCTGACGACCGCCGCCGCCGCGGGCGCCGTCGTGTCGCTGTTCGTGGCCGAGGCCACCGCGATGGGCGCCTCCGGCGTGCCGGCCGCGCCGTTCACGGCGATCGTGATCGCACACGCCGCCAGTCTTTCCGCGATCCTGACGATCGCCTCGTGGCGCTCCTGGCGGCCGCTCGCGGTGGCCGCCGCGGCCGCCGGCTGGGCCGCGGCGCTGCACTGGCAGTTCTTCCTCATGCCCGGGCCGCCATGGACGCGGCTGCTCGTCCTGTCCGCTGCGATCTACGCCGTGTTCGTCGCGTACCCGTTCGTCCTGGGACGACGTATTCAGGACGATCGCCATCCGTACATCGCGACGGTCATGGCGAGCGCGATGTTCTTCTTCGCGGCGCGCGCCGCGCTGGACGCGGGCGGCATGAGCTGGATGATCGGTCTCGTTCCCGTGGTGGAGAGCGCGGTGCTCGCCGTGCTGCTGCGGCAGCTGCTGCGGCTCGAGCCGCCAGGCGCGCGCGATCTCGGCCGGCTGGCGCTCGTGGCCGGCGCCGCGCTCGCGTTCGTGACGGTCGCGATCCCGGTCCAGCTGCGGCACCAGTGGATCACGATCGGCTGGGCGCTCGAGGGGGCGGCGCTCGCGTGGCTGTTCCGGCGCATTCCGCACCGCGGCCTGTTCTACTCGGCGACCGCGCTGCTGACGGTGGTGTTCGTGCGGCTCGCGCTGAATCCGGCGATCTTCCTCTACGAGCCGCGCGGCGCGCTGCGGATCTTCAACTGGTACCTTTACACCTACATGTTGTGCGCCGCGGCGATGATTCTCGCGGGCTGGTGGCTTTCGCTGACCGACGACACCGTCGCCGGCACCGTGCGCGTGTCGCGGCTGCTGCCCGCGGCCGCGGGAGTCCTCCTGTTCGTCGTCCTGAACATCGAGATCGCCGACTACTTCGCGACCGGTCCGGAGATCACGTTCCGCTTCGGCGCCGGCGTCTCGCAGGATCTGACCTACACCATCGGCTGGCTCCTCTTCGGCATGGGGCTGCTGGCGATCGGCATCTGGCTGCGCAACCATGCCGCCCGCGTCGCCGCGGTGATGCTGATCGCCGTCACGACGTTCAAGTGCTTCCTCTACGACCTCCGATCGCTGGGCGGCCTGTATCGCGTCGGTTCCTTCGTCGGCCTCGCGATCGCCCTCGCGCTGGTCTCGCTCGCGCTGCAGAAGTTCGTGCTCGCGCGGCCGGAGAAGACCGCATGAGGCCGCTGCCGTTCGCCGTCCTGCTCGCGGTTCTCGCACAGGCCGCCGCGCCGGGTTCACCGCGTGTCGAACGTCCGATCGCCGTGTCGGCTCCCGGACCGCGGCGGCTGCCGATCGACGCCGCGCTGCTCTCCGGCGGCGCGCCTTTCACGGTCGTGCGGCGCGGGGCGTACCGCGAGCGCCTCGTCGCGGAGGACGGCCTGTCCGACCTGCGCCTGGTGGCGGCTGACGGACGTGAAGTTCCGTACCTGCTCGTCTATCCTCCCGTTCGCGATCCGCAGTGGATCGCGGCCGGCGTGGAGCCGATCGCCGCGACGAAGCAGACGAGCGGATTCGAGGCGGATCTCGGAAGCGTCCGGGACATCGGCGCCCTCGACGTGCGCGACCTGGCCGGTCCGTTCATGAAGCGTTTCGCGCTGGAGGCGAGCGCCGATCGCGCGCATTGGACGCTCGTCGTGCCCGAGGGGACGCTGTTCGACGTCCCCGAGCGGCAGATCCGCGAGACGCGGGCGGTCTTCACCGCCGGACCCTACCGCTACCTGCGCCTGACGTGGGACGACACCAACAGCGCGCGCGTGCCGCCGCCCTCGCGCGTGTTCGCCCGCCTGGCCGTTGCGGGCGCCGCACCCGCGCCGCTCGTCGTTCCGCTGCAATTCGAGCGGCGTCCGAGCGAGCCGGGCCGCAGCCGCTATCACGTCACGCTGCCGGCCGCCCGTCTCCCGCTGGCCGCGCTGCGCCTGGACGCCGGCGGCACGTACGTCTTCAGGAGCGTGACCGTGACGGAGTCGCGGTTGTCGACGTGGCAGGCGACGCCGATCACGATCGGGCAGGGCTTCCTCGTCCGCGATCAAACCGCTATGATGCTGCGCGTGCCGATTCAGCAGCCGACGCAGGCCGAGATCGACGTCCTCGTGGAAGACGGCGACAACGAGCCCTTGAACCTGCGCGCGGTCTCGGCCGAAATCGCGGAGCTTCCGTGGATCTACGTCGAAGCGGAAGGACCGCTGGTCGCGCGGTACGGAGACGCCACGCTCGCAAAGCCGTCGTACGATCTCGAGGCCGCGCGGCCGTCGATCGACATCGACAAGATCCCGGAGGGGCGCTGGGGCTTGACCTCCTCGCTGGCGCCGGCGCCGTCTTCTCCTCCCGACATGGCCGCGCTCGGCGGCGCGCCGCTCGACGTGTCGTCGTTCCGCTATTCGCGCGAGATCGCCGCCGGTGCGCCGGGCCTCGTGGCCCTGCCGCTCGACGCCGCGGTGCTCGCGCACAGCGCGGGACCGGATCGTGAATTCGCCGACGTGCGGATCGTCGACGGGACGGGCCGCCAGGTGCCGCGCCTGGTGGAGCGCCGGCCGGAGCCGTTGGTGGTGCCGCTGCGTGCGCAGCCCGCGACGCCGGTGGCCGTCGCGCTGCAGCCGGCGGCCGGACGCAATCGATCCGTCTATCGCCTGTCCCTGCCGTACGCCGGACTGCCCGACGCCCGCATCGTGATCGGGACGACGGCGCGCGTCTTCCGGCGCCACGTCGAGATCGGCTACGAGCGCCCGGCCGATCGCGGCCATCGCGATCCCTGGTTCCTGGCGATCACCAGCGTCGAATGGTCGCGGACGGAAGGCTCCGCGGCGGAGCTGACGCTGCCGGTGAGCGGCGCGCCGGACGCGACGGAGCTCACGCTGGTCGTGGACGAGGGAGACAACAGCGCGCTCCCCCTGTCGACCGTGCAGCTGCTGCTGCCGTCGTACCGCCTGCGGTTCGTCCGGCCGGACTCCCCGTCGCGGCTCGTCTACGGCAGCGATTCGATCGAGGGGCCCCGCTACGATCTGGCGCTGCTCGCGCCGGCCGTGCTCGGCGCGGCGGTCGCCGACGCCGCGATGGCGACGGAAGTCGGGACGCCGGCGGCCGCAGCGGAGCAGTTGATCTCGCCTCGCATGTTCTACGTCGTGCTCGCGGGAGCCGTCGTCGCGCTGCTCGGCGTCCTGGCGGCCCTGCTGCGCAAGACATAGATCACGTCCGGCGATTGAAAGGCTTGCGGCGGCAGTCACGTCACGTACGAGGACGAGATCGCGGAGCGCGCAGAATTCGCAAAGAAAGACATCATTGATTTCTCTGCGTCTCTGCGAGCTCCCGCGAAATCGTGACGTGACAGGCGCCGCAGGCTTTCTCGGGCGCAGGACGCGATCAGCCGGTCGCCAGGATCGAGATGAGCTCGCCGAGGATCATCGCCGTCGCGCCCCAGACGTGGTTCCCGCGGAGATCGAAGTAGGGGTACTCGATCGCGATGCCTTCCCGGGTGCGCGTGCCGCGGCGGATGTTCGACGCGTCCTGGAGATCCTCGATCGACACTTCGATCACTTCCTCCACCTCGTGCGCCGCCGGCTTGAAGTCCGGGCGCTCGTCGGTGATGCCGACGATCGGATGCAGCGTGAAGCCGCTCACCAGCACGTACACGGGCGTGAGCTGCCCGAGGATCCGGATGCGCGCCGGATCGACGCCGATCTCTTCGTAGGCCTCGCGCAGCGCGGCCTGCGTCGGCGTCTCCCCTTCGTCGGTGGCGCCGCCGGGCAGGCTGATCTGGCCCGCGTGGCGCTTGAGATGGCTGGCGCGCACGGTGAGCGGAAGCGCCGCCCCGCGATCGCCGGGATAGAGGAGCAGCAGGCCGGCCGCGCTGCGCGCGTCGCTCGGGAACTCGCCGGGCTTCCAGCCCGTGCGCGGCGGCGTCGGCATGAACGGCAGCTGCGCTTCGAGTCCGGGCAGCGTTCCCGCCAGCCGTTCGCGCAGCGTCGTCTCGAGCTGGAGCAGCGAGCTCACTTCTTCGTCTTCGTCGAGCCCTTCGGCGCTGCCTGGGCCGCCGGTCCCGCGGCCGACGCGTCCGCGAGCAGGCCCACGCTGAGCGCGTAGGCGTTGACGCAGTTGTAGTCGAGCAGCGCGTGGTAGTTGGGATAGACGAGGAAGTGCCGCTTGTCGCCCGAGACGAGGGAGGCGGTGATGTCGGCGTTCGGCAGCGGGCCGCCGGTCCGCGTCCGGACGCCGAGCTTCTTCCATTCCGACAGCGGCATCGGGATCGTCATCTGCCGGCGGCCGAGGCAGCCGTCCGTCCGGAACGGCGCCGTCGCCGCGACCGCCTGGAGCGTCGTCTCCGGCACGCGCACTTCGCGTCCCCACGCCTCGCTGCGGGCCCAGCCTTTTTCGGCGAGGTAGTTGCCGATGGACGCGAAGACGTCCGGCGTCGATCGCCAGATGTCGCGGCGGCCGTCGCCGTCGAAATCCTGCGCGTACAAGAGGAAGCTGGACGGCATGAACTGCGGCTGCCCGAGCGCCCCCGCCCAGGATCCGCGCAGGGCGGCGGGCTCGACGTCGCCGCTGTCGAGGATCTTCAGCGCGCCGAACAGCTCCTCGCGAAACATGGCCGATCGCCGCGGATCGTAGGCGAGCGTCGCGAGCGTCTGGATGGTGGGCCTCACGCCGCTGAACCGCCCGAAGTTCGATTCGATGCCCCACACGGCGACGAGGACGCCGACCGGCACGCCGTACTTCGCGCTGACCTTCGCGAGCACGGCGGCGTGTTCGCTCCGTTTCGCGCGCGCCGTCCGGACGACCTTGGGGGTCACGCGCTGTTCGAGGTACCGATCCAGCGTCTGCACGATCTCGGCCTGCGCGCGGTCCCGCTCGACCACGACCGGCAGGGGCTCGAGCCCGGTGAACGCCGTGTCGAGCGTGGCGTCGCTGATCCCGCGCGTCTTCGCTTCGTCGCGGACGCCGCGCAGCCATTCGTCGAAAGGGGGCTGCGCCGCCGGCGCCACGGGCGCCTGCTGATACGGCACGAGCAGCGCCAGGGCCAGCAGGACGGCAGGAACGCGCATGAGCATCTATTATGAACCGTATGGCGAGCGAGCTCTTTCCCCGTATCACCGCACCCGCCGCGCGCGCCGTCTCGGACCTCGTCCGGGGCGCCACGTTCGACGACTTCCTCCTCACGCCCCAGCGCAGCGTGATCGAGCGCCGCGATCCCGCGGCCATCGATCTCTCGTGCCGCGTGTCGCAGCGGATCACGCTGAAGCGGCCGATCGTGTCGGCGAACATGGACACCGTCACGCGCGCGCCGATGGCGATCGTGCAGGCGGAGGAGGGGGGGCTCGGGGTGATCGATCGCGGCTTCCGCCCCGGCGACATCCAGCCGCAGGTGCGCGAGGTGGAGATCGTCAAGCGCACGCAGCACGGCGTCATCGCCGATCCCTACAAGGTGGCGCCGGGCGCGCCCGCCGACGAGGCCGTGGCGCTGATGGCGCGCTCACGCGTCGGCACGCTCGTCGTCGTCGACGAGGCGGGGACGCTGCGGGGCCTGCTCACCGAGCGCGACCTCCGGTTCGTCCGCGGCGGCGGACTCCGCGTGTCCGACCGGATGACGCCGCTCGACCGCCTCGTCGTCCACGAGGGGCCCGTGTCGCCCGCGGACGCCGAGCGGATCATGGTCGAGCGCAAGATCAAGAAGCTGCCGCTCGTCAACGCCGACGGGACGCTGCTCGGGCTCGTCACCGCGCGCGACCTCGTCCGCCAGCGCCGGCTGCCGTTCGCCACACGCGACGAGCAGGGCCGGCTCCGCGTCGGCGCCGCCGTCGGCGCGACGGGCGACTATCTCGAGCGAGCCGCCGAGCTCCTCAAGGCGGGCGTCGACGTCCTCGTGATCGACATCGCGCACGGCCACTCGAACGTGATGGAGCGCGCGGTGCACGCGCTGCGGAAGCGTTTTGGCGGCGTCGAGCTGATCGCGGGCAACGTGGGGACGGCCGAGGGGGCGCGCTTCCTCCTCGATCTCGGCGTCAACGGCATCAAGATCGGCATCGGCCCCGGCGGCGGCTGCACGACGCGCATGACCACGAGCTTCGGCGTCCCGCAGGCGCAGGCGCTCGTCGAGTGCCGGATCGCGTGCGCCGACGCCGGCGTGCCGCTCATCGCCGACGGCGGCATCCGCCGCCACGGCGCGCTGGCCATGGCGCTGATGTTCGGCGGCGACTGCGCGATGCTCGGCAGCGCGTTCGCCGGGACGGAGGAGGCGCCCGGCGAGGTCGTGCACAAGTCCGTCGTGCTTCCGGAGTCGCAGAAGACCGTGAAGGTGCCCTTCAAGGTGCTGCGCGGCATGGCGTCGCTCGAAGCGATCCGCGATCGCCTCGACGTCGAGGACGCCGACCGCGTCGAGCTCGACGCCATCGGCGCCGAAGGGATGGAGGTCACCGTCCCGCTGCGCGGATCGGCGCGGGGGATCGTCCGCGACATGATCAAGCACCTCTGCTCGTCGATCAGCTACGGCGGCGCCGTGAGCCTTCACGACCTCCGCGAGCGTTTCTGGCAGGAGCCGGAGCGCTTCCTGATCAAGCTGTCCGCGTCTTCGCGGCGGGAGTCGTACGAGCGGTAGCGCGCGCGATCCTGCGACGGGACGCTCCGGCACAAAGATCATGAAGCACACAAAGAGGACCTCTTTGGTTTCGCGATCGGTGTGACTCTTTGTGATCGATCTTTGTGTCGGAGCGTGAAATCCTGGCTCGTCTCAGCGTGACGTGACGATGGTCGCGAGTTGCAGGGCGCTATCCGCGATCAGTTCGTCGCCGGTCAGTTCCTGTGCGGCCGTCGGGAAGCCGAACCCGTAGCGCACGAGGCAGCAGCGCACGCCCGCGGCGCGCGCGGTACGCAGATCGATCGCCGAGTCTCCAATCATCGTCGTCCCGTCGACCGCCGCGCCGGCGGCCGACATCAGGTAGCGGAGTCCCGCCGGATCCGGCTTGCGTCCATGCGCGGTGTCGCCGCCGACGACGTGCGTGAAGAACGGCGCGATGCCCAGGCCGTCGAGAATCCGCTCGGTCGGCCGCTGCGGCTTGTTGGTGAGCACCGCGAGCGTTGCGCGGGCGCGCAGCGTCTCGAGCATGTCGCGCGTGCCGTCGTAGAGGCGCGTGTGTGCGAGCAGCCGCTCGTCGTACAGCTCGAGAAACCGCGCAAGCGCCGCGTCGAGGTCGTCGCGCGTCAGGTTGGCGGCTTTCATGGCCCGCATCACCAGCTTCGCCGCCCCCTCGCCGACCATGGAGGCGATCCTGTCCACCTCGAGCGGCGCGCCGCCGCGCTCGACGATCAGCGCATTGGCCGCATCCGCCAGATCGCGGCGCGAGTCGATGAGAGTCCCGTCGAGATCGAAAACAACGAGAGTGGTCACGGCCGCGCGGCTGTCGCGTAGAGCTCAGGCCGCGTCGGGCGGCTGGTAGAGGGCGCAGACCGCGCCGGCGGGATCCTGGATCACGCAGTAGCGCCCGCCGCCATAGCTGCGCGGCGGGGTCAGGATCGCGCCGCCCAGCCGCTCGCACTCGGACACGCTGTAGTCGAGATCCTCGACCGTGATGTAGATGAGCCACTGCGGCGGAAGTTCGGCGTTGCCGCCGCGCGCGAAGCAGATGCCCGCCGTGGCGGTGCCATCGGCGTCGTTCATCGTGTAGTCGGAGTATTCGCCCATCGAGACGGGCTCGGGCGTCCAGCCGGCGACCGACTGGTAGAAATCGCGGAGACCGTCGGCGTCCTCGACCGTCAGGTCGGCCCAGCTGATCGTTCCGGGACGGGGAGTGCCGCCCATGGGACAGCCATATTAGTCGATTCCGCCCCGGATTCCTCAGGACAATTCCGGTCGCTCAGATACGCAGCGCGCGTGCGGGATCGACGCGCATCGCGCGCATCGCCGGAACCGCGCACGCCGCCAGCGCCACGCCGCAGAGGATCGCCGTTGCCGCGGCGAACGACACGGGATCGAACGGCGTGACGCCGAACAGGAGCGTCCGCAGGAGACGGGTGGCCGCGAACGCCGCCGGCAGCCCGATGACGAGGCCGCCCAGGACGAGCGCCATGCCCTGGCGGATCACCATCCGGACGACGTCGCGCGGGTTCGCGCCGAGCGCCAGCCGGATGCCGATCTCCGGCGCCCGCCGCGACACCGAGATGGCAAGGACGCCGCTGATGCCGAGGGCTGCGAGCAGCAGCGCCGCTCCCGCGAAGCCGCCGACCAGCGCCGCGTTCAGGCGCTGCGGTTCGGCCGACGCGCCGACGAGATCGTCGAGCGTCTGTACTCCGGTCACCGGCAGCGCCGGATCGAGCCGCCGCACTTCCTCCCGAATCGCCGGGACGATCGACAGCGGATCGACGTTCGTCCGGGCCATCACGCGGATGCCGCGGAAGAGGCTGATGACGCTGTTGCCCAGCAGCGCGTCCGGCACCTGCTCCCAGGGCTGCCACGTCTGCGGCTCCGTGCGCGCGGCGAGCCCCGACTGCTTCACGTCCCCGACGACGCCGACGACGCGCATCCACGGGCCGTGCGTGCTGGCGCCGCCCCAGGCGATCCGCCGGCCGACGGGATCCTCGCCTGGCCAGTAGCGGTCGGCCATCGTTTCGTTGACCACGACGACGGGTTCGGAGGTCTGCGTATCGGACGGTCCGAGCGCGCGTCCGCGGAGGAGGCGGACGCCGAGCGTGTCGAAGTAGCGACCCATCACCCAGTCGTGGGCGATGGTTGGCGGCAGCCGCGCCGCGGCGGCAGACGGAGTCTCGATGGTGAACCGGCGCCGCTCGCGGACGGTGAGTGGGAGATCCGTCGCCGCGCCGGCCGCCGAGACCCCGGGCAGCGAGCCGACGCGCTCGAGCAGTGCCCGATAGAAGCGGCGGACGGCCGGACCGTCGGCATAGCCGCTCGCGGGAAGGCTCGTCGCGACGGTGACGACGCGATCGCCCTGGAATCCGGGATCGACCGACATGACGTTGGCGAAGCTGCGGATCAGCAGCAGGCCTCCCGAGAGGAGCACGATGGCGCACGCGAACTGCAGCGTCACCAGCGCCGACAGCGTGCGCCGCTGGCGCACGCCGTCGCTGGCGTGCCGGCTCGTCTCCTTGAGCGCGCCGCCGGAGTCGCGCCGCGCCGACTCGAGCGCCGGGAACACGCCGCACACGAGCGTGGCCGCGGCCGCGGCGAGCGCCGTGAACGCGAGGACGCGTCCGTCGAGGGTGATTTCGTTCGCGCGCGGCAGCCGTGCGCCGATCCAGGTGAGCATGGCGGCACGAACCGCCCACGCGAGCGCCAGCCCGCCGGCGGCGCCGGCTCCGGCGAGCAGGCCGGCTTCCACGAACACGAGCCGTACGACGTGCGCCCGCCCGGCGCCGAGCGCGGTCCGGATCGCGATCTCGCGCGCGCGTCCGGCGGCGCGCATCAGCATCAGGCACGCGACGTCGGCGCACGCGATCAGCAGCACGACGCCGACGGCCGCGAGGAGCACGACGAGCGGGCGGCTCACCGCCCCCACGACCTCGTCGCGCATCGGGGTCGCCGTCGCGGTGACGGCGAAGCCCATCTCCCGCAACTGCGCCGGATAGACCTCGCGCACGATCTGCCCGGCGATCGCCGCGGCTTCGGCCGTCGCCTGCTGCGGCGTCACGCCCGGCTTCAGGCGTCCGAGCAGCGAGTTGTTGTACATGCTGCCGAAGGCGCCGAGCTCGAGGCCGCTGAACGACATCGGCACGTAGACGTCGGCGGGGACGTCGTTCAGGTGCGGACCGCGGTGGGGAAACACGAACGCGGCCGGCATCACGCCGACGATCGTGTACGTCCGCCGATCGAGCGACAGCGCCCGGCCGAGGACGCCCGGGTCGGCGTCGAAGGCGCGCCGCCACAGCCGATCCGACAGGATCGCGACGGGCTGCCGTCCGGTGTCTTCGGCGGCGGTGAAGCCGCGTCCGGCGGCCGGCGCGACGCCGAGCACGTCCAGGAGCGACGCCGAGATCTTCGCGCCGGCGATCCGCTCCGGGCGCTCGACGCCCGACAGCTCGAGCTCGACCGACTTGAACGCCGCGAGGCCGTCGTAGCTGCGCGTCCGCTCGCCGAACGCCACGATGTCCGGCGCCGAGAAGCCGAACGGCTCGGCGGTCGCGCCGACGCTTTCGTACAGCAGGACCAGCCGATCCGGCGATCGATACGGCAGCGATCGCAGCAGCACGGCGTCGAAGACGCTGAAGATCGCGGTGTTGGCGCCGATCGCGAGCGCCAGCGTGCCGGCGACCAGCGTGCTGAAGAGCGGCGCACGCCGCAGCACGCGAAGCGCGTGACGGACGTCGTAGAGGAGGGAGGGCATCGGCTGATCTCCTGCAGGTGGGCGGCGATCGCGGCGCAGCAGCGCGGCGGCCGCCAGTGAGTCGGCGGTGAGGCGCCACGCCGTCAACGGGCGCCACGCGCCGGAGCGGCGCTCGCGCTCGACGCAGGCGGCCATGGCGGCGGCGAGCTCGTGGCCGTGCCGCTCGCGGTAGTCGCGCGGATAGAGATGCAGGAGTGCCGCGATCCACCACGAGGAGCCGCGCATCTTCAGGCCTTCAGCAGCTTCTTGCGGCGGGCGGTCTCGACGAACGACGCCAGCCGGGCGGCCTCGGCGCCGCACGCGCGGCGCCCCGCCGCCGTGATGCGGTAGAAGCGCGGCCGCCCGCCGCCGGTCTCCGCGCCCCGCGGCGCGTCCACTTCGACCAGCAGGCCTTCGGCCGCCAGCTTCGAGAGGTTGCGGTAGAGCATCCCCGGCCACAGCTTCATCTGTCCGCCGGTGCGCTCGAGCACGTCGTTCATGATCGCCAGGCCGTGGCGGTCGTCGCCGGCGAGCGACAGGAGGATCTGAAACCAGTGCGGCGGCAACGCGGCGCTCATGGAGGTATATCTCTACACGTTTATACCTGTAGAGTCAAACGTCCGAGGTCCGACGGCCGACGGC
>Ga0075364_10001340_pt1 | contig 13276 bp, 13 predicted proteins | sample EndMetdeltDD1764_FD_71517 | JGI IMG/M metagenome (GOLD analysis project Ga0075364, IMG submission 71517) | Populus endosphere microbial communities from Tennessee, USA - Endosphere MetaG P. deltoides DD176-4 | ecosystem: Host-associated > Plants > Roots > Endosphere | place: USA: Tennessee... | reverse complement strand
GTCAGCCGGCGATGCGGGCGATCGGACGGGTGTCGTATTCCTGGTATTTGTGGCATTGGCCGGTCCTGCTGCTCATGCCGCCGCTGCTGGGTGTGCCCGCGGGCCTGCCCGGCCGGCTGACCGCGACCATGGTCTCCGCCGGCCTCGCGGTGATCACCCTGCACCTGATCGAGAATCCGGGCCGGTTCGCCGCCGCGCTGCGCCGCTCGGCGAAGACCAGCCTGGTGATGGCCGGGGCGGCTACCGCGGTGGCCGCGTGCGCATGCGTCCTGCTGCTGACGCTGATCCCGGTGCCGACGGGGCACGGCACGGCCGTCCCGCAGGCCAAGGTCTCCACTGTCTCAGCGCTGCCGCCGGCACCGGGCTCCCAGGCGCTCAGCCAGCCGGAAGCCGCGGTGCGTGACACCTTCCAGCAGGTGCGCGACGCGGTGGCGGCGGCCGCGGACATGGCTGCATTCCCGTCGAACTTGAACCCGACGCTGGAGCGCGCGGCGGGCGACAAGGCCGCCGTGTTCGTCAACGGGTGCATGCGCTCCTGGCGCGACGTCGGACAAGGCGAGTGCGCGAGCGGCGATACCGCCTCGCCGACGACCGTGGCCCTGGTCGGCGACTCGCACGCCGCCATGTGGGACCCGGCCCTACAGCAGGTCGCCGAGCAGCGGCACTGGCGGCTGGAGACGATGGCCAAGGTGACCTGCCCCCTGCTCGACCTGCCCATCGTCAGCCCCTATCTGGGCCGGGCGTACACCGAGTGCGAACAGTGGCGCGGCCAGATCATGGGCCGCCTGCAGGCCGAGCGCCCACGGTTGGTGGTGCTCAGCATGAGCCGGCGCTACCACGCGGACTTCAACTTCACGTCCTACGACCCGGCATGGATCGACACCTTGACTCGAACCGTGGCGCAACTGCGGTCCACTGGTGCGAGGGTCCTGGTATTGGGGCCGGTCGCCGATCCCCAGTCGTCGGTGCCGACCTGCCTGTCCATCCACCTGGACGATGCCACCGGGTGCGCACCGCCCCGGCCGGTCGCGGTCAACGCCGGCGGCATCGCCGCCGAGCAGGCGGCCACCGCCGCCGGCGGCGGGCATTACGCCGACCTGACCGACCTGTTCTGCGCCCCTGAACGCTGCCCGGTGATCGTCGGCAACACCCTGGTTTTCCGCGATGACAACCACGTGACGACCGAGTACGCGCAGCTGCTGGCACCCGTGATCGGCGCGCTGACGGATCGCGCCCTGGCGGACGGCTGAATTATTTGACGACACGGGCGAATTTCTTGGCGAATGAACCACTTAACGACGATGAACGTGTTACGAATTAAGAAGCTCTTGGAGGGTATGAGATGAGTCCGATGTTGTTGGTATTCGCGACGGCGGTCACGCCGATCGCCGGACTGGGTCTCGTGCAATTGCAAGCGCGACTTGAGCGTTGGGATTACGAGAGGCACGCGGAAGACTGAAGAGCGGCGCTATCCGCTTGTGCGGCTGAGACTTTGAACGCAAAGCCGGTCCGCGAAGAATGTGAGTGCTTACTCACCTAGGCTCACCTAGTTAATTGCGTGCGAATGAGCGGTGCGATCTTGTCCGCCAGATACTCATGCCCCGCGTCGTTGGGATGCACCCCGTCCTCGCCGATCAGGTCGGGCCGGTCGACGAACCAGCCGTCTCCGATCGGATCGACGAACGCCGCTCCCGCGGCGTGGGCCGCCGCGTTGAGCACGTCGCGAACCTGCAGCATCGACTCGGGTACATCGGCGGACGGCCACGGCGGCCCGATCACCAGAAACCTCGCCGAGGGCGCAACGCGGCGCGCCAGATCGAAGGTGCCGCGGACCATTCCGTCCAGCAGCCCGGGATCGACGCCCTGGTCGTTGCGGGAGCCGAAGAACACCACCAGTGCGTCGTCGGGCCTGACTGCCCTGGGAGCAAGATCCTCGAAGAAGCTGCCGTGGTCGCCGCGCACTCCATAGCCGGCCCTGCCCTCGGCCGCCACATCGGCCGAGATCCGCAGGCCCCGCCCGGCCAGCGTCTGCCCGGCGCGAACGGGCCATGATTTCGGGCCCAGGCCGCCCTCGTCGGTGCCGGTGGTATAGGAGTCGCCGACCACCGCGACGTGGCTGAGCCGGTAATCCACGGTCAGGATGTTGTACGACCGCACCCGGGGCGCGGGCTGGGCGATTCCACCGAACAGGCCGGCAAGGAAAGCGAGACCAACGACGAACGTCGCCAGACGACTCACCACTACCTCCACAGCATCCAAATCACCGGAATCCTACGAGGAAATCGACGTCACTCGCTGTCAACGCGCTAGCCATGACGCATTCGCAGTCGATAGGTTATGCGGCACAGCAAGATTCGCGCACTGAGAAAACCGTCACACCGCGCGGGCCGAAACCCCTTCCAACCCACCGTCGATTTGATGAAGCTTAGCGGGGACCGGCTCGTCAGGCTCGGTTTTTGCCTCGGCCGGCTGCGCCTCGGCCGGCCTGATGTCCACCATCTTGCGCATCCAGCGGCGGGCGGGCTCTTCGACGAAGTGATATAGCAGCGCAGAGGCGCCCACCGCGATCGCGAGCAGGCCGAGGACGTTCCATTTCCACGGGTTGTCCTGTGTCGTGAGCTCGAATTGCAGGACGGCCCATCCCCAGGCGGTGTGCACCAGCTCATGCACCATGTACAGGCAAAATGAGATCTCCCCGCCGTAGACCAGCACCCGGGTCGACAGCAGCCTGGGCAGGCTGCCCGCGCCGATCGCCAGCGCGATCACCAGCGGAACAAACAGCACGTCGACCACCCCGCCGCTGTCCATCACCCCGTCGATCGGATGGGCGTCGAACCAGTACAGGGTGCCCACCAGGCCGGCGATCAGCAGCACGGAGAAGTACCCGGCGATGCGGCGAGCGCGGTCGGTAAGCCGCAACCTGCGGACGGCGGCACACGCCAGCGCGCCCGCGACGAACTGTGTCACGATGCGCGGCAGCCAGCTCCACGGTGTGTAGAACTGGCCGCTGGCCAGCAGCATCACCACCGGTGGCAGCGAGGCCGCGACGGCCAGCAATATCAGGCTTCGCGCCCGCGTCGCACGCTCCATGCGCAAGACCACCAGGACGAGCGGACCGAACAGCAGGTAGGCCAGCCATTCCGCGCTGATCGACCAGGCCGGCCCGTCCCAACTGGACCCGTCGAAGAACGGCTGAAACCACAACTGAACCAACAGGATCTGCCGCACATAGCTGATCGCGGTGAGATCTCTGACCTCCGGCAATGGCACATGCCCGACGTGCAGGCTGAGGATCACCAGCAGGGCGGCCAGGTGCAAGGTGACCAGGTACACCGGCCACACCCTGGCCAGCCGCAGCCACAGGAAGTGCAAAGTGGCGCGAATCGAAAACGACCGGCCCATCCGGACCATGTAGTTCCAGGTCAGCACGAACCCGCTGAGGATGAAGAAGAGGTCGACGCCCTGCGCGCCGCAGTTGAGCACCGGCGCCAGGGCGTCACGGAAACCGGGCGACGCGTCGGCCACCATCGGCCGGAAGTGAAACAGCACCACCCACACCGCGGCGATGATGCGGAGCCCCGTCAGCGCCTTGATCTCTCCCCTGATCTCTGCGGTGCGCACGGTGCTCATTCCGTCAAAACTCTGCTGTTTCCTTCGCCGTCTGCCTCGGCTGACCGGGCCGCCTCGCCACTTCGCGACCCCCCGACAGGCAACCGGCAGCCATCGCAGCGTAACAGCGTGAGCGCGGCAAACGCGTGAGGGTTGCGGGTGATGCTCGGTGAAAGTCGCTTCTTAGCAAAGAGTTAGACGCGGCTTTCGGTCTCCTTAGGTTTTGCAGGCACCGTTGAACACAAGTTGGGACGGCGTCTACACGGTGACGGAATAGGGGTGCTGATGGCCATCGCGATCGCCTCGGATCGACAGGCAAACTGCACGTTCGACTGCGACGGCGCCCAGGTTCGGGCGCACTATCGCCACCTCGCGACCGTGGTGACCATCCGGGGCGAAATCGACGCCGTCAATGTCGATCGGGTTAGCGAGCACGTGCGGCGCTTCATCCTGGGGCAAAACCCCATAGTGCTCGACATGAGTGGCGTGAGTCACTTTTCTCCGGCCGGTGTCGGGTTGATGAACGCGGTGGATGAGGGCTGCTACGCCGCCGGGGTCGGGTGGACATTGGTCGCAAGCCCGGCGGTCATCGAACTGCTGGGTGACGGCGGTGACGGGGCCGTGCTTCCGCTTGCGTGCTCGGTCCACGAGGCGCTTCGTAACTTGGCCGACGCCATCGTCAGCCGCCGTCAGCTGGTGTTGCCGCTGGTCAGGAAGAGCGCCTAGCGCGCCGTCCGCGCACGCCGCAGCCGGGCCGCCCCGATCACGGCGAGCACACCGGCGACCGTCACCAGAAATAGGGTCAGCACCAGCTGCTGAGGGTGATAGACCACCGACAGTGTGACCGGTTGCCCCTCGGCGACCGGCGCGACGGCCACCGTGGAGCGGGTGTGCAGCCAGCTCAGCCCGGCGCCGACCAGCGCGGCAATGGCCAGGACGAGTTCGAACAGGGCCCGGTAGCGGGCCATCACAGCGGCGACTCGGCGTCGTCGTCGTCATCGTCGAGGTCGACCTGGGCCGGCCCGACCCGCTCCTGGATCAACGGCTCGAGCGCCGCCCGAAGGTGACGGTGGCGGCGCGCCCACGCCTGCGCGGTGCGGCCCCCGGTGAGCCTGAGGCCGATGCCGACGCGGCGGCGCGGAACCCCGACCAGTTCGCCGAGCGCGCGCGACTCCTGCCATTTCGCCAGCGGCAGGTCGGAACCCACCGGATTCTCGGGCTCGGGATAGACCTTGACGATTTCGCGGACCAGGACGGTCTCCGTGCCCTGGCGCAGGGCGTCCTCGGTCAGTTCGACCGAGACATGGATCCGTGCCGCCTTCACCTGTATGGCCACGAACGCCGACACCAACACCAAAAAGATCAGCGGGACCACGTAGGACAACGGGGCGCCGCTCCACACCTGGATCAGGATCATGGACGCCGCGGCGGCCGGCCCGCCCATCACCCACCACCAGCTGGCGCCGGGCTCGTAGAACAACGGCTTGGTCGTGGTTTCCCCCGCTGGCGTCTCCCCAGGGCTCATGGCAGCCTCCGTCACGAAAGCCAGCTTGCCGCATCCGCGGCCCAGTAGGTGAGAACGATATCGGCCCCGGCGCGCCGGATGCTGGTCAACGACTCCAGCGCCGCGGCCCGCTCGTCGATCCAGCTGTTGGCGGCCGCAGCGCAAATCATGGCGTACTCGCCCGACACTTGGTAGGCGGCCACCGGCACCGGCGACATCTCGGCCGCGGCCGCGACCACGTCCAGGTATCCCAGCGCCGGTTTCACCATGACGATGTCGGCGCCCTCGTCGAGATCCAGCTCGATCTCGCGCAGCGCCTCGCGGACGTTGCCCGGCTCCTGCTGATAGGTGCGCCGGTCGCCGGACAGGCTGGAGCTCACCGCCTCGCGGAAGGGACCGTAGAACGCCGAGGCGAACTTCGCGGCGTAGGCCAGGATCACCACATCGGTGTGGCCGGCGGCGTCCAGCCCGTCGCGGATCGCACCCACCTGGCCGTCCATCATGCCGCTCGGCCCGACCACATGCGCGCCGGATTCCGCTTGCGCCACAGCCAGTTCCACGTAGCGGGCCAGGGTGGCGTCGTTGTCGACGCGGCCGCGGGCGTCGAGGACGCCGCAGTGGCCGTGGTCGGTGAACTCGTCGAGGCAGGTGTCGGCCATCAGCACCGTGGCGTCACCGAGGTCCTTGGTCAGGTCGCGCAGGGCGACGTTGAGGATGCCGTCGGGATCCGTGCCGGCCGATCCGATCGGGTCCTTGTCCTGTTCGCGCGGCACACCGAACAGCATCAGCCCGCCCACCCCGGCGGCGACCGCGTCGGCGGCGGCGCCGCGCAGCGAATCACGGGTGTGCTGCAGCACGCCGGGCATGGACGCGATCGGGCGCGGTTCGTCGATACCGTCGGCCTCAGCGCTGATGAACATCGGCAGCACCAAATGCCTTGGCTCCAGCGAGGTTTGCGCCACCAAGCGGCGCAGCGCTGGGGTGGAGCGGAGCCGGCGCGGCCGCTGCCGCGGGTAGCCGCTCATTCGCGGCCGCGAGCGTGCGCAGAATGCCAGCCGTGACGGCGTGTCTGCGTACAAACACGCACACTCGCCGATCCGGCGGCCACTAGCGCCTGCGGCTCTTCTTACGCGGCGGCGGCAGCGCGCCCTCGGCCCGCAACCGGGCGGCGTGCTCGGCCAGCGCGTCGACCAGCGGGCCCACCGCGGCGGTCTCCGGCTGGACATCCACGCGAAGGCCGAACTCGGCGGCCGTCTCGGCGGTCTTGGGGCCGATGCAGGCGATGATCGTCCGCGCGTGCGGCTTGCCGGCGATGCCGACCAGGTTGCGCACCGTCGAGCTCGAGGTGAAGCACACCGCGTCGAAGCCACCCGTCTTGATCATTTCGCGGGTGGACGCCGGCGGGGGTGCGGCCCGCACCGTCCGGTAGGCGGTGACGTCCTCGATCTCCCAGCCCCGCTCGCGCAGGCCCTCCGCCAGCGTCTCGGTGGCGATGTCGGCGCGCGGCAGCAGCACCCGGTTCACCGGGTCGAAAATGCTGTCATAGGGCGGGAATTCGTCCAGCAGGCCGAGCGAGGACTGCTCCCCCGCCGGCACCAGCTCGGGGCTGATCCCGAACGCGCGCACCCGGTCGGCGGTCGACTCGCCGACGCAGGCGATCTTCACCCCGGAGAACGCGCGGGCATCCAGGCCGAATTCGCCGAATTTCTCCCAGACGGCGCGCACCGCGTTGGTGGAGGTGAATACCACCCACTGGAAACGGCCGTCGACCAGACCCTTGACGGCCCGCTCCATTTGCGCGGGGCTGCGCGGCGGCTCGACGGCGATGGTCGGCACCTCGACCGGCAGGGCGCCATACGACGTCAGCCGCTCGCTCATCTCGCCCGCCTGGTCCTTGGTGCGGGGCACCAACACGGTCCAGCCGTAGAGTGCGCGGCTCTCCCACCAGTTCAGCTTCGCCCGGCTGGTCACCGTCTTGCCGATGGTCACCACCAGCGGTCCGGACATCGGACCCGCCGGGTCGGTGCCGCCCAGCACGGACGGGTCGGCCAATCCATGCAGTGTCGTTTCGACGGAACGCTGCTGGCAGGTGGTGCCGTGCGCGGTCACCACGCAGGGGGTGGCCTCGGCCAGCTCGTGCTCGATCAGCGTGCGCGCCGCCTCGGGCAGGTGCGACGCGGTGGCCTGCAGGATCAGCGGCCCTGGCGCGGCGGCCAGCGCCTCCCAGTCGACATGTGGGTCGCGCACGTCGGCGACCGTGTGCGACGAACCCAGCGGCAGGCCCGCATAGGTCGGGACGGCGTTGGTGGCCGCCAGGCCCGGCACGATCTCGATGTGCAGGTGCGTGCGCGCCACCGCGTTCAGCTCGGTGATCACCGCGTCCACCGTGAGCGGATCGCCGGCCACCAGCCGCACCACGTCGACACCCGTACGGGCCTCGGCCGTCAGCGTCTTGGCGACTTCGGCGGGCTCACCCAGCGCCGGGCGGATATCCGGGCCGCGGGAGATTACCGTGGCCTGCTCCCCGTTGCCGCCGGCCGCATTGCCGTTCCCGGCAGGGGGATCGGCGGGGGCCGGGCCGGACACCGGCGGCAGGTCCTTGCCGATCAGCGCCAGCACGGCCTCGGGTACATCCGGGTCGGTGAACACCAGGGCGGCGTTGGCCAGCACCGCGGCGGCCCGCGTTGTCAGCAATCCTGGGTCGCCCGGACCGGAGCCCACAAAGGTGATGTGGCCCGGCCTCGGCTTACGGTGTCGCGTCGTCATTGTCGCTCCCACGTCACTGTTCATCACTTCCTCGCGCGGCGTCTTGCCGCGCTCCCCTCATCAGCTCCCGGGCGCCCAGTTCGAACAGCTCCGCGGCGACCGAGAGCCCAAGCTCCCGTGCCCGACCGGAAGTGCCGATGCCGGACGCCCGGATCACGTCGGATCCGTCCAGCGCCGCCACGCAACCGCGCAACGACAGCTCTTCGAAGACACGGCCTTCCTCATCGATGGACTCGACCACTTCCGCGATCGCGCCCACCGGTGCGGAGCAACCGGCCTCCAGTTCGGCGAGCAAGGCTCGTTCAGCGGTGACCGACGCTCGGGTGTCGGCGTCGTCCAACTCCGCCAGCACCGCCACCAACCGGCTGTCACCGGCGCGGCATTCGACCGCGAGTGCGCCCTGAGCCGGCGCCGGCAACATCTGCACCGGATCTAACGTCTCCGTCACATCATCGAGGCGGCCCAGCCGGGCCAGACCTGCCCGGGCCACCACGATGGCGTCTAAATCACCACTGCTTACCCTGTTCAACCTGGTATCTAGGTTGCCTCTTAGGGGGCGGATTTCCAAACCGAGACCCAATGCTCTAAGCTGTGCGGCCCGCCGCGGCGAGGAGGTTCCCACCAGCGACCCGGCCGGCAATTCCCCCAGCACCAGCCCGTCGCGGGCCACCACGGCGTCGCGGGGGTCATTGCGTGGGGGTATCGCCGCCACGACGAACCGAGGGTCGTCGGCCGTCGGCAAATCCTTGTGCGAATGCACGGCCGCATCCACGCGGCCCGCTTCGATGGCCTCGCGCAGCGCCGTGGTGAAGACGCCCACCCCGAGTTCGGCGATCGGCGCCGAGGACCGGTCGCCCGCGGTGCTGATGGTCACCAGCTCCGCGGGATGGCCGTTGGCGATCAAGGCGTCCCTGATGCCGCCGGCCTGGGTGGTGGCCAGCAGGCTGCCCCGGGTACCTATCCGGATCACGTGCGTCAATCGGTTACTCAGCGGACTGATTATCGTCGAATCCGCTTGGCAGAACGGGCAATTCACCCGCAGCGACAGCGTCGACCGCGGTCTGGTCGAGTTCGAAAAGCTCCCGCAGCGCCTCGGCGTAGCTGTCCCCGCCCGGCGCGCTGGCCAGCTGCTTGATCCGCACCGTGGGCGCGTGCAGCAGCTTGTCCACCACCCGCCGAACCGTGCGCGCGACCTCCTCGCGTTGCGCGCTCTGCAGCCCGGGCAGCCGGTTGTCCAGGCGCAGCAATTCCGCTTCGACCACGTCGGCGGCCCGCCGGCGCAGCGCCGTGACGGTCGGGGTGACCTCGGCCATCCGCTGCCCCACCAGATAGTTCGCCACCTCGGCGGCCACGATGTGTTGGGCGGCGTCCACGTCGCCGGCCGCGGCGTGGGCGGACGGCTCGTGCTGGACGCGGTCCACGTCGACGACAAAGACCCCGGGCAGTCCGGCCACCGCCGGATCGACATCGCGGGGCATGCCAAGGTCGCAGATCACCAGCGGATGAGCGGCCTCGTCACGCCGGGCCGCGGCCAGCGCGTGGTGCACGTCGGCCAGCGAAACCACCGGGCGCACTGCTCCCGTGCAGCTGACCACCACATCGGCATCCGCCAGCGCGTCGGCCAGGCCGTCCAAGGTCAGCGCCTCGCTCTGCGCGCCCGATTCACGGATCTTGCGGGCCAGCCGCTGCGCCCGGGACGACGACCGGTTGAGCACGTCGACCCGCGCGACCCCCGAACGCGTCAGATGCGCCGACGACAACGCACCCATCGCCCCGGCGCCGATCACGACGGCCGTCTTGCCCTCCAGCCCGCCCAGCTTGCTTTCGGCCATGCCCAGGGCGACCGACACGACGGAGGCGCCGGCGGCGTCGATGCCGGTTTCGTGATGCACCCGCTTGCCCACCGACAGCGCGCGCTGGGCCAGCTCGTGCAGCACCCGGCCGACGCTGTTGTTGGCCTCGGCCGCGGCGTAGGCGCGGCGCACCTGCCCGAGCACCTGTTGCTCGCCGATCACCGCCGAATCCAGCCCGCTGGCGACCGCGAACAGGTGCTCGACGGCCGCCTCGCTATAGCGGACGTAGGCGTGTTTGGTCAGCTCACCCATCGACAGCGCGGAATGCTCGGACAGCACCTGCCCGATCACCGCCAGCCCGCCGTGGAATGCGTCGACCACGGCGTAGACCTCGACCCTGTTGCACGTCGACAGCACCATCGCCTCGGTCACCAGCGGCGACTGCAGCAGCCGGTCGACGATCTTGACCTGTTCGGACTCGTCCAGGCTGAGTTGTTCCAGGACGGAGACCGGCGCACTACGGTGCGAAACCCCGAAGAGCAGGATGCTCACGGCAGCATCACCTGGCCAGCTCCTTTGCGTGACTGAACTGGTGTCTACGGTAAACGGTAGTCAGCGGGGCTACCAAATATCGGTGCCGGCCAGATCCGCGCGCAGCCGGGGCTCGTCGACCTCCCAGTAGCTGTGCTCACGGCCGTTCAGCAAAACCACCGGCAGACGGTCGCCGAACTCGGCCCGCAGCTCGGGGTTGCCGTTCGACGCGGCGGCGTCGACGTCGGTCATGAACAGGTCGAAACTCAGTTCGCCGGCCAGCGCGGCCAGCTGGGCGTGCACCCGGGCACAGATGGCGCACCCGTCGCGGGTCAGCAGCTCCACCCGCGGCCGGTTGGGGGGCTGGGTCATGCGACCAGTGTGGCAGTTGCGGTTGCGGGGTGAATTGCGGCCGCATCCGGTCGCGGTTAGTTTGCCGCCATGGGCGGTGATGACACGTTGCGGGTGGATCTGCAGGTGATGCATGCTCGACGAAATCGATTCTCTCGTAAGCATTCTCGACGCGACGTGGTCCGGCGAGGGCGCGGCGGCGCATGCCGAAGCGCACCGGCGCTGGGCCGTCGGCGAGGCGACGATGCGCAAGGCATTGGCTCAGCTGCAGACCGCGGAGCGAGGGCGCAGCGCAACTACACCGTCGCGATGGCCAAGATTCTGGCCATGTGGTCGTGAGCCTAGATACCGGATTTGGACGGCCCTCGAAAACGACGGAATCGGGAATTCAGGCTTGGCGGTAAGGCCTGGCTTACCGGTACACCGGGTATCACCGCGACGGGCCGCGCGCTGCCGTGCGCGCGAACAACGACCGGCATGGTGACCATCCTGCCGAGCACGCGGATCTCGCGCTTCGCCTGCTCCCGGGCGATAAACAACAGGTCGATCGGGTACCACAGGCCAACCCACGCCACGACGAGAAACACGCCGTTACCGAGCAGTTCGCCCGCAAACTCGCCCATCACCGGTCTCGCGAACGCGTACGACAACGCGATGCCGACAGCGAACAACACCGCGCCACTGAGCAGCGCCCGCTTGCCCTGACGCCAGATCAGGTCGTGTTCGCGGTTGGCGCGGCGCATTCGCAGCTCGCAATAGCGCTGCAGGGCCGCCACCATCTTGGCGGCCAGCTCGTCGGAACACCCACTGGCGATCTCCAGAACGACGCGCTGGTCAGCGCCAATCTGTTTCTGGGCCAGTAACCGCTCCACCAGTTCGTCCACGCCGCTATCGATGCGGTGTGCGCCGGCGAGCAGGCCGCCGGGATCGACCGCGAACAGCTCTTCGGCGTTGTCCAGCTCGATCACCACATCGGTCGGGGGCGCTCGCCTCTTGCGTCGCAGGTTCACCCCTGCTCCAGCACGGAACCGTCGGCACCGGAGTACGCCGTGGCAACCCGGGTGACGAACTGGTACACCGCCTCCTCATCCGGGGCCAGCGGCCCCGGCCGGGCGTGCGGGGAGGCGAGCCCACGCTGCACCGACTCGCAGGCCGCCCAGTCCTGCCGGTTGGTGAGGTCCCAGAAGTCCACCGCATACGAAGGGTTGAAATCATCCTGCGCCACAACGTCTTTCGGGAAGGCCCAGGCGCACTCGACGTGCGTGCGGTCGACAGCGAGTGGCCTCATCAGGTGGGTCATCACGTAGTCGGGGTGCAGGCTCACCAACAGGTTCGGGTAGCCGACGACGTACATGACGGTGCGCAGCTGCTCCTCGGACAGTCCGGCGATGGCGGCGCCGCCGCTCTTGCCGGTAAGCGACATCGTCTCCGCACCCTCGATGATCGACATCCAGCCGGCGAGCCACGATCCCTCGATGTCGAGGGTGTCGCCGCTGGTCGGCGGGCTGACTCGGGACAGCTCCGGGTGGATTGTCGAACAGTGGTAGCACTCCTGGTAGTTCTCGATGATCACCTTCCAGTTGGCGGCGAGCTCATAGGAATGTCGTTCGACGATCGTCAGGTCCTCGGGCCGGTAGGGGCCGACGATGTCCTCGAGCCCGGCGACGTGCTCGGCAAAATCGGCGTCGCGTCCGCTCGGGTCGACGAAAAGCCAACCGTGCCAGTCGACTAGCCGCAGCTCCGTGAGCCCGAACTCGCCCGGGTCAAAGTTATCGGCGTCGCGGAAGCCGGGCGCGTTGCGCAGTGCGCCGTCGAGCCGATAGGACCATGAGTGGTACGGGCAGATGATGCTGCGCTTCTTGGTCTCCCCGCCACACACCAGCAGTTCGTGGCCGCGGTGGCGGCAGACGTTGGCGAACGCGCGCACTTCGTCGGTCTCGGATCGCACCAGGAGCACGCCGTTCGGGCCGGAGCCGACCGCGCGCTGGGCGCCGACCGCGCTGATATCGCTGGCATGGCCCACACAGGTCCATCCGGAAAAGATGTTGCGCTGCTCCCAGTCGAAAACCGCGGGATCGATGTAGGCCTCCCGCGGCAGCATGCGCGATCGGCCGAACGGTGCCAGCGCCGCGGCCAGGTCCGCAGCGGGAACGGGCGCGCGATAGTCCGGTTTGACCATGCGGTCAGACTAGTTGCCGCGCTGGCCGGATAGTGTTGATAACCGGGCATCCGGCGGGCACGGCGATCCAGGAGGTTGGTCGATGGCTTCCTCTGACCAGGGCAGCGCGGGCCGCACCGGCCGCATTGACCTGGCGACGCTGGCCGCCGACGCCAGCGCCGCCCGCGCGCTTGAGGGGATGCAGCAGGACGCCGACGCCGAGGGCCGCCCGCCACCGCCGGTCGATCTGACCGCCGCCGCGTTCTTCGATGTGGACAACACGCTGGTGCAGGGTTCCTCGGCGGTGCATTTCGGCCGCGGGCTGGCCGCTCGCAACTACTTCACCTATCGCGATGTGCTCGGATTCATCTATGCGCAGGCCAAGTTTCAGGTGCTCGGTAGGGAGAACAGCGAAGACGTCGCCGCCGGCCGGCGCAAGGCGCTGACGTTCATCGAGGGCCGGTCGGTCGAGCAGTTGGTGACCCTGGGCGAGGAGATCTACGACGAGATCATCGCCGACAAGATCTGGGCCGGTACCCGCGAACTCACCCAGATGCACCTCGA
>Ga0075364_10001338_pt1 | contig 13278 bp, 12 predicted proteins | sample EndMetdeltDD1764_FD_71517 | JGI IMG/M metagenome (GOLD analysis project Ga0075364, IMG submission 71517) | Populus endosphere microbial communities from Tennessee, USA - Endosphere MetaG P. deltoides DD176-4 | ecosystem: Host-associated > Plants > Roots > Endosphere | place: USA: Tennessee... | reverse complement strand
ATGGTGGCTCCATCAGCTCGGCGTAGGTGACGGCCGCTCCGATGCGCACCGTCGCCGCCGCGCCGTCGTACGTCCACGACCGCAGCTCGGCCACACGGTTGACCGCGACGACATCGACGGGCCGGCGATGACCGGCGTTGACCTCCACCATCGCATCGGTACCGCCGGCGAGCACCATCGACCCTGGCGCGTCGGCGAGCATCGTGATCGCCTCATCGAGCGTGGTTGGAACGAGCACAGGCATGGGTTACAGACTTTACATTTCGTACAACCCACGCAGACGGATGACGCCGAGCCATTCGTGAAGTCCTGGTTACACAGGTGTTTCGTTTGTCGACCGCGACGTGCGGACGGTTCAGCAGCCGACTGGGTGCGCGGCGATGAACGACGTGAGGGTCGCCCTCGGCAGCCACACCTTGGTCAGGCCGGCGGCGGACGCGACCAGGCCCATCACCTGTGGCACGCCGGCGGCGGCCAGCTTGTCGGCGAACGCGTTGGGAATCCCGAACCCGAGGAACGACCGAGCGACACGACGTTCAGGCCCGTCGAGGGTTTCCCACCAGCTCTCGTAGAGCTTGTTCAGGTCCGCTGCCACGACTCTGGCTGTTTCGCGGCTGGCGGCGGCCTCGGCAGATCTGGTACCCATGTTTTGGAACCCTTCGTCGTCTCCGCGTGAGCCATACCCGGCCCGGCCGGAACTTAACCTGCGTTCAGGCGACGACGGTGCCGACGACCGCTGGGTCGTCCGCCGGTAACTGCGGGTTCATCGTGGTCAGCGCACCGTGAACGATGCGCGCGACGGCGAGGTCGCGGACCCATTTGCGATTGGCCGGCACGACGAACCAAGGCGCGGACTCGGTGCTGGTCTCGTTGAACGCGACCTCGTACGCCTTCATGAAATGCGACCACAGCTTGCGATCCTCGAGGTCGCCGCTGCGAAACTTCCACCGCTTGTTCGGGTCGTCGACCCGGGCCTGCAGTCGCTCGCGCTGCTCGTCCTTGGAGATGTGCAGGTTGATCTTGACGATGTGCGTGCCCTCGTCGACGAGCAACCGTTCGAACTCGCGGATGTGGCGGTAACGCTTCTCCCACCGCTCGCGTGGGACGAGGTTCTTGACCCGCACGACGAGCACGTCCTCGTAGTGGCTGCGGTTCCAGACGCCGATCTCGCCACGCCGAGGCGCTTCCGCGTGAACTCGCCACATGAAGTCGTGCTCGAGCTCGTCGCCCGCCGGCGCTTTGAAACTTGTGACGTGCACCCCTGCCGCGTTCAGCGGACCGAACACATCACGGATCGTGCCGTCCTTGCCCGCCGCGTCGATCGCCTGCAGGACGACCAGCAGGCTCTGTTTGTTCTCGGCCACCAGTTTCAGCTGCAACACGTCGATCTCGGCAACGAGCTCGGCCAACTTCTGCTTGGCTTCGTCCTTGTCCCAGCCAAAGGTCTGGTCCGGGTCGCGCCGCTTGAAGCTGAAGTTCGAACCGGGACGCACGAGCATCTGCGACAGCGCCTTGTCGAGCTTGATCTCTGGCATGGCAAGCGACCGTAGCGGGTGCGCCGCGTCACCCGGCGTTGGGCGTCGCGGAACCCTCGTCGCGAGCCGCCAGAGGCTCGGTCGCGCCCACGTACGGGCAGTGCCGGCAGCCGCTGTCGCAGCACGTCCCGCGCTCGGCCAAGAACGCCGCTGTGAACACCGCGAGGCCACTCGTCGGATCGCGGTACGTCGGCAGTCTTAAGGCGATCGCCTCACGCTGACAAGCCATGATCTCGTCGAAACGCGGATGACGGGGCGACAGGCGGCTCGGATGGGGGCGCTCGAAAGCCTGGTCACGAAGCATTCATGAACACGTTACGTGCCGATCACGTCTCATGTCGCCGACACCGTCGACGGTGTGACTAGTGTGCGCTTTGTCGTTGTGGCAGGGGTCACAACTGCGAACCACAACAACCATCAAAAGGGGGAGTCCATGGGGACGACGAAACGAACTGATGTGCCGGCACATCGGCGTCGGCGCGGCGTCGCGTTCGGCGCGGCGTTGGTGAGCCTGGCGCTGATCGCGGGGGCGTGCAGCAAGAAGGACGACGACGGCAAGGAATCCGTTGGCAGCACCGCCACGACTGCCGCGGCGACGGCCACCACTGGCGCAAGCACCGCAACGACCGAAGGCGGCAGCACCGAGACAACCGAGGGCAGCCCTGACACGACCGAAGGCGGCACCGACACCACCGACGGCGGCACCGAGACGACCGCGGGTGCCGAGACGACCGTCCCCAGTACCGAGAGCGGCCCCACGCTGCCCAACGTCGACGACGTCACCACCGGCGGCAAGCTGGTCGTCAGCGGCGAGGCCGAGGTGGCCAACGCCTGGACGCCGGCCGCGATGCAGTGCGATTCGTACTGCCAGGAGCGCGCCCGTTCGTTCTTCGACCCCGTGGCCGCCCTGGGCGCTGACAACAAGGTGCATCCGTACCTGGCAGAGAAGATCGAACCGAACGCCGAGTTCACGGAATGGACGATCACGCTGCGCGATGGGATCCAGTTCACCGACGGCACGCCCGTCGACGCTGATGCCGTCATCTACAACCTTCAGGCTTCCGGCACTGGCCTGCTGATCGCGAACGCATTGCCCGACATCGCCAAGGTCCCCGATCCGGCCGACGCAACGAAGAAGATCCTCAAGATCGAGAAGAAGGACGACAAGACCTTCACGATCTTCATGGGCAAGGGCGGCGACCCCGATCAGCCGATCGCGTGGCCGGGATTCGACTTCTACCTCGCCGGACAGTTCGGCCTGATCGCGTCGAAGACGTGGCTCGAAGCGGTCGCGGCCGATCCGACGAAGGCCGCCCAGCCAGTCGGCTCGGGCCCGTTCATCGTCGAGAGCTACACACCCCGTGACGTGCTCGTGGTGAAGCGGAACCCGAACTATTGGCAGAAGGACGCCAACGGCGTGCAGTTGCCATACCTCGACGAGATCGACTTCAAGGTCATCGAAGACAGCCAGACCGCCGAAGAGGCGCTGCAGAACGGTGAGCTCGACATCTTCTCGACGTCGTCAGCACAAGTCATCAGCGACTTCCGCGAGGATCCCGAGAACTTCCCGATGAGCGAGCAGACCGACTTCGTCGAGACCAACTACCTGCTCATCGACCTGGACAAGCCCGGCCCGACGCAGGACCCGCGGGTGCGCTGCGCACTGTCCATGGCGATCGACCGTCAGGAGTTGATCGACCTCACAGAGGGCGGCTTGACCCAGGTTGCGAACGGTCTGTTCTCCCCCGGTCAGGAGGGCTACCTCGAGGACAACGGTTTCGACCCGGCGCAGAACATCGAAGCGGCGCAGGCCCTGATCGACGAGTACAAGGCCGATAACCCCGGCGACGTCAACGTCACGTACGGCCACACCGCGACGGCGATCGGCGACCAGACCGCCGAGCTGCTGAAGGGCTACTGGGCCGCGATCGGCGTCAACACCGAGATCATCGTGGTGCCGCAGGACAAGTTCATCACCAATGCCTTGTTCGGCGATCCGAGCTTCGTCATCTACGGCTGGCGCAACCATGCCGGGCTCAACGTCGACCAGCAGAACTTCTGGTGGAACTCCTCCGCCGGCCCGCCGGACGGCCAGCTGGCCCTGAACTTCGGACGTGTTCGCGACGACAAGGTCGACGCGTTGCTCGCCGACGCTCGGAGCAACCTCGATCCGGAAGCACGCAAGAAGGACGCCGAGGACATCAACCGCCAGATGGCCAAGGAGTGCTACCAGATCCCGACGAACTACACGTTGTGGGGCACACCGCACAAGCCAGAGGTGCAAGGTCTGGGCGCGACGGTTCTCCCCGACGGCACGTTGGCCCGCGACGGCGCCGGATTCTCCGGCCAGTTCTGGGTCAACTCACTCTGGATCCAGAGCTAGCCCAAACACCACCTCGATTGAGACTGCATGGGTGCGGGCCGCTGCGACGGTCCGCACCCTGCCGTTCACATCCCAGTCGAGTCACAACCGATCTCTTCGACCCTCATCCGCCCGTCTCCCCGAGGTCTGCATGCGCTATTTCTTGCAACGTCTCCTGCAGTTCGTCATCGTGTTCTTCCTGGTCACGTTCGGGGTGCTGGTCTTCATGCGGATCGGGCTCAACAAGCCGGGCGACCCCGCGCGAACGATGCTCGGAGGCACCGCGACGGATGAGCAGATCGCGGCGGTCACCAAGCGCTTCCACCTCCACTCCAACTACCTGACGCAGTACTGGTACTGGTTGAAAGGCATGCTGACGTTCGACTTCGGCTACTCGCAACCGAACAACCTCACCGTCACCAAATACCTCAAGCCGCGTGTGCTGCCGACCGTCTTCCTCGGTCTGTACGCCACGATCGGGGCATTGGTCATCGCCGTACCGATCGCCGTGTACCAGGCCTACCGGCGCGACAGCACGTACGACAAGGTCGGCAGCTTCGTGTCGTTCGCGTTCGTTTCGATCCCGGCGTTGGTGCTGGCCCCGATCGCCAAGTTCATCTTCATCGACAAGCTGGAGTGGTTCCCTCGCCTCTCCTCCAAGGTGTATCCGTGGGACTCGATCCCAGAGCACTTCAAGAACTTCTTCATCCCGGCAATGGTGCTGACGCTGCCACTCGCCGCTGTGTACGTGCGGCTGTTGCGGGCCGACATGGTGCAGACGCTGCAGGCCGACTTCGTCACCCTCGCAAGCGCGAAAGGTGTGCCGCCGGGACGTGTGCTGTGGGGCCATGCCCTGCGGAACTCGCTGTTCACGTTGCTCACCAATGTCGGCGTGCAATTGGGCGGTCTCGTCGGCGGGGCCCTGATCGTCGAGCAGTACTTCAACATCAAGGGGATGGGCTCGCTGCTCGTGGTCGCGATCTTGTCGAGCGACATCTTCACGGTCCAGTCGGTGTCGGCGATCCTCGTCGCGACCGTCGTCATCGTCAACCTGCTCGTCGATCTCAGTTACGCAGTGATCGACCCCCGTATCCGTCACGCCCGAGCGCTGAGCTGAGGAATCGATCATGACTCTCACAGCGGACCCAGAACTCCTCGACGAGCCACCGACCCCCGAGCAACCGGAGGTTTCCGTCAAGCGCAAACGAGGACGGCCGAAGATCGGGATGTGGCTCGGCGTCGCGTGGCTCAGCGCGCTCGTCTTCTGCATCGTGTTTGCGAACTCGCTCCCGTTCATCCGCCTCTACGACACCAAGATCAAAGTCGGCGGCAAGACGGGCCGCTACAACCTCGGACCGGGATGGACCGCGTGGTTCGGCACGGATGCGAGCTCGCACGACGTGTTCGCCCGTTGCATCTACGGCGCACGCGTCACGCTCACGGTCGGCGTGGTCTCGACGGTGATCGGACTCGTCCTCGGCGGCGCGCTTGGCATCGTGTCCGGCTACTACCAGCGCTGGGTCGATCGGCTCGGCTCGATCATCACCGACTCGCTGCTCGCGCTCCCACCGCTTCTCCTCGCGTTGTTGCTGGTCTACCGGATGGACGACCTCAAGGACGTCTACACCTGGCTCGGCTGGATGGATCGGCAATGGGAGATCACCCTCACCCTTGGCATCCTCGCCATCGCCCCCTTTGCGCGGATCGCCAGGGCGCAGACGATTGCGCTCCGCGACCGCGAGTTCGTCCTCGCCGCGCGAAGCCTCGGGGCAAAGGGCGGGCGCGTGATCGGACGAGAGATCCTCCCCAACTTGGTACCAGCGATGCTGACGGTTGCCGTCACAGGTCTCGGCATCCTCGTTGCAGCCGAAGGAGCGCTCGCCTTCCTCGGACTCGGCGTCGAGCGCCCGCTGACGTGGGGCAAGATGATCACCGACGGCACCAAGGACCTCAAGAGAGCATGGTGGGCGACGATGTTCCCGTGCTTCTTCCTCTTTCTCACGGTGCTGTCGTTCAACCTGATCGGCGATCGCCTCGCCCGTCGGTTCGACATCCGGGAAGCAGCGATATGAGCCTCGAGAGCAAGAACCGCAACGTCAGCCAGGCCGCGACCAGGGAGCTCAAGGGCCCCCTCCTCGAGCTGACCGATGTCAAGACGCACTTCAAGACACCACGCGGCCTCGTGCGTGCCGTCGACGGCGTGAGCTTCACGATCGACCGCGGCAAGGCGCTCGGCATCGTCGGTGAAAGCGGCTCGGGCAAGACGATCCTGTCGCGTTCGATCATGGGTCTGCTGCCGCCCCGTGCGACGGTGCGCAGCGGCAGCATCAAGTTCGAGGGCCGCGAGATCGGCAACCTCGGGCGCAAGGAGATGCGCCACGTGTGGGGCAAGGAAATGGCGATGATCTTCCAAGATCCGATGACGTCGCTGAACCCGCTGATGAAGATCGGCAAGCAGATCGCCGAGCCGTTGCAGATCCACCTCGGCATGGACACTGTGGCTGCGCTCGCCACCGCCGAGCGCCTGTTGCAGGACGTGCGCATCCCCGAGGCCCGCCGCCGGCTGCAGCAGTACCCGCACGAACTGTCGGGTGGCATGCGCCAACGCGTGATGATCGCAATCGCCCTGGCGTGCGGGCCGACGGCGCTGTTCGCCGACGAGCCGACGACGGCGCTCGACGTCACGGTCCAGGCGCAGATCCTCGACCTGCTCGAAGAGCAGCGCAAGGAACGCAACATGTCGCTGATCCTCGTGACGCACGACCTCGGCGTCGTCGCCGGACACACCGACGAGATCGCGGTGATGTACGGCGGCCAGCTCGTCGAGCGCGCACCGACCAAGGTGTTGTTCTCGAACATGAAGATGCCATACACCGAGGCTCTGCTGCAGAGCATCCCGAAGATCGAGGACCCGAGCCACACCCGCCTCATGGCGATCGGTGGCCGTCCACCCGACCTCGTCAACCCACCAAAGGGCTGCCGCTTCGCTCCGCGCTGCCCGTATGCCCGCGAGAAATGCGAGAACGAGATGCCCGAGCTGGAGATGGCAGACAACAATCCCCAGCACATGTTCCGCTGCTGGTACCCCGTCGGCAGCCCGGAGTACTTCGAGTCGAAGGAGCGGATCGACGTCGAGCACGCCCAGGCCGGCGTCACCGTCGGAGAGGTCTCCTGATGGCCGGAACTGGCACTGCACACCTGCGCGACAGCAGCGATGTCCTGCTGCGCGTCGAGAACCTGGTCGTCGAGTTCCCCGTCGGTCGCACGGGGTTGAAGGTGAACGCCGTCAGCGGCATCAGCCTCGACGTGTTGCGCGGCGAGACTCTCGGCCTCGTCGGCGAGTCGGGCTGCGGCAAGAGCACCACCGGCCGGGCGATGATGCAGCTCCCGCGCCCGACGTCGGGCTCGGTCGAGTTCGAGGGTCATGAGCTGACGAGCATGGGTGGCGACCAGATGCGCGAAGCGCGGACGCGCATGCAGATGATCTTCCAGGACCCGATCTCGTCGCTCAACCCACGGCGAAAGGTGCGCGACATCGTCATGGAGCCACTGACGATCTGGAAGCGGGGCACCAAGGCCGAACGCGACGAGCGTGTCGACAGCGTGCTCGAGGAAGTCGGCATCGATCCCCAACGCGCCGCGGAGAGCCAGCCGCACCAGTTCAGCGGCGGCCAGTGCCAGCGCATCAGCATCGCCCGTTCACTCGTGCTCAATCCGTCGCTGATCATCTGCGACGAGCCCGTCTCGGCGCTCGACGTCAGCGTGCAGGCCCAAGTGCTCAACCTGCTCGAAGACCTCAAGCAGCGCTACGGCCTCACGCTCGTCTTCATCGCCCACGACCTCGCCGTCGTCAAGAACATCAGCGACCGCGTCGCGGTCATGTACCTCGGCAAGATCTGCGAGGTGGCCCGCTCCGACGATCTCTACCGCGAGCCTGCCCACCACTACACCAACGTGTTGCTCAGCTCGATCCCGGTGCCAGATCCGACGATCGCCGTCAACCGCCAGGCAATCGAAGGCGAGCCGCCGTCACCCGTGCTTCCGCCGCCAGGTTGCCGGTTCAACACGCGCTGCCCGGCGGCCCAGGATCGCTGCAGCGACGAAGAGCCGCAGCTGCGCGAGATCTCCGACGGCCACTTCGTCGCTTGCCACTACCCGGTGTTCGGCGGCGAGGCACCCGTCAGCATCCGCACCGACTGACGCCCAAACGCCGATTCCCAGCAGGTGTTGGCCCCCGTAGCGGGTCGCTTGACCGCTACAGAAGTCAGGTGTTGGTGTAGTTGGGTGGGCGGCGCTCGAGGAACGCGGCCATCGCCTCGCGGTGGTCGTTGGTGAAGCTGACCATGATCTGCTGACGGTTCTCGATGTCGATCGCGGCCTGCATCGGCACCTCCAGCGCGGTCCACATCGCCTCTTTCGTCATGGCGACGCCCATCGGCGCGTTGAGCATGATCTGTTCGGCCTTGGCGTAGGCCGCGGCGAGCAGTGCGTCGTCGTCGAACACCTCGACGACCAGCCCGATCCGGTAGGCCTCCTCGACATCGAACACCCGCCCCGTCAACATCAGCTCCTGGGCTCGGGCCACCCCGACGATGCGCGGCAGCATCCAGCTCGTTCCGATGTCGCAGGCCGACAGCCCGATGCGGATGAAGGCTGCGTTGAACTTCGCGGACCGCGCCGCAAGACGGACGTCGGAGCCGAGGACGAGCGCGAAGCCACCGCCGGCCGCGGCGCCGTTGACCGCGGCGATGATCGGCTGGGGCATCGAGCGCATCTGTGGGATCAGTGTGGCGATGTGCTTCTGCGTCGCGAAGCCGGTCTGTGTTCGCCCCAACCCGTCTGTGCCTGGTACGTCGCCATAGCCGCCGAGATCGAGGCCGGCGCAGAAGCCTCGACCCGCACCGGTGAGCACGACGACCCGTGCCGAGTGATCGGCGGCGATCGATTCCAACGCGGCGTGCAGGCCCTGCACCATCTCGGTGGTCATCGCGTTCAGCTTCTCCGGCCGGTTCAGGGTGAGCTGGACGACACCTGGCTGTGGACGGGACATCTCGAGGGCAGACATGCCGGAATCGTGCCCGATCGGTGCTGCCGGCGCGCAGTCGAAGCGACACGCGGACCACGCGACTGTCCCGCGCGCGCGTTCGTCGCGTCGACTACGGTGCGTCCGTGTCGCCAGTCGCGGTCGAGTCCAACACCAACGTTGCCGGCACGCTGAGCGCGTTCCGGTACGGCAGGTTCGACCCCACAACTCACCTGACCGACATCGACTTCTGGCGGGCGACGTACACCCCCGACGGGCCTGCCACCGTGCACATCTGGTGGTCGGCCCAGAGCGTCGACGCCGAAGCCTGGGGCGACGGAGCGAGCTGGATGCTGGACCAGGTGCCCCATCTGATCGGCGCTCACGACGATGGATTCGTGTGCCCCGACGACGCCCATCCCGCCGTTGTCGCCGCGCATCGCAACCACCGCTCGTTCCGCATCGGCGCCAGCGGCACGCTCTACCACGAGTTGCTGCCGATCATCCTCGCTCAGCGAGTCACCGCCGGCGAGGCGATCCGCTCATGGCAGCGCCTGGCCGCCCGCCTCGGAAGCCCGGCTCCCGGACCGAACCCCACGTTACGCCTGCCGCCGAGCCCGAGCAGCCTGCTCGGCAGGCCGGCGTGGTGGTTCCATCCGTTCGGCGTCGAGGCCAAACGAGCCGAGGCCCTCCGCACCGTTGCCCGCCACGCGGCTCGGATCGGCGAGTGGAGCCGCCTCTCCCCTGCCGCAGCCTCGACCAAGCTCAGCCTGCTGCGTGGCATCGGGGTGTGGACGATCGGTTCTGCGCTCGGGCCGGCCTTGGGCGATCCCGACGCCGTGCCGGTCGGCGACTACCACATCCCGAACATGGTGGCGTGGGCGCTCGCCCGCGAGCCGCGCGGTACCGACACGAGGATGCTCGGCCTCCTCGCGCCGTACGCCGGTCAGCGTGGCCGGGTCATCAGCCTGCTCGGACGCGACGGCCACGCCGCGCCGAAGTTCGGCCCGCGCCAGCGCATCCAACCCATGTACCGGTTCTGAATCGGGTGTGACCGGTGATGCGCGTGACGTGGCTGTTAGCGTCGCACGCGCTGCCTCGCAGCCCGCTGCCATGACCGAAACCGTCTCCGAACCATCCACCGACACCACGGGCCCCGCGTCGAGCGAGGGCACCGTCGCGAAGCCACCGCGTCGCCGGCTGGCATGGCCGTCCACCGGCATCTTCGGCGAACGAACGTGGCGCAACCTCACGATCAGGGCGACGATCGCCTATCTGCTGTCGCGGCTGTGTGTGGTGGCCGGCGCAGCCGTGGTCGCGGCCCAGCGCGTGAAGCAGGATCAAGCCGAGGGTGTCGCCCGGCCCACCAACGCGGTCCACAAGATCATCGACGTCCTCACCTCATGGGATGGCAAGTGGTACTTCGCGATCGTGCGCGACAGCTACCCGTCGCACGTGCCGCCGCACGTAACCTTCGACGACTACCAGGCGCGGCTCGCGTTCTTCCCGGTGTACCCCGCGCTCGTGCGGTGGTTCGACAAGATCCTGCCCGGCGGCGACGTGATGGCCGGGCTGTTCCTCAACTTCCTCCTCGGCGCAGCTGCCGTGGTGCTCGTCGGCACATTGGCCCGCACGATCTTCGACGACCGCGTGGCCTACCGGGCGATGTTGCTCACCGCGATGTTCCCCGGCAGCTTCGTCTTGTCGTTCAGCTACAGCGAGGCGACGCTGCTGGTCCTCGCTGCCGCCTCCTTGATCTGCCTGCAGCGCCGGCAGTGGGTGGCGGCGGGCGTGTTCGCGTCGATCGGGGCCGCCACTCGGCCGAACGGGATTGCACTCATCGCTGCCTGCGGGATCGCCGCACTGCTGGCGATCAAGGATCGCCGCGAGTGGCGCAGCCTGACATCGGTTCTCATCGCACCGATCGGGTTCATCGGGTTCCACGTTTTCCTGTGGCGACGCACCGGCGAGAAGAAGGTCTGGTTCCGCGTCCAGGGTGAGGCGTGGCACGAGGGCACGAGCTTCGGGCTGACCGCGCTGCGCAACACGATCGACGCGTTCAAGCGGCCGCTCGCGTCGCCGACCGACATCATCACCGCGCTGTCGTTCATCGCGATGCTGGTGCTGATCTACACCGCCTACAAGAAACGCCTGCCGTGGCCTGTCGTGACCTACACCGTGGTCGTGCTGATCTTGATGCTCGCGCCGAGCACCGTCACCGCCCGGCCGCGCTTCTTGTTCACCGCCTTCCCGCTGTTGATCGCCGCAGCCGCATGGCTGACCGACTTCGAAGATCGTCACGCCGTCAAGAGCCGGGCCGCCGCTGCCGCGGCATCGACCGACACGGTCATCGTGGAAGCGCACACCTACGAGCTGTGGATGATCGTGCTCGGCCTCAGCGCCGCCGGCCTGGTCGCCATCACCGGCCTCTACGGAGTCTTCGGCGCCATCCCGTAACGATTTGTTCGGGACTGTTCTCCGTGTTCGAGGGGCTTCGCCCGAGCGCACTTTGAACGCTCCCTCACTGCGGCTGGTCGCTGGCGCTCCTGGCGCCGCGGTCTCCCCTCATCGGCGGCGAACTGGGGACTGGCCTCCGTGTTCGAGGGGCTTCGCCCGAGCGCACTTTGAACGCTCCCTCACTGCGGCTTGTCGCTGGCGCTCCTGGCGCCGCGGTCTCCCCTCATCGGCGGCGAACTGGGGACTGTTCTCCGTCAGGAGGCCCTTCGGGCGTGGCGGACTTTGGCTGCTCCCTCCGGCGGACGATTGCACATTCCGCCTCCGCGGAGCGCGTGTGAGCGGACAGGTCGCTCAGCGCCGCTCCGCGGAGGCGGTTTGCGCGAGCCGCACCGTCGAACAGCGGCGTAGGACTGGGGAATGTCACTCGATGCGGTCAGTGAGTGACTATCCGGGCGAAAAGTCTCCGCAGGGAGACTCAGGACTGCTCGCGTCCGGGCGTCCTTGCTGGGCGTCCTTGCTGGGAGTTGGGATCAGTGCGGTTTGGCGGGTTTGTGGCGGAGCTTGCGCCAGGTGTCGGCGATCGCCCAGCGGGTGACGAGGGCCATCGACTCGACGATGATCTTGCCCGACATCTTCGACGTCCCGAACTCGCGGTCGACGAACGTGATCGGTTCTTCGACGACCTGATATCCCCCGCTCACCAGGCGTCGAACCAGCTCGGTGAGGAAGGCGTAGCCCTCGGCGGCAGTCGACGTCGGCTTGATCGCCTCCAGCGCACTCGCCCGATAGGCGCGGAAGCCAGACGTGCAGTCGTGGATGTGCAGCCCGAGCACGCCGCTGGTGTAGCGGTTGCCCCATCGCGACAGGATCCGCCGGTGGATCGGCCAGTTCACGGTGCCGCCACCGGCGACGTAGCGCGATCCGACAACGGCGTCGGCGCCCCCCTCGATGCGCGCGATCAGCGCCGGGATCGCGGCCGGGTCGTGGGAGAAGTCGCAGTCCATGGACACGACCACCTCCGCTCGCACCGCAGGCTCGGCATCGGGGAACGCGACACCGCGCAGCACGTTGTCGAAGCCGTTTCGGTAGGCGCTGCCGAGGCCGTTCTTCGCCGTACGGTGCAAGACGTTGATGTTGCCGAGCTCGATCGCAGCCTTGTCGGCGAGATCGCCGGTGCCATCCGGGCTGTTGTCGTCGACGATGAGGATGTGTGCGTCCGGCACAGCAGTGCGCACCGCTGTCAGGAAGCGGACGATGTTCTCGGCTTCCTGGTAGGTAGGGACGACGACGACCGCTTGCACGACCCGCCACGCTACCCGTAGCGACCGCTGGCCGGCGCACTCCCGTGCTAGATTGCCGGACCTGGCACATCGTTGCCGACGCCTCATGACCGACTACTTCGACGCAATTCTCGCCAGGATTAGACGGTCCCGCACCACCCTTCACGTGGGCTTGCTGGTGGTGCTGGCGTACCTGCCGACGCTCACCGCGGCACCCGGCAAGATGCCGAGCGACACAAAGCTCTACCTCTACCTCGATCCGGGGCGGCTGACCGCAGATGCCCTCTCGACGTGGGACGCGCGCCAGTTCGCCGGCTGGGTTCCGCATCAGACGCTGAGCTACCTGTGGCCGTCTGGTCCGTGGTACTCGTTCTTCAGCTGGATCGGCGCGCCGGACTGGGTCGCCCACCGCCTGTGGCTCGGCACCCTGTTCATCTGCGGCGGGCTCGGTGTGCGCTGGGCCGCCAAGCATCTCGGCATCGCACCGGTGGGCGCGCTGATCGCGGCTCTCTTCTATCAACTGTCGCCGTACGTGCTCCCCTACGTCTCGCGCACGTCGGCGATGTTGCTGCCGTGGGCCGCTGTCGGATGGCTTGTCGGGTTGACGATCCGCGCGGCGAC
>Ga0075364_10001336_pt1 | contig 13283 bp, 13 predicted proteins | sample EndMetdeltDD1764_FD_71517 | JGI IMG/M metagenome (GOLD analysis project Ga0075364, IMG submission 71517) | Populus endosphere microbial communities from Tennessee, USA - Endosphere MetaG P. deltoides DD176-4 | ecosystem: Host-associated > Plants > Roots > Endosphere | place: USA: Tennessee... | reverse complement strand
GGTGGGGCCTGTGACGAAAAGATCGTCGATGGCGGCAAAGGCCGCGTAGCTGTCATTAGCGTCCAGCAGCTTTTGTGGTTCGAGGCTGGCTGCTCTCAACCTGCGGATCGTTTCGCCATCGCAAAAAGCTCCGGCATTGTGTTCAGAACCGTCTATGCCATCGGTGTCGGCGGCAAGGGCCTCGATATCATGACCGTTAATGGCCTGCGCCAAAGCAAGGGCGAATTCGCCGTTGCGGCCGCCCCGGCCTGTTTTCCCGCGCAGTGTAACGGTTGTTTCGCCGCCGGAGAGCAGCACGACCGGTTTGCGGAACGGGCGGTTACGCGTGGCGATTTCCCGGGCAATGGCGGCATGAACAAGGGCGACCTCGCGCGCCTCGCCTTCTATCGAGTCGGAGAGGATCGCAGCCTCTATGCCTTCATTCCGGGCTGCAGCAGCGGCAGCTTCCAGAGAAACGCCTGCCGATGCGATGATGTGATGGCTATGATTGGCGAAGACCGGATCGTCCGGCCTTGGCGCATCGGCACGTTTCGAATTGAGATGATCGAGTGCCGCCTGCGGCAAAGCGAGTTTGTATTGCCGCACAATCTCCAGAGCGTCATGGCGCGTCGATTGATCCGGAACGGTCGGCCCCGAGGCGACATGGGCGGGATTGTCGCCGGGAATATCGGAGACGATCAGGCTGACAACGCGGGCGCGCGTCGAAGTAGCAAGGCGGCCGCCTTTGATGTTGGACAGATGTTTGCGCACCACATTCATGGCGGCTATCGGCGCGCCTGAGGCGAGCAGGGTCTGGTTAAGCGCAATTTCATCGTCAAGCGTGAGCCCCTCTGGTGGCGACGGCAAAAGTGCCGATCCGCCGCCGCAGATGAGGGCGATCACGAGATCGTCTGCTGTAAGATCGGCAATCTCATCGAAAAGGCGCCGCGATGCCGCCAGCGCTGCCATATCCGGAACCGGATGGGCCGCCTCGATGACTTCGATGTTTTCGGTGTCGCAGCCATAACCGTAACGCGTGACGACTATGCCCGACAGCGGTTCATCCCAAAGTGTTTCCAGCGCCTGCGCCATTTGGGCTGCACCTTTGCCGGCGCCGATCACCACGGTGCGGCCTTTAGGCTTTTGCGGCAGATGCGCACGAATGCCCTCGGCGGGATCGGCGGCACGAATGGCTGCATCGAAGAGCGAGGCGAGGAATGCGCGAGGTTCCAGCATGAGGCTTCCTTCAGGGGCAGTCAAAAATCCAGGCAAGAATCAGCCTGCATCGGCATAGTAGCTTACGACAGCGGAGCAGGCCGCGCCGATATCGACGGTCTGTCCCGATTTGTTCAGCGCCTGCCCATAGGCAGTGATGGAGGCGATGACGACCTCGAAACGAGCTTGCTGGCCGGTATGGGTGAAGCGAATGAGGCGCTCGGCACCGGGGCCGACACCGGCGGCCAATGGTTGGCCGATGCGCGCCGTTTCCGCAAGCACGCTTTCAAGGGAAATGTTCCCTGGCAGCTGCGTTGTAGTTACAAGATTGGACGCGGTTGCGGCTTCAGTCCACGTTTTTACGCCGAGCGCCTCAAGGCCTGCGCGTGTGGCAGATGCGGCAAGTGTGTGACGGGCGATGACGGCGTCCAGCCCTTCCGCTTCGATACGATCCAGTGCCGCATCCAGCGCGTGCCATTCGAGCGGCACGGCGGTACCAGCTGGTGCGCCGTAGCCGGCATCGATCCACGGTTTAAGGTCTGACAGCGACAGAATGGAATTTTCCGGGCCACCCGGTTGCTGGATAAACTCCCAGGCGGCTGGGCTGATGGAGAGAGCGGAAAGCCCTGCCGGGCCGGCCAAAGCCTTTTGAGGGCCAATGACAGCGACATCGATGCCGAGTGCATCCACATCGATGTCGTGACCACCAACCGAGGCAACGGCATCGACGATCGTCAGCAATCCGTTGCTGCGGGCAAGCGCAATGATCTCCGGCAGCGGATTGCAGATGCCGCTTGCCGATTCTGCGTGGACCAGCGACAGAATTTTCGCGTCCGGATGCGCGGCAATGGCGGCAGCGACTGTTTCGGTTTCTATGGCGCGGGCCGGGCTTGCCGTAACATCGACGACATTTCCACCGGCGCGGCGCATCCAGTCTCCAAACCAGCGGCCATAAGGACTGGTGACGATGTTGATGGCCTTGATGCTCGGGCGTGTGATGCTGACGGCGACTGCCTCCAATGCGACAACGGCTTCAGCCTGGATCATGGCAATGTCGTTGCTGGTTTGCAGAATTGCCCCCAATCGAGCGGCAATGGCTGCATATCGTTCAGCCGGAAATGGAGGCACATCGAGAATGGGGTTCCAGCGATCGGTCGTCATGTCTTTATTCACTTTTCTGCACTGCTGTGGTTGAGCGGCCGCCGGGTGTCAGGCGCGGAACGGCGGATATCAGCGCCCGCGCTGCTGCCGATTGGGGCGAGGCGATGATATCGGTGGCCTTGCCCGTCTCGACAATCCTGCCTGCATCCATGATCGCAAGTCTATGGGAGACGGCACGCAGCACGCCAAGATCATGCGATATGAACAGATAGGAGATCCGCTGTTCGCGCTGCAAGTCGACCAAAAGTTCAAGGATGCGATTGCGAACCTGCACGTCGAGCGCCGAGACGGCCTCGTCGAGAACGATCAGCGATGGTCGGGTGGATAGGGCGCGGGCGATGGCAACACGCTGGCGTTGGCCGCCGGAGAGGTGATGTACTGGCCTCGCAGCATAGCTTGCGGGCAAACCGACCCGGTCGAGAAGTCGGGCGATTTCTCGTGGGCGTTCGGTGGGCGAAACGATACGGTGAATTCGTAATGGGTCGCCCAATACATCGCTCATCGTGGCCGTCGGATGGAATGCGCCGTGAATGTCCTGAAACACCATCTGCATGCGGGCACGTTTGCGGCGAAGCGCCCCGCCGTTGAGGGCAAGCCAGTTTTGGCCTTCAAAAACGATCCTGCCGCTATCGGCATTCATGAGGCGCAGAAGCAGGCGCGCCAAAGTGGATTTTCCGCTGCCGGATGCGCCTGCGATGCCGAGTGTTTCTCCAGCCGATAGGGAGAAAGTGAGACCGTCCACGGCGACGACGTCCCGACCAGCAGAGCTATAGTGTTTTCTCAGGTTTTCGACTGAAAGCAGCGTCATGATCCCAGCACCGATGTGACAAGAGGCGGTGTTGAGAGGTCGTAATGACCGGTAATCAGGCTTCGCGTGTAATCGCTGGCCGGATCGGTCAGAATGTCCGAGGCGGTGCCTATTTCCACCAGGCGGCCATCCTTGAAGACGGCGATACGGTCGGCAAGGTTCGACGCCAATGCGATGTCGTGGGTGACGAAAATCAGTGTCATGGCATGTTCGTTGACGAGATCGTCCAACAGACCAACGATTTCTGCCTGCACCACGGTGTCGAGAGCGCTTGTGGCTTCATCGGCAATCAGGATTGAGGGGCGGCTGGCGATGGCGGCGGCAATCGCAACGCGCTGCCGTTGGCCGCCCGAAAGCTGGTGCGGATAGGCGTGCATTGCAGCTGCGGCATTGGGAATGCGCACATGTTCCAGCAATTGCAGTGCGTGCTGATAGGCAGACGACCATGGCATGCCCAGATGGTGTCTGGCACCCTCGGCCACCTGTTCGCCTATGCGCAGAACCGGGTTGAGGCTGGCAGAAGTGTCCTGGAAAACGAAGCCAAGATCTCGGCCGAGCTTGGGGCTCTCATTGGCCGCCCATTGTATTTCGCCGTATTGAACCGCCCCGTCTGGTAACAGGCCAGCCAGAGCGCGCACAAAAGTGCTTTTGCCGGACCCGCTTTCCCCGACGATTGCAAGTCGCTCTCCGGCCTTAAGGTCCAGCGTCAGTTTTTCGAGGGCAGGCGTTTCATGGCCGGCGTAACGGATGGTGAGATTGGTAATTCGGCACAACGGTTCGCTCATCAGGCCTCTCCACCCGAGCGGCTGGTGTGCGTGCCTGCCAGAGCTTTTGTCAGTCCCTCACTCAGCAGATAAACGCCGACGACAGTGATGACGAGCGCAATGCCGGGTAGGATGGAAAGCCAGGGCGAAGACCGCAGCACATTGCGGCCTTCTGCGATCATGGAACCCCATGTCACCGTGTTCGGGTTACCAAGCCCGAGAAAGGACAGGGCGGCTTCCGTGAGGATGGCGGCCGCGACGATGGTGGCCGATACTGCCAGAACCGGCGGAATGGCTTGAGGCAGCACCTGCCGTAAGGCGATCTCCATCGGGTGCATGCCGATGACTTTTGCGGCGGCTACATAATCGCGCTCCCGAATGGAGAGAACCTGCGCACGCGTCAGACGCGCCGGGTCAGCCCATGCGCCAAGTGCAATCGCAATCACCACGACCGGCAAGGAAGCTCCCATGACGCTGACGAAGGCCAGAGCCAGAAGAAAACCGGGCACGATCTGGAACGCATCGACGACACGCATGAGAGCTTCATCGATAAGGCCTCCGGCAAGCCCCGCAATCAGCCCCACAAAGAGGCCAAGTGCGATAGCTGCAAGGGCTGCGGCAGCACCGACCAGAAGCGAGGTTCGGGCGCCGTGAACGATCCCGGCAAGGACATCACGTCCCAGACGATCCGTGCCTAGCGGGAGTGCTGGATCTGAGAATGGAGCCAGCAGCGGCCGGCCGGAAATCTGCAGCGGATCGCCGGGCGCAATGGCGGATGCAAATACGCCTGTGGTGATCAAAATTGCTAAAATAACAATTCCAGCAATTCCTTCCGGTTTTTTTATGAGGTTATGAATCAAGTTCAACTGGAAGCCTCCGACGCGCCTATGCGTGGATCGAGCGCTGCCTGTACGAGATCGACCAGAAGATTGACGAGGATGACAAGGACCGCGCTGACAAGGATGATGCCCATTAGCAGCGGAGCATCCCGGCCGGAGACCGCTTCCTGTGCGAGCCGCCCGAAACCCGGAATGGCAAAGATGCTTTCGATGACCACGCTGCCGCCCAGCATGGTTGCGGCCTGCAGGCCAAGCATGGTGACAAGTGGAAGGGTCGCGTTGCGGGCGACATGACGCAGCACGATGCGGGTGCGAGAGAGGCCTTTGGCGCGGGCGAAAAGCACGAAATCCAGCTTCCAAGCCTCGGCCATGCCAGCCCGCATGACGCGGAGAAACAGCGCGGTATAGATGAGCGCCAATGCTCCGACCGGCAGGACCAAATGGCGGCCGATATCCAGAAGCCTATCGAAGCCTGATTTGCCGGAGGCGATGGTTTCGATGCCGGATGTTGGCAGCCACCGTAAATGAACAGCAAAAACAAGGCTGAGAACGAGCCCCAGCCAGAAACCGGGTATAGAGTAAAATATGAGAGAAATGCTGGAAAACATTCTGTCTCTTATGCTTTCAGGTTTTGATCCAGCGATGATGCCCAGTGTTGATCCGAGTGCGAAAGCGAGTGTGGTAGCGCTGCCCATCAGAGCGAGCGTGTTGGGCAATCGCTCTGCGATCATATCGAGAACTGGACGCTCGAAAGACACCGACCAGCCAAGGTCCAGTCTGGCCAGCGCTGTCACATAAAGCCACAGGCGCGAGGTCATCGATTGATCGAGGCCATAGGCCCGGCGAAGGTTTTCGGCCACGGTTGCGTCACCGCCTCCGATGGACAGGAGATAGGCGTCGACCGCATCGCCCGGTGCCGCTTCCAGAAGCAGAAAAGTCAGGACCACCACGATCATTAGAACGGGAATGCTGGCGAGAAGCCGCCGGCGGATCAGACGCAGGGATCGGTTCACGGATGTGCCCATCTCTGCATCTGCTCCCGCCATGCGTTCAGACTGTTCACGGCTGAAGCGCCGTGGTTGCCCAGTTGGAGACAGCCCAGCGTGGGTTGTCGGCTATATCGAGCACGCGGTCGCTGGCAACTGAGATGAAGCCCCATTCGGCAACACTGATGAGCGGCAGGTCGGTGGCCACGATCTTCTGGAACTCGTTATAGAGTTTTGTCCGCGCGCCGCTGTCGATGGTTTCCGATGCTTTTGTGATAATCGCATCGAGAGCTGGATTTGTGTATCCGCCCTGATTTGAGAACGGCACGCCTGATGGCAGGCCGGATTGAACGAGGATCGTCGTCGAGATTGCCGGGTCGCCGCGGAAGACGGGCGGAGCGACGGCAAGATCGAAATCGTGATCGGTATAAACCGCCTTCTGGTGGGCTGCCGCATCCGCATTGACGATTTCCGCATCGATGCCGATCGCGGCAAGTGCCTGGCGCAGATAATCGCCAAACTGACGGGTTTCATTGAAATAGGGCGCGGGGCGCAATTTCAGGGTAAAACGTTTGCCGTCGTTACCGCGCTTGTAACCGGCTTCATCGAGCAGCGCATTGGCCTTTTCCACATCGAAAGAATAGCTGGGCACCTCGGGATCATAAAATTCCGGCGCGTTTTTCGGCACCGGACCGGTGGAGGCTGACGCATATCCGAGGAAGACCGTATCGACCACAAACGTCTTGTCGATTGCATGTGCAATCGCCTGGCGCACCTTGAGGTCGGCAAGCTCCTTGCGGCGATGATTGATCTCGACAACGAGCTGATAGGTGAGCGCCTCATAACCGCGGGAAATCACCTTGAGGCCTGGCACCTTGGCAATACGATCGAGATCCGCCAGCGGTACGGCCGAAAAGGCTGCGAGCTGGATTTCTTCGGCCTCAAGTGCTGCGCCCGCGCCGGCGCGATCCGGCAGAACCCGGAAGATGATCTCATCCAGTTGCGGCTGGCCCTTGCCCCAGTATTTATCATTGCGGGTGAGGCGGTAATATTCACCCGGCTTGTGTTCCGCGAATGTGAAGGGGCCGGTGCCGACCAGTTTCACATTTGCCGGGTTGGTGGCAATATCCGTGCCTTCATAGAGATGTTTGGGGATAACGCTGCTGACAACCGGCAGGGCATTGCGGATCAGCTGGATCGGAGTCGGTTTGGAGAAGCGAAAAATCGCCGTATGATCGTCCGGCGTGGCGACTTCTGTCAGGTTTGCAAAAACGATGCGGCCTAGATTTTGCAACGGCTTCCAGACGTTCAGTGCGGAATAAGCGACATCGGCCGAGGTAAACGGTTTGCCATCATGCCAGGTCACGCCTTCACGCAACTTGAAGGTAATGCTCAGTCCGTCGTTCGATGCTTCCCAACTGGTGGCAAGCCTTGGCTCCAGCCCGTCCTTGCCATCAAACGACGCTTCGGCCAGCGGTTCGATGACCTTGCTGGCGATAAAGAAAACGCCATTCGAGGCGACGATTGCTGGATTGAGGTTTTTCGGTTCGGAATCCGATGCAACGACCAGTCGTCCGCCGGTGGGTTTGTCCTGCGCGAGTGCGAGTGTCGGTAATGCGGTGGAGGCGAGCAGAAGGCCGGAAATCTTCAAGATCTGACGACGGGAGATGGACAAGGCGAACATGGCGTTTTCCTGAACAGCGCGTGCGGGTGACGATGGCGCAATATGTCATGCCCGTTATCGCTTTTCGAAGCCAAGAAAATCTTTTGATGGGACTGTTCAGGAGATTTTATTGTTCGATTTTGGAAAACCATCCAGACGATGTGTTCGCTGGGAATGGTTTATCAATTCCAGATGGCTGAATTATATCGGAACATGCGATAGTGCTAATTATTGCACTATTCCAAAACAGTGGTTTTGACGGTCGCACTGAAATCAATGGCGGGGCTCACCAACTCTCTCGAGTAGGGGGTCCGCGAGCCCCTGACCGGCATCATGCCGGCTGCGACGAGATAGAGAGCATGGTTGCCGATTTCTCAATATCCGGCTGCGTTATCTCCCTGTTAACCTGCAGGGCAGATTAACGGTCTGTTAATGCATGTGCCGGATTGGCGCATGGAGTCTTCGATAAGCCAGCCGAACATCCATGCGTCAAATTTCAGCTGCCACAATTCCAGGGGTTCGCCTGTTGCTGTGGGTTGTCTGTCAGGATTGAGGAGAGGGTGTTCACCGGAGTGCAGGCCGAGTATGCGCGCTTTCAGTCCGCGTTCCTGCCAATCCAGGAGCGTTTCGATCGTCATTTATGATTCCTTTTCGGAATCGTCAATTAGCCGAATTTCATCTGCCTGCAAGTCTTGAAATCGAACGATTTTTCAACAAGGCGGTGTGTCCGATACTCAACGCGGTTCGGCGTTGAGTGACAGATACGTGGGGTCGAATCCGGCAACGGCCTGGAGGCGCGGCCAGTCGAGGATCGTGATCGTATCCTTCGTCCAGATGATGAGATTCTCTCTTCGCAGGGACTGGATCACCCGATTCATATGGACCAGCGAGATGCCGAGAACGTCCGCCATTTCCGATTGCGACAGCGGGAAATGAAACGCCCAGCCCTGTGTATGCCCAACGACTTTCAATCGCAGGTACAGCTCGCAAATTACATGCGCGAGGTGGGATGTCCGCGAACGACGGCCCATGGAAACGATCCATTCCCTGTGGATACCGCCATGTATCAGCGTATCCAGCCAGAGGAGGCGGGTCAGATGCGGCCAGTCCTCGGTGATTTTTTTGAGGTCGGAATAGTCGACGAAGGCGACGGTGCAATTCGACAGCGCAACAATGCCGTGGTCCATCGTCTTTAACAGGAATGCGTGGAGGTCAACGAATTCGCCGGCAATATGGATGGCGGTAATCTGTCGCGCCCCTTCAGCCGTCACCTTGTACCGTGCCGCAAAGCCGTCGAGCAGCATGGTGCTGGTATTAGGGCGCGTACCCTCCGTCACGATGTCCTCATTGGCTGAAAAACGCTTCTCTCTTCCCGCGATGGAATGCAGCACCTGTTTCTCGGCTTCGGAAAGAGAGTCGCGCTGTTCAAGGTTGAGCAGAAGTGTTTCGATCACGGCGTTCTCCAAAGTGTTTGTCGGGGCTTAGAACGCGGATGGCGGCCGGATAGTTGCAAGACGTTTTGGGGAACAAATGGCGGTGCGGGCGATTGAGGGCATAGCGTGAAGGCTGAGATTCGATGCCCAGGTATTATTTTGATATTGATAATGGCCATGACCCAAGCTGCGACGAGCATGGCATGGAGCTTTTATCCCGCGATATGATTCTGCTGCAGATGAGCAGGTTGTTGCTGGATGTGGCGCGTGACGAATTGTCCGGTCAGGAGCGGGGCGAGGTAACGATCCGGGTCCGCGATGAGGGCGCGCAAGAGGTCTGCTGCACCCGGCTAAATTTCCAAACCGAATGGAAAAATCAATCGGAAGAAAAATGACTTGAAGAAGGCATAATCAGCTGGAAAGCAATGTCTAAATACACCACATTCACTACTTAAATTTTGTGAATTTTAAAGTCATTATCAACGACTTAAGAGGTTTTGGTGGGTGATGTAGGGCTCGAACCTACGACCCGCTGATTAAGAGTCAGCTGCTCTACCAACTGAGCTAATCACCCGTCCAATCCGTCCCGGCGCTTGGTGTCACCGGCGGTGTGAGGGGGCTTCTAAAGAGGATTTTTCAGCTTGTCCAGCGCCAGAATGAATTTTCTTGAATCTTTTTTGACAGTCGCTGCGCTCACTGTGGAAAACCACTGTTTTCAGGGACTTGCACGCTGAGGATTTCCGAAGCGTTGCATGAGGAAGGCCGTTTCGGTCTGGGCTCCGGCCAGTCTGCTCGATTTTTGAACGGATGATGAGCCGGGTTGCCAGGCTATGGAGGCGAACAAGATGACTGTTGCGGCATATGTCGCGCCGATAAGAAATTTGCGGCTTGAGATCGATGATTTCGACATGGCCTTTCTCCTTTGTCGCCATAACCGGCGACCGGCATCGAATGTTCCGCAGGGAGGCAAGTGCTTTACATCGCCCGCCATAGCCTCCATCAATCGTGTAGACTGAAGGAGGCCGCATTCATGACAATCGAAAACGATCTTTCCCTCATCCTCGAGCAGGAAAGACAGCTTCAATTCGACCGGTTCGATCTAAGCAGTGCCTGGGATCTGGGGAGCAGGTTGCGGCAAATGGCGGTTTCCGCCGGTTATCCGGTTGCGATCGATATTCAGATCAACGGTATGCCCGCTTTTTATGCCGCACTTGCGGGTTCTGTGCCCGATAATGCGCAGTGGATCCGCCGCAAGCGCAATGTTGCAAGCCGCTTCGGGCATCCAAGCTACGCGGTCGGTCTTGGTCTATCGCTCGAAAATCGCAGTCTTACCGACAAATATGGGGTCGATCCGGCGGACTATGCCGCACATGGCGGCAGCTTTCCGATCGTGGTTCGCGGCGTCGGCGCAATTGGTACGGTAACGGTATCCGGCTTGCCGCAGCGGGAAGATCATAAGATGGTCGTGGAGGCAATCGCCGAAATGCTTGGTCTGGATAGTCGGGCACTCGACCTTGATGCCGCGCCGGTTATCGTTTGAGGAGCCAGTCATGACGCTTGGTAAAGACGCTGCCGAAGACGTGTTGCGCTTTTGGTTCGAGGAACTTGGCGAAAAAGGATGGTTCCAGCCGCCTGAGGGATTGGACGACATTATACGCAATCGCTTTTCCGGTCTGCATCTGGAAATGGCGCGCGGCGATCTCGATGGCTTTCATGCCTCGCCGCGACACCGGCTGGCGGCGATTATCGTGCTCGACCAGTTTCCTCGCAACATGTACCGCGCCACGCCGCTCGCCTTTTCCACCGATTGGCTGGCTTTAAGAGAGGCGCGTTTGCTGGTGGATGCGGGGCTGGATCGCGAACTCGACGTACATTCCCGCTGTTTTTCATATCTGCCGTTCGAGCATTCGGAAAACATTGATGATCAGGAGCAGTCGGTGCGGCTGTTTTCAGATCTCGGCGACGCCAATTATCTCGATTTTGCGCAAAGGCATCGCGATGTCGTGCGCACGTTTGGCCGCTTTCCTCATCGCAACGCCTTTGTCGGGCGTCAATCGACAGAAGCCGAGCTCGACTATCTGTCGAAGCCCGGCTCCGGTTTCTAAAGTTCTGTCTGTGAGCGACTAACGCCTGATCGCGCGCCCCAGCGCGATCAGGATACACGCACCGATGAAGCCAGCGATGAGATATCCGATCCAGCCGCCGAGAACGATGCCGAAAACGCCGAGGATGGCATTGGCGATGACTGCGCCGACTATGCCGAGCAGAATGTTCATGAACACGCCCATATTGCTGCGCATGAATTTTTCTGCCAGCCAGCCGGCAAAGCCGCCAATGATGATGGCCGCAATCCAGCCGATACCTGCTTCTTCCATGATCCTTACCCTTTCGAATGATGGCGCTAGGCAACGCGCTAATGGCAGTTCTTGTTCCCGGATGTTGAAGCAAGTTGCTGGCTAGGCGGCAATTTCAGCATCTGTGTTTCGTCATTCCTTTCCTTCGCCGTGATCTGCCCCTATCTTCCCGGCGATTCCCGCCCGGAGCCCCGCAGTTTCAGAAGAGAGGCCAGTATTCGCGTGTCCGAAAAGAAAACGAAGAGCGGCAGAGAAAGCCGTGTTTTGGCCGTCATCCTGATCGCTCTACAGTTTGCTGTTCTCACACTGTCACCGGCTTTGCTGTCGCCAGCGATGGCACAGCAGCAGCCTGCGACTTCGCAGGCGGACACTGTTCCGTCGGGCCAAGCTGCCGCTCCGGCAGAAAACGCATCACAGTCGGACCCGAATGAGGGGCAGGTTACAGCCGATTCGATCAACGCCAAGGTACGGGCAAATCTCGCAACCATCCGTTCGCAGCTGGATGCATTCCGCCAGAGGGTGCAGCAGGATGTCGATGACGACGGTAGTCTTGCCGAACTTCGTGTTCGTGCCGAAGAGATTGTCGGTGAGATGCAGGCAACCTCTACGAGACTGCAGGACCGCGAAAAGCAGATCGCCGACCGTCTGGCTTCTCTGGGGGATGCGCCGAAGGAGGGGCAGCCCGCAGAACCGCCACTGGTGGCTCAGGAGCGTAACCGCCTGTTGAACGAGCGCGCCGAACTCAATGTCGTCGTTGAAAATGCAACGGGTCTTTCGGAGAGCGCCAATCAGCTTGGCAACACGATCACCAATCTGCGTCGCAACCTGTTTACCCAGACGCTGTTTCGCCACACAGATATGTCCCCGGATTTGTTCTTCGATGCCGGCCGCGCAACAGTAACCGAAGCATCGAATTTTGTTCGCACCGTTTCGGGCTGGTCCGGTTTCGTCTGGGCTTACAAAAAGTTCCAGCTTTTGGCCGCGCTTGTGTTGTCTATCGGGGCTGGCCTTCTGTTCTTGTTGGGCGGTTACCGTGTTTTCGGGCGGCTTATTCATCGGAAGGTCGTGGGAGAGGAAGCGCCCTCCTATTTGCGCAGGCTTTCCGTTGCCTTCTGGTCGACGGTGATCGAAACCATGTCGCTCGCGGCATTTCTTGTTTCGTCCTATCTCTTCCTTGATGGTTTCAACGTTTTGCGCACCGACGTTTCCACCATGGTGGCGTCGTTCTTCGGCTTCATCTGGTTCATCTATTTTGTCTGGAAGCTGAATACGTCGGTTCTGGCGCCGTCCGATCCTGACTGGCGGCTAGTCCGTGTGACGGACCGCGGTGCCCGGCTATTGTCCCTGGCTGTCATCGCCATGGCTGTGATCAACGGTCTCGATTACATGCTCGGCGCTGTCAGCGAAGCCCTGAACTCACCGCTGGTCGTCACGATTGCCAAAAGTATCATTGCAGCGTTTGTCATTGGCCTCATTCTGATCGGTACGTCCTTCGTAAAGCCGATCATGCCGGAAGGAGGCGAGAGTAACGAAGCAGGACGCCCGTGGCCGCGTGCGGCGCGCATTCTTTTCCGTTTGGCTGGGCTTGTGCTCATTCTTTCCGTGATCGCCGGATATGTGGGGCTTGCCCGTTTCGCCGCCACGCAGATCGTCCTCACCGGTGCTGTGGTCGTCCTCATCTATATCGGCCTTCTCTCGGGCAAGGCTGTCTCCAAGCAGGGCGCATTCAAGAGTACCGCTGCCGGCGCAAAACTTGCCGAACGATTCAAGTTCGGCGATGTCGGGCTTGATCAGACGGGCCTGTTGGCAGGCCTCAGCATCTATGCTTTCGCGCTCGTCTTCGGCATTCCGCTGATCCTGTTGACTTGGGGTTTTCAGCTCACCGATATCGAATCCTGGGTCTACCAGTTTTTCACGCGCATCACGATCGGCAATATCTCGATCTCGATCGTCAGCATTTTCGGCGGCATCCTGTTGTTTGCCGCCGGTTATGTCGTGACCGGCTGGATTCAGAAATGGATCGACGGCAATGTCATGGCACGCAGCCAGGTCGATACCGGTGTTCGCAATTCGGTTAAAAC
>Ga0075364_10001335_pt1 | contig 13286 bp, 5 predicted proteins | sample EndMetdeltDD1764_FD_71517 | JGI IMG/M metagenome (GOLD analysis project Ga0075364, IMG submission 71517) | Populus endosphere microbial communities from Tennessee, USA - Endosphere MetaG P. deltoides DD176-4 | ecosystem: Host-associated > Plants > Roots > Endosphere | place: USA: Tennessee... | reverse complement strand
TTCTGCGGATGGACAGAGAAATACTGGGCCATGGTGTTCTTCTCGGTGACTGGCGCGTGTGCCACGGGGGCAAGCAGGAATCCTGCCTGCGCCGCGTGTCAGCCTGGCGACGGTGTCTGCCTTGGGGCGAGCAGCCCCTCAGGATGTCGAAGGCCCGCAGGACGTGGGCGTCGTGCGGGCCTGAGATCGAGCGATGACGCCTACTTGCGCGCCAGGTAATGAATGAAGCGCGGGTTCTCGTCGTCCTGCCGCAGCAAGGCGTTGCCCGTCTGGCGGCAGAACGCGCGGAAATCCGCCATGGAGTGCGGATCGGTCGACACCACGCGCAGCACTTGGCCGGTGGTGAGCGTGGCCAGGGCTTTTTTCGCGCGCAGGATGGGCAGCGGGCAGGTGAGCCCGCTGGTGTCGATGTCCAGGTCCGGGGTGGGCGTGGCGTCGTCCATGCGCCGCCTTACGCGCCGAGCTTGCCGTCCACCCAGGCGCGTGCCTCGGTGAGGGCGGCGGGCAGGGCGCTGGCATCGGTTCCACCGGCCATGGCCATGTCGGGACGACCACCGCCCTTGCCGCCCACGCGCTGCGCGACGACGTTGACGAGGTCACCGGCCTTGACGCGGTCGGTCACGGCCTTGCTCACGCCAGCGGCCAGGCTCACCTTGCCGCCCGCTTCCACGGCGGCCAGCAGCAGCACGGCGTTGCCGAGCTTGTCCTTGAGCTGGTCGATGAGGCCACGCAAGGCCTTCGCGTCCACGCCGGACACGGCGGTGAGCAGCACCTTCACGCCGCCCACGTCCACGGCCTGGCCCGCCAGATCGTTGCCCGCGCTGGCGGCGAGCTTGTCGCGCGCCTGGGCCAGATCCTTCTCCAGGGTGCGGATCTCGCCCTGCAGCTGCTGGATGCGCGTGCCGAGTTCGGCCGGCTGCGCCTTGAGCATGGCCGCAGCCTGCTGCAGCGTGGCGTTGGTCTTCTGCACCCAGGCGAGCGCATTGTCGCCCGTGATGGCCTCGACGCGGCGCACGCCGGCGGCCACACCGCCTTCGGCCACGATCTTGAAGAAGCCGATGTCGCCCGTGCGTTGCACGTGGGTGCCGCCACAGAGTTCGCGCGAGAAGCCGATGTCGAGCACGCGGACTTCATCGCCGTACTTTTCGCCGAAGAGCGCGGTGGCGCCACCGGAGACGGCCTCGTCATAGCCCATCAGGCGGGCCTGCACGGGCTGGTTGGCGAGGATCTCGGCATTGACGATGGCTTCGACCTGGGCGATCTGCTCGGGCGTCATCGGGGCATCGTGCGCGAAGTCGAAGCGGGTCTTTTCGTGGTCGACCAGCGAGCCTTTCTGCTGCACGTGCTCGCCCAGCACCTGGCGCAGGGCCTTGTGCATGAGGTGGGTCGCGGAGTGGTTGCGCACGGTGCGCGCCCGGCGCACGGTGTCCACGTCCGCACGGACGACGTCGCCCACGGCCAGCGAGCCCTGCTCGAGGGTGCCGTGATGGCCGCTCACGTCGGCCACGATCTTGAGCGTATCGAGCACGGCAAAGCGCACGCCGTCGGCCGCGAGGACGCCGGTGTCGCCATGCTGGCCGCCGGATTCGGCATAGAACGGGGTGTGATCCAGGACGACCACGGCGTTCTCCTGGCCGGCCTCGAGACGCTCGACGGCCGTGCCGTCCGCGTAGAGTGCAACGACGCGTGCGTCGTCATAGCCGAGGTGTTCGTAGCCGTGGAAGGTGGTCTTGGCGCCTTCATAGGTAAGGCCGGCGGCCATCTTGAACTTGCCCGCGGCACGCGCCTGCGTGCGCTGGCGTTCCATCGCGGCGTCGAAGGCGGCGGTGTCGACCTGCACGTTGCGTTCGCGGCAGATGTCGGCCGTGAGATCCAGCGGGAAGCCGTAGGTGTCGTACAGCGTGAAGGCGGTGTCGCCATCCAGCGTGGCGTTCTCGCCCGCCGGCAGCGCCGAGAGTGCGGCATCCAGGATGCGCATGCCGTGGTCGAGCGTCTCGCCAAAGCGCTCTTCTTCCTGCTTGAGCACCTGGGCCACGCGCTCCTGCAGATTGGCGAGCTCGGGATAGGCTTCACCCATCTCGGCGACGAGATCCGGCACCAGCTTGTGGAAGAAGGGCTTGGTCTGGCCGAGCTTGTAGCCGTGGCGCAGCGCGCGGCGGATGATCCGGCGCAGCACGTAGCCGCGGCCTTCGTTGCCGGGGATCACGCCATCGACGACCAGGAACGAGCACGCGCGGATGTGATCCGCGATGACCTTGAGCGAATTCTGGGTGAGATCCTGCGTGCCCGTCTCGCGGCCCGCCGCGGCGATCAGGCGCTGGAAGAGATCGATCTCGTAGTTGCTGTGCACGTGCTGCAGCACGGCGGCGATGCGCTCCAGGCCCATGCCGGTGTCTACGCAGGGCTTGGGCAGCTTGGTCAGGTTGCCGGCCGCATCGCGCTCGAACTGCATGAACACGAGGTTCCAGATCTCGATGTAGCGGTCGCCCTCTTCTTCCGGAGACCCGGGCGGGCCGCCCCAGACGTCCGGGCCGTGATCGAAGAAGATCTCCGAGCACGGGCCGCACGGGCCAGTGTCGCCCATCTGCCAGAAGTTGTCCGAGGCGTAGCGCGCGCCCTTGTTGTCGCCGATGCGGATGATGCGTGCCTCGGGCACGCCGATCTCATCGCGCCAGATGGCGTAGGCCTCGTCGTCCTCGGCATAGACCGTGACCCAGAGCTTTTCGGCGGGCAGCTCATACACCGTGGTGAGCAGCGCCCAGGCGTATCGGATGGCGTCGCGCTTGAAGTAGTCGCCGAAGCTGAAATTGCCCAGCATCTCGAAGAACGTGTGATGACGGGCCGTGTAGCCGACGTTCTCGAGATCGTTGTGCTTGCCGCCCGCGCGCACGCTTCGCTGGCTGCTGGTGGCGCGGGTGTAGGCGCGCGTCTCGCGTCCGAGGAAGAGATCCTTGAAAGGCACCATGCCCGAGTTCGTGAAGAGTAGCGTCGGATCGTTGCCGGGCACCAAGGATGCTGATGGCACGACCGTATGGCCATTTGCCGCAAAGAACTGCAGGAATTTCTGGCGGATGTCGGCGGATTTCATGAGCTGGACAGGCAAGAGGCCATGGGAGCAGGCTAACAGGCAATTATAGGCGCTGCCGCCAGTGGGCAGGCGTGGTGCCGGGGGGATGATGCGGGAATGCCACGACTGGGTTGCACCCTGGCAACACCAGGGTTGCACTCTGCGTGCGCAAATTGGTTGCACCTTGCGTAGAATGCGCTCATCCCTGTCTGTCGGATTCCTGCCATGACTTCCACTACCCTCGGCGTCAAAGTCGACGAACCACTGCGCAACCGCATCAAGGAGGCGGCGGCCCAGGTCGGCCGTACCCCGCACTGGCTCATCAAGCAGGCGATCTATTCGCTGCTGGACGACATCGAGCGCGGTCGCATGCCCTCGTTCCTGCAGCATCTGGCGGTGGAGGGGGGCGGTACGGGCGAGCAGGACGAGCCCGCGCAGGATCCCGCGCTCGCCGAGCCGCTGCCGCAACCCTTCTTCGACTTTGCGCAGACGGTGGCGCCGCAATCCGTGCTGCGCGCGGCGGTGACCTCGGCGTATCGCCGCCCGGAGCCGCAATGCCTGCCGATGCTGATTGGCCTCGCGCGCAGCGCCGATCCCGCCAGCGTCAGCACCCTGGCCACCCGGCTCGTCAAGGCGCTGCGCGAAAAGCGCTCGGGCGGTGGGGTCGACGGCCTGATCCAGGAGTTCTCGTTGTCCAGCCAGGAAGGCGTTGCCCTCATGTGCCTCGCCGAGGCCTTGCTGCGCATCCCGGATCGCGCCACGCGCGACGCCCTTATCCGCGACAAGATCTCCGGCGGGGATTGGCAGTCGCACCTGCGCACGTCGCCTTCCATGTTCGTGAACGCCGCGACGTGGGGCCTCATGATCACCGGGCGCCTGGTCAGCACGAACAGCGAGCGCGGGCTGGCCTCGGCGGTGACGCGGCTGATCGGCAAGGGCGGCGAGCCCCTGATCCGCAAGGGCGTGGACATGGCCATGCGCCTGATGGGCGAGCACTTCGTGAGTGGGGAGACCATCTCGGAGGCGCTCGCCAACAGCCGCAAGTGGGAGGCCCGCAACTTTCGCTACTCCTACGACATGCTGGGCGAAGCGGCCACCACGGCCAAGGATGCCGAGCGCTACTACGCCGCGTACGAGCAGGCGATCCATGCCATCGGCAAGGCCTCGGCAGGGCGCGGCATCTACGCGGGCCCAGGGATCTCCATCAAGCTATCGGCGCTGCACCCGCGCTATTCGCGTGCGCAGCAGGAACGCGTGATGGACGAGCTGCTGCCGCGGTTGCGGGCGCTGACGCTGCTCGCACGCCGCTACGACATCGGCCTGAACATCGATGCCGAAGAGGCCGACCGGCTGGAGATCTCGCTGGACTTGCTCGAAGCGCTCTGCGAGGACCCGGCACTCGCGGGCTGGAATGGCGTGGGTTTCGTCATCCAGGCCTACCAGAAGCGCGCGCCCTACGTGATCGATTACGTGACCGATCTTGCCCGCCGCACCCGGCGGCGCCTGATGATCCGGCTCGTCAAGGGCGCCTACTGGGATAGCGAGATCAAGCGGGCGCAGGTCGAGGGGCTGGAGGGCTATCCGGTCTACACGCGCAAGGTCTATACGGATGTCTCCTACCTGGCATGCGCGCGCAAGCTGCTCGATGCGCCGGAGGCGGTGTACCCGCAGTTCGCCACGCACAATGCGCATACGTTGGCGGCCATCCATGCCATGGCGGGTCAGAACTACTACCCCGGGCAGTACGAATTCCAGTGTCTGCACGGGATGGGCGAGCCGCTCTATGAGGAAGTGACCAAACCCGTGGAGGAGGGGGGCCTCGCGCGGCCGTGCCGCATCTATGCGCCGGTGGGCACGCACGAGACCCTGCTCGCCTACCTGGTTCGCCGGCTGCTCGAGAATGGCGCGAATACCTCCTTCGTGAACCGTATCGCGGATCCGGACGTGAGCCTGGACGATCTCGTGCGCGATCCCGTGGAGGAAGCGCAGGGCATTTCTCCGCTGGGCGCGCCGCACCCGCGCATTCCTTTGCCTGGCGACCTCTATCGCGCGCAAGGGGGTGGCGAACGACAGAACGCGCTCGGGCTGGATCTCAGCAACGAGCAGCGCCTGGCCTCGCTCTCGGCGGCGCTGCTGGCGAGTTCCACCGTGGCCTGGCGGGCTGCGCCCGCAGGCGCAGCCGAGGATGCATCGGCATTGGCCGTGACCAATCCCGCGGATCGCCGTGACGTGGTGGGGCATGTCGTCTCGGCTCGCCCGGAGGATGTGGACGCCGCGCTCGAGCGGGCCGTCCACGCCGCGCAGATCTGGCAGGCAACGCCTGCCGAGGAGCGCGCGGCCTGCCTGCGCCGCGCGGCGGATCTGCTCGAAGGCCGCATGCAGCCGTTGCTGGGGCTCATCGTGCGCGAGGCGGGCAAGTCCTTCTCGAATGCGATCGCCGAGGTGCGCGAGGCCGTGGATTTCCTGCGTTACTACGCCTTGCAGGTGGAGACGGGCCTGGCCAACGACACGCACCGCCCGCTGGGGCCGGTGGTCTGCATCAGCCCCTGGAATTTCCCGCTCGCCATCTTCCTGGGGCAGGTGTCCGCGGCGTTGGCTGCCGGCAACCCGGTGCTGGCCAAGCCGGCGGAACAGACTGCGCTGATCGCCGCCCAGGGCGTGCGTCTGCTGCACGAGGCGGGTGTGCCGGAAGCGGTGGTGCAGCTGCTGCCGGGCACGGGCGAGACGGTGGGGGCGGCCCTGACCGCCGACCCGCGTGTACGCGCCGTGATGTTCACGGGCTCGACGGCGGTGGCGCGGCACATCGCCCGCGCGCTCGCCGGCCGTCTGGATGCCCAGGGGCAGCCGATTCCGCTGATTTCCGAGACGGGCGGGCAGAACGCCATGGTGGTGGACTCTTCCGCACTGGCCGAGCAGGTCGTGATGGACGTGGTGCAGTCGTCCTTCGATTCGGCAGGCCAGCGCTGCTCGGCACTGCGCATCCTGTGTCTGCAGGACGACGTGGCGGATCGCGTGCTCGGCATGTTGAAGGGGGCGATGCGCCAGCTGACCGTGGGCAATCCTGACCGCTTGTCGACCGACGTGGGACCTGTGATCGATGCCGAGGCGCGCGATGGCATCGAGCGGCACATCGAGGCCATGCGGGCGCGCGGCTTCGCCGTGGATCAGCTCGCCTTGCCGGCAGGCTGCGCCAACGGCACGTTCGTGCCACCCACCCTGATCGAGATCGAGGCCGTCGCCGACGTCGAGCGCGAGGTGTTCGGACCGGTCCTGCACGTGGTGCGCTATCCGCGCGCGCAACTCGACCGCCTGATGGAGGACATCAATGCCACGGGCTATGGCCTCACGTTCGGCGTGCACTCGCGCATCGACGAGACCATCGACCGGCTCGTGACCCGGGCGAAGGTGGGCAATGTCTACGTGAATCGCAACGTGATCGGCGCCATCGTCGGCGTGCAGCCATTCGGCGGTGAGCGGCTGTCCGGCACCGGTCCGAAAGCGGGTGGACCGCTGTACCTGCCGCGCCTGCTCGCCACCGCGCCCGTGGGGCGGCCCGCCGGCCTGGAGCCTGAGTCCGCCCTGCTCGCGCCGCTCGATGCGCTGGCGGAATGGCTCGAGGGGGAGGGTGACACGTCGGCTGCGGCCCTGTGCCGTCAATGGCGACAGGACAGCGCCGTGGGCGCGGCGACCCTGCTGCCCGGGCCGACGGGCGAACGCAACACCTACCGGCTCGAGCCACGGGGCCCTGTGCTCTGCGTGGCGCGCAGCCCGCATGGAGCGCGGGTGCAGCTTGCCACCGCCCTGGCGGCCGGGAATCCGGCCTGGTTCGTCCAGACCGGGAACGATGCCGGTCCCGCCCTGGCGGGTGCCTTGCCCCAGGCCCTGGCAGCCTGGGTGCGCGTCGTGCCCGAGGTGGCGCTGGATGCCGGTGACGCCCTGGGCGGCGTGCTGTTCGAGGGCGATGGAGATGGCCTCATCGCGTTGAGCGAGAGGCTGGCCGAGCGCGACGGCCCCATCGTGCAGGCGCAGGGTCGCACCGTGGCCGAGCTGGCCCAGGGCCGCGCGTATCGGCTGGAACGCCTGTTGGCCGAGCGCTCCGTCAGCGTCAACACCGCCGCCGCCGGCGGCAATGCGAGCCTGATGACCATCGGGTGATGCCAGGCGCCGCGGCAGACCCGCGGCGACGACAACTTTGTGCCGCCAAAGGCGGATAGAACGAGGAGAGGAGTCATGCAAATCACCAGCATGCCGGTCACGGTCATGTTCGTCCTATACATTCTGGCCATGCTTGCCATTGGCTGGATCGGCTATCGGGCCACCAATGACCTGTCGGATTACATTCTGGGCGGTCGCAAGCTCGGCGCGTTTGTGACCGCGCTGGCCGCGGGCGCGTCGGACATGAGCGGCTGGTTGCTCATGGGCTTGCCCGGCGAGGTCTACGACACGGGCATCTCCGCGTCGTGGATTGCCATCGGTCTCATCATCGGGGCCTACCTGAACTGGCGCTACGTCGCAGCGCGTTTGCGGGTGTACACCGAGCGTTCCGGCAATGCGCTCACGCTGCCGGACTTCTTCTCCAATCGCTTCGAGGACAAGGCCAATCTGTTGCGCATCGTCTCGGCGGTGGTGATCCTGGTGTTCTTCACGCTGTACTGCGCCTCGGGCGTGGTCGCCGGGGCCCGGCTCTTCGAAAGCATGTTCGGCATGTCCTATGTGACGGCGTTGTGGGTGGGGGCGTTCTGCACGATGGCGTACGTCTTCATCGGCGGTTTTCTCGCGGTGAGCTGGACGGACACCATCCAGGCCTCGATGATGTTCACGGCGTTGGTCGTGGCGCCGCTCATGGTGATCTATACGCTGGGCGGATTCGGCGAGAGCACGCAGGCGGTCGCGACGGTGAATCCCGAGAATCTGGACATGTTCCGCGGCATGACGACGATCAGCGTGGTCTCCATGCTGGCGTGGGGCCTGGGCTACTTCGGTCAGCCGCACATCCTGGTGCGCTTCATGGCGGCCGAATCGCTGCACACGATCCCGAATGCGCGCCGCATCAGCATGACGTGGATGATCCTGTGCCTGGCGGGCGCCGTGGCCGTGGGCTTCTTCGGGATCGCCTACTTCTCGGCCAACCCGGGTCAGGCGGCCGGCGTGACGCAGAATTCCGAGCGCGTCTTCATCGAACTCTCGCTCATCCTCTTCAACCCGTGGGTGGCGGGCATGCTGCTCGCCGCCATTCTCGCGGCCGTCATGAGCACGCTCTCGGCGCAGCTGCTGGTGTGCTCGAGCTCGCTCACCCAGGACATCTACAAGACCTTCGTGCGCCGCGATGCGTCGCAGCCGGAGCTGGTGTGGTTCGGCCGCGGCATGGTGTTGCTCGTGGCGCTCATCGCGATCTGGCTCGCCTGGGATCCCGACAGCCGCGTGCTGCAGATGGTGAGCTATGCGTGGGCCGGGTTCGGCGCGGCCTTCGGCCCGGTCGTCATCCTGTCGCTCACGTGGCGTCGCATGACGCGCAACGGCGCACTCGCCGGCATGATCGTCGGGGCCGTGACCGTGCTGGTCTGGAACCATTTCGGCTGGCTGGGCCTGTACGAAATCCTGCCGGGCTTCGTGCTGGCGACGCTGGCGATCGTGGTGGTGAGCCGCATGGGGCCTGCGCCGTCGCGCGATGTCCTGGAGACTTTCGACAGCGTGCAGACTGACCTGCATTCGCCGCGGGTGGAGAAGGCGCTGCGCGGCTGAGCGACACCAGAGGCCGAGGGCATGGAAAAAAGCGCTTGCGCGGGCAATTTTTCCCATGCTATAGTTCGGCCCTCACAGCGCGCCCGTAGCTCAGTTGGATAGAGTACTTGGCTACGAACCAAGGGGTCGTGGGTTCGAATCCTGCCGGGCGCGCCACCCAATACTGCAGAAAGCCGTCCTTCGGGGCGGCTTTTTTGCGTTCCGGATCGGCCACGGATCGTGGGCTGTTCAGCCACGCGCCGCCGTGTGCGCTACGCTGGTGGCCTGCCATTCGTCCCGGAGCCTGCCCTGTGCGCACCGCCAGCACCGACACGTTTTCCTTCGATGTGCCCGATGTCTTCGAGCGGGTGCGGCCCGCCTGGCAAAGCCTGCGCGCTTCGCGTGACGTCGGCGGCGATGACGTGGACTTCACGGTGGGGCTGACCGACGATGACTTGCGCAAGCACCCCGGCGTCACGCCGGCTGAGCGCTTTCGGTCGGCTGCACTGGAGCGGCGCGGCCCGACGGATCTTCTGGACGAGGCGGTGATGACGGTCGAGGGCGTGAGCGCCTGCATCGTCACCTCGCGCGCCGGGCATGGCGAGTACGTGTACTTCTTCGCCCGCGTCGATATCGGGGGTGGCTACTTCCTCGACGCCGTCGGCGACTGCCCGGCGGGTCACGAAGACGAGCACTTTCCGTACTTTCGCCAGATGCTGGCGAGCCTGCGGTGGTTCGGCGATCCGGCGGCCGGGCTTGCCGCCCAGCGCGAGGCGCTGGCGCAGCTCTTCGCGGATGACGACGATGAGGACGAGGGCGACAAGCCGGCGGCGGTGCCGCCGCCCCCGTTCGAGATCCCTGCCGATGGCGCGGATGTCTTCACGATCGGCGAGGTCACCTTCGATTTCCTGCCGCAGCCTGATGCCCAGCTGTCGCCGCACAGCACCACCGGCAGCGAGCTTCTCGTCAATCTGCGCGCCCGGGCGCACCGCCACGAGGACGACCTCCTCAACGACTACGATCACGACGAGGTGTACTTCAACCTCTCGCTCCCGGGCGTCTACCGAGCAGGGGTGCCGACGGGCGAAGTGCAGTTCGCCGCGGGTCGTGACGTGGCCGACGAGGCCTATCTCTGGATCGGGGGATTCCACTATCGCCTCTCGCTCTCGGCGCACGTGGTGCTGCGCGAGGGCTGGATCGGCCTGGCGGGCACGCTCGACGACATGGATGGCCGGCCGTGCTACCCCGTGCAGCTCGCCAGGCGCCTGCAGCTGGACGGGCTGGACTGGACGCGGTATCGCTTCATCCATCTGGAGGAACTCGACACCGCGCCGCCAGGACTGGTGCGCCACCTGATGCTGCGGGATCTGCCGGGCCCGACGCTGCCACCCGAGGTGTTCGAGCACGAGGCGCTGGAGACATTGAGCGTGCAGTACCGCTCGCCGGCCCAAGGGCGGGCAGGGATCACGGCGATTCCCGAGGCGCTTGCCGAACTGACCGCCTTGCGCGATCTCTCGCTCGTGCAGGTCACGGCGGTGCGTGAGATCCCCGAGGCGCTGGGGCGCCTCACGTCAATGGAGTCCCTGCTCATCAGCGGCACGCAGGCAGAGCAACTGCCGGCGAGCGTGGCGGCGTTGCCCGCGTTGCGCCGGTGCCTTCTGGGCGGGAATCGACTGCGTACGTTGCCTGAGGTCTTCTCGCCATCGCTGGAGCATCTGAGCCTGAACGACAACGCGCTTGCCACCGTGCCGCCCACCCTGGCCGGGCTGTCGCGCCTGCGCAGCCTGGATCTGCGCGACAACCCGCTCGTATCCTTGCCGGCGGCGCTGGTCGATCTGCCGGCGCTGCGGCTCGAACTCGACAAGAAACTGGTGTTGTTCGACTATCGCTATCCAAAGGGCGATGCGGACCGTTCCCTGGACGCGGCGCTGTTCGGTGCGCCCGGGGCCGAGACGCTCACGGCTGCGTTTGCGGAGCATCTGGGCGATCCCGTGTGGGCGTACACCCACCCGCTGCTGCGCCGGCTCGCGCGACGCGCGGTGGCGTTGGCCACCACCGCGCCGGACGACTATGCCCAACGGGGCAACACCCGCTTTGGCGGGCTGCCCGATCTGCCGGCCGGCATGGCCTATCCCACGGTGCAGGACACGGACGGGCAGGCGCGCGGCATGCAGTTCATTGCGCAGCTGGATTGCGCCGCACTGGCCGACTTCCAGGGGTATCTGCCGCGCACGGGCACGCTCTACTTCTTCCTGAGCGATCAGGAAACGCGCCGGGCGCGGGTGCTGCATCATGTCGGTGAGGCTTCGGCGCTGCAGTCTGCTGCCGATCTCGTCATCCATGAAGATTTCATCCTGGACCAGCACGGCGTCTATGCGCCATGGCGCGCTGCGGCGGGGCCCTGGACCAGCCTGCCGCACCTGTGGGGCGACGCGGCCTACTGCGCCGACGGGAAGGACACCCTCGCCGCGTTGGAGGCCGATCCCGACCGCATGGAGGCGCTGCGGGCAGACGTGGATGCCGCCGGCCCCGTGTGGCCGGTGCATGGCATCAACAGCTACGTCTTCAAGCAGCACGACACGCCGGAGCGCGAAGCCGCAGATGCGTTGCGCGGCCGTCCGGAGGACTTCATGGTCTTGCTGCGCGTGGCCTCCGATGGCAATCCGGGCTTCAGCTTCTGGGATGCCGGGGAGATCTACTTCGTGATCCACAAGCGTGACCTCGCCGCGCAGGACTTCTCCAACGTCTACGTGGGGCTCGAAAGCAGCTGACAGGAATTCGTGCTATAGTCGATCCTCTTTGCAGTACACAGCGCGCCCGTAGCTCAGTTGGATAGAGTACTTGGCTACGAACCAAGGGGTCGTGGGTTCGAATCCTGCCGGGCGCGCCATTCTCTATAGCGCTTTGCGCGCATCTTCGCGGCGCCTTGCCGCCCCGGAATCGTCTTGATCCGTCCTGTGGTCAGACTGGCGCTTCTTTCGATGCCGCAGGCCTTGCGGTCGTCCACCGCCATTCCGCGTTTTTCCTCCGCCTTCCGATCGTCACCGCGTTGGCCACTGGCCGCCTGTCCATCGGGGTTCATGCCCTCGTTGCCATGACTGCTTTCGCGCGTCCCACTGCAGACGAGGATGCTGTGCGCGTCGTCCCGTTGCCGTCTGCGGCCACCCCGCCTGATGTTGCCTGGCCCTATGCGGGTGGCGAGATGGGCGAAGCCATTCGGTTGTTCGACTGGCGCGAGACGCCCGTCGGCCCGCGCGAGCACTGGACGCCGGCGCTACGCAACGCCCTCACGCTGATGCTCAACTCCCCCGAGAGCATGTATCTGCTCTGGGGACCCGAGCTCGTCTTCTTCTTCAACGACGCCTACCGGCCCATTCTCGGGCCGCGGCTGGATGGCGCGCTCGGGCAGCCTCTGCCGGCGCTCTGGGCGGATGCGTGGCCTTCGGTGCAGCCCACCATCGAGCTTGCCTTGCGTGGCGAATCCTCGCGCTTCGAGGACTTGCCGATTCCCATGGCCCGCTACGGCGAGCCGGAGCAGACGTGGTGGTCGTTCTCTTTTTCACCCCTCTACGGCGACGAGGGTAGGATCGAAGGCGTCTTCTGTGCCACCACCGAGACGACGGGCCGTGTGCGCGCGCGCCAGCGTCTGCAGGGCGAACGCCAGCGCCTCGCGCGCATGTTCGAGCAAGCGCCGAGCTTCATGGCATTGCTGGTGGGCCCGGAGCACCGCATCGAGCTCGCGAACCCGCGCTATCTGGCACTGGTGGGCAATCGGCAGGTGGTCGGGCGTCCGCTGGGCGAAGCGTTGGGCGACGCGGTGGAGCAGGGCTATCTGCGTCTGCTGGACGAGGTGTATCGCACGGGCCAGCCCTATACCGCCGAGTCTGCCCGCTACGATGTCCAGCCCTACCCGGGGGCGCCGATCGTCGAGCATTACGTCGACTTCGTGTTGCAGCCGCTGACGGATCCGGATGGCGTCGTCACCGGCATCGTCGTGCAAGGGGTGGATGTGACGGCGCGCACCCGCAACGAGCGGCGGCGCCATAGCCTCATCGAACTGGACCACGCCCTGCGAGATGGCGGCGATCCCCATGCGCTGGCGATGCTCGCGAGCGCGTTGCTCGGCCGCGCGCTGGGCGCCAATCGCGTGGGCTACGGCACCATCGATGAGGTGACGGCCACGCTGCATTGCGCGGGCGACTGGACCTTGCCGGGTGTGCCCAGCGTGGCCGGGCTCACGCCTTTGCGGCACTACGGATCTTTCATCGACGACATGCAGCAGGGCTTGTCGGTGGCGATCAACGACACGGCGACGGATCCGCGCACGTGCGATCCGGGGCAGGTCGAGCGCCTGGCGGGCCTGCACGTACGCGCGTTCGTCAACGAATCCCTGCTCGAGCGCGGCCGCCTCGTCGCGATGTTCTTCGTGACCGACGACAAGCCGCGCGTCTGGTCCGACGACGATCTCGCCTTCATCCGCGACGCCACCTCGCGGATG
>Ga0075364_10001334_pt1 | contig 13287 bp, 16 predicted proteins | sample EndMetdeltDD1764_FD_71517 | JGI IMG/M metagenome (GOLD analysis project Ga0075364, IMG submission 71517) | Populus endosphere microbial communities from Tennessee, USA - Endosphere MetaG P. deltoides DD176-4 | ecosystem: Host-associated > Plants > Roots > Endosphere | place: USA: Tennessee... | reverse complement strand
CCTGGAACGGCGCGCGCAGGAACCGGGCGCTCGCAACGGCGCGCTCGGCGAGATCGGCCTGGAAGTGCTGGAGTTTCTCTACGAACGCGTCGACTACCTCACCGGCCGGCTCGAGCCGGCGATCGCCACCATCGCCCAGGAAGTGGGGCGCTCTTACTCGGCCGTGCACGAGGCCCTGTGTCGGCTCCGCAAGGAGGGCTTCCTACACTGGATGCGCCGGTCTCGGCCGCTCGACGATCCCGAACCCGGCGGGCAGCAAGTCGAACAGATCCCCAACGCCTATGCCCTTCTCATCCCGCAAGCGATGAAGGACTGGCTAAGCCTACTGCTGCGGAAGGCGCCCAAGCCCGCATGCGACGAGGATCGCCGCAAGCGTGAGCAGGAGGCGTTCGAAGCCATGCTGAAGCGCCTGTCGGCCGAGGAACGCCACCACGCCACCTGGACCGGCGATGGGCTGCTCGGCGAAACCCTGCGGCGCCTCGCAGCTGCCGTCGATGCCCGCGATAGCCAGCAGGGCGAATCCGGCAGACGTCGAGAGACCGGGGGATCATTCTGATCCAGAAAGGAATTCAGGCGCATGTGCGCCTGAAGCGATGCTCTGACGAGCCCCGCCGGGGCCGAAAACATCCCACCCGCCATCAAGCGAACCGCCGGAGGCCCCGGCGGACGGAGCCGCTTGCGCGGCCCCGGGGCTGCCAGGAGGGCAGCGCAAGATCGATGCCACTTCGCGCCCCTGCGGCCGCCAGCGGGCCGACAGGTCAGCCAGGCGCGAAATTGCTGACGATCAGCTCGCCCACGCGCTTCGCGCCGCCGGTCGACGCTGCCGATATCGACCATGTCGTCTCGACCGGCCGAATAGCGAAGCCGGCGAAGCATGCGCGGATCTCGGTCGTGTCGTTGATCGATAGAATGAATTTGCCGCGCGCCCGGGCCAGCCGCGCCGCCAGGCGCGCAAAATCCTCGGGCCCGAAGACGCCGGCGCCGTAATCGTCCTCGCAGCCGTGGTACGGCGGATCGAGATAGAACAGCATGCCCGGCCGATCGTAGCGATCCAGGAAAACATCGTAGGGCAGCTGCTCGATCACGACGCCGGCGAGGCGCTCGTGGATCTCCGCCAGCATCGGTTCCAGCTTCGCGATATTGAATCGCGCGCCTTGGCGGGTGTCGACGCCGAAGTTGCGCCCCACGACCTTCCCGCCGAAGGCGAGCCGCTGAAGATAGAGGAACCGCGCCGCGCGCTGCAGGTCGGTCAGCCGCGCGGGATCCTGGCCGCACAGCCGCTCGAACTCGGCCCGGCTCGCCACCCGCCAGCGCAGCATGTCGATGAAATAGGGGTAGTGCTCCTGGAGCACGCGAAAGAACGTGGCGACGTCGCCCGAGATATCGTTGATGATCTCGGCACGCGGCCTGGCCGCGCGGCGCAGGAATATTCCTCCCATGCCGACGAACGGTTCGGCATAGCCGTCATGCTCGGTCGATTCGATGATGGCGCAGATCCGGCGCGCGAGGTTCTTTTTTCCACCCTGATATCCCGCTGCGGGACGGACAGTACGAACCGATTGAATTGACTCCATTTTTTAGATGCGCTCCAACGCTCCCGCCCATTGCGTGGGTGCGGGACGGCCCAGTCGGCCAGCTGTGTCGTGGCGAGTGCATGCTCGTCGGTGAATCGGGCTGCTACCCGATTTCCCCCGCTCCGACGCTTCTGCGCCGGGGCGGAATATTCCTGTCAGGGCGCGAGCATCGCGCCCCAGCGGTCGAAGAGCTCGCGCCGGCGCGCGAGCAGCTCGGCGCGGTTGTAGGCGGCTTCGACTTTGCCTTTCGCCGAATGGGCCAGCGCCTCGTCGATATCGTCACGCCACTCGCGGCCGAGCTCGAGATTGAGGATCGTTGAAAAGCTCGACCGCCAGCCATGCGGGACGTGCCGGCCGGCGAAGCCTGCTCGCGCATAGAGATCGCCGATCGCGCCCTCCCCGATCGGCGCGTCGCCGGCGCGGCCGGGGAAGACGAGTTCGGGCAGCCTCTCGCCATCCCGAAGCAGTTCGAGAGCCGCGCGCAGCACCATGACGGCCGCGCGGGACAGCGGCACCAGGTGCGCGAAGCGATCGCCCGCGTCAGCCGCCTGCTTCTTCGCCAGCTTCAGCTTCATGCGCGCCGGCGGCACGCGCCAGGCCGGCGCATCGCCGTCCAGGCCCTCGACCTCGTCCCAGCGCATGCCGCGCACCGCGTCCAGGCGCACCGCCGTCAGCGCCAGGAAGCGCGAGGCGAGAACGATGGACTGGCCCGCGCGCGCCTGGTCGCAGGCGTCCAGCAGCGCCCTGCAGTCCTCGATCGCGGTCAGCGCCGGCTGCGGCCGCGACGGCGGCGGCTCGCGCATGGCCGCGCCGAGCGCCGCGGCGGGATCCTTTTCGGCCAGCCCTTCGGCGATACCATAGCGGAAGATCTCGGACAGGCGCTGGCGAAGCCGCCGCGCCGTCTCGATCCGCCCGCGCGCCTCCACCGCGCGCAATGCGCGCAGCAGCTGCGGCGGCTCGATCTCGGTGATTCCCATTTCGCCGACGACCGGAAAAACATCGCGCTCCAGGCTGGCGATGACGTCGGCCGCGTGCGCCGGCGACCAGCTGGCCAGGTTGTGCGCGTACCAGGCGCGCGCGAGCTGCTCGAACGTGTCGAGCGCCGCCGCCGAGCGGTCCGTTCCCGAAGGATCGACACCGGCGCGCAGCTGCTCCTTCGCCGCCTCGCGCCGGGCCCGGGCCTCGGGCAGCGAGACATCCGGAAAGCGGCCGATCGTCAGCAGCTTCTCGACCCCGCCGAACCGGTACTTGAGCCGCCAGCTTTTCGTGCCGGTGGGCGCAACGAACAAATGCAGCCCGCCGGCGTCGGCCAGCTTGTAGGCGCGCGGCCGCGCCGTCGCGGCTTTCGCCACCGCGTTGGTGAGCATATAGATGATCTCGTCTTGGGGGAGAAAGAACGATGCCAGCAAACTGGGAACTTGAGGTTTTTAAGGCATTCGCACCCGCAATCGCTACTGGCGGGGCAGGCCTTCTGCTGGCGTGGCTTGCAGTTCCCTGGGCATTACGCCGCTACAAAGCAGAAAAGACATGGGACCGTCGGACCGACGCCTTCGCTGAAGTGATTTTCGCATTGAGGGAGCTACGGACCGTTAAAGAGGGCTGGCGTAGTTACGATCCCGAGGAAGGATACTCCTCGCCAGATTTTGGCGACAGATCAGCTATCGCCTCAAAAAAGCTCCGTGAAGCGGCGGCTGTCGGGGAGCTATTCTTTAATGAGCGCGGTCGAGACGCTCTCCACACACTACTGAAGGTCCTCGATAAACCCGATCGCAGCGTGGACCCTGACGAATATCGATATGTCCTGCACGACGAGGTTCAAGCGTTAGATCACGCTATCCTAGTGCTGGCAGAACTTGGCCGCACAGCAATTGACGTCGATAGAAAGTAGCGGCGGATAACCCCTCCGCCCGGATGATCGCCTGAAACGGCGGAAATGCGCGCGGTACTGGACCGCGCTGCGCGTCCGCTACCCCCGCCGATACCCCCACTTTCAGCCTCTCGCGAGCAGGAACATAGACAGAACAAAAACCTTGACGCGACTCGCGCCAATGCAGTCTCTGCCGCCATGGTCCGGCGCTCCACTCCTCGCAAAACCCTCGACGAGCGGTCGTTTCCCGTGCGCATGCGGATCGAGAACCCGTGGAAGACATACGGTTCGCTGCGCTGGACCGACGCGGAAGTCTGGTTGCGCGAAAACATCGGGCCCGGCGATTTCGCATCCTATGGCGGATACGTGATGGAATATCACTTCCGCTCGATCGGCGCGGCACAGGCTTTTCTCGAAGCTTTCCCCGACCTATCGCTCGCCGATTATACAGAGCATGTCGGCCACTTGCGGGAAGCTCGTCGACACCGGAAACAAGAGCGGGCGAGTTCGGAGATACCGCGCCTTCCCCATTGGGACTGATTAGTTCGGGTCGATCCCGTGCTGCCGCTCCGCCCACCCGATCAGCGCGTCCAGCTGCAGGGCCTGCTCGCTGGCGGTCAATCGCCGGCCGAAAGAAAATCCGTCACCACCGGCCGGCGCAGCAGCTCCGCCGGCGGCAGCGGATATGCCGCGCACCGGCTGACCACCGGCCGCACTTCCAGTACCGGCGGCGGCTTCTGACCGCAGCCGGTCATAGCGAGCGCGCAGATCGGCAAGACGGCGCGTGTAATCCTGCGAAACATCCTCGGAGATCCTTTCCTGATCGGTGGAGACCCGCGCCAGGCGCGCGCGATCGGCGGCGTCGGCCGCGGCCTGCGCGGCGCGATAGTTGCGGATGGTCCGGACGTGCGCGTCGAACTGCGCCTTCGCGTCCTGGCGCACCTGGACGAGCTCGGCCTGCAGCCCGCGGCCGATCAGCGGCCCGCCATCGATGCGCAGCGTCTGCACGCCGGCGGCGCCGATCGCCAGCACCAGCAGCGCCGCCAGGGCGATGCAGGCGGCGCGCCACAGATTGGCGGAGAGAAACGACAGCGGGTTCATGCTGCTGCCCTCCCGCACGTCGCCAGGTCGACATTGCCGATCCGGTGATCGACCCAGCCCACCATGAACGCTTCGAACGATGTGTTGCGGCCGCCCAGCGTCATGTAGTGCTGGGCCTGCTTGGCATCCATCAGCTTGACCAGCAGCTCGCAGGCTAGGCGCGGGCCGCGGCGCCGGCGCAAGGCGTCGAACGCGGACAGCGTCCCCGGCCCGATCCGGCCATCGACGGCGATGTCCGGATAGTCGCGCTGCTGGTTGTTGAGGTGGTTGAGCGCTTCCTGCAGCCAGCGGCTCGCGCGCGCCGGCCCGGCGTTATAGCCGCTGTCGACGATCTCGCGGCCGACCGCGATATCGCGGGTGACGACCGGCATGTAGCCGGGCGCCTCGACATAGCGGCTCACCAGGATCGTCAGCGCCGTATCGCGCGGCAACTGGCGCATGGGGCCGCTATAGCCGGCTTCGCGCGCGACCTGCTCGGTGACACCGTGGTTGGTCGCCCCGCCGGGATCGCGGTGATCGTCGACGAAGCCGCCCTCCACCGCGAAGATCCCCAGCGCGATCGCCGTCACCGCCGCGACGATCGGCTTCGCCAGCCCCTTCAGGTCAGCCATCGCGGTTCTCCCGCTTGCGGCTGAAGGCGGTCAGGCCGAGATGCGAGATCTGCAGCACCAGGTAGACCAGGGTCAAGATGAAGACCCAGTCCTGCAGGGAGACGCCGGCGACAGCCAGGCCGGTGACGGCAACAGGCGGCGCGGCCTTGCTGAGCGCGACGGCGCCCTCGCCGACAAGGTCGGGTGATTGGGTCATGTCGATGATCCTGGTTTGAAAGATCTGGTTGAAATGCGGACGGGCTCGGGCGTTCATCCCCATCCCTGGATCGCGCCAAGAATATCGGCGGCCAGCATGTCGCCGATGAACCACGCCCCCTCGGGGGTCGGGTGCGCAGCGTCACCAGCGTTCCAGAAATCGGTGTTGCCAAGGCTGTTGGTCGCCCCAGCATAGCCGCCCACAGTCATTACATCGTAGCCGGTGCCCCGCGTCTCGATCCACGCAGAACGCCTGGCCTGCGGATCGTATTTCGCCTGCGCGGTTTCGAACCCTGCCTTTACCGCGTTATGCTTGGTGGTTGCTGGCGTCGAGCCAGAAGAGCGAAGCATTCCAACCTGGATGGCGAACGAGGCTGCATATGCAGGCGTCGTGAAGAACTGCGTCCAATAGGCCAGTGCTTCTGCTTGCAGGTCAGCATCGGTTGGGCTGCTGTCGTTGATCGAGGCGGCCGTCATGAAGACCACCGGCGTGGCAGGGTTAGCTGGCATCCGCGCAACGAAGTCGCTCAGCCGGTCACGATACTTGCTCAGCGTGCCGCTATTGGTGGCGAGGAAGCCGGTTCCACCTTGACCATTCACCCATACGTCTTCGAAGCCGAGGCGCTGCGCAACGCGGTACGGCCACCCTCCCATCGGCCCTGCGGTGAACGTGTCTCCGTAGCTGTCGCACATTACATGCAGGCGCGGGCCGCTGACCGGCCAAGGGCGGAGATTTGAATTGGGTGGCTTACGAACGCCGCCGAATTTCGTGCCTCGCCCGAAAATCTCGATCCGGCGAACGCGGCGCGTCGTATGCGTCGACCGAGCAGGCGATCCCGCCGTGACGTTGAACGTCGCCCCGGTTCCGGTCCCGCCGGTGACGGCCGCCCCGTTACCGGGGACAGCGGTATAAGCGCCATCGGTCTTGACGTAGACGCGCGTGACGCCGCCCGATCCGTCGATGCTGCAGACCACCAGCTGCATCGCGGTGCCCGTGCCGCCCGAAACGGTCAGCACGTCTCCGAGCGCGTAACCGGACCCGGCCGCCGCCACTGCGACGACTGCATAAATACCTTGCACGTCAGCGCCAAAATCGACCTTGAGGAAGCTCAGAACCGATGCGTTCGAAAGGACGATTGTTGCGCGGCGGCTGATAAGTTCGCCATCCACCGCGATATTAACAGAGCTAGCGCCGTTCCAGTCACCCAACAGGACTTCGAACTGCGGCGCATCGGTGACGAAGCGCAAAGACCAGTCGTGCTCACCCCTGTTCGCGCCGCCCGGATTGGTGATCCAACGGTTGAAATTCGTGGTGTCGTAGGGGAAGCCCGTCCCGAGCTGCGGCGCGCCGCCCGCATAAGTCAGCCGCCGGTCGTTCGGGCCGACCGTTTCGCCTGTGGCGATCGTCGAGGTCGTGTTGACGACCGACAGGGCGGGCGGGGTCGCCATGACGGCGGGAACCGGGCCGAAGCGGAGATTGCGCAGCAACCGTGCGCGGGCGCGGCGGTCGGCTTCGGCGGTCGCGCTGCTGGCGAGGCCTCGTGCGATGATGTCCATCATTGTGCGATCCTGTAGGTGAGGGTGCCGGAAGAGCGGACGAAGTCGAGGTAGAATGTCGCCCCCGCCTCGGTCTCGACCCACACGGGCTCGTTGCAGTTGGCGGTGAACGCGCCCCACACCGCGCCGCCGACGGTCAGCGGCAGTTTGGTCGCGCCGGCATCGGTCGAGCGCAGCAGCTGCACGGTTCCAATCCAGCTCCCCGAAGTAGTGACCATGATCGGCCGGCCGAGCTGTGGCGTGAACGCGTTGCTCGAGCCGTTCGCCGATAGCGATCCGGTAACCGCAGCCACGCCGCTCGCCGCCAAGACTGGGGTGGTCGGCAACGGGTTAGCGGCGCTGATCGGGGTTCCATCTGCGCTGCTCGGGACCGACTGGGGCGCAAGCTTGCCGCCGCCCACGTCCTTCGCCGCCATCGTTTTCGAGGCGCCGTTGGCGTCCCTCACCACATAATCGTCAGCCATGCCTTAAACTCCGAGGAGCGGCACATAGCCGCTGTTTGAATTCGCTCCGGCCGCCATCGACGGCGCATCGTATCGGTGGCCGAACAGGCCAAGCGTCGCGATGATCGCCGCAGGCAGGTTCGGCGAAATGCTGCCCGCCGACTCCGCCGCCTCAATCGCCGCCGCCTGGGCCAGATCGCGCGCGGCGTCGGCGCGGTCGGCATCATCACTGACTGCGGCGGCCTTTTCGCTGGCGATCTGCGCGCCTGCGGTCGCCGTTTCAGCCGCCGCGAGAATTTCGGGCGGGACGTCTCCGGTATCGCCCTTCTCGCCCTTCGGCCCGATCACCGCCACGGTCTGCGCGCCGGGCGCGCCGGGCCCGGCCAGTTCCAGCGTGAAGACGACCAGGCCGTCTTCGGTCGGCGTTCCCGGCAGCGCCGCGGCCGGCTCCGGATCGCCGGGTGCGGCCAGCTCCGCCAGGACGCGGCTTGCGCTCTCGGCGATCCGGACCTGCCAGCTGCTGGTGATCGCCACTTCGCCATTTGGCAGCACGATCCGCGCGTCGGCCAGGTGCATCTTCGGAGCCAGCACGTCGCAGGCCGCGGCCGTCAGGGTGAGATACCAGCCCGGCCCCCGCTCGCCCGCGCCTTCGAATGGCTCGACGACCAGTTCGGCCGCCAGCTCGGATGCCGGATCGAGCACGAACATCCCGCTCGGCAGGGGCCGCAGCGCCGCGCCGCAGTTCCACCCGGCAAGGTCGGTGCCGACCGGCGCCCAGAGCAGCCAGCGCGCGGTCGCCCCGCGCTGGACGTCGTAAGTGGTCGGCGCCGTCATGCGCTCGGCTCCACCGTCAGGACGATCATCCCGCCGACCACCTCGCTGGGCGTGACCTTGACCAGGCGGTAGGAGACGCCGTCGATCGTCCCGCCCTTGGCCGCGCCGAGCATGCTTGGCGTGGCGACCAGGGCGACGGTTGTTTCGCCGCCGCGCTCGACGACGCCGGCCGGGCCGGAAAAGTTGCCGAAGCGCACATCCGCGCGCCGGCCGTTGTTCGCTCTCGCCAAGGCTATTGCTCCACGACATTGAGAAGGAAGGTGCGCTGGCGGCGGCGCGGCGGGTTGGACGATGTCCAGCACGTCGCCTCCATCGGCAGCGCCACGCCGGCGGCGAAGGCCGCGTTGTCCTGGAACGCGGGATCGACCCGCGCCCAGAACTTGATCGCCGTGTTGTTCACGAAGCGGGTATCGCCGACGACCAGCGCCGGATCGGGCCAGTCGGGATCGCTCTCGAGGATCTCCAGCCCCAGCGCCACCGCTTCGGCCAGCAGGGTCAGAGACCAGCGATCCGGATCCGGATCGATCGTCTCGCCGGCCTCCAGCAGCGGGCCGATGGGCACGATGTAATCGAGCACTTCTTCGGGATCGAGCGCGCCGGTGAAGCGCGCCGCGTTCGCAGGGATCGCCATGGCTAGAATTCCAGGATGCGGCCGGACTGCCGGCTTTCGGGGAGAGGAAGAAAACGGCCGGCCGCGCCGGCTTCCGGAAGAGCAAGAATGCGGCCCGGCGGTGTGACCGCCGGCGGCGGCATGATCCCCGCGCCGGCGCCGCCCACCGCGCCGATCGTCGCAGCCGCCTCGCCAGCGATCGCCAGCGCGCCGGCACCGGCCGGGGTCATCGCGGCGATTGTGGCGAAGCCGGAGCCGTTGATGTCGACCGGGTCGCTGAGCTGCCCAGCGCCAGCGCCAGAAACCGCACCGACCGCCTGCAATCCCGCGCCCGCGATGGCGACTTGCCCGCCGCCGTCGCCCGCAACCGCGCCGATTGTCGCCGCGCCCATGCCAATGCTGACAGCTAGACCAGACCCGACGCCGATAACTGCGCCCAGCCCCGATGCGCCTGTGCCTGTAATCGCGATCGCACCGGCCCCAGCGCCCGTTACGGCGGGGATAGCTACCGCGCCTGTCCCAGTCGTGAGAACCACCGGGATCAACCCGAACTGTACCGCCAGCCATTGCGAGCCGCCCGAAAGCGAGCCACTGGTCGTGCCGCTCGCGCCAATTGTCGACCTCGCGCCGGTGGCGACCGCGAAACCGCCGCCCGACCCTTGCGTGGTGAAGTTGTCGGTTAGTTCGGTGACGCCGGTCAGGCTGGCATTCGTCCAACCGGAGACCCGCGCGCCAGTGGCGTCGATCGCCGCGAACACCGCCGCGACAATCATCTCGTTGGCGTACCCTGTCGATCCCCCGGTTACCGCGAAAGAGCTGCTGCTGTCGTCTGTGGTCGCACCGAAGGTGCCCGCGTCGATCGGCGAGCCAGTGTCGACGCAGCCGGAGAAGGCGAGTATCTGCGCGGACGTATGGTCGCTGCCATCGCCCGCCACCAGTGGCGCAGTCTCATCCGCCCCCGCGCGTCGCCAGAAGACGTGCCCCGGGGTCTCGTCATCGGTGTAGATCGCCGTCCAACCGGCCTGAGTGCGAGAATTTCCGCCGAACTCATCCTCAACGAACAGGATGAAGATGTCGCCCTGCTGCCACCCCGCCGGCAAGCCGGGAGTGACGTCATCGAACGTCCCGCCGAAGACGAAAGTCCCGGCTGATCGAAACGCGACGGGCACGGCTCAGCCCTTATTCCGCGCTTACGATCCCGCGCCCGGCCCGGTCCAGTTGTAGCTGGAGATCGCGAAGGACTGGCCCGCGACGAACGAGGTGTTGTCGACCTCGACATCGCCACCACCGCCGGTCGCCGTCACCGATCCGCGCAGATGGACCGTGGTCCCGTTACTGGCGGTGATCTCGTAATGCGCCGCGGTCCCGGTCCCGTCGGCGCTGGTGTCCTGCCAGGTGCCAGCCTTCGCTTTTGCCCCGCTCGCGGCGTTCGCCATCCAGTCCGAAGGCAGGTCGAGCGTGGCGAGGACGGTGCCGGTCGAAGCTGCGCCGACATTGGTCGGGGCCGCGCCAGTGCGGATCTTCAGCTTGGCCGAGGTGCCGATCGCCGTCTCGATCGCGTCGAGGATCGCATTCCGCACGACGTCGGAAAAGGTAAGCGCCATCGCTGGCTCCTTTCAGATTGGGATGTGGATCAGGACTTCGCGCGCTTGCGCGGGATCTTCGGCAGGCGCGCCTTCACTGCCTCGACATGCTCGAGCTCGGCCAGCGCATCGGCCGGGATCGCCGCGCGGGCCTCGGCCGGCAGGTTGTCGACGACGACGCGCAGGATCTTCCACAGCGCATCGAACTGATCGCCGCCGGCGCGGTATTCGCCGGCCCGCAGCTTCGCGACCGGGCGGCGCACCTTAATCCGGGACACAGCTCACCTCGCCGCGCCAGATCAGGAAATGCTCGTGCTGCAGCGTCAGGTAGACGACCTGCGGGTAATCGACATCGAAGTGCAGGCCGCCGCTGACGATCGGCTCGGGCTGCTTCTCCAGGTTGACGATCGCCGTCGCGCCGCTCGGCACGCCGGTCACGCCGTTTACCCCGAGGACGATCGGCATTTCCGCTCTGGCCGCTGGCTCGCCGGTCGCGACGTTCATGTACTGGCTGCCGGAGATGACCCCGCGATACCAGTCTTCGCCGGGCTTGAGGATGATCGGCTCGACACCGAATTCGACATTGCGATAGCCAGTGACGACGCCGCTCACGCGGTCGAAAATCGAGATGCGCTCGCTCATGAGGCGGCTCGCTTGTCATCGCCGTTGACGTAGCGCGGCGATGCGATGAACACGCCGCAGGTGCTGTTGGTCTCCCCAACCCAGCCCACCTTGTAAGGGCCGGCCGGAAGGCCATCGAACGTCGCCTCGATCATCACCGCCCGCGTGCCGAAGTATTTCAGCCCGGTGGCCGCAGAGGCCGTCCAGACGTCCGAGACCGTGAAAGTATCGGAATAATAGTCCGCGCCGTTGCTTTGCCGCTCGGCCCAGAGATTGATCGTGAAATAGCACTCGTCGCCCGGATCGGGATCGAGCACCTCGATCCGGTACGGGAGGATGAACTTGATGACCATCCTGTTGCCGGTCGATTCGACCGGGCAGACATTGTAGCCGTAGATATCGTTGAGCCCGAGGCCGATCCCCGCCGGATCGACGACCCAGTCGGCCTCGTTGATCGCACCTTCCAGGATCGAGCCGGTGAGCACGCGGCCCGAGGAAATATTGTTGTCGTCGTCGATCGCGACATTGGCCTTGCCCGATCCGACGCGGACCGAAACGGCCGAGGCCCCGTCGATCTCGCCCTTGAAATTAGCGGCGTCGGCCTGCTTGTAGGGCGTCGTCGAAGACGACTGCGCCGGCGGCCCGTAGATGATCGTTTCCGCATTCACCGCCGTGCGGACATTGCGATACGGGATAACGATGGCGGTGCAGTTCAGGTCGACTGCGACACTGGGGAACGCGACGCTGGTGATGTCCGGCGTGACGTTCGTCCAGCGGATGTTGTTGTCGTCGGCCGGATTGTAGGGATAGCCCAGAGGACTGGTGCGCGCCATCAGGCCGACGCGGTAGCCGTCGATGTTGTTCGCCGCCGCGGGGTCGGTCGAGCGCGTGAACGCCCACGACACGATCGCCGCACCGCTGGCATCGTTGAACTTGATCCCGGTGACCGTTACCGAAGTGGCGGCGGGCGGTGGCAGCGCGTTGTTATCGTTCTCCTCGCTGTAATCCATGTACTGCTGGATCACGAGATCGATATCGACGCCGCCCAGTGTCACGCCGGGCGTCGTAACCGGGCCTAGGATCAGCCGCTCGCCCTGAATATCGCCGACCATGTAGCTGACCGCGCCGTAATAGCTGGTCCCGCCCGCCACGCCGGTCACTTCGCGCCGGGTTACGTCCGGCCCGAACACCCCGACGCTGTTCCAGGTCTCGACGTCTTCGGGCGCTGTCGCCCCGTCATTTTGCCAGTACTCGATGCGAACGAAGCGGGCGAAAGGATCCTCTACAGTGCCGGTGAACACCAGCGCCGGCACGATGCCGACCTCCGGATCGATCTGCTCGGCCGTCAGCGTCCAGCTGCCCGGCGCCGGCGCGCCGATCCCTGAGGGCGGATCCTGCGGCTCTGCGACGGAGCCGTCCTCGAAGAAATCCCCATCCGAAAAGCAGGTCGCCGATATCTGGCGAAGCTGCAGCGTCATCTGGCCGTTTTCCGGCTGCGCCCAGCTTTCCACGCGCACCGTGCGCCCGGCTCCGTCGAACCGACGGTCGGAGTACCAGATGCCCCAGTCGCCCTCCTCGATCTCGCTGAAGCGCGGGCCGACGGTCAGTGAGCCGCGCCCTTGCAACCGGCCGAGCCGGCGCCGTATCTCGCCGCAGCGCCCCGCCTGGGTGGCGCTGTTGACCATCGGCAGCGATAGTGTTTCCTCGCGCGGGCGACCGTCTTCGATCACGTCGGCGATGACGCGACGGATCGGCGCGGCATGGTCCGCCCAGCGCTGGCTCGGCTCGACGTAGCGCGGGACGACGGTATTCACCCATTCGTCGTTCGCTTCACCGAGGAAATCGTTCCAGCGCACCTCGCTGCCGACGATCAGGTCCGCATCGGTGATGACGAAGCTGGGCGCCTTGGCCTGCCCGGGCTCGATCTCCACACACCCTTCGGGCTGCGTGATGACGCCGCCGCAGGCCGAAGCGAAGAATTCCTCTACGGTCAGGAATTCGTCGTCGGCCTTGATAAGGCCGCCGCAGCGATAGCGTGCCTCGGTCCCTCCCGAGGTCAGCAGGACCGGCTCATCGCAGAGATTGGCCCGCGCCGCGACGTTTGCCGGCGGCGCTTCCACCTCGGACAGGCCCCGGCCGATCAGCAGCATGTCGGGGTCGTTCACCCGGTTGCAGGCGTAGAGGCCCCGCACCCAGGTATAGCGGCAGTCGATCGCGTTCTCGGACCATTCGCGGGTCGCGGGGTTGTCCCAGCGATGCGCACCCGCGCCGCCCTCCACCGTCGAATCGTC
>Ga0075364_10001333_pt1 | contig 13289 bp, 11 predicted proteins | sample EndMetdeltDD1764_FD_71517 | JGI IMG/M metagenome (GOLD analysis project Ga0075364, IMG submission 71517) | Populus endosphere microbial communities from Tennessee, USA - Endosphere MetaG P. deltoides DD176-4 | ecosystem: Host-associated > Plants > Roots > Endosphere | place: USA: Tennessee... | reverse complement strand
CTTTACAGGAGATAGTAATGATTATTGAGAAAATAACAGCATTTACGACCGTTAAAATCGCCTGGGAGATACTTGAAATTCTGCATTTTATGCATGTTGGTCATATAGCGGGCAAAGCCAGTTATAAAGGAGGAAGTTCTGTTAAACACTCCATGCAACACTGCTATCAGGAATGGCAGGATAAAAAAGATCCAACCCAGCGACGCATGCGAGAAGCAGAAACGCCTTACGATTTTAAAGCGATTAGCGATACGACCCAAGCCATTAATGATATTAATACTCAAGTGGAAACTTATCTAGCTAAATTGAATAGTAGTGTTGAGAATTTACAGAAAGCAAAAGATTGTTTTTCAGATATCCACGATATCTTAACAAAACTCGTTAATGCGTTGAAATCTAATAGTGACGACCAATTCTCAAACCTTTTATTGCAGCTTAAGAGTAAGTTTATATCCTTTAAAGACGAATTTGACAAATTTTCATTTTCGATAAAACCACCACCTCGTCAACTATTATATGTTGCTGATTTGGATGGAAATAAGATGGGCGTAATTAATCAGTATAATAACCGTTTACAAACAATGAAGGATTATTTTGATTTGCTAGAAGAAACGGAACAAAAAATTGCGAATCAGTTTAAGAAAGGCTTTAATGCCATTCCTACATTGCTACCTTCAACAAGCTCGAGTTCTATTTATTCTCCTGAACAATTACAACAAGCCATCACACAGTGTATAGATTCTCCAAAAAATACATCAGAAACAATGCTTGCAATTTTTCAAAACGATACAGAACTTGCGACTACCTGCGCCGATATAGTCAAGTTATTTGCCTCTTTTCAAAAAATTCACAAAACAATGCAGACTATCTCATTGGAGGACGATCCTGCTTGGTTTTGCTTACTGACTGACGAGAAAGAAATAGAAGAAGTTGGACAGCGTATTTTTCTGCACGCGATGAACGAGGCTAAAATCTCCGATAAAGATAAATTACTCATCGCCAAAATTTTCTTACGTAAACCTGTTCCTACACATTTGATGAAACAAATTGAAGTGGATGAGCTGGCCTATGAGATGGCTGACATTTTACGGCGTTGGCAAATCGAAAAGTGCGAGCAACTCACACAGTTTCTCAGCACGTTGACGAAAGAAGGAGTGCCGTTGCCGTCTAGGAAACAAGATCCCGATGGACGGCTAGAGTGGGAATTATTAGAGTGGCTCAAAACTCAAAGAGAAGAGCAACATTCAATCGATTTATTTAAAACGATCTTAGTTTCACCCTGTTGTTTTAGCCAATGCAGCATAAAATCGGCGCGTACTCAGCTCAAAGATTTATCACTTGCTGAAAATATCGATATCCTTATTCAAAAACATCTGAACAGTCACTGGGGTACTATTTGGGAAAAAAGTGATAACTTGATCCAGTTACCGCTAAAGTTTAAGACAGATATTCTACCAACAGATCGTATGAAGCCAGATACATCGGAAAAACCTAACGTTGTTTCTTCTGTGATACAGGAATTAGCCGTTAAGCTAATAACCGATCTTGAAAAATTAAAAGTAGAACTGGTAAAGAGTAGATCCGATTATTCAAAGAAATTAAAAGAATTTAACCCCGAAAAAAAGAAAGCTATCGCAATACAAAAAGATCAAGGACATGAAAACGGAGTAGAACGTATTAAGCAACTCCAGAGCAGTATTCAGGATATTGATTCTTCTTTAGACAGCAGTTTAGCGCATTATCTGTATCAGCCTAAAGCGATCAATCCTAATGTTAAAGCTCGGCAAGTGCCAACCATCGATGATTTATGCTACGTGATTTATAAAGGTGTGGATCCAAATAGTATTTGCCAGTGGAAAACCCATTATCAAAATGTTCCCCAAAACGATAAACTGATACATTATTTTACGCCGGATCAGCAACAAGATGAAACTAGAACGAAAGCTTGGCTTTACGCTTGTACCATCTGTCAAGTCAATGCGATGCCTGCATTCTCCCACTTATTTACTACTGATCGCCTCTTAGCATTAGAAAATACACCTGAATCGCAGGCCGCTATTAAAAATAGTCTTTCAATACAAGTTTTTTTTAAAGACCCCAAAAAAATATCGTCTATCGCTACTAACAGTAAAGCATTGAATGGAGTGACACCGAAAACGGTGGAAGAAACAGAAACTGCTTTTCAACAATTGCAGGATTACTATGTGTTAGCGTTAGTGAGAGTGCATCCAGAGTACCGCAACCAATTACCGTTCGGAGAACAATTGAAATGCTTAGTGAAAAATTTATTTAAAGTGGGTCAGGAAATTGGAAAAAATCGGCTAGAACATGTGCAAGTCTATATGGGTGATTTATGTGCTGTATTATCGGGAGAACATGTAGAGGCCATTAACACAGCAATAACTAAATTGAACGAGAATTATAATAGCCTATGTGCAACAGCCAAACGCGCTCATAAAAGTCAGTTATATGCCATCATGGATAAGGCAATAAAGGGTCCTATTGCAGAGATCAAAAGACAGATGGGTGGTCTTTCAAAAGAAATGCCTAAAACACCTTCAGATCTGAATTCGACGGTGAAACAAGTAGAAGAGAAAAAAGAAACATTCAAAGAATTAGAAAACGAACGTAAAGAAAAAGAAGCCGCACAAGCCCGAGAACAAGAGGAACGCAAAGAGAAAGAAAAGGAACGAGAAGAGAAAGAAGCTGCACAAGCTCGAGAACAAGAAGAACGTGAAGAAAAAGAGGCCGCACAAGCTCGAGAACAAGAGGAACGCAAAGAGAAAGAAGAGGCACAAGCAGAAATAGAACGTCTAAAAATATTATACGCTGAACTAAAAAAACAGGTACCTCCACAGCCTATCGCAACAGGATCACGGGCAACACTATTTCCTGCACCACAAGCAACTAATACGACGCCTGAGAATCCTGTTTTACCTGAGAATAGTTATGTTCCCTAATACGAATATTTCAGTTGTAGACTCTGCAGAGCAGTTGTTGCAACGCAATCCACTTCTCTATCGTTGGGTAACAAATTGTTTTTCGATAGCTAAGATCAAGAGCAACATATGGACACCTGAGTGGATCGAATCATTGAAAATAGCACTGAAAAAAGCGAATTCAGAGACCATTAAACAGGGATATAAGCTACTCACTGAAGAATTCAATAGCAAACTGGGGCAGCCATACTCAACCAATGAGAATTCACAAAATGATTGGGTGTCCGCTTTATTGCTACAGTTACTTGCTATGGACGTGTATCGAAAAACCGCTACAGAATGCTGCCACGATCAATTAATGGAATGCCCATCAATGCGATGGACAAAGTATGCCAATCGTGTGATAACGATTGTGCCTAAAGAGGTTTATTTAAAGCAGTTGAGCCGATTAGTACGTGAGGCCGTATCTAAGAAACCCATCGACAGCACAGTAGACTATGTTTTGCTTCAGATTCACCAACACGCACTGAAATTCTGTTTTAAACGATTTTTAAATGGGCTGCGTCATACGACTCAAGATAGTCCACCCCCTGATGAAGAAAATAGTGCATATCAATCCTATATTCAGATGATTTGTATGCTACATGTTTACATCACTAGAGTATCTAACTTACCACTAAAAGAAAAACAACTTTTACCGAATCTGTTATTAGAACAATTAAAACAACTGATAGAAGAGACCTGTGAACTGGATTTATCGCCTTCCTGGATGGAGCGCTTAAGGCAATGGATACAACAGTTTTTTGGTAAACTGAAGTTGTTGTATACGACAATACCAAGTACTGTAGAAACCTCTTCTTCAGCATTACTCATCATCAGCCAACAATTACGAAAATCGGCTAAACAAGCCGCTCAAAAAAAAGAATCACACTCCTCAGAATTGATACGAGAACGTTGTTGGTTGTATTTTTCATTGTATGAACAAATCATCACGCAGTACTGGGATAAAGAGAAGTATGCACTGAACTATCAATCGACGACACTGGCCTTATTTGAAAGCTTTATGAGTACGTTTGCATTTGAGCCGCCGAGTACGTTTGAAAAAGGGATTTTATGTGCGAACCCTCTAAAATCACAGGGATTTTTTACATTCAGCCGAAAGAAAGTAACACCAGAACATTTGGAATTCTTACTGGACACCGCCTTAAATAAACTCTGTGTTGATTTCATCAATAACTGGTTTTATCATGATTACTCTGCTAATAAGGAGTCGATATCCTTATTACATTGGCTGATTTTTCGACAAGAACCTCGTCTCATGGCCAAGATCAAGGCCTATGCAAGCACTGAAAACTATACGCAATTTCGGGGATTAGCTGAAATTCCTTCTTTTGAAAAAGAAACGCTTTATCGTTTTGTTCAAAATGCTCATAAAGATTTTTGCATCGATTTAAATCTAATGACACGAATGATCGTAAGCATTTGGTTAAAAAAAATTGGGATCATTGTCTCTCACTATGATTTAGCCAATAGTTTATTAAAGCCAGAGCGCTGGTTATATCAGACAAACCCCGTCGCATCGGTGCCCTGGAAAGACACTATTCCTAACCTTGCCTGGGTTCTATTGCATGCGGTTGAGCGTTTAGGTGTTGGCTTATATTTTTTCCCACCAATACAACAACGCTGGTCTGTTTTTCAAGAAGCGTGGACAGAACATTCAGGAAGCATTGCAGAATTTGTATATCAGCAGGATAAGGAAATTGCAGCAATCCTTAACAAATTATTCTTGACGTTTCACTTAGACCACGAATCTGAAGCTAAACGAAATGATCCTATGCTAAAGGATTGGGCACAGAACTATATTCCTTATATTAAATCTGCCAAACAGACCTTACGAAAATTCAGAGCGCGAGATCCCAATGAATTACAAAGTCTCGATGCAAAAAAGGAAGCTGAATCATTATTAAATGAACTGAAAGACGTTGTGCTTTATTGTATGCATTGTGATGTTAAATACGTGCGATGTATGCTCGAGGATGATCCCGACATCTCATCTAAGTTAAGTGAGCTTAGGCAATTACACGTCGAGAGGATCAGAACACGTAAAGAAACAGAAGAAATAAACAAAAGGACAGAGGAAATATGCAAAGAGACAGAAGCTGAACGTAAAGAGAAAGAAGCTGCACAAATTCGAGAACAAGAGGAACGTGAAGAAAAAGAGGCTGCACAAGCTCGAGAACAAGAGGCACGCAAAGAGAAAGAAGCGGCGCAAGCGGAGATAGAACATCTAAAAGCATTATTAGCAGAACAAGAAGGACAGACGTTACCACAACCTAGCGTAGCCGGATCACGGTCTATGCTATTTCCTGCCCCAACTACACCCCAAGCATCAACCACTGCTGCACAAGATACAGAAATAGCAGGAACAAGTAACTCAGTTTTTCCAAATAGATAAGGCTTTTGAACTCCACAAAAAAGCCCAAAAAGCTCGAAAAAGCTTTGTCAAAACCCAAACGTAAGTCTTTGATTTTACAGGGGTGAATGAAGCTTAAAACTGCACTTTCTTTTATCACCATATACTTAAAAAATTATCTTTTTTCAAAAGGTTACGTATTTTATAGCACCAAACTCTTAATCTATTGGTCGATGGTTCGAACCCATCACGGCCCACCAGTAAAATCAATGACTTAGACAACTTCTCCTTCTTAAACTACTTTGCTATGGGACAGTAGCGGGGCAATCAGAAAAAACAAATAACAATAGCTTTTTGTACAATCGTTTTTACTTATAGTCAAATATAGTGACACGGTAATGCTTTTTGTCAGAAGACTTCGCGATCTCTATTTCTTTTTGCACGACAAAAAAACCTTTTGGCAATGGGTACTTTGCTTGTGGGTTATGGAATAATAAAAAGTCATTTCTTATTCTTCCCCAGTTAATAGCTTCGTATTTATCAATGTTAGGGAAGAAAACATGAGGAGATGTCGAGACGATGACTGCACTGATATGGTTGAAGTCTTTATTGTCGAAATAATAGTTTTCTATTGACGCATTATTGCTGGATTTAGCATAAGATTTTTGGCATTCATAATAGGGTTTTCCCATGATTAATTGGTTATTTTTGCCAACTATAATCGGGAACTGCTGAATTTCGGAAGTTGGAAGTAGACAGCTCAGGATCGCAGAGATGTAATCTATCGGCCCTGCATCAAAGCTTGGTGAAGGGATTGAAATAAAAAGAATTAAGCCACCTTCTCCATGTTTCATAATGTACGCTTCATAGCCTTTAGTATATTTTTCAGTTTTTTCTTTTAATGCTTGGCTAACTTTTTCTTTAAAACGGGAATTAAGTAGTACACTTGGCCAACTACCAACCTGATAAAGTCGGCCATTGTGTTCTTTTATCTGATAAGGTAGTTTTTCCCATGGATTAACACAGATACACTCTGGGTAAAAAAATTTACCAGCCAGAGTAAAACAGCCATCAGGTTTACTCTGCTTTCCTTTTAGTTCCTTTAGCTCAATACCTTTGTGCTGATGTTCGTGTAGGAAATCAAAAACCTTTAGCTCCCAGCATCGAGAAAGAAACCCAGTTGGAAATTCTTGATAAAAATTTTTATCTAAAAGATTAAAGTGAGTAGAATACTGTTGTTGCCATTGTACCTTAGCTTCATCGGCATACGGAATATCTTTGCCCTCCTGGAAGTTCCTATAGTTTTTTATATTAGAGTGATTGCTACAATATTGCGAAAAAATACCTTGCTTACCCAATCTATTGCAGTCTTGGCAATTATCTAGTTCTTGTAAACGCTTTCTTTCAAATTTATGCTCAAATAGATTCTTGATCTTCATCAACATCCTTTTATTTTAAGTCAAATTTAATACAGTTACGTCATACTTTTTTATCAAATAGACCCGCGAGTGCCCTTTTTATAATTTATAAAAAAATAACTCATTGAAAAATATGAATAATATTTCATTAAAGCATTTGATTACATATCTTATGTTGCTATTATTTACAGGTTATTGTAATTTATATTTTATCTAAAAATAAGATAGATAGCTTATGGCAAACATTGAGAAGAGAACTGCACGTGATGGAAAAATAAGTTTTCGTGTTAAAGTTAGGCTTAAAGGTTTCCCCGCACAAACTGCTACCTTTCAACGTTTAACGGATGCGCGTAAATGGGCACAGCAAACTGAAGCATCTTTACGTGAAGGACGACATTTTAAAACGACTGAATCTAAACGCCATACTTTAGCGCAAGCTATTGATCGTTACATTGCTAAAATTCTTCCTACTAAGCCCAAGAGTGGTTTTAGTCAAATTGGACAATTACACTGGTGGAAGGATACCTTAGGTGCTTACACCTTGGCTGAAATAACGCCTGCTTTGTTAGCAGCACAACGGGATAAATTACTTGAAGAAAAAACTAAACGTAAAGAATTACGTACGCCTGCTACCGTTAATCGTTATCTTGCTGTACTGAGCCATGTGTTCACTATTGCTATGAAAGAGTGGTTATGGGTAGAAGAAAATCCTTTACTCAAAATTACTAAACCTAAAGAACCACGAGGGCGAGTTCGTTTCTTGTCGGATGAGGAGCGTTCACGTTTATTAGAAGCTTGTAAAAGAAGTGATAGTACGATCCTCTATAGGATTGTGGTATTGGCGCTCTCCACAGGTGCGCGTCGCATGGAGCTTTTAGGATTACGTTGGAGAGACATTGATTTACAACGTGGTGTTATTATCTTGCACGAGACTAAAAATGATGAACGCCGAGTACTTACTTTAAGTGGTCATGCTTTAGAATTAATGCAGCAACATAAAGACGTAAGTAATTTGATTTGTGATCTTGTATTTCCAGGCAAAAATCTAAAGAATCCGATTGATATTCGTTCTCCTTGGGAGACAGCCTTGAAGCGTGCTGGGATCGCTAACTTTCGTTTTCATGATCTTCGACATAGCACAGCTTCTTATCTTGCCATGAATGGGGCTAGTTTGTCGGAAATTTCTGAGGTGTTAGGCCATAAAACGTTGCAAATGGTAAAGCGCTATGCACATTTGTCTGAAGCGCACACCAGTAAAGTAGTGGCAAATATGAATAAAAAGATTTTTGGAGTGTAATCGTGGCCGAATTTAAACTTAACAGTAATTTACTTCAAGTAGCTTTCGATCAGTTGAAACTAGAGAAAGACACTAAGTATTTTATCAAATACCCTTCTTTTAAGGAATTTAAAACGTTTATTAGGGATACGCTTAAAAATGCTTTTCAAAATTTGGCAAACTGGAATTCAGTAGAGTTCTTAACACTTTGTGCTCTTTTTCAGTTTGAGACTGAAATTAAAGAGCTTTCTAGAAGTATAAACTCTGAAACGGACATGTATAATTTATTCAAAAAAAATTCGAGCGATAGAAAACCTACTAAAGGCATGACTATAGAAGATATAGAAAATATCAAATTTAATTTATTTCAAATTTTTTATTTCAAAAAACAACCCCGACTTGAATCCCTATTGAAAAGCGAAGGTTTAAATTTAAATGAATCACTTACCCCGTTGCAATGGTTAAAATTAACTGAAAAGACTATTCCGCCTCGAGGTAAATCATATTCTAGCGATAACTATTCTAGTGATGATGTATATGATAAAAGAAAAATTAGCGATAAAAATAAAAATTTTCTTTTAGCTCATTCAGAACTTAAAGAATATATTTTATTTCAACACTATGGACTTGATGAAAAAAAGGCGAGAGAAGGTATTTTTCCTATAGAAATGTATTCTTTACAAGAAGCGTTGAAATATTTGGATTTAAGTGCAGATAACCTCTTGGCACGATGTTTTATGGACAAGATTGGTGTTTACTGTAAGCAAAGTAATTATATAAGAAAAAAATATCAGGTTCATCCAGTTGATTATGAAACGCTTGATATTTCTTATAAATATTTTCATGTTGGTTTAGAACGTCTGAGTGACATAGATACTAGTTTTGGTGACTCACCTGTTAAAAGACTTTGTTACTCAGAAACAATACAGTTAAAAACTGGTGACCATTATTTAATAGTTCCAATAAAACCTTCTTTAGCAGAAATATGTCAAGGAATTACCTCGAAACATATTTGCTTGCAACCACAGCCGCAGCTAGCCTCGTTGAACCCTCCTCTGTATTTTCAACCGCTGCAACAAATAAGCCGCAATGATATTTATTTTCTTAAATCAGATATTGATGCACTAAAGGATATTTACCATTCAGGCCGTAGTCAGGGTGCTGAACTCAGTGCATCCCTTCTTAAAGATCTTGAGCTAGGTGTAAAAACACGTGAAAAAAATAAAAAATTTGCTCAAATTGCAATCAAAAAGAAGAAACTCAAAGCTAAAGAGAAATGGGATGAATCACTTAATTGTGCTCTAAGCATTGCCAGAGCCAAACCCCATCATCATTCTGCTAACGGTCTAGCTATGCGGGTTGTAAGCAGACTGGCTGAAAATAAAAAATCTATTCCTGGAGAACTTGATACGTTCAGAAAAAAAATCATACAAAACAAAAGTATTGCAAAATATTTAAAACAAATGAAAAGAACCGAAACCGCATAAATCTAATAACACTTAGCGTAGCACCTACGTACATTTTAACCCATTATCAACACATAGCTTTCAATTCTATTAGCGTCTCCTATCCGCCCCTATCGACCTTTTTAAACAAATCTAGGCACTATCGTGAGAATAGTGCCAACTTTATTTAATGCCAACCTTATATTTTAAAAAGCATTTTAGCCAATAAAAATAGACATTTTTTCACTGTAATTAAGCTTGGCGCAAACTAGTTGGCATTATCCCTCGTTTATGCCAGAAAAAAAGCAGATTTGTTTGCTATAAAGCACATAGCAATTTCGCTAAACGTTCTTATTTAAAGGTATTAATTATGAATGACAGTCAAAATTCCATTCAATCAACCCGCTATATTCCTGTGCCTAATTGGGAACGGCATCACGATTGGCCAAAAATAGGTGGATTACGTAATCTAATTTTCAATCGGCACAAAAACGGCTTTGATAAAGTTATTAAAAAAGTTGGTAAGCGCGTTCTAATTGATGAAAACGCTTTTTTCAACTGGATTGAACAACAAAACAAACAATGAAGCCAAAAAAACCGTACAAAAATCTTATCATGCTAATTTTAATGGAACTCTAAATATGATCACCATCGAAGAAGGCTTATGTACCACAAATACACAAGCCTTTAGAAAACGTATCAAACCCCATAACTATAAAACAAAAAACCAAAAAATAATACTTAAGTTTATCACCTCTTTATTTAAAGAGGGTATGATATGAATAATAAAATTGAAACTTTTTCTCTAGAAGCTGAGCAAGCAGTACTAGGTAGCTTATTGATAGACAATACAACCTGGTTACAAGTCGCCGATCAGCTTACCGCAAAGAATTTTTATAAAGCTGAACATCAGTATTTGTTTCAACTTATTGCCCAAAAATTAGAAAAAGGTGAAAGTGTTGATGCATTAACATTAAGTAATGAAGTCAAAACAATTCCTGCGTTAAAAGACATTAACGGCGAAAGCTACGTATTTGAATTAATGCGTAACATCTATAGTACAGCAAATGTAGCGGCTTATGCCGCTATTATAAAGGATCATGCTCAACATAGACAAATTAAGGAATTGCTTCAGCATCTAAATAATTATGCAGATGAGACAGACGTTAAAACCCTCATTCAGTATGCCCATACACAATTTGCCCAGATGGAGCTAGCTTCACTGCCAATTAATCATGGCATCTTCTCTCAATTATTTTCGGAAATCCCACATCAACCCATTAACTGGCTGTGGCCTGAACGCATTGCGCGAGGAAAAGTGTCCATTATTGCTGGAAATCCTGGCTTAGGTAAATCCCAAATTACCGCAAGCTTAGCCGCAATTGTGACAACGGGTGGCATTTGGCCCGTTGATAATACAGCTTGTCTTCCAGGAAGCGTTATATTTCTTTCATCTGAAGATGATCCAGGTGACACCATAGGCCCTCGCTTAAAGGCTGCGGGAGCCGATTTAACTAAAGCTCGCTTTTTAAAATGTGTACAAACTAAAAATAAACAAGGAAAGATTTTAGAGAAGTCATTTAGTTTAAAAACCGATATGGCTAACCTTGATAAGTTTCTAGAAGAAATACATGACATCGCCCTCCTTATTATTGATCCTATTACAGCTTACTTAGGTGAGACAGATAGCTATAAAAATGCTGAAGTAAGAGCATTGTTGGCGCCTTTAAGTGAACTAGCAGCCAAATATAACTTAGCAATCGTAGGTATCTCCCATTTAAATAAAGCAGTGGGCCAAGATCCATTGATGCGTGTGAGCGGTAGCCTAGCATTTGTTGCGGCAGCTAGGGCAGCTTATTTAGTAGCCCAAGATCCAAATGATGAAAATCGTCGTTTCTTATTACCTATGAAAAATAATATTGGAGACGATAAAACAGGTTTAGCATTTTCTATTCAATCACATTCGCTGGACAACAATATTGAAACCTCAAAAATAATTTGGGAGCAAGAGGTAATATCTATAAAGGCTAATGAAATTATGTCACCGCACGTTAATCTCGAAGAACAGAGTGCTTTACAAGAGGCCAAAGAATTTCTTTCTGACCTATTAAGATCAGGATCAAAAGTTATTCAAGAGATTAAGGAAGCGGCTAGTTGTGCCGGTCATGCTTGGAGAACGATCCGTAGAGCGAAAGATGAATTAAGAATTGTTCCTAAAAAAGAAGGTAATAAATGGCTTTGGCTAATACCTTCTAGGATACCTCCCATAAATCAAGTTGACCAAGCTTGCCAAGTTGTCCAACAAAAAAGCTTGGACAAGTTGGCAGTGGTTAAGAATTTTGGACAGCGCTTGAACGGTTCTAATCTAATTAATGTCTATCCTAGTCGAGAGGAAGACTACGAAATATTTTAGGTGTAAAACCTGCGAGGGAAAATATTAACTACCTAATTCCTGTTAAAAACAGGAACTTTACAGAGCATAAACTTATGAAATTTAAATCAGGCCAAAGCGGCAATCCTAAAGGCAAGCCGAAGGGATCATTAAACAAAAAGACACGATGGCTAAAATTACTTGAGTCTCACGCGGATGAGTTGGTGGCAAAAGCCATTGAATTAGCCAAATCAGGTGATGCTAATACCTTACGTTTTTGTTTGGAAAGAATGATACCTAAAGCAAAAGATAGCCCTATTGAGCTGAATTTACCAAAGGAACTAGATGGATCTAGAGCTTTGCAAGAAATAGGCAATGTTATCCTAAAAGATGTAGCTAGACAGGAAATAACCCCCGACCAGGCTAAATCCCTGATGAGTATTTTAACGGCCTATAGAGATACAGCCTTGATGGATAAACTAAGCCAGGAGATTAACGAAATTAAGGCATTGATAAATGAAAATAGAGGTAGTTATTAGATTTGTATCTGGAGACCTACTTAAGTAACGTAGGATTAACACTCGGTAATTCAGGAGCACTTTTTATTAGTTGCTCATCACAAGTAACCAATAAAAGCTTATGCACCATAGCTGTTGCGACAATGATAGCATCAGGTAGCTTAAGTCGCGTTGTTCGCCGTAATTCAATGGTTTCATCAGCTACTTCATCACTTAAAGCAAAGACATCGACTCCCATTAAAAATTCCTGAATAATTTTTATTTCGTCCTGGGTAATATTAGGAAAGCCAAGTAACTCCATGCGAGTAATTTGACTAATGGTAAATTTTTTCTGAGTTTCTTTACGGTTAAAAAAGCGTGCAATTGCTTCATTACCATTTAAGAATCCAATAACAATATTGGTATCTAATAATAAACTAGTCTCGCCATTCATCACGTAATGTTCTTTGTAGAGTTAAGGGATCACCAGAAAAATTGACAGATTTTTTCAATCGACCAGCTAAAGATAATACTTGTCGATGTCTATTTGTATAATTTGGCTTCGAAGCGACAACTAAAACAAGCTCTACTTCACCTGTTGGAAAGGATGTGGGTAAGGTAACGTCTAATTTTAGATGGTGGTTATCCGGTATGGTAACTATTCTTTTTAGTGTTTCCACAACACCCCCTCTTTTTTTAAATAATCTTCTATTAATATAGCCATCACATCTCTAATTTTTAACCCTTCTGAGGCAACCTTTGCTTTAAAGGCATTGACCATTTCTTCGGGCAGCTCACAAGCTACCCTTGATAATTTGGTTTTTGGAGGTGACTTTTTCATTATCTGAATTATAGCAAAAAATTATATTATTGTAAAAATAGTTATTTACAATTTTGTATTTTTGTAATAAAGTTTACTAAGCATTTATA
>Ga0075364_10001332_pt1 | contig 13293 bp, 11 predicted proteins | sample EndMetdeltDD1764_FD_71517 | JGI IMG/M metagenome (GOLD analysis project Ga0075364, IMG submission 71517) | Populus endosphere microbial communities from Tennessee, USA - Endosphere MetaG P. deltoides DD176-4 | ecosystem: Host-associated > Plants > Roots > Endosphere | place: USA: Tennessee... | reverse complement strand
CGGACCTCAGATGGAAAAGTCCTCGCCGTACCAGACCCCGGCCTTCGGCGGCCGGATGACGCGGTCGGCTTGTTTACCGTTGCCCTGGCCCTCCAGCCTGGCCACCCGGGTGAGCAGGGACTGCAGGCTGACGCCCACCAGATCGGGCAGCTTCGATTCGTCCTCGCTGGCCGGGCCAACACGGCTGACGACCTGCCCGGGGACGCCGACGACCACCGCGCTCGCCGGGACGTCCTTCACCACGACAGAATTGGCGCCGATCCGACTGCCGTCGCCGATTTTGATTGCCCCGAGAACCTTGGCCCCGGCGCCGATGACCACGCGGTCACCGACGGTGGGGTGGCGTTTCCCGCTCTCCGCGCCGGTGCCGCCGAGGGTGACGCCGTGGAAGAGCGTGACGTCCTCGCCCACCTCCGCGGTTTCCCCGATCACGACGCCCGTCGCATGGTCGATGAACAGGCCGGACCCGAGCACGGCGGCGGGGTGGATCTCGACCCCGGTCAGTATCCGGTTCAATTCCGCCAGGGTCCGCGCCAGTAGCCGCGCGCCGCGCTGCCACAACCAATGGGTGATCCGGTGACCCCATACGGCGTGGACGCCCGGATAGGCGAAGATGACTTCCAGCACGGTGGGCCGGGCAGGATCGCGCTCCATTGCCGCCCGTATGTCGCGCCGTATTTCCGTCAGCATGGCTAGTCGCTCAGGTCGGAGAAGAGCACCGTGCTCAGATACCGCTCGCCGAAGTCGGGGAGCACGACGACGATCAGCTTTCCGGCGTTCTCGGGCCGACGGGCCACCTCGAGGGCTGCCGCGACCGCCGCGCCCGAGGAGATGCCGACCAGCAGTCCCTCCTCGGTGGCCAGCCGGCGGGCCAGGGTAAGCGCGTCTTCGTTCTCGACGGTGACGACCTCGTCGACCAGACCCAGGTCGAGCACCGCCGGGATGAATCCGGCGCCGATGCCCTGGATCGGATGCGGTCCCTTCTGACCGCCCGACAGCACCGGCGACGCCGCGGGCTCCACGGCGATGAACTGTGCCGACGGCTTGCGTTCCTTGATGACCTGGGCGACTCCGGTGATGGTGCCGCCCGTCCCGATTCCGGAGACGAAGATGTCGACCTTGCCGTCGGTGTCCTTCCATACCTCTTCCGCGGTGGTGACGGCGTGCACGGCCGGGTTCGCCGGGTTTTCGAACTGCTGAGGGATGAAGTACCGCTCGTCGGTCTTCGCCAGCTCCTCGGCCTTGGCGATAGCCCCGGGCATGCCGTCCGGACCCGGGGTAAGGATGAGCTCCGCGCCGTAGGCACGCAGCAGCATGCGACGCTCGATGCTCATCGTTTCCGGCATGGTCAGCACCAACTTGTAGCCGCGCGCGGCGGCCACCATCGCCAGCGCGATGCCGGTGTTCCCGCTCGTCGGCTCGAGGATGATGGTGTCCGGCGTGATCAGGCCCGCCTTCTCGGCGGCGTCGATCATGGCCACCCCGATGCGATCCTTCACGCTGCCGGCCGGGTTGAACGATTCGAGCTTGGCGACCACGTCGGCCACGGCGCCATCGGTGACCCGACGCAGCCGGACCAGCGGGGTGTTTCCGATCAGTTGTGTGATGTTTTCAGCAATGCTCATCTGCTTCTCCATCGATGTCGGCCCGACAATCGCCATCCCAGCTGATGTCGAACTGGATCGCAACGTCAGCGGGCATGGTCAGGGCGACCGGCGTGAACCCGGGTGGCGCCGCAGGCGCCTCTTGGTGTGCCACGCCGATCAGGACTCTTGGGCTGGTGATGTGTGGTGTCGTCGCGGTCAGGGTTGTTGCTGTGGTGCCGGGTGCCCGGCGCAGGTAAAAGTCTATGCCCGGTTGGATCGTCTCCTCGATAGTGAAGCCGTCGACATCGACCAGGCTGTGACCCTCAGAGGCGTTGAGCTGCAAGGGTATTCGTACTTGGAAGGGGCCCACCAGATCCGATTCGGCGGTCGCATTGGTGTCGATGAGTCGGGGTTCTTCCAGGTGCCGCCCCGCGTTGCGCGCCCCGGCCAGCAGGTAGTGGTAGAGGTGCACGACGCGGTCCGCGTTGCGGTAGTGGCCGGAACCCGTCAGCCAGAAGTCGACGTGATCGATCACCGGGGCGGGACCGTCGGAAATGTCCAGGGTGGTGGCGATGAGCCGATAGTAGCGGTAGCCGCGCCCGCCGCGACCGTGGCTGCTGGCAGACAATGTGCTGCCGACGCCGAGGGTGCGCTTATGCCGGGCCCGCCCGGCGCCGGCGCTCACCTGTGAGCCGGAAACATCCTGCCAATCATCGCCATTGGCCGATTTCTGCAGCTTCAGCGAGACGGGGGTCTGCGCGGCCGTCCACACCGAGTAGCCGCCGAGTTGCGGCCGCCCGTCGAATTCGAACGTGATCGCCGGTCCGGGGCCACGCTGCACCGCGACGGGCACGTTCAGCGGTCGGGTATCCAGATTCAGGCCGTTGGTCAGCTGCCAGATCGCGGCCTGGGTTCCGGCGATCGCCTCGTGCTCGCTGATGTGGGCCGGGCCCAGCGGGTAGCCCGCCCGGCGCAACGCCTGGCTCAGCTCGGCCGTGGTGCGCATCGGGAAGGAGTGGCGCAGGATCCAGTCCACTTCCGCCTCGCACACCCGCGCGTCGAGATGCGGCAGCGCCGCCCAGGTGCCCAGCCGGTAACGCGACGGGTGATGCGGCGCCGTGCCGGTGAAATCCAGCGAGTACGCCTGCAGATTGGGGTTGAGCCGGATCAGATCGGTACGCGCCGAAGTCCCATCGGCGAACACGATCCTGTCCACCGTGTGCGAGTAGGTGCCGCCGCGGTAGCGCGTCATGCGCCGGAGCTCGGTGGCCTCGCGCACCACGATGCGCCGACGGGTCGCCACCGGCGCGAGCGTGGGTTTCGCGATGGATAACACGGTCATGGGTGGTTGATCTTTCTGAAGACTTGGCGTGCACACATCAACGGCGCCGGGCGAACCGGGATTCCACCCGCAAGCGGAAGATGGCGCGACGATTATCGGAGCGTCAGAAAATCAACAACAACAACAGTGCACGGCGAGGCAGCGCGTGAGGACAAATCGCAGCTGTGCGGCCTGATGCATGGAATCCACTATAGGACATGCCCGATTTAAACCATTCTTGTCGGCGGCACAGTCGCATACGCTCGGCGCGCACAAGCGGTCAGCGTGGGTCATGATGGACCCGGCTTGACCTGCGCCGCACTATTCGACCCAGCACGGAAGGACCATGATGACGTCGGCTCAAACTGAGTCTCAGGCCTTAGGCGACCTTGCTGCCAGGCAGCTTGCCAATGCCACGAAGACTGTTCCGCAGCTCTCGACTATCACGCCGCGCTGGTTGCTGCACCTGCTCAGCTGGGTGCCGGTGGAGGCGGGTATCTATCGAGTGAACCGGGTGGTCAACCCCGAACAGGTCGCGGTCAAGGCCGAGGCGGGTGCGGGCACCGACGAGCCGCTCCCGTACACCTACGTCGACTACGAGACCAGCCCGCGCGAGTACACGCTGCGGAGCATCTCGACGCTGCTGGATGTCCACACGCGGGTCTCCGACCTGTACTCCAGCCCGCACGACCAAATCGCGCAGCAGCTGCGGCTGACCATCGAGACGATCAAGGAGCGCCAGGAATCCGAGCTGGTCAACAGCCCCGAATACGGTCTGCTGGCGCAGGCCACCCCGGAGCAGACGATCCAGACGCTCGGCGGCGCGCCCACGCCCGACGACCTCGACGCCCTGATCACCAAGGTCTGGAAGACGCCGAGCTTCTTCCTGACGCATCCGCTGGGCATCGCCGCGTTCGGCCGGGAGGCCACTTACCGCGGGGTGCCGCCCGTCGTCGTGAGCCTGTTCGGCGCGCAGTTCATCACCTGGCGCGGCATTCCGTTGATCCCGTCGGACAAGGTGCCGGTGGAGGACGGCAAGACCAAGATCGCCCTGGTGCGCACCGGCGAGGAACGTCAGGGCGTGGTGGGCCTGTTCCAGCCGGGTCTCGTCGGCGAGCAGGCTCCGGGGCTGTCGGTGCGGTTCACCGGCATCAACCAGCAGGCGATCGCGACCTACCTGGTCACCCTGTATACGTCCCTGGCCGTCCTGACCGACGACGCGCTCGCCGTGCTCGACGACGTCGCCGTGGACCAGTTCCATGAGTACAAGTGAGTATCGGTCGGTAGACGCCGAGAGCGACCTGCCGGTCAGTGCTGCTGAGCTGGCCGCGCTGGCCAGCCAGTTGTATGCGGCCAGCATCCGGCCGGGCCCCGACAGCCCGCCGCAGACCACTGCGGTGGCCCCGCGCGGGAGCGTGCCGGATATGACCGCCTTTCTGGCCCCGGCCTCCGCCGGGCGGACCGCCGCCGGCACTTCCGACCCGTTCGGTAATCCGGTTCCGTTGCTCAGCTACTCCGATGTGTACGTGCCGGCGCCGACGTCGCCGGGACCCGAAGGGGTGCCGCCGCAGACGGTGCCGGTCGCTCCGCGCGGCAGCGTTCCGGACACAACGGCGGCGCCGTCGGTAGGCGGGACTGGCGCCTCGGTGGCGGATCCGCTTCTGCCGCCCGGAGTCACTGACCTGAGTGCCTTTGCGGTTCCGACGTCGGGCATCGTGCCGACGGTCCCCGGTGTGCTGGCCGGTAAAGACCTTTCAGGGCCGACCGTTCCTGTGGCCCCGCGTGGCGGGTCGCCGGGATGGCTGCCCGAGGCGCCGTCGGTTCCCGACCTGGGTTGGTCGGATGTGCCCGCAACGGCACCGGTTGGTGACGAGGCCAACTACTACTTCCTCACAGCGTCCGATCCCGTACCGCAATTACCCGACGACCATGAGGTGTTCGACGTCAACGCCGTGCGGGCCGACTTCCCGATCCTCAAGGAAACGGTCAATGGCAAGCCGCTGATCTGGTTCGACAACGCCGCGACCACCCAGAAGCCGCAGGTGGTCATCGACAGGCTGGCGTACTTCTACGCCCACGAGAACTCCAACATTCACCGTGCGGCGCACGAGCTGGCGGCGCGGGCGACCGATGCCTACGAGGAGGCACGCGAGACCGTTCGGCGATTCATCGGCGCTCCCAAGGCCGAACAGAACATCTTCGTGCGCGGCACCACCGAGGCGATCAACCTGGTCGCCTACGCGTGGGGCGGCAAGCACCTGGGACCCGGCGACGAAATCCTCATCACCCATCTGGAGCATCACGCCAATATCGTTCCCTGGCAACTGCTTTCGCAGCAGACCGGTGCAATCCTGAAAGTCGCGCCGGTCGACGAAGCGGGCAACCTGCTGATGTCGGAGTTCGAGGATCTGCTGGGTCCGAAGACCAAGCTGGTCGCGGTGACCCAGGTGTCGAACGCGCTGGGCACGGTGACCCCGGTCGAGCAGATCGTCCAGCTCGGCCACCGCTACGGTGCGCGGGTGCTGATCGACGGCGCCCAGTCGATTCCGCACCTGCCGATCGACGTCTCCGCGCTCGACGTCGACTTCTTCGCGTTCTCGGGGCACAAGATCTACGGCCCCACCGGGATCGGCGTGCTGTATGGGCGCGAGGACGCGCTGGCCGAGACGCCGCCCTGGCAGGGCGGCGGCAACATGATCGCCGACGTCACGCTGGAGCGGTCGCTGTATCAGGGGCTGCCCAACAAGTTCGAGGCCGGCACCGGCAACATCGCTGACGCCGTCGGGCTCGGGGAGGCGCTGCGCTACGTGCAGCGGGTGGGCATCGAGCGCATCGCCGCCTACGAGCACGCGCTGCTGGCGTATGCGACCCCGCGCCTGGCCGATATTCCGGGCGTTCGCCTCGTCGGCACGGCGACCGAGAAGGCCAGTGTGCTCTCGTTCGTGCTGGCCGGACACGAGCCCCTCGAGGTCGGCAAGGCGCTCAATGCCGAAGGCATCGCGGTGCGCGCCGGCCATCACTGCGCACAGCCAATCCTTCGTCGCTACGGCCTGGAGGCCACGGTCCGCCCGTCGTTTGCGTTCTACAACACCCACGAAGAAATCGATGTCTTTCTCAACGCGGTGCGCCGCATAGCCGAGGGCGGCGCAAACGTCGGCTGAGGTTAGAGAGATTTCTTCTGCTTGATTGCAAACCTACGGTCCGGATAACGATCCCCCATAGGCTCCCACTGTGGTTTCTATCTGCAGCCAGGCGCCTTCGCTAGAAGACGCTGCGGATATCGCTAATCCTTTGCGGCACAATCAATTACAACGGGTTTTTGATTCGACCGGGTAAATGGGGGAACGGATGAGCTATAGGGACATATGGATGACCCGGGGCGGCGAGCAGAGCCCATGACCGGCGCGGCCGTCGCGAAGCCCATGCACGCGCTGGGACAGTTCTTCGTGCTCAGCGTCGAAGCATTGGTTGCGACGGTGCGCGGGCCGTGGGCGTGGCGCGAGCTTCTCGAGCAGATCTGGTTTGTCGCACGCGTTTCCATCTTCCCGACCATCATGCTGTCGATCCCGTACACCGTGCTCATCGTGTTCGTGCTGAACATTTTGCTCGTCGAGATCGGAGCCGGGGATCTTTCGGGTGCCGGCGCGGCGCTGGCGTCGGTGACCCAGGTCGGGCCGGTCGTCACGGCGATGGCCGTGGCCGGTGCCGGCTCTACCGCGATGTGTGCCGACCTGGGCGCGCGCACCATTCGCGAGGAAATCGACGCGATGAAAGTGATCGGCGTCAATCCGATTCAAGCGCTGGTGGTCCCGCGCATCATCGCGGCGACGTTCGTCGCAATGCTGCTCTACTCGGTCGTCGCGGTTACCGGGTTGACGGGTAGTTATATCTTCGTGGTTTTCGTCCAGCACGTCACCCCGGGGGCATTCATTGCGGGAATGACGCTCGTGACGGGACTACCGCAAGTGGTGATTTCGCTGATCAAGGCGACCCTATTCGGCTTGTCCGCGGGCCTGATCGCCTGCTACAAGGGTCTTTCCGTCGGCGGCGGTCCCACCGGCGTCGGCAACGCGGTGAACGAGACCGTGGTGTTCTCGTTCATGGCGTTGTTCTTCATCAACATCGTGGTCACCGCGCTCGGCGTAAAGGTGACCGCCAAATGAGTGACGCGGCAAGCGATCCGACGTGGTTCCCAGTTCGTGGTTACCGCGCCGGGGACCAAGGTGACCGCGACACGAGCGAGGCGGCGAGCGAGACGCCAACGGAACCATCGTGGTTCGCCACCCTCGGCCCGAGGCTGGTGGCATACATCCGGCAGCTGGGCGAACAGACCGCGTTCTACGGGCAATCGCTGGCGGCTACCGGCGATGCGATACGGCGTTACCCGGGAGAGGTCCTGCGGCTGATCGCCGACATGGGCATGGGCACGGGCGCGCTGGCGGTGATCGGGGGCACCGTGGGCATCATCGGCTTTTTGACCCTGACCACCGGTGCCCTGGTCGCGGTGCAGGGCTACGACACCCTGTCCAACATCGGCGTCGAGGCCCTGACCGGTTTCCTGTCGGCGTTCTTCAACGTCCGGATGATCGCGCCGTGCACGGCCGGGGTGGCGCTGGCGGCCACGATCGGCGCCGGCACGACGGCGCAGCTGGGCGCGATGCGCATCAACGAGGAGATCGACGCGCTCGAGGTGATGGGCATCCGGTCGATCACCTACCTGGCGTCGACGCGGATCATCGCCGGCGTCCTGGTCGTCATCCCGCTCTACGCCGTCGCCGTGCTGATGTCGTTCTTCGCGGCCAAGTTCGGCACGATCTACATCTACGGCCAGTCGCGGGGCGTCTATGAGCATTACTTTTCGACGTTCCTGCGTCCCACCGACTTGTTCTGGTCATTCCTGGCGGCACTGACGATGGCGGCCGGGGTCATGGTCGTGCACACGTACTACGGCTTTACCGCGACGGGCGGTCCGGCCGGCGTGGGGGAGGCGGTGGGCCGTTCCGTACGGTCCTCAATGATCGTCACGGCCTTTGTGTGCCTGCTGATTTCGCTGTCAATCTACGGGCAGTCCGGCAACTTCAACCTGTCGGGTTAGCCGGATGGTCGACGGAAACAGCAGGCGGAACACGGCGCGCAGGGCCAGGATCGACCCGATCTGGTGGGCGCCGACGTTGTTCATCCTGGTCGCGATTCTGGTCGCGCTCACCGCCGCGTCGTTCTCCGGCTCGTTCAACACCTACATCCCGCTCACGCTGGTGTCGGACCGGGCGGGGCTGGTGATGGAGACCGGCGCCAAGGTGAAGCTGCGCGGCGTGCAGATCGGCACGGTCGCTTCCATTGGGACCGACGTGAAGTCGGCTCAGCTGCGGCTAAGGATGGACCCCGGCCCATTCAAATATCTGCCGAGCAACCTCGAGGCCGAGATCAAGTCGACCACCGCGTTCGGGTCGAAGTACGTCGATCTGATCGTGCCGGAACACCGGAGCCCCACGGCGCTGAAGCCGGGCGCGGTGCTGCACTCCCGCAACGTCACCGTCGAGGTCAATACGGTTTTCGAGAACCTGCAGTCGGTGGTCGCGGCCATTGACCCGGCGAAGCTGAACACGATCCTTTCGGCGTTCTCGGAGTCGTTGCGGGGCAAGGGCGATCGGCTCGGGGAGGCGATCAGCGATACGAACCGCCTCCTGTTGACGGTCAACCCTCGGATGGGCACGATCCGCAAGGACTGGCAGTTGTTCGGAAAGACCGCGGCCGCTTATTCGCATGCGGCGCAGGACATTTTGTCGATCCTCGACTCGGCGGCGACCACCAGCGCGACCATCACCGCGAATCAGCAGGCGCTCGACACGCTGCTGTTGTCGGCCGTGGGGTTCAGCCAGGCCGGCATCAGCCTCATCGGCAACAACGAGGCGAACATCGTGCGGTCCGTCAACGTGCTCGAACCGACGACCGCCCTGCTGCGCAAGTACTCGCCGACCTACGCGTGCTTGTTCCAGGGAGCGCAATGGTTCCTCGAGCACGGCGGCCGGGAGGCGTTCGGCGGCAACGGCTACTCGGTAATCCTGGACGCCGCTTTGCTTTTCGGCGACGACCCCTACCGGTTCCCCAAGCATCTTCCGAAGGTCAACGCCACCGGCGGGCCGGGGGGCCGGCCGAGTTGTGGCTCGCTGCCCGACCCCAGCGCGAATTACCCGGTGCGCCAGCTGGTGACCGACACCGGTTGGGGGACCGAGCCCAACGAGATCCGCACCAACCTGGCCACCGGCAATCCGTGGTGGGCGAACTACTTCCCGACCACCAAGAACCCTCCGGAGCCGCCGCGTTACTTCTGGCGTGGGGGGCAGCCGCCGCCATGAGCAGAGGGAGGAGGGCGGCCATCTGGCATATCGGGGCGCGGGTGGCGCTGTTCACGGCGGTCTGCCTGGTATGCACGCTCGCGCTGATCTCGGTCTTCGGACAGTTGCGCTTCGAGGACCGCACCGGGTATCACGCGGTGTTTACCAACATCTCTGGGCTGAAATCCGGGAACTTCGTCCGTATCGCCGGGGTGGAGGTCGGCAAGGTCGGCGACCTCACCCTGCATCGCGACGGCACGGTCACCGTCGACTTCGCCATCGACAAGGGTCTGCGGCTCACCGAGGGCACCAAGGTCGCGGTGCGCTACGAAAACCTGATCGGTGACCGCTATCTCGCGCTCGAAGAGGGGCCGGGGTCGCCGCACCGGCTGGCTGCGGGCGCGACGATTCCGCTGACGCGCACGTCGCCGGCGCTGGACCTCGACGCGCTGATCGGGGGCTTCCGCCCGTTGTTCCGGGCCCTGGATCCTGACCAGGTCAACGCCCTATCCGGGCAATTGCTGCGAATTTTTCAGGGGCAGGGCGGCACCATCGCCTCGGTGCTGGCGCAGACGTCCACGCTGACGACGACCCTGGCCGGGCGCAGCGAGCTGATCAGCGAGCTGATCACCAACCTGAACACCGTGCTGCACACCTTCGGCACTCGCGACCGCGAGTTCTCCGACGGTCTGGACAGGCTGGCCCAGCTGGTGGAGGGCCTGGCTGCGCGCAAGACCGACATCTCCAACGGGGTGGCCTACATCAACGCCGCCGCCGGGTCGGTCGCCGACCTGCTCACCCAGGCGCGCCAGCCGATCAAGGACGTGGTGCGCGAGACCGACCGCATGTCCGGTCAGGTGATGGCCGACCGCGACTATGTCGATGGCCTGCTCAGGGACCTCCCTGACGTCTATCAAGTCCTGGCGCGGCAGGGCATGAACGGCGACTACTTCGGCTTCTACTTCTGCGAGGTGCTGCTCAAGCTCAACGGCAGGGGCGGCAACCCGATCTACGTGAAGATGCTGGGCCAGCCCACCGGGCGGTGCACGCCGCAATGAGACGCATCACGATAAAGCCGCTCGCGCAGCGCAACCCGGTCCTGGTCGGCGTCGTGGGCACCCTGCTCGTGGCCCTGGTGGTCATCTCGGCCTTCGAATACGACAAGCTGCCGTTCGTCAACGATTCCAACGACTACTCCGCCTACTTCAGCGAGGCCGGGGGCATCAAACCGGGTAGTACGGTGCGGGTTTCCGGCATGGGTGTCGGACGGGTTTCCGACGTCCGCCTGGACGGCACCAAGGTCCGGGTCGGCTTCACGGTCCGCAAGAGCGTCGAGCTGGGCGACCGCACGGAGGCGGCGATCAAGACCGAGACGGTGCTGGGCGCCAAGATGCTCGAGTTGACATCGCGTGGCGAGGGACGGCTGAAGGGCGGCGTGATTCCGCTGGAACGCACCCGCTCGCCGTATGACCTGCCCGTCGCGCTGGGCGACCTGACGACGACGATCAGTGGCCTGGACACGACCCAATTATCCTCGGCGCTAACGACATTGGCCAACACCTTCAAGGAGACACCCAACGATCTCAGGCCCGCGCTCGAGGGGGTGGCCCGCTTCTCGGATACCCTCAACACCCGCGACGCGCAGCTGCGCAGCCTCCTGGCGAACGCCAATAAGGTGTCGGGGGTGCTGGGCCGGCGCAGCCAGCAGATCGCCGGCCTGGTCGTCGATTCCAACGCACTGCTTTCGGCGTTGCTGGCCGAACGAGATTCACTCGACGCCCTGATGAACAACGTCAGCGCGGCTTCGCATCAGATCTCGGGTCTGGTTAGTGACAACCGAACCGAACTCAAGCCGGCCCTCGACAAGCTCAACGGTGTGCTGGAGATCCTGGACAACCGCAAGCAAGAGCTGCAGGCCACCCTGCCCAAGTTCAAACGGTATGCGATGTCGTTCGGTGAATCGCTGGGCTCCGGGCCGTTTTTCAAGGCCTACGTGGCGAACCTGATCCCGGGACAGCTGGGCGGGCCGACGCTCGACGCGCGCATGTATGACCGGTACCTGGACCCCAACCAGGGGCTGCCGTCGGAGGCGGTGGACCCGCCCACCGGATCCCCACCGGTCCCGCCGGAGGCCGCGCCGGTCCCGCTGTGGTCCCAGCCGCCTTCACCCGCTCCTGAGCCCGCCGGAACCGGGGGGCCGTGACGATGACCCCGCGCAAGACCCGGCGCACGCTTCGAACAGCGACCGCCGTCAGCCTCGCCGTCACGCTGATAGCCGCTTCGTTCCTGGTCGGGACGAAGCTCTGGAACTATGTCGAAAAGAACACGTACTCGGCCTATTTCGTGGAATCCAACGGCCTGTTTGTGGGCGACGAGATTCGGATCCTCGGTGTGGCTGTCGGCTCGGTGGACAAGATCGAGCCGCAGCGATCCGGCACCAAGGTGACGTTCTCCGTCGACAAGCAGTATCCGGTACCGGCCGATGCCCGCGCGGCGATCCTGTCGCCGTCGCTGGTGACCTCGCGGGCGATCCAGCTAGTCCCCGTGTACTCTGGCGGACCCAAATTGAGTCCGGGAGCGTCGATCCCGTTGAACCGCACCGCGGTTCCCGTCGAATGGGACGACTTCCGCAAGCAACTGGAGAAGCTCAGCGATTCGCTGCAGCCCACTGCCGAAGGCGGCGTGAACTCGCTCGGTGAGTTGATCAACTCGGCCGCCGACAACCTGCGCGGCCAGGGTGACACCGCTCGCGACACCGTGATCAAGCTCTCCCAGGCGATTTCGGCGCTGGGCGATCACGCCGACGACATCTTCAGCACCGTGCGCAACCTGCAGTTGCTGGTGTCCGCGTTGTACTCCAGCAGCGATCTGCTCGCCTCGTTCAACCAGAACCTGGCGAGCGTGACGACGGTGCTGACCAACACACCCAATGAGATCGGCAACGCGGTGCAGGCCCTCGATGGGGCGCTGGCGGATCTGCGCGGCTTTGTCGCGGACAATCGGGAAGCCTTGGGCGTCACGGTCGATCGGCTGGCATCGATCACGACTGCGCTCAACGACAGCCGCGGTGATATCAAGCAGATCCTGCACATCGCCCCGACGGTGTTCCAGAACTTCATGAACATCTACCAGCCGGCGCAGAGCGCGATGACCGGAATCCTGGCGCTGAACAACTTCGCCGACATCCCCCAATGGATCTGCAGCTCAATCGAGTCCGCCGCACGGCTGGGCCTCGACCGGGTCTCGAAGCTGTGCCTGCAGTACGTCAACCCGATCATCAAGAACCGGATCTACAACTACATACCAGCGGGGATCAACCCATTCGTGGGGCCGCAGGCCCGGCCGGGCGAGATCACCTACAGCGAGGACTTTCTTCGGCCCGGCTACACGCCCCCGCCCGAAGCGGCGCCCGCCGAGCAGCCGGCACCGGCCGAGGCGCCGCCGCCCAGCGGCACCATCAGCTCGACCCAGGTACTGCAGAACTTGATGCTTCCGGTAGGCACCTCATGAGGCGCGTGATCGCCGCGGCGCTGCTGCTGGCCTGCCTCGTCTCGCTGCCCGGATGCCAATGGCGGGGGCTGAATTCGTTTCGCCTACCCGGCACGGCCGGCGGCGGGCCCGGCTCCTACACGATCCAGGCGCAGCTGCCCGATGTGGTGACCATCCAGGAGAACACCCGTGTCCGGGTTGCCGACGTCAACGTCGGCAACGTCACCAAGATCGAGGTGCAGGACTGGCACGCGCTGGTCACCATGCGCATCGACGGCGACGTCCGCCTGCCGGCCAATTCGACCGCCAAGCTTGGGCAGACCAGCCTGCTCGGCTCGATGCACATCGAGCTCGCGCCGCCCAAGGACGAGGCTCCGGTGGGACAGCTCAAGAACGGGTCCGTCATCCCGTTGTCGCGCGCGAGCATGTACCCGACCACCGAGCAAACCCTGGCCGCGGTGTCAATCCTGCTCAACGGCGGCGGAATTGGTCAGCTGCAAGAGATCACCCAGGCGATCGCCAAGGCCTTCGCCGGCCGCGAGAACGACATGCGCAGCCTGCT
>Ga0075364_10001331_pt1 | contig 13297 bp, 14 predicted proteins | sample EndMetdeltDD1764_FD_71517 | JGI IMG/M metagenome (GOLD analysis project Ga0075364, IMG submission 71517) | Populus endosphere microbial communities from Tennessee, USA - Endosphere MetaG P. deltoides DD176-4 | ecosystem: Host-associated > Plants > Roots > Endosphere | place: USA: Tennessee... | reverse complement strand
CCAATATCCTGTCGATCGATCTGGATGGCAAAAACGAAAAAATCTTTGCCGCCGGGCTGCGCAACCCCAACGGCATGGCCTGGGAACCCAAGACCGGCGCGCTGTGGACAGCAGTCAACGAACGCGACGATCTGGGTGACGGTCTGGTGCCCGACTACATCACCTCAGTCAAAGAAGGCGGCTTTTATGGCTGGCCCTATAGCTACTGGGGCAAACATCCCGATCCTCGCATGCAAGGCAAAGGTCAGGCGCTGGTCGACAAAGCCATCACGCCGGATTACGCAATGGGCAACCACACGGCCTCGCTCGGACTTGCGTTTGGCGGGGGCGATGCGTTCCCGGAAGCCTACCGCGACGGGGTGTTCGTGGGGCAGCGCGGCTCCTGGAACAAGAGCGAATACTCGGGCTACAAAGTGGTGTTCGTACCGTTCAAGGACGGCCGCCCTGCCGGAGACCATAAAGACTTTCTGACCGGGTTTCTGGCAGACGACGCCACCGGCGAAACCTACGGTCGTCCTGTGGGCGTAGCGTTCGACAAATCTGGCGGGTTGCTGGTCTCTGATGACACCGGCAATGCAATCTGGCGCGTAAGCCCGCAAAAATAGTCCGCTACCCGCTCGACCCATCGTCGTATTTGATCCAACGCCGCCTGTCGCTTTGCGACAGGCGGCGTCTTTATGCCACATTCACGACGTGGTTGGACCGCAGTCCTGCCGCTCTCCTCAAGCGATGAGGTCAAACACCAGAATTTCGGCATCCGCCGCATTGTCGATGTCGATGGCCTGTTCGTCCACGACCTTTACGGCGTCGCCCGCAGCGACATCCAGCCCATTGACCCGGGCCGACCCCCGCGCAATATGCACGTAGCCGCGGCGACCGGGAGCCAGTGCATGTGTCACGCTGTCACTGCCGTCCAGGAGCGTGGCAAATACCACCGCATCTTGCTTGATCGTGAGCGAGCCGTCCCGGCCATCGGGCGACACGATTGCACGGAGCACGCCACGTTTCTCGTCATCCGAAACAAACTGATCCTGATAGCTCGGCGTGGTGCCGGTGAACTTCGGCTGGATCCAGATTTGCAACATGTGCGTGGTGGAATCACTATCGGGATTGAATTCGCTATGACGAATACCGGACCCTGCGCTCATCAGTTGCACGCCACCCGGTCTCAAGGTCGAGCCGGTACCAATCGAATCCTTGTGCGCCACGCCGCCGGACAAGACGTAGGTGAGAATTTCCATGTCCCGATGCCCATGGGTGCCGAAGCCCATATCCGGTTGAATCCAATCTTCGTTGATGACTCGCAAGGGTCCCCACCCCATCTGTTGAGCATCGTGATACTCACCGAAGGAAAACGAATGGAAACTTTCGAGCCAGTCCAGCTTGGCGTGGCCGCGTTCATGCGAGGGACGAAGAATATTCATGACTGACTCCTTTAATGGATGGGATGACTGTCATCATAAAGATTGATTTATGGATTAAAAAGCGCAAAATATGGCGCTAATCAATCTACTTTTTAGATATGTCATTCGACCGCATTCCACGCACAACGCTCGAACAATGGAAAACACTGGACGCAATCGTCAGTCACGGCAGCTTTGCCCAAGCTGCGCTCGCCCTGTCGCGCAGCCAGTCTTCGATCAGCTACGCCGTGTCGCGGCTGCAGACGCAGATGAATGTCGCATTGCTTGAAATGGATGGCAGGCGGGCGAAATTGACCAAAGCCGGCGAAGTCCTGCTCAATGCTGCGCGCGAAATGCTGTCCGACGCCTACCGATTGGAGCAACTCGCCCAGCATCTGGACGGCGGGTGGGAATCGGAAATCCGACTCGTCGTGGACCTGGCATTTCCCACGCCCCGATTGCTGAGCGCCATGAAAGCGTTTGCCGCCTTCGCACCGAACACGAGGGTGCAACTCAAAGAGGTCGTGTTATCGGGCGCCGACGAGGCCATCAAGAACGGCAGTGCCGATCTGGTGATCGGCAGTCACCTGCCTACCGGCATTCTGGGCGATAAGCTTCTGGACGTGACCTTTGTCGCCGTAGCCCATCCGCAGCACAGATTAATGACGTTAGCGCGCGCCATCACTGCCGATGATCTTGCGCGCGACGTGCACATCGTGTTGCGCGACTCGGGCACATTATCCCCTCGCGACGAAGGCTGGCTTGGATCGCGGCAGCGCTGGACGGTTGGAAGCATGGCAACCTCTCATGCCATGGTGCGCGATGGGTTGGGCTTTGCCTGGCTACCCGAACACATCGTCGGGCATGATCTGACGGCGGGAAACCTCGCCGTGCTGCCCCTTACGCAAGGCACCCGGCGCACGGTGTCGCTCTACAGCATATATCCCTCCAATGCACAGCCCGGACCGGCGACAAAAGAGCTGGCGCGGCTTATTGCAAAGGACTAAAAATGACCGATCGATGTGTTTGGGCACAAAGTCACCCGCTACTCAAAACCTACCACGATACCGAATGGGGTGTGCCTGAATTCGATAGCCGCGCCCTCTGGGAAAAACTCATGCTCGACGGGTTTCAAGCCGGACTATCGTGGCTGACGATTCTCAAAAAACGGGATGCGTTTCGCATCGCGTTCGCCCACTTCGATCCTGTCGCCGTCGCGGCTTTCGGCCCTGAGGATGTCGAGCGTCTCATGCACAACGCCGCCATCGTGCGGTCACGCACCAAGATTGAAGCCGTCATTGGCAACGCGCGTGCGTATCTGGCCATGCGCGCCAACGGCGAGGATTTTTCTGAGTTCGTCTGGACGATGGCAGGGGGCCGCCCGATTCTGCTGACCGGCGAGGATAGACCCACGCAGACGCCTTTATCCGTGCAGATTTCGAACGCCCTGAAGCAACGCGGCTTCAAGTTTGTCGGGCCGGTCATTGTGTATGCCTGGATGCAGGCCACCGGCATCGTGAACGATCACGAACCGCAGTGCGCGCTGCACCATGTTGCGCGAGACAGATAGGCACCGGCCCGTCGATTGAGCGGCGAGAAGCGAAAAAAACGCTGGCGTCGTTCCGAACGGGCCAGGCGCTGCCTGCGATCAGGTTTTAGAGAACTGGCTGATCACGCTGGAAAAATCCAACGCGCCTTTGCCCGAACGGCTGTGCAACGCATAGATGTTGCGTGCCAAGGTCCCCAACGGCGTAATGGCGCCCGTCATTTGCGCCGACTCCATTGCCAGGCCAAGATCTTTGAGCATGAGGTCGGTTCCGAACCCGCCTTTATATTCATTTGATGCGGGCGAGGCGGGCATCACCCCAGGGAAGGGATTGTATTTTTCCAACGCCCAGTTGCCGCCCGAGCTCAGGCGCATGATTTCTGAGAGCACCTTGGGATCCAATCCGTTGGCCTGACCTAGCGCCAGGGCCTCGCTGGTGCCAACCATCAGGATACCCAACAACATGTTGTTGCACAGCTTGGCCGCCTGTCCCGCCCCCGCCCCGCCAGCATGAAACAGGTTTTTGCCCATCAAGGACAGAATCGGCTTGGCTTTTTCAAATGCCTCCGCTTCGCCGCCGACCATGAATGTCAGCGTTCCCGCAGCCGCCCCACCCGTACCACCCGACACCGGCGCATCCAGCATGGTGATGCCTTGTTCGGCGGCAGCGCGAGCGACCTTGGTTGCCGATGACGCCGAAATCGTGCTGCTGTCGATCACCAGTTGATCGGGCCGCAACGCAGCCAATAGACCCGGATGCCCGTCCACACCCAGATACAGCGCTTCGACATGGCGGCTGGCCGGCAACATCGTAATGACGACATCCGCCTGCGCGACGGCCGCCTGGGCCGATGCGGCAGCAGTAAGGCCGGCGCGCGCAGCGGCTTCCAAAGCGGTCTTCGATAAGTCGAAGGCGTAGACGGTATGGCCGCCCTTGAGCAGGTTCTGCGCCATTGGCGCGCCCATATTTCCCAGACCGATAAAAGCGATATTCATCTTGTGTCTCCAATATTTTGCTTAGTACCGCGCTGCATCGAAGCGGCCACGGGTCGATGCATGCCTCGTCAAAGCGGAATGTGGGAATCCGCGTGTTTGAACAGCCGGCGCGCAACGATCAGGCGCATGACTTCGTTCGTACCCTCTAGAATCTGATGAACGCGGACATCCCTGACCAGACGCTCGAGCGGATATTCTTTGATGTAGCCGTAGCCGCCATGCAGTTGCAGCGCGTCATTGCACACTTTGAAGCCTACATCGGTGGCGAATCGCTTGGCCATTGCGCAATACGTGGACGCATCCGGCGATTGGCTGTCCAATTTGAACGCGGCCAGGCGAATCATCTGTCGCGCCGCCACCAGTTCGGTATTCATATCCGCCAGTTTGAACTGCAACGCCTGGAACTCCGAGAGCGTCTTTTTGAATTGCTTGCGCGTCAACATATAGTCACGTGCGGCTTCCAGCGCAGCCTGCGCGGCGCCCACCGAGCACACGCCGATGTTGATGCGGCCGCCGTCAAGGCCCTTCATTGCGATTTGAAACCCTTTGCCTTCCTGCTGCATAAGATGGTCGGCTGGCACACGGACGTCTTCGAATGTGATGGTGCGGGTGGGCTGACTATTCCACCCCATTTTTTCTTCCTTCCGACCATAACTGATGCCAGGAAGATCGGCGGGCACCACGAACGCCGAGACGCCGGCAGCCCCCTCCTCTTTGCTGGTGCGGGCCATCAGCACCAGTACATCGGTCGCGCCAGCGCCCGAAATGAACGCCTTGGCGCCATTGATGACATAGCTGTCACCGTCGCGCCGGGCAGTGGTCTTGAGCGATCCGGCATCAGATCCGGACGAGGGTTCAGTCAGACAGTACGAGCCGAGTTTTTCGCCAGACGTCAGCCGGGGTCCCCACGCCTGCGCGACGTCTTCCGAGGCAAAATTGCAGATCATCCACGACACCATGTTGTGGATCGTGAGATAGGCCGTGGTTGATGGGCAGGCGGCCGCCAGCGCTTCAAAGACCAGGCTCGAATCCAACCGTGGCAGTCCTAGTCCGCCAAACTTCTCTGGCGAATAGAGCCCGAGGAAGCCGAGTTCACCCGACTGCCGAATCGTATCTACGGGGAAAAAACCTTCCGCATCCCACTTGGCTGCATTAGGTGCAAGCGCTTTGGCGGCGAACTCGCGCGCCGCGTCCTGGAATGCGGCCTGCTGCTCATTCAGTTCGAAGTCCATGAAGAAATTCCCAAAACGGATTAGGCCAGGTTGATCGTGGTGTTGACGCGCCCGGTGACGACATCGTCATCGAACCATCGCGCGGTGACGGTTTTGGTTTGGGTGTAGAACAACACCACCTGTTTTCCGTACGGTCCCAGATCGCCCAGCTTGGAGGCACGTGAGCCGCTGAATGAAAACATGGGGACCGGTACGGGAATGGGCACATTGATGCCAACCTGGCCGACGTTGATATCTTCCTGGAATTTGCGCGCCGCCGCACCGGATTGCGTGAAGACGGCCGTGCCATTGCCGTTGGGATTGGCATTGACCAGCGCAATCGCCTCGTCCAGTGTTTCCGCTTCCATGAGCGCCAGGACGGGACCGAATACTTCCTGATCGTAGATGGGATTGCCGGGCTTGACCTGGGAGAAAATGGTCGGCCCTACAAAATTGCCCTGATCAAAACCGTCTACGGCAAGATGGCGTCCATCCAGTTCCAGTCGCGCGCCACCCGCTACGCCCTGCTCGATCAGGCTGGTCACGCGCGCATGCGCAGCACGCGAGACCAAGGGCCCAACGTCGGTTTTGGCATCGCTGCCGGCGCCCACGACCAGCGATTTGGCGCGCGCCACGATGTCCGGAATCCAATGGCGCGCCTCGCCGACCAGCACGACAACCGACAACGCCATGCACCGTTGACCGGCCGCACCGAATGCCGCACCCGCCAGATTGTTGAGGGTCTGTTCTTTGTTGGCATCGCCCAATACCACGGCGTGATTCTTCGCCCCCATCATGCACTGCGCGCGTTTACCGGACTGCGTGGCCCGCTGATAGACATGGGTGCCGACCTTGGTCGAGCCGACAAACGAGATGGCCTGGATATCGGGGTGATCGCACAAGGCGTTGACGACGTCCTCACCACCATGTACCACGTTGAGCACCCCTGCCGGAATGCCGGCCTCGATGGCCAATTCGGCCAGCCGCATGGTGACCATCGGATCCTGTTCCGAGGGCTTGAGGACGAAGGTGTTGCCCGTGGCGATCGCCATGGGAAACATCCAGAGCGGAATCATGGCCGGGAAATTGAAGGGCGTGATTCCCGCACACACGCCCAACGGCTGCATGACGGTGTACGTGTCAACCCCTCCTGCTACGTTGTTGGCCAGTTCGCCAAGCTGCAAATTGCCGATGCTGGCCGCATGCTCCACCACTTCCAAACCCCGGAAAACGTCGCCCTCTGCATCGGCCAGCGTCTTGCCCTGCTCTGCCGTGAGCGTGGCCGCGAGGGATTTGATGTTTTCGCGGATGAGCTGCTGGTACTTCAAGAACACGCGCGCACGCACGCCAATCGGCGTCTTGCGCCAGGTATGGAATGCCGCCTGCGCCGAGGCGACCGCGCGAGCCACCTCCTCAGGCGTCGCAAAGGGCACGCGGGCCAACACTTCCTGCGTTGCGGGGTTCACCACATCGCGCCAAACGGTGGTCGTCGACTCGACGAATGCGCCATCGATAAGCAGGCGCACGGTGGGCACCGCGCTGCCATGCTGGCGTTTTTCGTTCGACGCCACGTCGGCGCGGGATTCGGATACGGGGTTAGCAGCCATGTTGTCGTCCTCACAGATAATTGTTATTCACTTATTGTTCGTCGATCATAACAATGCAATTTTGCTGAATCAACGCGCATTTTTGATAATTAGGTATGCAAAAATGCAGACATTGACACCGTTGCCGAACGACGCTGAACGGCCCGTGCGGACGGCTCGCACATCCCGCGGGGTGGTCGGCAGCGATTCGCACGGCGCAAGCGGTGCGGCGCTACACGAACACGACGCATCAACATGGCAATCTGACGCAATGGACTGGGATCAATACCGTTACTTCCTGGCGCTTTCACGCGCTGGACGACTCAGCACGGCCGCCACGCGACTCGGCGTGAACCAGACGACCGTATCGCGCCGCATTCAGGCACTCGAGGCCACACTGGAGACCACCTTGTTCTCGCGCGCAGGCGGGGGCTACGCATTAACCGAATCCGGTAAGCGGCTCCTGAATCTTGCTGAAAACATGGAGTCGGTATCCGTTGCCATCGATCGGACCATGCGCGGTGAAAACGCGAAGTTGTCCGGGAACGTTCGAATCGGCGCGACCGAAGGGTTCGGAACACGGATACTGACGCCTATGCTGACCCGCTTATCGCGCGCCTATCCCCATTTGCGTATCGATTTGCTGGCAGTGCCTCGCATCGTCAATCTGTCACGGCGCGAGGCCGATATCGTGATCATGCTCGAGCGTCCCGCCCGGGGTGCGTACAAGACGGTAAAGCTCGCTGACTACACCTTGGCGCTTTACGCGGCGCCCGAGTATTTGGGTCGCTCGGCCGCCATACGCAAGCGGGATGACTTGAAGCAACATCAATTCGTCAGCTACATCGACGACCTGCTCTACAGCAAAGAATTGCGATATCTGGCGGACTTGTGCGAGACCGATCAAATCGTCATGCGAAGCACCAGCATCGTTGCGCAATACGAAGCCGTGCTCGCCGGTGCGGGATTGGCAATTTTGCCCAAATTCATGGCTGAAGAGGTGACGGGCTTGGTCCCCGTGTTGCACGACCAAATCAGTTTGACACGTAGTTTCTGGATGATCATGCCGAACGAATTGGCGGACGTGGCGCGAATGGCGGTAACCTGGGATTTTCTCAAATCTGCTTCAGCGGATTTGAACGAGATGCTCGGCACTGCCGCGCCAATACGTGATTGATTGATGAAAGCTGACGATCTCAAGAAATTAGTGACCATGGAAATGCCATTTGGTCGACACAAGGGCAAATTGATCGCCGATTTGCCAGCCAACTATCTGCACTGGTTCGCGCGCGAGGGATTCCCTCCCGGGGAGATCGGCAGATTGCTTGAACTGATGCGAGAGATCGATCACAACGGACTCAAGCCGTTGTTGAATCCACTGCGTGAAAGACCCGCCCGGGGCGCTGGCATTCAGACGGATTGAAGTCAGTATTTTTGCGCCGCGAAAACGGGATTTGAATTAGGATGAACACATGACCGAAAATGAAGCCTTGCTGGAGGCCACGCACCGCCATTACAAAGGCGGCCTCTATCGTCGGATCGATCTGGCCCGCCATTCCGAAACACTTGAAACCATGGTGCTCTACGAGCATCTGTGGCCCCATGAGCGCGGGCTTTGGGTGCGTCCGCAGACATTGTTCGATGGGCTGTTGGAAGATGGCCGCCGCCGATTCGCACCCTTATCCCAGGAGCGCAGCTGAAGATGGAACCGCAATATAAAACCACCGCCCCCGCCCGCCACGAAGTCGACGCCATGCGGGGCGATGTCGTCGTCAGTTTCGGTACCAACTGGTGTGGATATTGTCAGGCTGCCGAGCCCGCCATTCATGAGGCGATCAGCGCACGACCCGGGTTGACGCATATCCGGGTGGAAGACGGTCCGGGAAGACCATTGGGCCGATCATTTCAAGTCAAACTTTGGCCGACCCTGATCGTCATGAAAAACGGGCAGGAGCTCTCGCGCATCGTACGGCCGAAGAATGCCGAAGAGATCACGCTGGCACTCGGCGCGCTGGACGAGGCGGCAGCGCGATGACGATTCGCATACGGACCGCCCGCCCGGACGACACGGCATGCATTCTTCAATTCATTACCGAACTGGCGATCTACGAGAAGGCAGAACATGAGGTCAAGGCGACGCCCGACACCTTGCATGACACCCTCTTCTCCGACGACGCGGCCGCGCATGCGCTGATCGTCGAGGTCGATGGCAAGCCCGCCGGGTTTGCCGTGTATTTTTTCAGTTACTCCACCTGGCTGGCGCAACGTGGCCTCTACCTCGAAGACCTGTACGTGTCGCCTGCCTTTCGCGGTTGCGGCGCCGGACTGGCCTTGCTCAAGCATCTGGCCCGCATCGCCGTGGATCGGAACTGTGGCCGTTTCGAATGGAGCGTGCTGGATTGGAATGAACCGGCCATCGCGTTTTATCGACAATCCGGCGCCGAGCCGCAGGACGAATGGATACGGTACCGTATGAGCGGCGACACGCTCAAACAATTTGCCGCTTGATACCTCGACAACGGAAGCCTGTGTGACGACACCCCATATGACGATCGAACACGGATGGACGATAGAACCGGTCGGTGATCGCTGCCTGTTGATTCGGTTGGGGGATCGGGTCGACCGATCCGTCAGCGAAACAGTCCACGCCGTTACCGAAGCGGTCAGAGGTTTGACCTTGCCCGCAGTCCTGGACGTCGTGCCGGCTTTCACGACGGTGGCCGTGCATTACGACGTATCCGTGCTCGATCCTGCCCGCGGCACCGCGTTCTCGCAAATGAAGGCCGCCGTGGACGGCTTGTTGCGTTCGGGCGTGCCTGCACTGACGGCATCCGGCCGCAGCATCGAAATCCCTGTTTGCTATGGCGGCCAACACGGCCCCGATCTTGAGGCGGTAGCCACGCACTGCGCGATGAGCACTGACGACGTGATCCGCATCCACAGTGCGCAACCTCAAACGATTTACACCTTCTTTTTTGCGCCTGGCAATCCGTTTTCCGGTCCGGTTGATGACCGACTGCATATTCCACGTCGCACCTCGCCCAGAACCCGCGTCCCGGCCGGCTCGGTGGCAATCGCCAACGGCTTGACGTGCATTTACCAGACGGCCTCGCCAGGCGGGTGGCACTTGATCGCAAAGACGCCGCTCAATCTTTTCGATGTGACGAAAGCCACCCCGTTGAGGCTGCAACTGGGCGATGAACTGATTTTCGTCCCCATCACACCGAAGGAATACGACACCATGCTTGAGCGTCCCGCATGAACGAGATGCGTGTTGAGCAACCCGGACTGTTCTCTTTGATTCAGGACCTGGGCCGGTATGGTCACCAACGCTACGGCATTCCTGTCAACGGCGCCATGGACGAGTGGGCGCACCGGACTGCGAACGTTCTGGTCGGTAACGACGAGGACGCCGCCACCCTCGAATGCACCCTGATCGGCCCCACGATACGTTTTACACACAACACGCTCATCGCGATCTCCGGCGGCGATTTGCACGCCACCATCGAAGGCCGTCGACTGCCGCTGAATCGGGCGGTGATGGTGAGACGCGACGTGCCCATCACGTTCATGCGACACGGGGATGACGCACGGGCCTACCTCGCCGTACGCGGCGGGTTACACGTTCCGTCGGTGCTGGGAAGCCGCAGTACGTTTGCCCGAGGCGTCTACGGTGGTCACGAAGGTCGCGCATTGCGCCGAGGCGACAGAGTGCCGATCGGGTCGGTCATCGCCAACATGCTCAGTATCGAACGGCTGCTCGTCCAGAGCGGGACATCGTTTGTCGTCGCGCGCGACGTGATGACCCCGGACGTGGCATCAGCCGCGCCAGCGGTGCGTCCTGCGATGAAGCCCGATGAGAACGCGTCGACCGCGTCATCCACGGAAGAAACGACCGCGTCAAACGGCAGACTGCGCCATCTACGGTTCATTCGCGGACCACAATGGCGTCACTTCACCCGTGCGGCGCGCACGGCATTACTCGACCAGACCTACACCGTAACGCAGCAGTCCGATCGGATGGGCTACCGGCTGCAAGGCGCGGCGCTTCTTTTGAAGTCCCCGCTTGAAATGATCTCCGAGGCTGTCAATGCCGGAACGATTCAAGTGCCGCCCAATGGCCAACCGATCGTGCTGATGGCCGACCGACAAACCGCGGGCGGGTATCCCAAAATAGGCTATGTCATCAGTACGGACTTGGGCCACATTGCCCAGGCCCTGCCTGGCGATCGCCTGCGATTCACGGCGGTATCGTCGCGCCACGCCGAAGGCCTGCTTTGGGCGCGTTATCAACGGATTGCCGAAATCTCGGCGGCCGCCGCGAAAGCATTGGCCTGAGTGACGCGCCTCATGAAGTCAACCGGAGAGCACATGCCACACATTGATCTGAACTGCGATATGGGCGAGGGCTTTGGTCCTTGGAAAATGGGTGCCGACCTCACCCTGCTCAAATACATTACCTCCGCCAACATCGCCTGCGGCTTTCACGCGGGCGATCCGGATGTCATGTACGCAACGGTCAAAGCTGCCGTTGCGGCAGGCGTGAAAGTAGGCGCACACCCCGGACTGCCGGACCTCCAGGGATTTGGACGCCGCGCGATGGCGGTCTCGCCTGAAGCCGTCCGGAACATGGTGATTTATCAGGTCGGGGCGATGCAAGGTTTTGCACGCGCACTGGGTACGCCGCTGCATCACGTCAAAACGCATGGCGCGCTCTACAACATGACGGCGCGCGATACGGAATTGGCAACCGCCGTCGCGCAAGGTATTGCAGGCGTCGATCAGAATCTGGTGGTGTATGTCGGTCACGCCGCGATGGCCGATGCGGCACGCGAATGCGGTCTTCCAATCGCCTTTGAAGTGTTTGCCGACCGCACCTACCAGGACGACGGCACGTTAACCCCCCGGTCTTCGCCGAACGCCATGATCGAAGACGTGGGCATCGCCATCGCGCAAGTCCGGCGCATGGTGCATGAAGGCGTCGTACGCGCGGTAAGCGGCAAAGACGTTCGCATTCAGGCCGACACGCTATGCATCCATGGCGATCAGCCTGGTGCCACGGTGTTCGCGCAGCGCATACGTGATGCGCTCTCGGCTGACGGCATACAAATTACCGCATCACGGTGAGTATTCCAGCATCAGGCCGCGCCCTGCACTGCCGCGCGTGCCAGCGCTAAGTCCTGAAGCCACTGGTCGTAAGCGCCGGCGCGCGCACCATCGTCCATACGGAGCAGGGCGGAAGGGTGCCACGTCACGAGGATATCCAAGCCGGCCGCGTTTTTCATCCACGTGCCTCGCTCGCGCGTCACGGCAACCGGCCGCCCCATTAGCGCCCGGGCAGCCGTTGCGCCCAAGGCCAATACGGCGCGAGGTTTGACGATGTTGATCTCGCGCTCGAGCCAATCCAGACACGCCGCGGCTTCTTGCTGGCTGGCCGTTTTGTGCATCCGTCGCTTACCTCGCGGCTCGAATTTGAAATGTTTTACCGCATTGGTGAGGTAAAGACCTTCCCGCGGCCAGTCGAGCGCGGCTAACGCCTGATCAAACAATTGTCCGGCAGGACCGACGAAGGGCCGCCCTTTCAGATCCTCGATATCGCCTGGCTGCTCGCCCACCACCATCAGACGCGCCGTTGCAGGGCCTTCGCCCCAAACCGCCTGCGTGGCATGCTGCCCGATCGGGCAGCGTCGGCACTGCTGCGAACGACCGTTGAGAAACGCCATGGCGGCATCGGGGTCTTCCGGTACGTCACTGAAGGCCGGTATGTCGTTACGAATGGGCATCCGCTCACGCGGTGTCAGCGGCACGACCCGACGCGACGGAACGGACGCGGGGGCATCCACCATTTCGCCGCTGCGCTGCATGGCCGAAGCGGCGAGTTGCCCGATCAAGTGTGCCTCAGGCAAGTTGTGCCAATACTTACGCGGCATTTCCTTGCGCATCATGTCGAGCTTGAGTCGTGCAGGATTGAAGATGTGGGCGTAATACGTCAACCAAAGCCGCTCTCCGGCATCAGCCGTGGGCGCTTCGTCCCGATCGGCACCCGGACCGATATCCAGGGTCGTCCCATCCCAACGCGCGCAGCACAAGGGGGTCAAAATGGCCCAGTGCATTTGCGCGAACCGCTTCACAAAGAAGGACGCATTAGACGCCACGATGTGGTGCTCAGGCTCAAACCATGCCACGTGCAGCGCGGGCAGACCCTCGCGTGGGATCGGGCGGAACCGAACGAACGCCCGCATTTTGTGCTTGTCTCGACGTACGGCATGCGCCATCTGCTCCAACCGCAGGCGATCCGGATCGATAGGGTCGTCCTTGAGCGCAGGCAACTGGCGCAGTCTGAACAAAAACCGGTAAATCAGTGCGAATCTTGAGGGATTGGCATGAAGAATGACGGTTTCGCAGAGTTCGAGCAATGCACGCGGCACCATCACTGCAGCGGTTGCCATACGTTGCGACTGGCCCGACGCAGGCGATGTCGACTGCGATTCGTCCACACCCAGGGCATGCAAGGCGCGGGGCGCTGCGTCCAACTCGAAGCCTGTCTCGGGCGAC
>Ga0075364_10001330_pt1 | contig 13298 bp, 11 predicted proteins | sample EndMetdeltDD1764_FD_71517 | JGI IMG/M metagenome (GOLD analysis project Ga0075364, IMG submission 71517) | Populus endosphere microbial communities from Tennessee, USA - Endosphere MetaG P. deltoides DD176-4 | ecosystem: Host-associated > Plants > Roots > Endosphere | place: USA: Tennessee... | reverse complement strand
GCCGCGCTCTTCTTGCTGGCGATGCTGCGCGGCAACCACGTCGGTCACGTCGAGGATGCATTCCTCGTCGGTTTCGCGGTGTTGATCCTCGTCCTGGTCGGCCGTGACTGGTGGCTGCGCCGCCGGGGCTGGATCCGCTAGACCGAGTACAGCGGTCGAAGCGCGTCCGCGCCGAGATTGAACAGCGTCTCGGTTCCAGCGACCTGGCTCTTCGACGCCGTCGCCACGCCCAGGGCATGCGCCTTGAACGCCCGTGCGGCCGAACTCAGCTTGTGTTCGACGGGATCTGTCTTCCGGTTGAACTCAGCTGGCCAGTCCTGACCCCACACCGTCACCTGGGTCAGGCCACGCTTCAGAATCCCGAGCACGCCGGCTCGAATCCGGTCGTCGGCGAGCACACGCGCACTGACCGCCAGCGCACCGCCGAGCGACGCCATCTTCATCACGTCTGACAGCTCCGCGCCGGCCAGCGGTGACGCGCCGAGGATCGCGAGAGGTCTCGCGTCTTGGTCGTCGGTGAGCACCACCCTGACGTCCCACCCGGCTCTGGCCTTGTCACACATCCATCCGCCGGCTGATCCCACCAGGTCTGCGGTGCTGGCGGCGAGCACGGTCAGCTGATAGCGACGGCTCCCGATCGGGTTTGATTCGTCGAGGGGCAAAGGCACCTATAAAGCGTGACACTTTCCCGAGGATCTGTAAAGGAGCATTTTTAGGTATACATAACGGGTCGTCGCAAATCTGTAATGGCGATTTCGGTGCGCGAATCGTCGCTCAGCGATCGTTTGCGCACCGAAATCACCAAAAAGGTGAGCTCAACCCGCCGCGGCCGCGACCGGCATGACGGCACCGACCGCCGTCAGCCCGCCGGTCAGACCTGACGCCTCGCGAATCTCGATGAATGCGTCGATCATCGCGTCGGTGGCCTCGTGCGGGTCGGCGAGGGTGATGTCGTCGGTGAGCACCGAGATCGCGAGCTGGTCGACGTAGCTCCAGACCGTGATGTTCATACCGCTGCCGGCGACCACCGGCCCGACCGAATAGATCTCGGTGACCATGCCGCCTTCGATGACGCCCCGCTCGCGTGGACCCGGCACGTTCGACACGGTCAGATTGAACACGCTCGCCGACTCGACGCGTCGGGCTTGACGGCGAAACATCCCCGGCGCCATCGCCGGCGGAAGGTAGGACATCCACGCGGGCAGCACCGCGGGCCCGAGCAGCTGATGGTTCTCCTTCGCGATGCCCGTGGACAACGCGGTCAACCGCACCCGCTCCAGCGGATCGGCGATGTGCACCGGCAACGACGGTGTGATGTATGTGAATTCATTGCCGGCCAGACGCTCTCGCGACGGGTTGGTGCTCACCGGTACACCCGCGATCAGTGGCGAGTCGGCCTGCCCGTCGTAGCGCAACTGCAGACGTCGCAGCGCGCCGGCGACCGTGGCCAGCACGATGTCGTTGAGCGTGACACCCAGGTGCTTACCGGTCTCCTTCACGTCCGACAGCGCCAGCGGCGCCGTGGCGAACCGCCGCGTCGCCGTCACCACGTGATTGACAAAGCTCGGCGGCGGAGCGAAGTTGCGGGCCAGGTCGGGGTGGTCGCCGCGTTCCTTGGAGCGTCGACGGACTCGCGAGATCCCGCTGGCGGTCTCGTTCACCAATCGCGGCAGCTTCCGGATGAGCCCGACGTGGTCGCGCCCGGCCGCCGCCAGCAGGCGTCCCCTCGTGCGCGGCCAGTCGTCCAGCGGCGGTACCGCCGCGGCTTCGGAGACGAGCGGCTCCATCGCCTTCGCCATCTGGTTGGCCGACGCGACACCGTCGGCGAGGACGTGGTGCACCTTGTGAATGATCGCGATCCGGTTCTCGGCCAATCCCTCGGCCAGATACATCTCCCATAGGGGACGGCTGCGATCCAGTGGCGTACTGGCGATCTCACCGATCAGCGCGTCGAGTTCGCGGCGGCCGCCGGGTTCGGGCACCCGCACCTGGTGCAGGTGATAGTCGAGGTCGATGTCGTCGTTCTCCACCCACATCGGGTGATGCATCTTCAGCGGGATGTCGACAAGCTGATAGCGCAGCGGGCTCAGCGCCATCAATCGCGGATATGCCACCTGACGAAACAGATCGAAGTCGAAACCGTCGACACCCGACACGTCGAGCACGCCGATTTTCAGCGTGTGCATGTGAATCTCGGGTGTTTCGCTGTACAGCATCAAGGCGTCGACGCCGTTGAGTCGTTTCACATTCACCCCGTCTGTCGCTGTCCCCGGCCATGTTCCCCGTGTGCCCCAATCACACTCCTCCGTCGGCTACGTCACACGACTTCGCCAAAGAAAGGACACTCCATCGAAGGTTTGTCAGGCTGGGGCCATGAGTCTCGTCACCGGACGCGGTCCGTTGAGCACGGATCCCGCCGGATGGTTCTCACCGCCACTGGCTACTGGCACCGTCTTTGTCGAACCCCACCCGCGACGAGTGCAGGCCTTGCGCGACGGTCACGCGGTGATCGACACCGAGCGGGCACTTTTGGTGCACCGGGCCGACCACCCCCTGAGCTACGTGTTCCCTGCCGCCGAGATCGGGGATCTTCCGAGCGAACCGGTGGCCGAGGCGCCGGGCTACGTGCAGGTGCCGTGGGATGCGGTCGACGCATGGCTGGAGGAAGGTCGTCGCCTCGTTCACTACCCGCCGAATCCGTATCACCGGGTCGACTGCCGGCCCACCGACCGCAGGCTGCGCGTCGCACTCGACGGCGAGGTCCTGGTGGACACCACCGATACGGTGATCGTCTTCGAAACAGCGCTTGAACCCCGCCTCTACGTTGCCCCGTCGCTGGTGCGCACCGACCTGTTGCGGCGTTCGGAGACCAGCAGCTACTGCAACTACAAGGGCTACGCGACCTACTGGTCGGCGGTGGGTGGAGGCGACGTCATCGACGACGTCGCGTGGAGTTATGAGGATCCGCTACCCGAAACCCTGCCCATCAGAGGGCATTTCAGCTTCGACCCGGGCAAGATCGATGTCGTCGCGGAACTGCCAAAACCGTGAACCGAGCGCCCGCTTCGACACTATGACCCACGTCACACCGCTGGCTTGACCTCGTTCCCTACGGTTGCGTCACCGTAGGTTACGGTTGCGTACGTTTTCCCTGGTCAGCGACACTTCTATGGAGTTTCGCGACGCGAAGGGAAACAGCGGTGGGGCACTACAAAGCAAACGTGCGCGATATCGAGTTCAACCTCTTCGAGGTGCTCGCGCTGGGCAACGTGCTCGACACTGGCAGTTACGGCGACCTCGACGTCGACATGGTGCGGACCATGCTCGACGAGGTCGCCCGCCTCGCCGAGGGACCGGTGGCCGAATCGTTCGCCTCCGCCGACCGCCATCCGCCGGTGTTCGACCCGAAGACGCACTCCGTCAGCGTGCCGGGGGAATTGGCCAAGTCGGTACAGGCGATCAAGGACGCCGAGTGGTGGCGGATCGGAATCGCCGAGGAGATCGGCGGGGTATTGGCGCCGGCCCCGTTGGTATGGGCCATCAACGAGATTCTGGTGGTCGCCAACTCGTCGGCCGCCTTCTGGTGGGCGCTGGGGCCATCGATGGCCAACGCCCTCTACGTCGAAGGCAACGACGAGCAGAAGCGCTGGGCCGCAGTGGGTGTGGAGCGCGGCTGGGCGGGCACCATGGTGCTGACCGAGCCCGACGCCGGCTCCGATGTCGGTGCGGGCCGCGCCAAGGCCGTCGCGCAACCGGATGGCACCTGGCACATCGAAGGCGTCAAGCGTTTCATCTCCGGCGGTGACGTCGGCGACACCGCGGAGAACATCTTCCACCTCGTGCTGGCCCGCCCCGAGGGGGCTGGTCCGGGGACGAAGGGGTTGAGCCTCTTTTACGTACCCAAGTTCCTGTTCGATCCCGAGACATTCGAACTCGGTTCTCGTAACGGCGTTTTCGCGACCGGCCTCGAACACAAGATGGGGATCAAGTCATCGCCGACGTGCGAACTGACCTTCGGCGCGGACGGTATTCCGGCCGTCGGGTATCTGGTCGGCGACGTCCACAACGGAATCGCGCAGATGTTCACCGTCATCGAGAACGCCAGGATGACCATCGGTGTCAAGGCCGCGGGCACATTGTCGACGGGGTACCTCAATGCGCTGGCCTACGCCAAGGAGCGCATACAAGGCTCCGATATGACTCAGATGACCGATAAGACGGCGCCCCGAGTGGCGATCATCGACCATCCTGACGTGCGGCGAAGCCTGATGACTCAGAAGGCGTACGCCGAAGGTCTGCGTGCGCTGTACATGTACGCCGCGGCGCACCAGAACAGTGATGTCGCCGAACATGTTTCAGGTGCTGACCCCGATCTCGCACATCGGGTCGACGACCTGCTGCTCCCGATTGTCAAGGGAGTCGGCTCCGAACGTGCGTACGAGAATCTCACCGAATCGCTGCAGACGCTCGGCGGATCGGGGTTCCTGCAGGACTACCCGATCGAGCAGTACATCCGCGATGCGAAGATCGACTCGCTGTACGAGGGCACCACCGCAATCCAGGCTCTGGATTTCATCTTCCGGAAGATCTTCCGTGACAACGGCGCAGCGTTGGCCCACGTGGCGACGCAGATCAGCAAGACGATCGACGCCTGCGATGAGGCGCTGAAGTCGCAGGCCGATCAGTTGCGGGTCGCACTCGAGGACGTGCAGGCGATGACGGGGAGGCTGACTGAATATCTGATGGCCGCGTCCGAACAGCCGACGGAGATCTACAAGATCGGCTTGTCCTCGGTGCGCTACCTGATGGCCGTCGGGGACCTGATCATCGGATGGCGACTTCTGGTGCAGGCGGACGTCGCACACGCGGCGCTGACAGCCGGGGCAACGGGCAGTGACGAGGCCTTTTATCAGGGCAAAGTTGCGACCGCCGCGTTCTTCGGGGCGAACATGCTGCCGAAGATCACCACGATCCGCGGGATGGTCGAGACCATCGACGACGACATCATGCGCCTGCCCGAAGCGGCGTTCTAGTGTGCGGTCAGACCGCAAAATCATTGAAATGCGCGCTGATTCGCGATCTCACCGCACACTCGAGCCCTAGGCGGCCGAATCCGGTTCCGTGAGGCCGTCCAGATCGGGCAACGGGCGGCTGCAGATTTCGCTGGCCTCGTCGGCGGGCAGACCGAACAACCGCAGGATGTCTTCTGTCACAGCGTCAGTAGCCGCTGCGTCATCGCGGTCGGGCTGATTCCGTAAAAGGTTGCCCAACCCCAGCAGTGCGCCGCCCGCCATGGCCAACGCGAGTTCGGGATCGTCGACGGTGAATCGTCCTACCCGGTTGGCTTCCTGGATGTCGCGCAGGGCGCGCGGCGCCAACCCCTTTTCGGATGCCAACAGCGTCATGCCGTTCGCCAGCAGGATCTGACTCTCCTGCGGGCGACGCCGGAACAACCGGCCGGTCAGCCGGTAGCTGCGGGCGAAGGTCTCGGCGGGGTCCTCGATCGACGAGGTGAGTTCATCGAGCAGCGCGCCGTGGGCGTCGAGCGCCTCGGTGATCGCAGCCTCGAACAGTTGCTCCTTGCTCTCGAAGTGGTTGTAGAACGAACCCATTCCCACATCGGCCGCCTGGGTGATCTCCAAGACGGGCACGTTGACCTTGCCCGCGGCGATGAAGCTCTGCGCCGCGTTGATCAACGCGGCCCGGGTGCGCTGTTTGCGCCGCTCAAGACGGTTGACCGTTGCGTCCTGCTGATCGCTCACGCACTTACGGTAACAGAATCCATCACTATTGATGATTTCGTCAGAATCTCTTGACTGAGTGTCGCGTCGTATGTGACGATTTCGTCAGTCAGTGGCAATCCACGAAGGAGGTGCAGATTGAGCGACGTCGTCGGCACCCACAATGACCTGCACAGCGAGCAAGGGGCGCGGGCCGGTGAGCACCCTGGGCGAGCACGGAATCCGGTGATCAAAGTCGCCGATATCGCGTGGCTGGAGTTCGAGAAACCAGACCTCTCGAGAGCGGAAGCATTCGCGCAGGCGTTCGGCTTCACGACCGCGGCGCGCACTCGCGACGAGGTCCAGTTGCGCGGCACCGATCCCGGCGCCCCGTGCGTGATCCTGCGCAGAGGTGTGCGCTCACGGTTCGTCGGAATCGCGTTTGCGGCCCAGGACGAAGTCGACGTGTTGCGCATCGCCGACGCGACAGGCATCAGTGTCCATGCACTCCCCGAATCCATCGGAGGAGTTTCGGCCGACCTCGTCGACCCGAGCGGCATTCCGGTGAAGGTGGTCGCGGGCATGCACCCCCTGCCGGCACTGCCATCCCAGCAGGAACACGTCTTCAACTTCGGCGACCGCGTCGCGCGCGCCAACGCCACCCAACGTCCGAGCCGCTCTCCTGCCAAGGTTCAGCGATTGGGGCACGTCGTAATTTCGTCAACCAGGTACACCGAAGCGCTGAACTGGTATCTCGACAACCTCGGGATGATCGTCAGCGATTTCCTCTACTACCCGGGCCAACGTGATCGCGGCCCGGTCATGAGCTTCATGCGCTGCGACCGGGGCGCGGCCCCCGCGGACCACCACACCCTGGCGATGACCCTGGGACCCGTCAACCGTTACGTCCACTCGGCGTACCAGGTGTGCGACCTCGACGCGCTCGCCGCCGGCGGCGAATACCTACGCGAGCGTGGCTATTTCCGCTCGTGGGGCATCGGCCGACACATCCAGGGCAGCCAGCTGTTCGACTACTGGCGCGACCCCGACGGATTTCTCGTCGAGCACTTCGCCGACGGCGACATGTTCGACAACACGCTGGAGCCGGGCTGGGCACCGTTCACGGCGTCGGGGCTGTCCCAGTGGGGGCCGGCCGTAACCAAGGACTTCCTCGGCATCAACCCCAAAGCTCTTCCCCACGAAGCACGTTCGATCCTCGGCGCCCTGCGCGACGACAACGAGTTCACGCTCACCCGCCTCCGCGGCCTGATGAAAGTAGCCAATTCATGACAGTTTCCGTACTCCGCACCGCCGACGCCTGGTGGGTTCAGACCCCGACCGGTGCCGCGAAGATCTCTACCGCTGCCACCACGACCGGCGATCTGCTCGGGGACCGCGAAGCCATCGAATGGGCGTCCTACAGCGCCGAGACCGTGCCGGTCGACTCGTTGGCATTGCTCTCCCCCGTGACTCGGCCCTGCCGCGTCGTGGCGCAGATGACGAACTTCGCGTCACACGTCAAGGACGCGGGCATGGACCCCGCGTCGATCCCGCTCACCTTCTTCCGCAAATCCTCCGCGTCGATCAGCGGCCCGTTCGACGACATCGTCAAGCCCGGTCACGTGAAGCTGCTGGACTACGAGGTCGAAATCGGACTCGTGATCGGGCAGGACATTCCCGTCGGCAGCACGATCTCCGAATCCCAGCTGTCCGACTACATCGCCGGACTTGTTGTCACCAACGATGTCTCGGCCCGCGACATCCAACTCCCCCAAACCCAGTTCTACGAGGGCAAGTCATATCCGACGTTCACACCGGTCGGACCGGCGCTGGTGCTACTCGATGCCGACGAACTGAAACGGTTCACCGATCTGCGCTTGCAGCTGCGGGTCAATGGCGAGATCCGACAGGACATGGTCGTCGGTGGCGACATGATCTACCCCCCGGTGCAAGCGCTGCAATCGTTGGCCCGATTCCAGGATCTGGCCGCAGGCGATCTGGTGATGACGGGTACGCCGGTCGGCACCGCATTGAGCGCACCGCCGAAGCCGATCGAGATCATCGGATCGCTGCTTCCGCCCGCGGTCAAGTGGAAGGCGTTCTTCAAGCGGCAGGCCAAGAACACGAAGTACCTCAAGCACGGCGACTTGGTGGAACTCAGCGTCGCGACCGACGACGGCGCCATCGACCTCGGTGTCCAGCGCACCACCGTGAGGTACACGTGACGAGGGAGGCCTCGTCTCCCGTTGTCGTCGTGGGAGCGGGACCCACCGGCGCCACCGTCGCAACCCTGCTGGCCCAGTACGGCATTCGCTGCCTGCTTCTCGACCGGTGGACCGCGGTCTACCCGCAGCCGCGGGCGGTGCACCTCGACGACGAGATCTACCGCATCGTCGCGCGACTTGGAATCGCCGACGAGTTCGCCGCGATTTCCCGGCCGGCGCAAGGACTGCGCCTCCTCGACCCCGCGATGCGGATACTTGCCGAGTTCAAACGCGACACAGCGCTGTCCGTCAACGGCTACCCGCAGGCCAACATGTTCGACCAGCCCGACCTCGAGATGCTGCTTCGGGCCAATCTGAAGCGCTACCCCGGCGTCGAACTGCGAGGCGACGTCGAGGTCACCGGTGTCGCCGAACAACACGACGGGCGCATCAGGGTCACCTATGCCGATCGCAGCGACGATTCCACCCACGTCGTCGACACCGACTACCTGCTGGGTTGCGACGGCGCCAACAGCGTCGTGCGTTCCCAGATCGGCAGTCGCATGCACGATATGAAGTTCGACCAGCGTTGGCTCGTCATCGATGCAGCCACCGACTCCGACCTCGACCAGTGGGACGGCGTGCACCAGGTGTGCGATCCGTTACGAGCGGGCACCTATATGCGGATCGGGCCGTCGCGGTACCGCTGGGAGTTCCGGCTGCTGCCAGGCGAATCCGCCGACGATTTCCGGACCATCCAGACGCTGCGACCGCTGATCGCCCCGTGGACGTCCAACGTCGCCGACGACGACATCGAACTGATCCGCGTGACCGAGTACACCTTTCGCGCCCGGATCGCCGACAGGTGGAGACGCGGAAACGTCTTTCTGTTGGGCGACGCCGCACATCTCACCCCGCCGTTCATCGGACAGGGCCTGGGTGCGGGCCTGCGCGACGCGATGAACCTGGCGTGGAAACTCGCAGGCGTCATCACGGGTGAACTTCCGCCCTCCGCACTCGACAGCTACGAGCAGGAGCGTAAGCCCCACGCGCGGCACATGATTCGGCTCGCGTTGACCGTTGGCTGGGCCATGACGGCAGGTGGCGATTTCGGGAACCTCGCCAGGCGGCTCCTCGTGACCCGCATGCAGTTCATCCCTGGTTTGCGCGGCAAGGTCGTCGGCAGCCGCACTCCCGCCCTTCACCGTTCGGCATTCGTGCGGTCAGGGCGCGCGCCCAGACGGCTCACGGGCACACTGTGCCCCAACTCGGTATGCCCCGAAGGACGCCGACTCGACGACCTCCTCGGCAACGGCTTCTCGGTGATCACCGCCGCACCACCCACCGCCGCGCAGCGCCTGACGCTCGACGCTCGCGGCGTTCCCGTCTGCATTGCGGAGCCCGGGTCCGAACTCGCCGAATGGTTTCGCCGCGGCCACGTCACGGCGGCTCTCGTGCGGCCGGACCGCACCGTCATGTACGCCACGCGCGACGTGGGGAAGGTCTTCGGACTGCTCCCGAACTTCAAGTGCGACAGAAGGGTCCGGTCCCATGCCTAGAACGCGCAGCGGCGTTCCCACCTACGGGTCGAACATCTACACCACGGATGCGATCGTCGACCCGTACCCGCATTATGCCGCGCTGCGCAAGCTCGGACCCGTCGTCTGGCTGTCTAAACACCGTGTATACGCGTTGCCGAGGTTCGCCGAATGCAAGGCGGTGTTGCGCGACGACAAGACCTTCGCCTCCGAAAGGGGTGTGGCACTCAACGCGCTGACCAATCACCTGTCGCGCGGCACGACGCTGGGCAGCGACGGCGCCGAGCATGATCAGCGGCGCAAGCTCGTCGCGCACCGGCTGCTCCCCCGCGCGCTGCGTGGTATCGACGACGACGTCCAAGCGCAGGCCGCCCGCGTCGTCGAAACCGCCCTGACGCAAGGCGAGGTGGACGGCGTCGAGGACCTCGCGTGCGCACTGCCGATGGCCGTGGTACCCGATCTGATCGGCTGGCCCCGCGAAAAGCGCGCCAACCTACTGCCCTGGGGCGGAGCCACTTTCGATGTCCTCGGCCCGATGAACAGGCAGGCGCTGAAGTCGATCCCCGCGAGCCTTCGTATGCTGGCCTATGCCCGCCGCGTGGTCCGGGAACGCAGCCTGATCGAAGGCAGCGTCGGTCATGAGGTGCTGCTCGCGGCCGACGCCGGCACGGTGTCGCTCGCCGAGTGCGCACCGCTGATGATCGACTACATCGCCCCATCGCTCGACACCACGATCGGCGCGATCGCCAATGCGCTGCACCTGTTCGCCTCACACCCTGACCAATGGCAGCAGCTGCGGGAGGACCCCGGGCTCATCCCCGGCGCCGTCAACGAGATCGTGCGCTACGAATCGCCGCTTCGGGCGTTCGCCCGCCGAGCCGCCGTCGACAGCGAGATCGCCGGACACCGGATTCCCGCGGGCGCACAGGTCCTGGTCCTGTACGCATCGGCCAATCGCGACGAACTCGAGTGGGATGCCCCCGACACCTTCGACATCCGGCGCGACGCCATCCGTCAACTCGGGTTCGGACACGGTGCCCACGCCTGCGCGGGACAAGGCCTGGCGCGGTTGGAAACTCAGGCGATGCTGTGGGCGCTGGCCGAGCGCGTCGAGCGGATCGAGTTGTCGGGACAGCCGACGTGGGCGATCAACAACATCATCCGCCGACACGAACATCTACCACTGAAGCTGATCACCGCCTGATCACCACGGCCGACGGATCGGGCCTGCACTCAGTTCGCGGCCTTGATCACCGAGCTGCCGAACCGTTCGATCGTCTCGAGGACGTGCGCCAGGTTGTCGCCCGGCAAGCTGACCTGTACCCACGTGACTCCCACCCCCGCAAGCTTTTCCAGTCCGGTGAGATAGGCGTCGGCGTTGAAGTCGTCATCGCCCGGGCTGCCCCCGTCGGCGTTGGTGAACGTGACGTCGATGCCCGCGAAATCCCGGCCCGCGGCGTCGAACCTGCGGCGTAGATCCTCGACTCCCTCGGCGAGTGACTCCGCATCCATCACCGCGGTCCGCGCGGTCTGAGCGAGCATCGCCGGCGCGGGGAACGGGCACCAGCCGTCGCCGTGCAGGACGACACGCTTGCGCGCGGCCGAGGTGTTGCCGCCGATCCAGATCGGCGGATGCGGTGTGCTCACCGGTCTGGGGTGGGCGGTGATGCCCTTGGCAGTGAAATGCCGACCCTCATAGGAGAAGTCGTCGGTGGTCCAGATTCCCCGGATCACCTCGAGGGCCTCCTCGAACAAGGCTGCGCGTTCGTCGAAGTCCACGCCCAGCGCGGTGAATTCCCGCTTGAGGTAGCCGACGCCGACCCCGAGTGTGAACCGTCCGTCCGACAGCAGATCGAGCGTCGCACCGGCCTTGGCCACCACGAACGGATTTCGGTACGGCAGCACGACGATGTTCGGGATCAGCCGCAGCGTCGTGGTCCGCGCCGCGGCGTAGCCCATCGCCACGAACGGGTCTACCGCATCGTGTCCGCCCGACTCCAGCCATCGCTGCGACGGCGCCGGATGATCGGTGAACCCGAAACCGTGGAAACCCGCCGTCTCGGCCGCCGCTGCGACGGCGGCGATACCCATACCGGTCACCAGCTCAGGGTTGTACGGATGGCTGTGCATCGGGTGGGTGAACGTGAACCGCATGTATTTGCTCCGCTTCCGCGCGGCGAGCCGCGCATTCAACGTTAGAACATTCTTCTCGATTTCTGAGAATGTCGTTACCATGCAAATCAGGGAAAGTACAGGGTTCGCGTCGCAGAAGGGTCATCGGAGATGAGCGAGACGACGGTGGCCCCCGTCCGCCACGGCCCGTTCGACGGCCGCCTAGACCCCGAGACGATCGCGCGCTACGCCGCGGCCACCGGCGATCCGACGGCCTCGGTGCTGGACGGGCGGGCGGTTCCCGCGGCGTTCCCGGTGCTGCTGGTCTTCGAACCGAATGAAGCCGCGCGAGCGGACCTGCCCGATGCGGCGTACCGGGGTGCTCGAGGCGGCGTTCATGGAGAGCACGACATCGTGCTGCACCGGCCGTTGCTTCCCGGCGAGCCGCTAAAGACGTGGTCACGGATTTCCGCGGTGCGGACGACAAGGGCGGGCACCCAGGTGGTGATGCAGTTCGATCAGGTGGACCGGGACGGAAACGTCGCCGTCGAACAGTGGTGGACCATGATGCTGCTCGGCTTGCAGGGCATGACCGATCTCGGGGTGCCACCGGCCGAGCACCGGTTCCCGGACGCGGCGCGGGTCCGTCCACTCGGCACTGCCTGCCAGCACATCGATGCGGACATCACGCGTCGCTACGCCGAGCTGTCCGGAGATTGGGCCGCACATCATTTCGACATCGAGGTGGCTCGTGCAGCCGGTTTCGATTTCGTGTTCACCCACGGCCTGTGCACGATGGCGATCTGTACCCACCGCGTCCTCGGCCTGCTGGGTGTTGATGATCCGGGACGGGTTCGACGTGTCGCGGTGCGGTTCGCGGCACCGACTCCTCTTGGCTGCGATTTGAACGTGAATATCTTTGGCATCAATGAGGATTCGTTCGCATTTGAAGCAGAAGCGAACGGCACGAAGACCATCAGCCACGGAAGATTGGAGCTGCGGGCATGAACAAGCCGGAGATCGGGGTCTATCTGCCTCAGATGGGTTTCACCTACGAGCAGGTGCTGCATCGCACGCTGCGCTGTGAACAGCTCGGCATCGATTCGGTCTGGCTCTACGACCATCTCTACGCCCCCGGCATGCCGGACTACCCGTCGATGGAGGCGTGGACGCTGGCCACCGCGCTACTTACCCGCACCGAACGTATCCGGGTCGGACATATGGTGTTGTGCAATCAGTTTCGCCATCCTGCAGTCCTGGCGAAGATGGTGACCACGCTGGATCAGATTTCCGCCGGACGGCTAGCGCTCGGTATCGGCAGTGGTTCCATCGAGGACGAGCATTCCCGCCTCGGGTTGCCGTGGGGTTCGTTCGCAGAGCGATCCGAACGCCTCGGCGAGACGCTGCAGATCCTGCATCAGGCGTTCGCCGACGAGGTGATCGATTTCACCGGAAAGCATTTCGTCGTCCGGGACATGCCCATCAAGCCCGGCCCGGCCCAGCTGCCCGGACCACCGATCGTCGTCGGCGGCGTCGGTGAGAAATACACACTGCCGCTCGTCGCTCGCTACGCCGATGTCTGGAACGTCCCGACGTACGCGCTGGGCGAACTCGAGCACAAGATCTCCGTCTTGCGGACGCTGTGCGATGAGATCGGCCGCGACCCGTCGACAATCGTGATGTCGATTGAGGCGGTGATGGCGCTCGCGGCGGATGAGTCATCG
>Ga0075364_10001329_pt1 | contig 13298 bp, 13 predicted proteins | sample EndMetdeltDD1764_FD_71517 | JGI IMG/M metagenome (GOLD analysis project Ga0075364, IMG submission 71517) | Populus endosphere microbial communities from Tennessee, USA - Endosphere MetaG P. deltoides DD176-4 | ecosystem: Host-associated > Plants > Roots > Endosphere | place: USA: Tennessee... | reverse complement strand
GGGCAATCGGATGCCCGGGGAGCCGGCGCCCGGGTACGACGAGTTCATCGCCAAGATCGAGGGTTATCTGAAGGAGCCCGCGACGGGCAGCCTGGCCGCTCTGATTCCGCAGGCACCCGATCCCGGGGTTCCCGCGGCCGGCCAGCTGGTGCACTGGATGTTCGCGATGGGAGACACGTTGGCCGCCAACGTGTTCCGCACACTGGGCGTGTTGTCAACCCACGACGAGCAGCTGAACGAGGTGCACGCCGAGATGGCCGATGCCGACATCGAGTCGGCCGCCGGCATCGCCAAGCTCGACTACCTGGCCGGCTGCCTGTTCGAGACCATGCGGCTGTGGCCCACCACGCAGCTGTTCGGCCGGGTGAGCACCCGCGACGTCGAATTCCCCAATGGCGCCGTGTTACCCGAAGGTCGGCAGGTGCTGATCTACAACGTGTTCAACCACCGCAACCGGCACCGCATCCCGTATGCGGACCGCTTCTCGCCGGGCGAATGGGTCAGCGGGGACGCGGGCGAGGACTGGTCGTACAACTTCTTCAGCCACGGCCCGCAGGGCTGCCCCGGCGCCGGTTTGTCGGTGTTCCTGGGCCAGGCGATCCTGGCCCAGCTGGTCTATGCCGGAGCGACCCACGTCTCCGGAAACCGGTTGAACCCCAGCAAGCCGCTGCCGCACGGATTCGACCTGTACGGGTTCAGCGTGACCACCGGCGCCTAGCGCAGCCCCCTAGGTGCGCATCGCGACCGCGCGCCGAACGTGAGGCCTATGGACGAAAAATGATGTCTGGGCGTACATATCCCTCACACTCGACGCGCATTTGATGGCGTCGAACGGCGCACCGACGCCTAGGTGCGCGTCGCGGTGACCGCGACAATGTTGCGGAACTGGGCCATGGTCTCGTCGTCGGGGAAGTCGCGGCCGAAATCTGCGAACAGGTCCCGACGCCTCCTGGTGGTGACCTGCCAGCCCCGATCCGTCAGGTAGTCGACGACGTTGCTGCGCTCGCCGTCGTAGAACAGCGCGGACATGTCGATGTCGCAACCCAGATTGATCCACCGCTGGTTGAACACCTTCGCGCGTTCGCTCATGGTCGGGCCAGATTCGGGATGAAACTCGGTGGCCAGCTGACTGCCGGGCGCGCTGAGCGCGGTGATGTGGTCGAAGAGCCGGTCCTGGGCTTCCGGCGGGAGGTACATCAGCAGGCCTTCGGCGCTCCACGCGGTTGGTCTCGTGTCGTCAAATCCGCTGCGGCGCAACGCCGCAGGCCAATCGTCCCGCAGGTCGATGCTGACCGCCTTGCGGTGTGCCGCGGGGGTGACGCCGAGGGCCGACATGGCTGCGCTCTTGAAGTCGATCACCTTGGGCTGATCGACTTCATAGACCACACTGCCGCGCGGCCAGGACAGCCGATAGGGCCGGGCGTCCAGGCCGGCCGCCAGGATCACCGATTGGCGAACACCGTCGCGGGCGGCGGCGAGGAAGAATTCGTCGAAGAAGCGGGTGCGCACCGCGATCGAATCGGTCTCGAATTGCAGGTCCCGCCCGGCGCTTTCGCCGCTCTCGGTCGAGATGACATTCCCGTCCACCACGCGCGTGAAGAAGTCGAGACCGACCGCGCGCACCAGCGGCGCCGCGAACGGGTCGTTGATGATCGGGTTGGGTTCCACGCTGGCCAGCGCGCGGGCGGCGGCGACCATCGTGGCCGTCGCGCCGACGCTGGAGGCCAGATCCCAGCTGTCTTGATCGCTGCGGGTCATGCTGCTCCTGTCAGTTCTGCGGAAACGTAGAGCACCTCGCCGAATGGAGCGTCGTCGACCTCGATGGGCGGCAGCCCATGCTGAGCCAGCAGGTCAGTGCCACTCGTGGTGGTGGTCTGCCAGCCGTGGTCGGCCAGGTGGGTTCGCGGATCGGAGCGAGAGTCGAAATACACCAGGCCCGCCATGTCGAACTCGAGGCCGTGGCGGCTCCACCGGTCGGACAGGCGCTGCATGCGCCGCCGTAGCTCGTGCTCCTTGGGCTCGTTGATGTCGAGCAGCAGCTCGGTCGCGAACCGGCTGCCCGGCACGCTCTGGGCGGTGATCTGGTCGAGCAGCCGGTCCTGGGCCTCGGCGGGCAGATAACCGAGCAGGCCCTCCGCGATCCAGGCGGTCGGCGCGGCCGGGTCGAAGCCGGCCTGCCTCAGCGCCGCGGGCCAGTCGTCGCGCAGGTCAACCGCCACCGCGCGCCGGTACGCCGTCGGCAGGGCACCCAGCCCCGCCAGCGTCGTGGTCTTGAATTCGATCACCTGCGGCTGATCGACCTCGAACACGGTGGTGCCGGTCGGCCAGGGCAGCCGGTAAGCGCGGGAATCCAGCCCGGCGGCCAGGATGACGGCCTGTCGGACACCCGCGCGCGTGGCGTCGCCGAAGAACTCGTCGAAATAGCTGGTGCGGATGGACATCGCGTCGGCGAAGCGACGCATCCCGGTGGCGGCGTCCTCGTCATCGCGGAAATCCAATTCGCCGCTGGCCATGCGCGCGAAGAAGTCGACGCCGACCGCGCGGACCAGCGGCTCGGCGAACTGGTCTTTGGCCGCTGCGCCGGGGTCCCGGTTGGCCACCGCCCGCGCGGCCGCCACCATGGTGGCCGTCAAACCCACGCTGGAGGCCAGGTCCCAGGTGTCGCCCTCGAAACGAGTGCTGCCCAGCTGCGTCATGCATCGCCTCCGATACGCCGGTGATCTCTTACTTAGCAAATATAATGAGCTACCGAAACTGTACGCCGCGCGCGCGGCAGCATGGCGGCCCGGAAAGGTCCTGGCCGTACCAGCTGTTAGTCTCGTACACGGTTTGACGCGTGACGCCGTACGTCCTGGCCTGCGGGTGTTGGGCGCGTAACGCAAGTTGCCCATGCTGCGCAGGAGGAAGTAGTGCTTTCGGCTTTCATCTCATCGCTGCGAACAGTGGACCTGAGACGGAAGATCTTTTTCACGCTGGCCATCGTCGTCCTCTATCGCCTCGGTGCCGCACTGCCATCGCCGGGCGTCAACTTCCCGCACGTCCAGCAGTGCATCAAAGAGGCCAGCGGCGGTGAAGCCGGGCAGATCTACTCGCTGATCAATCTGTTCTCCGGTGGCGCGCTGCTGAAGCTGACGGTGTTCGCGGTGGGGGTGATGCCCTACATCACCGCCAGCATCATCGTGCAGCTGCTCACCGTGGTCATCCCGCGCTTCGAGGAACTGCGTAAAGAAGGCCAAGCGGGCCAAGCCAAGATGACGCAGTACACCCGCTACCTGGCGATCGCGCTGGCGATCCTGCAGGCCACCAGCATCGTGGCCCTGGCCGCCAACGGCGGGCTGCTGCAGGGCTGCTCGCTGGAAATCATCACCGACCAGAGCATCTTCACCCTGATCGTCATCGTGCTGGTGATGACGGGCGGCGCGGCGCTGGTCATGTGGATGGGCGAGTTGATCACCGAGCGCGGCATCGGCAACGGGATGTCGCTGCTGATCTTCGTCGGCATCGCCGCCCGCATCCCCGCCGAAGGGCAGAGCATCCTGGAGAGCCGCGGCGGGGTCATCTTCGCCGCGGTCTGCGCGGCCGCGCTGGTGATCATCGTCGGCGTGGTGTTCGTCGAGCAGGGGCAACGCCGGATCCCGGTGCAGTACGCCAAGCGCATGGTGGGCCGGCGCATGTACGGCGGGACCTCGACGTATCTGCCGCTGAAGGTCAACCAGGCCGGCGTCATCCCGGTCATCTTCGCGTCCTCGCTGATCTACATTCCGCACCTGATCACCCAGCTGATCCGCAGCGGCAGCGGCGGCCTGGGAAATAGCTGGTGGGACAAGTTCGTCGGCAGCTACCTGTCCGACCCGGCCAACCCGGTCTACATCGGCATCTACTTCGGGCTGATCATCTTTTTCACGTACTTCTACGTCTCGATCACCTTCAATCCGGACGAGCGCGCGGACGAGATGAAGAAGTTCGGCGGCTTCATTCCGGGCATTCGGCCGGGCAAGCCCACCGCCGACTATCTGCGTTTTGTGCTGAGCCGGATCACCCTGCCGGGCTCGATCTACCTGGGCGTCATCTCGGTGTTGCCCAACCTGTTCCTGCAGATCGGCAATGGCGGAGCGGTCCAGAACTTGCCCTTCGGCGGTACAGCGGTTCTGATCATGATTGGCGTCGGTTTGGATACGGTCAAACAGATCGAGAGTCAGCTCATGCAGCGCAACTACGAAGGGTTCCTCAAGTGAGAGTTGTTTTGCTGGGACCGCCCGGGGCGGGCAAGGGGACGCAGGCTCAGAAGCTGGCCGAGAAGCTCGGCATCCCGCACATCTCCACTGGCGAACTGTTCCGGCACAACATCGAAAACAACACCAAACTCGGTCTTGAGGCCAAGCGGTATCTGGATGCCGGCGACCTGGTGCCTTCCGAGCTGACCAACCAGCTCGTCGACGACCGTCTGAACGATCCCGACGCCGCCAAGGGCTTCATCCTCGACGGGTACCCACGCTCGGTCGAGCAGGCCGAGGCGCTGCACGAGATGCTGGGGCGCCGCGGCACCGACATCGACGCGGTCGTGGAGTTTCGCGTGTCGCAGGAGGAACTGCTGCAGCGGCTCAAGGCGCGCGGCCGCGCCGACGACACCGACGACGTCATCCTGAACCGGATGAAGGTGTACCAGGACGAGACCGCGCCGCTGCTCGAGTACTACGCCGACGAGCTGAAAACCGTCGACGCTGTCGGCTCACTGGACGAAGTGTTCGCCCGCGCGCTGCAGGCCCTTGGCAAGTAACGCCCTGCGCACGCTGGCACGACTTCGGAGTCGCCGAGTCGTGCCGCAGCGCAGTGCCGGCGAACTCGACGCGATGGCCGCCGCCGGCGCCGTCGTCGGCGCCGCGCTTCAGGCGGTGCGCGCGGCAGCCGTCTCCGGGGCGTCGACGCTGAGCCTCGACGAAATCGCGGAGTCGGTGATCCGCGAAGCCGGCGCCGTCCCGTCTTTCCTGGGCTATCACGGGTATCCGGCGTCGATCTGCGCGTCGATCAACGAGCGGGTGGTGCACGGCATCCCGTCGACCGCCGAGATCCTCGCGCCGGGTGACCTGGTGTCCATCGACTGCGGGGCGGTCCTGGACGGCTGGCACGGCGATGCGGCGATCACCTTCGGGGTGGGCGCGCTCAGCAGGGCCGACGAAGAGCTGTCGCAGGCGACCAGGGAATCGCTGGAGGCCGGAATCGCGGCGATGATCGCCGGCAATCGGTTGACCGACGTCTCCCATGCCATCGAAATGGGCACCCGCGCCGCCGCGAACCGCTACGGCCGCCCGTTCGGGATCGTGGACGGCTACGGCGGCCACGGCATCGGCCGGCAGATGCACATGGACCCGTTCCTGCCCAACGAGGGCGCTCCGGGACGGGGTCCGGCGCTGGCCGTGGGTTCCGTGTTGGCCATCGAGCCGATGTTGACCCTGGGGACCAGCAAAACGGTCGTTCTCGACGACAATTGGACGGTCACCACCGCCGACGGGTCGCGTGCTGCACACTGGGAACACACGGTGGCGGTAACTGAGAGCGGCCCGCGCATCCTGACGCTCGCCTGAGGCGCGCCCGATTACCCAGTGAGGCATTGAACTAAACCACCTACTCCACTCGTATCCAGTAGCAGGAGGTGATCGAGTGGCTCGTGTGGCCGGCGGCGCGGCTGCAGAAGCCGCTCTGATGAAGGCGCTCTACGACGAGCATGCGGCGGTGTTATGGCGCTACGCATTGAGGTTGACGGGCGACGCGGCTCAGGCCGAGGACGTCGTACAGGAGACGCTGCTGCGGGCCTGGCAGCACCCCGAGGTTATCGGCGACACGGAGCGGTCCTCGCGGGCCTGGCTGTTCACCGTCGCGCGCAACATGATCATCGACGATCGGCGCAGCGCACGGTACCGCAATGTGGTCGGTTCGACGGACGAGCCCGGCACACCGGAGCAGTCCACGCCGGACGAGGTGAACGCGGCGCTGGACCGGCTGCTGATCGCCGACGCGATGGCCCAACTGTCCGCCGAGCACAAGGCCGTGATCGAACGCTCGTACTACCGCGGATGGACCACCGCACAGATAGCTACAGACTTAGAGATAGCCGAGGGAACAGTGAAGTCGCGACTACACTATGCCGTGCGGGCATTGCGGCTCACTCTGCAGGAACTTGGAGTCACACGATGACGGTGCAGGGCATTATCGGACAGCCCATCCACGCGGCTGTCGGCTCCGAATACTTGAGGGTGACAGGAGATGGATGACATGAGGACGCCGCTACGAGGCCTTGGCCCGCCGGGCGATCACGAGGTGCGTGACTTGTTTACGGGCGACAGCCACCGCTACGCGATGTGGGATGCCTCTTACGTATTGGGGTCACTGTCCCCGGCCGACCGCCGGGAATTCGAGTCCCACATGGCCACCTGCCCGCAGTGCCGCGACGCCGTCGCGGAACTCTCCGGCATGCCGGCCCTGCTGTCGCAGCTCGACCGCGCGGAAGTGGCCGCGATCAACGAGTCCGGCGCGACCAGCCCGCTGTTGAGCGCGCCGGAGATGTCGCCTCAGGTACTGACGTCGTTGCTGGCCGCGGTGCGCTTCCGCCGCCGCCGTGCCCGCATGACGACGTGGGCAGCCTCGGCCGCCGCGGCCGTGGTGCTGGGCATCGGTGTGTTGGTTGGTGTGCAGGGCCACGGCGTGACGGCCCCGCAACAGTCGGTCGCGTCGGCGCAGCAGATGTCCCAGGTCGGGACCAGCCTGCTGACCTCGACGGTTTCGCTGACCAGCCAGCATTGGGGGACGTTCATCAACCTGCAGTGCGTGTGCCTGGCCCCGCCGGACGCACACCACGACACGCTTGCGATGGTCGTGGTCGGTCGCGACGGCAGCAAAACCCGCCTGGCCACGTGGGTGGCCGAGCCGGGCCACACCGCGACGCCCGCCGGCAGCATTTCGACGCCGGTCGATCAGATTGCTGCCGTGCAGGTTGTTGCCGCTGAGAGCGGTCAGGTTCTTTTGCAGCGCTCTCTCTGATCTCCACGTGGATCTCCACGTGCGAGTGAACTGAATGCGCTCGCACCTCGTGTTAAAGGCATCGTCTCAATAACCCCGCGATGAGGGGGGCCGCCTAGCGGCCTCGCGGAGGAGAGCGGAGCAGATGCCCAGGAAACACCGAGTTGTCGACCACATCGTCGAGCACCTCGCGGCAGCCGGCGTCGATCACATCTTCGGGGTGGACGGCGCCAACATCGAGGACCTGTACGACGCCGCGCACTTCAACTCGGACATGACCGCGGTGCTGGCCAAGCACGAGTTCTCCGCCGCCACGATGGCCGACGGGTACAGCCGTAGCGGCGCCGGCGCCGGACTGGGCGTGGTCGCGGCGACCTCCGGCGGCGGCGCGCTGAACCTCGTCGCGGGCCTGGGCGAATCGCTGGCGAGCCGCGTTCCGGTGTTGGCGTTGGTCGGCCAAGCCCCCGCGGCGATGGACGGCTGCGGCAGCTTCCAGGACACCAGCGGCAGCAACGGATCGCTGAACGCGGAGGCGGTGTTTTCGGCGGTGTCGCTGTTCTGCGAACGGGTGACCACGCCGGCGGACGTCGTTTCGGCGCTGCCCCGGGCGATCGCCGCGGCGCGCTCCGGCGGCCCGGCGGTCTTGTTGCTGCCCAAGGACATTCAGCAGGGATGCATTGACGTCACCGCGCATTGGGCGGCCCGCGCCGCGCACGACCTGCGACCCATCGGTAACCCGCGTCCGATCGTTCAGGTTCTGCGCGGTGCGGACGGTCCGGTCACGATCATCGTGGGCGAGCAGGTGGCCCGCGACAACGCGCGCGCCGAACTCGAAGCGCTGCGCGCGGTACTGCGCGCGCGGGTGGCGACCGTTCCCGACGCCAAAGACGTTGCCGGGACACCGGGTTGCGGGTCGTCATCGGCCCTGGGCGTAACCGGCGTGATGGGCCACCCCGGCGTCGCCGAGGCGGTCGCGGCCAGTGCCGTGTGCCTCGTGGTGGGCACCCGCTTGTCGGTCACCGCGCGCGCCGGACTGGACGACGCGTTGGCGGCGGTGCGAACGGTCTCGATCGGCTCGGCGCCCCCGTACGTTCCGTGCACCCATGTGCACACCGACGACCTGCGCGGTTCGCTGCGCATGCTGACCGAGGCACTGTCCGGGGCCGGGCGGCCCACCGGATTGCGCGTGCCCGATGCGGTCGGGCGCACCGAACTGGCGCCGCCGCCCTACGCGGGAGCGGGTGTGCGGTATCGCGATGCCATGGCGGTGCTCGACGGGGCCCTGCCGGACGGGACGGACATCGTGGTCGACGCGGGCAACACCGGCGCGTCCGCGGTGCACTATCTGCCGGCGCGGCGGGGCGGCAGGTTCGCGGTGGCGCTCGGTATGGGCGGCATGGGCTACAGCTTCGGCGCCGGCATCGGCATGGCCTTCGGCCGGGCCAACACTGGGCGGCCGGCCGGGCGCACCGTGGTGATTGCCGGGGATGGGGCGTTTTTCATGCACGGCATGGAAATACACACCGCACTGCACTACCGGCTCCCGATCACGTTCGTGTTGCTCAACAACAACGCCCACGCCATGTGCGTGACACGCGAGCAGCTGTTCTACGACGACCTGTACAGCTACAACCGATTTGGTTCCAGCAGACTGGGTGCCGGCCTCGCGGCGATGTTCCCGGGACTGACCTCCGTCGACGTCACCGAGCTCGATCGGCTTGCCCCGGCGTTGCGCACGGCGCTTCAGGCCGACGGTCCTGCGGTCGTCAGTGTCGAATGCGCCGCCGACGAAATCCCGCCGTTCGCACCGTTTCTCAACGGTGCGCCGGTCAAAGCTTCTGCTGTAGAAGACGTTTCCAACCAGGAGGGGGACCGAACCGATGTCGCTGCCAGCGCTTGACGATATCGCCACCCATGCGGGCACCGCCGAACCCATCGAAGGGATCACCCGCATCGAGACCAGCCCGCGGGAGAAGGCCACGCCGATCATCATGGAGATGATGCGGTCGGTCTACCCGCACGATCAGGTGTTCGGTGAGTACTGCACCGTCAACGAGTTCATCGACTGTCCGCCCGATGAGCTGTTCGAGTACCTGTCCGACACCCGCAGCCTCGAGGAGTGGACGTACAGTCTGCGCGGGTTTGAGCCCACCGACGAGCCCGGCCTGTGGCTGGCCTACGACCGGCTCGGTTCGGAGACCAAGATCTACACCCGCACCATCGCCAACGAGCAGGCCCGGACGGTCGACTATCACTGCGCCTGGGATCAGGGCAAGCACCTATGGATGATCTACTTGATGCGCGTCCTCGACGCCCAGGTGGTGCTCGACAAGCCGGGTTCGGTTGTGCTGTGGACGAATTGCCACCATCCGTTCTACGACGAGAACCCGTATCCGGAAGCGGCGCCACCGGAGCGCCCGGTGTGGGTCGGCGACTTCTGGGACATGTTCGGTGCCGGCCATCTGCTGGAAATGAAGACCCTCAAGGCCATCGCCGAATACCGGCACCACAACGGCCTGCCGGTCACGCCTGAATGGATGAAAGCATCGTGAGCCAGCCGACCGTCAGCCTGACCGATCTTTCGACCTATTTGCCCGGCGAGCCGATCGGCGCGGATTACTACGCGCAGTTCGCCGATTCTGACGACCTGCGGGACAACTTGATGTTCCGCGCGCCGAAGTTCCGCCATCATGTGGCGCCGGACGAGAGTTCGGTCGACATGGTCGAGCGCGCGGCGAAGGGCGTGATCGAGCGGCACGGCCAGGACGTGATCGAAAGTGCCGACGTGTTGATCACCCACACGCAGGTGCCCGACATGGCGTTCTATGGCCAGGGCGGCGCCATCGCGCATCGCCTGGGCATGCGGCCGTCGTGGGTGCTCGACCTGCACAACGGCGGGTGCGCCGCGTTTGTGTTGGGGCTCAACGTGGCTCGCCAACTGTTGGGGTCGGGACAGGGGCAGACGGCGGTGATTGCCATCGCACAAAACGCCGCCGGGCAGTTTTTCGATCAGCCGGGAATTCGCCGCAAGGCCCAGTCCGCGGTACCCGGCGACGGCGCTGCGGTCGGACTGGTGACGTTGTCCGATGAGTCTCCAGTTCTTGACATCGAGTGCCGCACCTACGGCGAGTACGCCGGCGATATGACACTCACGATGGACCCACCCCGCAAATGGTGGCAAGCCGGGCCCGGCGAGGCCTCCATCGGTTTCACCGACAGTAAGATCACCAAGGTGCTGGCCCGGGGCAACCGGCAGGTTCCCGAGGTGGCGTTGGCGGTCTGCGACCGAATCGGGTTGCAGCCCAAGGACATCGATCTGCTGGTCACCAACCAGCCCAATCGCGTGTTCCTGCGCAATTGGCGCGAAGCGCTCGAGTTGCCCAAGGAACGCCACCGGGACACTTTTGAGGAGTGCGGCAACCTGTTCGGCGCGGGCATTCCGGTGAACCTGGACCGCGCGATTTCCGACGGGCAGGTCGAGAAGGGCGATGTGATCATGATGGCCGCCTTCGCCCATGCCGGCGACTTCGCCGGTGCGGCGGCGGTCCGTTGGGGTGGGCGGGCCTGATGCCACCGGTCGCGAGCCCCGTCAGGGCTGACATCGATACTGGATTGCCGGACGCGATGGATCCGTTTGCATTGTCGCTCAACGAAAATCCCTTTCCGCCGCTGCCGGCGGTGCGGTCGGCGCTGATTCGCTCGATCGATGCGGCCAACCGCTATCCGGAGCTGCTGCCGGAGCGGCTGCGCCGCTTGATCGCCGGCCATGCCGGCGTGCGCCCGGACCAGTCGGACCAGGTGGTGGTGGGCCCCGGTGCGACGGGGGTGATTCTGCAGGCCCTACGCGCGCTGACCAACCCGGGCGACACGATCGTCATGGCCACACCCACCTTCGACGGGTACCCGATCGTCGCGGACATGGCGCGGCTGAACACCGTCGCCGTCCCACTCGATGAGCACGGTCATCACGACCTCGATGCGCTCGCCGACGCGGCCGCCACCGCCCGGGTGGTGGCGCTGTGCCGGCCGCACAACCCGACCGGCACCACCGAGTCCAAGTCCGACGTGATCAGATTTCTCCGCCGGGTGCCACCGGACACCATCGTGCTGCTTGATGAGGCGTACATCGAATTCGTCGCTCCCGAGCGCCGGCTCGACGTGTCGGAGCTGATCGCGCGTTTCCCCAACGTGCTGGTGGTGCGGACGTTCTCCAAGGCCTACGGGCTGGCGGGGCTGCGGATCGGCTATGGCCTGGCCCCCGCGGAACTGATCCGGACGCTGCGGGCTCAGCAGCTGCCGTTTGGCATCGCGATCACCAGCCTGCTTGCGGTTGCGGCGTCCTACGAGGCCGAAGACCAACTGCTGCACAGGATCCGGCTGATCAATGCCGAACGCCGGTATCTGCGGATGCGCCTGAGCGCGATGGGGATATACACCACCGATTCCCACGCCAACTTCGTGTACCTGCCGGCGAGGGGTCGGCCGTGGCGTGACGTCTTCGCCGATACGGGGCTGCAGGTCCGGTGCTACCCGGACGGCGGCGCGCGAATCGCGGTGGGCAGCCGCGCGTCCACGATGGCGGTCCTGTCCGCGGTGGGGAAATCTGCAAGAAGCTAGATCCAGCCCGGCTTCCCCTGCGGGGGGCGGGGGAAGCCGGGCGCTCCAGTGCGGTATGAAGGGGCGTGGCTGCCTCGCAAAAGCGCGACCCGATCGCCGCGGCACGAGCCAACTGGGAGCGTGCCGGGTGGGGCGATGTGTCGCAGGGCATGGTCGCGGTGACGTCGGTGATGCGTGCGCATCAGATCCTGCTCGCCCGCGTCGAGTCAGCGCTGCGGCCCTACGACCTGAGCTTCTCCCGCTACGAGCTGCTGCGCCTACTGGCGTTCAGCCGCACCGGCGCGTTGCCGATCACCAAAGCGTCTGACCGCCTTCAGGTTCACGTCACCAGCGTGACGCACGCGATCCGCCGGTTGGAGGCCGACGGGCTGGTGCACCGGGTGCCGCACCCCACCGATGGGCGGACCACGCTGGTGCGGATCACCGATCTGGGCCGCTCCACCGTCGAGGACGCCACCGTCACGCTCAACGAGCAGGTGTTCGCCGACATCGGCATGGCCGCCGACGAATCGCGCGCGTTGGTTTCGTCTATTGAAACTCTGCGGCGCAACGCCGGAGACTTCTAGAGACAGAACACAGAAGGGCAGGACAATGGACCCATTAGTTGCTCACCAGCGCGCCCTGGACGCGTTCGCCGGCGTCCTCGCCAACGCCAGCGAGGACGCGCTCGGATCTCCTACGCCCTGCTCGGAGTGGACGGTTCGGGACGTGATCGAGCACGTGATCGGCGGCAACGAGATGGTCCGGGGTAGCAGCCCCGACGACCCCCCGGCCCGGCCCGACGACCTCGTTGCGGCCAACCGGGCCGCCGCTGCCGCCGCACAGGAGGTCTTCGCCAGGCCGGACGGGCTGACCGCCACGTACAAGCTGCCGTTCGGCGAGCTGCCCGGACAAATGTTCATTGGCATGCGCACCGCCGACGTGCTGACCCACGCATGGGATCTCGCGGCCGCCACCGGCCAGTCCACCGATCTGGATCCCGAATTGGCGACCGAGCAGCTCGCCGTCTTGCGCGCGATCGTGGGTCCCCAATTCCGCGGACCGGGCAAGCAGTTCCACGACGAACAGCCGTGCTCATCGGAGCGCCCGCCCGCCGATCAACTGGCCGCGTTCCTGGGCCGCAAGGTTTAGCGGACTAGCCCCGAGCACACCTCGCCGCTGCGCCCAGCACCGCCACGATTGTTGGGATCGGTAGCCGCACGCGTCGTATCCACTTGCCGCAAGGAGCGGCCAGCCCCGCTTCTGCTTAGACGTCGATGACGACCAGCGCGGCCGGCCCTGTTTCGTCGCGACATGACGTAGTAGGAGGCGGCCATGTCGTTCGTGATCGCGGTGCCGGATGGAATGGCAGAGGCCGCAACAAGTTTGGCAGGTATCGGTTCGACGATCGGCGAAGCCAGTGCCGCCGCTGCAGGCCCCACAACGGCGCTGCTGGCCGCGGGCGCTGATGAGGTGTCTGCGGCCGTGGCGGCACTGTTTGGTGCGCACGGCCAGTCCTATCAGGCCCTGAGCGCTCAGGCGGCGGCGTTTCACGACCAGTTTGTCCAGGCCTTGACCGCGGGTGCGGGCTCGTATGCGGCCACCGAGGCCGCCAGCACGTCGCCGCTTCAGATTGCGCTCAACGCGATCAACACGCCCTTCCTGACGGCGTTGGGGCGCCCGTTGAT
>Ga0075364_10001328_pt1 | contig 13300 bp, 12 predicted proteins | sample EndMetdeltDD1764_FD_71517 | JGI IMG/M metagenome (GOLD analysis project Ga0075364, IMG submission 71517) | Populus endosphere microbial communities from Tennessee, USA - Endosphere MetaG P. deltoides DD176-4 | ecosystem: Host-associated > Plants > Roots > Endosphere | place: USA: Tennessee... | reverse complement strand
CTTCGACGAACTTGCGGTGCCCGACCAACCCCAACCCGAAGGCTTCGCCGACGCGCCTGCGGGAACGCTTGAACAGGTCGACAACCGCTGGGTGTCTCCCCCGGTGATCGGCGTCGACAGGGAGCTCAAACTGTGACCGCCACGCTCACACCGCATTTCGCTGTCACCGACGACGAAATGCAGGTCATCGTCTCCCGACTTGGAATCCAGTCATTGCCGGTCGTATTGGGTCTGCGGCCTCGGCATGGCACCGAAACGGACCTCACCGCTGCCATCGACCACGCCACCCGCACGCTGGCCGACCGCGGGCTGATCCGCGACGGGGAGGTCGCACCCGCACTCGTGCCGCTGGTGCAGGCGCTGCGACGGCCGGACCGGGAACTGGCGATGCGACTTGTCACGCCTGACGGAACAGCGCGAGTCGCGGTCATTCGCCATGGTGCGCAATGTATCTCAGCGCGGCGAGTCGGCAACGAGATCGTCATCGAAGCCGTGGAAGGCCAAGCCACATTGACCCAGGCGGCCAGGGCCTTGTTGCGTCAGCTGCCCGCGTCCCCGGCAGCAGAAATCGAGCCCGTCGGCGCGCCACTGGATGCGGCCAGCCAGGCGTTGTCGGAAACCCATGACGCAGCACAGCTGTCGGACCGGATCCGGGCGCTCGGCGCGGACGCGCGCACCGCGATGCTGCTCGGCTCGGCGTTGGCATCACGACAGGCCTTCGCCGAGATCGTGTACTACGTGCTGGATCGCGAAGAAGGACGTATCGCCCGCTGCCCCACCGCCGTTGGCGTGTTCTACAGCAAGCGCGGGCGCATCGTCGGGGCACCGAGCTCGTCTCCCGCCGGTCAGTTGTGGACCACTCTCAAGGCGGGCTCCGACCACGCGATCAGGCAGGCCATCGGCCAGCTCGTCGAGCTTTCCACTGAGAGATGGGAGGAGTTCTAGTTCCATATAACGCTTAGTTGCGAACTCTCTACCACTGCACAAGAGGAGAACACATGACGCTCCATCTGACGCCTGCGGACGCCCAATCCAAGATCCAGCAGGTCGACGACTCGATGTACAACCTCCGGACGCTGGCCAGCAGGATTCTCGACAGCACCGAAACCATGACAGGCAGTTCCTGGCAGGGCGGCAAGGCTCAGACGTTCCGCGGCATCATGTCGCAGCATCACGAGGACTTCAACTACGTCATCAACCAACTGACGCAGGTCGCCGAGAAGGGCAAGAGCGACATCCAGACCCTCGTCAGCCACGACACCGCCTAGAAAGGTATTCACCATGGACGGAACCATTCGCTACGATTACGGCTCCAACTATGCGTCCCTGGACGACATCCAGGGCCGGACCAACGATGCACAAGCGCTGCGCGACGAAGTGAACAAGGTCTTCGCCGCGCTGTCGGGTGTGTACGAAGGTGACGCCGCTGCCACGCTGCAACAGAAGCACATCCAGATCTCGCAGATGATGGACAGCGTTCTCAATGAGATCACCCAAACGCGGTCCGGTGGCAACCAGTCGCAGGAAGACGCCGCGGCGCTTGACAAGCACCTCGCCGGCGGTTTCTGAGTTCTTGCGCAGTCATTTGCGCCGAAACTGCGGCCAGCGCGGTCTGGTCGCAGTTTCGGTGTCAGGCAAGGTGGTTCGACATGATCACCGATAGAGTCGCGCTGCACTACGACGTCGAGCCATGGTTCATGAGTGGCTTCGACTTCAGGTGCGTTTGGGAAGCACTCGGCCTTGACCACCTTCCCTTTCCGCTCGCGTACCGCATCCGCGGTCGGCAGTTGAAGGCGGAGGTCGAGGCCGACAGAAGCGTGGCCCTGGCGCGCCAGCGTGCGAACCTCACGCAGAATCGCGTGCGCATCCTCGAGGCATTGCGATTCCCGGCGTTCATGATGCACGGATTCGGACGGCCCGAACCGGGCGCCGGCCTCTATCGTCTTTTCGCCGTGGTCGGGTCGACGGGATACTGCGCCGTCATCACACAGGAGCCTGGGGAGCAGGTCATCTTCGGCGAAGACATTCAGGTCATCGGCTGCGCGAACGTCGACTTGCCGCGGGTGATCGTGACGGCACTACCCGACTACTCGGCGGGGAAGAAAGAACGCAAGTACGCGCGGTTCGAGGATGACGAAACGCCTGAGGAGTTCTTCCGCGAATCGTCAGTCACCGGTTCGATTCTGCTGGCCGGATCCGCGGACTTCACGCTGGATTACGAGCTCCGAAACGCGAGCTGTCTGACGCTGGTGAACGTGGCGGGTGACGGCGCATACCTGGTGAACGAAGGAACCCATGCGTTCCAGGTCATTCCCGCCACCGTGCCCAATCTGCTTGACGCCTTTCAGCGGGTGGAGGAGCTCCATTCCAAGGCGGCCGAAAGGCTCTCGGCCGCAACGTCGGACCGGAACTTCGATGGCATTTCTTAGCGCCGTATCCGCCTACATTCCTGATGGGACAGATAAACACGGCCGCCCCAGGCATCTGTCGAGCGCACCATCCGAGATGCAGTCCGTTCACGAGATGGTGGACATTGCGGCCGGACAGCTTGATCCCCTCGTGCTGGCCGAGGCGGCGGACAGCATGGCCGCGTCCTTCCACTGCGGTTCCCTTTATCAAGGCGAACATTTCTGGCCAATCCAGAACTCACTGCAACAGTCGGTCCTCGGCAGAGCGTCCGCCGGCGCGGCCACGGAAATCCGGCAGTTCTGTTCCGGTGGGCTATACGGCGTGATGCTGGCCGATGCGGTGCTCGAGGCGGGCTGGGCCGGCGACTACGCGATGGTGACCGGAGGCGACAGCAACTTCTTCTTCGACCGGTATGCATATGCCGCCAGCCCAGCCACCGAGGGCTCGCTGATGGGTGACAGCGCCTTCTGTGCTGTGTTGAACAGAATTGATGGGTTTGCTCGAATCCTTTCCGCCGCAGCGCGTTCACACAATCCGTCCGCAGACATGATGCGTAGCAGACCAGATCGCGGTCTTGACGAGCCGACCTTTCCAGCGCTGTCAGATTGGATTGGAAGGTCCGAGGGGTACAAGTCACGTCACCCGGGGCTAGCGGCGGACAACGCGTTAGCCAGCTTCCGCACCTCCATCGAGGTGGTAACCGATTGCTATCAACGTGCAGGGATCGAACCTGACGATATCGATTGGTTTGCACCGTCATTCATCGAGCCGCGCGAAGTCATGGACATGCTGGCGAAGCAGGCACTGCTGCGGCCAACCCCCGGCCTTCACTCCTTCGCGGCACAATTCGGCCATCTGACGGTGTCTGACTTCTGCGTGAATCTCGCTTATTTGATGAACGAGAAGGTCGCCAAGGTCGGCGATCTGGTGATGCTGTTCGCGGCGGGCAACTTCGTCAACTCGGCAGCGGTCCTGGTTCGTATCGAGAAAGAGGTGACCCTGCCGTTCAACGTCGTCGGACTGTGACGTAGCCCCGATCTGGATAGGAGAATGATGACCAACCCTTGGAGTTCCCTCGACGCCGCCACCGGAGAGAAGAAGCTCTTCCTGGATGAAAAGGCGAGTTCGCAAGTCGTCGCGGCCTTCGACCCGTACCAGGGCAGCCTGCAGCAACTGATCACCGATGCGCTCGACGACACCACCGGCTACTTCGGCACGTCGAAGGGCGACAAGAACCCACTAGCGGGGCTCTTGGAGAAGGCGTTCAATGCACGAGGCAAGATGCTGACCGACTATCTCAAGGCCCAGCTGTCCCAGGCGCAGGACCTCGTGAAGACGGCTCAGGACGCACACGCCGCGCTCAAGGCCAACGAGAAGTGAAGCAGCGGTAGTCATGGGTAGCTTTGGCAATGAAGTCGGCGCCATGTTCGGCGGCGAGGTCGTCAGCTCGAAGGCCAACAACTGGTCCAATGACGAGTGGAAAGCCTTGATGGGCAAGGACAAGCCCGCCAATTATTGGGATCAAATAAATCAGGACAACGTCGCAAAGTTGGACTACGACAAGATCAACCCCGACCCGAACGTCCAGCTGACACCGGACAGCAATCTACTCGGCGTCGTTCCCGGTCTGCTCACCGACGACACGACCTACAACGCCGTCGGCGACGAGCTCCATGGTGGCAACGCTTTGAACTGGGAGAATTGGACATTCGGCGACCTCCAGGCCGAACGCAACGCACTACAACCTGCCAAGGTCGGCCAGTTGGCGACCAACTGGCAGGAGCACGGAGACGACCTGAAGGAGAAGTCCGAGACATTCAAGAAGAACGTCACCAATGCGATAACAGGGCATTGGACTGGTGCAAGCGCGGACGCGGCAGAAGCCGCCTCGGCCCAGGTCACCAAGACGTCCATCTACGACTTCACAGACTCGTCCGATGCGCTCTACAACCGCTTGACGGTCCTGGAAACCGCGTTCAACTACATCCAGACCAATTTTCCCCACGGGGACGCGAAGGTCATCGACAAATTCGAGGAGTACGACAAGCACAAGCTCGACCAGAAGGTCGCGGAGTACAACTCGAAATACCACTTCGACGGTGAAGGTCACCTACGGCTGAGCAACGGCCAGTACGTGGACGTTTCGACCGCCATCGACGAGGCGGAACGGATCAGGAACTCGATCAAGGCCTATCAGACTGCGGTGGCGCTCTTCGACAAGACCTACAACCCGACCGTCGAAGCGGTGACAGACAATTTTCCGACCCTTCCCCCACCGCCGGACATGACCTTCAAGCCGCCGTCGGGTGACCCAACCGGTCCGGGCACCGGCCCGGGCACCGGTCCGGGGGGCGGTCCGGGGGGCGGCCCCGGCGGTCTTCCCAAGCTTGGCGGCGGCCCGGATCTCAAGAACACCGGAGGACTCAAACCCTCTGACTTGCCCAAGATTCCGGACACGAAACTGCCGGATACGAAATTGCCGGACACCCAAACCACCGATCCCACAACGTCGAAGGGACAGGACGGACTGAGCGGCCTGACCAGCCCAATCAGCTCGGCGATGGATGCCGCCAAGGACGCGATCGGCCAGGCGGTAGATGCGGCAAAAGGCGCAGGGCAAGGTCTAGGCGACCCCAATCTCGGTGCGCCACAAGGCCCACCCGAGGGCGTACTCGGACTCGGACCGCAAGGCCTGGGTGCCGGCGGTGCCGGAAAGGGCGCAGGCGGTGTCGGTGGCCTAGGAGCGATGCCGAAGGGTCTGGCGAACGCCACGCCGATGACCGCACCCGCGACCGCCGCGGCAAAGGTGCCCACCGCCGCGGCCGGAGCCGGTCTGGCCAGTGGCGCAGGCAGCCCGGGCGCGGGTGCCCCTGCTGCGGGTCAGCGCGGCGGCGATCAGAACGGCAAGGGCCACCAAGTCAATAGGGCCTTGCGGCGGAAGAAGAACGGAAAGGAAGTCATCGGCGACGCCGAGGCGGCAGTCCCCGTGGTCGGTGCGCCCGAGAACCAGGGCCAGGCCGAAGGACTGCAGATCGACGCTCCCGACCAGGGAGAGCAATCCGGCGGCGCAACCACGGCCGCTGGGCCGGCTCCCCGTCGGGTCCCCCGCCCCAGACAGCCGATGCAGATGCCTGGGCTGTAACCAGATTCAGCGCGGGTGCGGTCCGGCGACGGCGATCGTTCCGGTGTGCATGCCCAGGGTGTAGTTGGTATACCAACTGTCCACGTTGATGCCGTAGCGCGAGTACAGCAGATCTCTGACGGCCGCCTGATCGTTGAGGTTCTCGACGTTGATGTACGGGTCGCCATTGGCGTTGATGTCTCGATAGGGAGCGAAGGCCGGGTCGTTGACGATCGAAGGGTTTTCCGACACAAGACCGTTCGCGATGTTCTCCACCGTCATGTTCGAGTCGACCAGGGTCGTCGCTGATTGATTGGGCACTGCGTTGCCGGGGTCGGTCACCGCGCTGGGGTCAACGATGCCGACGATGCTGGGCTTGAGCGCCGGTCCCGCCACATCGATCAGCGCCTTGAGCTCGCTGCCGCCAGGGAGGTAGCTGATGATGGCGCCTGCGGCCTTGTACGAACTGTCCCAGGTGGCACCGTGGACGGCGGCGTCCCAATTCGCCTTGTACACATCGCCTTGATCGAGCGACTTCCACGCCGAAGCAGTTCCGCTTTCCAGAGCGTGTTGCATCTGGCCGGCGATCTGCGCGTAAGTGCTGGGTCCCTGTCCGCTGCCGTACATGGCGGCCAGCACATTCTCTTGCGCGTATGTGGCCTGGGCGGCCTTCACTCCTGCATCGGGATTGGTGGCCAGCACCGAGTACATGTCGGCCAGTTCGTTGGCGGTGTTGAAATGGCCGACGTTGGGTATCGACTGTGCCCCGGCGAACGTGCTGTAGTACGGCGCCAGATCATCGGCAAGATTGATCAGCAGATCCGGGTTGCGCTCACCTGCAGACGTACTGGGATCGCCCGGCAGATGAAGTAAATCGCTGTGATGCTCCGACATGTATCGGGCCACGCTTTCGGCGATGTCGCCGGATTGTGTTGCGAGCGCGGTATCCGGACGATTGCCGGGGTCGGCGACTGCATCCTGTTCGCTGATGCGGAACAGCTCCGATATCGACTTGCCGTTATCGCTCCATTCGTGGTTGAAGACGTCGGAAAGCAGAGTCTGACCACTCTGGCCGGACACCGCGTTCGCCACGGCAGCCCTGTCGTCGGCGACCGCGTGAAACATCTGATCTGTCAACGGCGCATCCTCATGTTCGCCGCGCCCGTCGACGAAGAACAAGTCATCCGAGCCCGCGGCGTTCTGCGCATGCAGATACTTGGCGGCCGTGTCGAGCACAGCGGCGTCCAGTCCGGTGCCGTGCTTGAACGTCGTATCACTCATATCAGCGATGCGTGCCGCCGCCTGATTATCCGCCACCCCGTTCAGATTCCACGTGTTGTAACCCCAGCCGCCGACGACCTCCCACTTGTTGGTCACCAAGTCGTCGCGGGTCAGCGAGTCGTACATCTTGTGCGGCAGCAGATCCGCCCGGCCGTTGGTCGGAATCTCCCTGTCTCCGCGCACATTGGAGGTCACGCTCGTCGTGGACAACATCTGCAGCGCATTGGCCACCCCTTTGCGCGCCTCGGGTGGCAGTCGGTTGAGCATGTCTTCGATCTCTTGTGACGACTTGCCGTCCATCGCACGGGCCATGGCGTTGATGTACTCCATCTGCGACGCGGGGATATCCACCATGTTCCCGGATGCCAGGTCGATAAGCTGATCGGGCGTCAGCGATCCCGCCTCGACCAGCCGCTGAATCTGTTCCTGCGTCAGATGCGACGGGTCGGTCAACAATTGGTTGGCGTCGGAGCGAGCCTGATCCGACCCAAGCGCGCCCGGCGCCACGAACGTCGCCCGCAGATCCGCGCGCGCCCCATTCAACAACGTCCGAACCTCGCTGTCGGCGCTCTCCGCGTCGCTGGCTGCGTTGTCGATCGCGACCTGCCACTGCGCCCTGGCTGCTTCCTGTTCCGGGGTGACTCTTCCGCTATAGGAAACGGTCAGATTCTCCGACACCGTGAAGCCCGCCGCCTCGGCGCCCGAAATGGCGGTGCGCGCTCTCCGTAGCGGCGGATCGACCTTGTGGAAACCGTCGAGCGCCATCTGCGCAACGCGGTCGAGGTGGTCGGCTACTTTCACCGCGGCGCGCCGATCCGCCTCGGCCCGGTTCAGTGCCGCCTCCGCAGCCAATCCTTCCCAGTGGCCGCCGTTGACGTTCTCGACAGCCGACTTGTAGCGATTGAACAAGCCTTCGACGTCAGATGCCATCGACTTCCATGCGTTGCCAATATCGGTCAGCGACGCCGGATTCCACGACTCGACCTGAGTGCGGTTCAGACTCACCGCGGCACCTCGGGCACATCCCAGTTGCCCGTGGCATCGGTGTAGGTGGTCATCGCCACTTCCAACGCTTCATCGTCGCCATTACGGAATTGGTTCGCGACGTTGACCATGATCTCGCCGGTCTCCGACAGCCGCTCCTTCACCGCAGCCACCAATGTCGTGTCGACGAGGTCGTGGGCGATGCTGGACGCCTCCAGCACTGCCGGTTCCATGCCGCCCGGCACCGACAAATACGGTCCTGCCGACGGCCCAGTCCGCAAAACCGCGGCCTCGCCTGCTAATCCTTGCAGTACCGGCCCAAGGCCTGCGAGCCGATCCATTTCCACGTGCAGCGTCATCGAAAGCCCCCATCGCGCATAGCAATTCACGCTATGGGTGATTAGGGCGAGCTGCTAACCGAGACAGCCTTGTTCGACAAGAATTCGGTTACCGGCTAGTTCACGTTGAACTGGCCCGAACTCAGTCGACCAGCAACCCCGCCAAACTGAGTTGGTTGATCGCCGTGGCGACATCGGCGTCGGGTGCGTCACCGAAGACTGCCTCAACGTCAGCGGCGGTGGCGTTGTGGTTGAGGGCCGCGGTTAGCAGTGCCTCACACTCGTCTTCTCTGCCGGGACCGGTGAAGCTCGTCATCGCCTGGATGGTCGCTTCCGGCGTTCTGATCGGCGGAATCGCTATCTCGAACTCACCGGATGTATCGGTGCCACCCCGGTACCACTGGCCGTTCACCCACCAGTAACAGAACGTCAACAGGCCGTTGCGGATTCGCGTATTGAGAACACTGTCGGTGACCCAGGCGGGGGCTCCGGCGTACAGGTCCGGCAACGGTTCATCGCCGTTGTACGCGGCGTCCAGAAGGTCGGAGTTCCACTTCCCTCCAGAGAGCACGGCGCGGTCCCCCGGCAGTACGAAAAGTGTTGATCCGCTGCGTTGGTCGCTCTCGTACCAGGCGTAGCCGGGATAGATCCGTGGCCCCCACTGCGACCCGATGCCTGCGTAGGTCGCCGACACCACCGCCCAGCGCGCCCAGAGGTCGCGAAGCGGAGGCAGATCACCAGTTGGTGTCGCGGATTCCCCGTTGGCTGATGCTGCGGCAGCCTGGTGAGGCTGTCTGCTCTGGGCCTCAGGTCCGGCGACGTATCCGGCGAGCCACACCGGAATGTGTTCGCGTGGATACGCTTCCAAGTCGCTGCGATAATGCTCGGGAGCCAATAGTTGGTCGTCGGGGAACGGTTCGTCTCCGTAGTCGTAGTCGATGGTGGTCTCGCCGCTGTTGGTGACGTTCAGCACAAGCCGCCACCACGGGCCTGCCGGCATCCGAGCTGCGACCTCGCGCTGGCTACGGACGAGATCGGCAACCGACTGCGGCACCGGCACGAGACCCGTCCGGTCGGCTGACCAGAACCGCAGTTGGGCTACTTGCGCGGTGACGGTGAACGTGAACTCGGCCGAGAACTCTTCCCAGCCTTCGGGGCCGAGCTGGGCAAGCTGTTGCACGATCGGCTCGATCAGCCGCGACGCTTCTTCCGCGGTTGCCTGGTCGTCGCCGGTGGACTCCCCGCTGTCGGACGGGGCGTCAAGGATGGTGAAGTCGGCGATTGCGTCAGGGTCGTTCGACGCGGCCTCGCGGAACTGCCGCTCGAATTCGGCCATGAACTCGGCCTCATTAGAGCCGTTCGTCGCCGGCGTGGCCGCCAATTCGCGCGCGGAGAATTCGGCCTGAGCCTGCAACGGAGGGACCGACGACGACACCTCCTCGATACGGCCCGAGTCGCCGATGAGGAACACCGATCGTCCGACCGGCATCTCCAGGAAGGACATCGGGTCGCTCTCGTCGACCTCTACCGGCGCGTACACGCTCCAGCCCGCCTCGAAACGGTCCGCTTCCAGGCCTTCTGTTGGATAGTCCAGGCCGCGAGACCGGATCCAATCCGATACCAGCGTGATCGCCTGCGTCGATTCCATTGCTACTCATCCTCCTGTGCGGTGGTCATCACGCTACGGCCGTTGTTCGGCTTCGATCTGGTCGGCAAGAGCGGATCGCTCGGCCTGATGCTGAGCGAATAGCTCGGCGCTGAAGGCGGTCCATGCCGCATCCTGTTCGGCGGTCAGCTGCTCGCCGTTCACTTCGGACTCGACGTCAGGGTGCGCGTCAAGGAAGGCATTGAACAGCAAACCCGTTTCCCGGCTGTGCTTACGGTCGAGCTCGATCCTTCGCGGGTCCATCACTGATCCTCGCAAAGCGCCAACTGATCGAACACCACCACGGCTATCCGTGACGGATCGTCCGGGGGGTGCACGCGCAAAGTGTGAAAGGGGTTCGGCTCGTCATCGATGATGACTACCGTCTCGATTCCGGCTGGTAGGTCAGACGGCCAGTCGATTTCGTTGGTCGGTTCGTCAACGAGGACCCGCGCGAGCTTTCCCCGCAGACCACTCTGGTCAGGGCGCAGCGGGGTGAGCCGCTGGTTCTCGGTCATGTGGTGATCCTCCAACTTCTATTCATTATTCGTAGGCCCCCGCATGGGCGGCAGTGGGGGTGGATTCTCCGGGTCGATGCCCAGTGCTTTGTTCACGCTGTCTCGGCTGCGGGTGGCACTGGCGATGATGGCCTCGTAGATTTCGTCGCCGACGCGTCCCCGTTCTCGCTGGCGTTCGACGAGGGCCTCGAAAGTCGGGTTGGGATCGGTGGCGTCGAGCGATTCCGCTGCCTCACGATCCGCCATCAGCGCCCGTGCCCAGGTTCTGATGGAGGCGCGCAGACCGTACAGCGTCCTGGCCCGTTCTTCGGGGTCGACGCCATCGCGCAGGAGTTGGTCGTGAACCTCCCGCATTCGCAGTTCCAGCGTCGTATAGACAGTCCGCGTTTCGAGATCCGACAACGTTCCCGAGGGGTAATGGCTGTGAGTCGCGGAGTCGATGATGTCCTCGTAGATCGCATCACCGACGAGCCCCCTCGCCTCCTTCCTGGCAACCAGGTCCTCGAAGCTGAGGGGGTTCTCGTTGGTAGCCAGCCAATCCGCCGCGGCTCGGTTGGCCATCAGCTCACGCGTCCAGGTTCGAAGTGAGCTTCGTAGCTCGGACAACGCCCTCGCTCGCTCTTCGACGCTGACGCCGTCGCGAATCAGTTGCTCGTTGAGCTCTCGTAACCGATGCTCGAATTCCGAATACACTGCCGTGGTTTCGACACCGGACAGCGTCCCTGGTGCATACCGGCTATGGGTCGCGGCATAGATGATCGCTTCATGAACCGCATCACCTGTCAAACCCCGTTCCTCGTGGCGAGCGACGAGGTCGGCAAAGGTGTGATTGAGTTCATTGGCGGCGAGGGCCTCGGCAGTGGTCCGGTTACTCATCAGATCGCGCGTCCAGGCACGAAGCGAGTTTCGTTGCTCAGAAAGTATTCTGGCGCGATCCTCGAGGCTCACGCCGTCGCGAATCAGTTGCTCGTTGAGCTCGCGCATTCGGTGCTCACCGTGGCTGTACACCGTGCTGGCCTCGACGTCCGACAGTGACCGAGGCTCGTAGTCGGGCAGACCCAGCTGGCTGACGGGATCGTTCGGTCCCCCCTGGACGTCGCCGATGGTGTCGGCGGCGACCAGTTGGTCCGAACCGACGTCTAGCCGCTGCACCGGACGGCCGCCGGCATCCAGAAAACCGACCGCGGTGCGCGATACCGCGCCCTCACCCCAATAGGGCGGCCAGGGCAGCCGCTCCCCCGTGAACACATCCTGGAGGTACACCCTGCCGCCGTCGTAAACCGCCAGATAGGCGTGCGCGCCGCGGTTTTCGCCGCCAGCCCACGACGAAACGATCAGCGCCGCCGGCCCCGGCCCTCCCGGTCTGCCCGGGTCCATCTGCGCGAGCAGCTCTTCCACCTCGCGGTATGAATGGAAGTCCGCACGCGACCCGATCGCCTCGAACAACAACCGCGCGGGCACGCCCGTCGGCGACGGCTCGCCCGCGATGTGATACTCCTGGCCAAATCTCGCCGACAGATGATCGACAGCCCAGTGGCCGCAGTTTTGCGCGGGATGCAGCTGTGTGTTCCACAGGTACTTCACGTAGTGCAACGCCGTCCCGTCGTCCCCTGGCCCCGTGCCCTCCAGCAGTCGACGACCGAGTTCGGGTTCGTCGGGCGTGTAGAGATTCGCCAGGTCGGCGGGCTCCGGCAGCCGCGCGTGTTCGGGCTCCAATCGCTGCACGATTCGATCGAGAACTCTGCGGGCTTCTCCGCCGACCCGGTCCCGTAGTTCGAAGGCCGATTTCCTGACGTTGTCGACCGACTGTTGCAGCCTGTCCGGATCAGGATCCCAGCTGTCGCCGAGATCGACTGCCGCGTAAGCACTCTTACCAAGGTTCGCCGATGTGACGCGATCGACGTCGGCGCTCGTGAAGTAGGGCGTCAATTCCGAGACCAGCGACTGGGTGAACGCCCTGCCCTGGAAATCCCCGTCGGTGATGGCCAGCTCGTAGTGAGCGATGAGACTGCCGGCATCGTCGCGGTAGAACGACCACGCCATGGAGCCGACCCGTCGCTCGCCACTGTGAACGGGACCCTCGAGGATGACGACTTGCTGGTCCCCTTCGAGGATGTCACCTTCGGGCGCGAACCCCCGCCCCCTGACTATGAGGCCCTCGAGCTGAACTCGGTGCGACCCGTATGTGCCTGAGAGGTCGTCGGCCAGGCGTGCCGCTCCCGCCGACGACGGGCTGTCGACCACGTCGCCAAGCGGCTCAGCGTAGCGGGCATCGACGCGACGGGTGGTTGGATCCTCGGCGCGGTATTCCCCTTGCCGCCGTGCGAAATCCGGGTCATTCGGATGGCCTTTGACGTCGCCGACGACGTCAGCGGCGGCCAGCTGCAGCTGTAGGGGAACGTCGTGCAGCGGATGCACCGGATGACCGTCGGGGCCAAGGTATCCGACGGCCGTCTGGCCGACCGCATCTTGGCCCCAATGCGGCGGCCAGCCGGAGCGCTGTCCGGTGTGGGGATCGTACAAATAGATGTCGCCGCCCTCGTTGACCGCCAGATACGCGTGGCCGCCACTGCGTCCACCGGCCCAGCGCGACACAAGAACCGCGGACGAGCCGTCACCCAATTGATGAAGCCTGGCGGTTACGTCGTCGTACGTCGCGAACTCCGCTCTGGTCCCGACTGCCTCAAACAAGGCCCAGGCCGGTGTCCCCATGGACGAGCGTGCGGTCGCGACACGGATATCTCGTCCTTCATACATCGCCGACAACTCATCGGCCACAAGGTGCGCACAGTCCTGATCCGGTCGTGGACCGCCACCAAGTCCGAACAAGCGTTTCAACCTTGCCCCGAAACCACTGTGCGACTGAGGAGTTGCGTCGGCAGGCGCGTCACGCGGCATGTACCTGACAAGATCCAATCCGCTGCCGTCCCGGCGCAAACCCAAGCCATCGAGCAGTCGCCGGCCCAGCTCGGGTTCATTTCGTGTGGCGAGGTTCGCCACGTCA
>Ga0075364_10001327_pt1 | contig 13305 bp, 10 predicted proteins | sample EndMetdeltDD1764_FD_71517 | JGI IMG/M metagenome (GOLD analysis project Ga0075364, IMG submission 71517) | Populus endosphere microbial communities from Tennessee, USA - Endosphere MetaG P. deltoides DD176-4 | ecosystem: Host-associated > Plants > Roots > Endosphere | place: USA: Tennessee... | reverse complement strand
CGAGCACCAGATCTACGTGCATCAGGTGGCCGGCGCCCTCGCCGCCGAACGCCGCGCGCACCCCGGCGACGACCTGATCAGCGGCCTGGTCAACGCCGAGGTGGACGGCGACCGGCTGTCCGACGCGGACGTGGCCGCGTTCTTCGTGTTGCTGTCCGTGGCGGCCAACGACACCACCCGCCAGACCGCCAGCCACGCGCTGAAGGCGCTCACCGACTTCCCCGGCGAGAGGGCATGGCTGCTGGAGGATTTCGACGACCGGATCGGCACCGCGGTCGAGGAATTCGTCCGCTGGGCCACGCCGGTGATGACCTTCCGTCGCACGGCCGCAACGGATTTCGAGTTGAGCGGGCAGACGATCCGGGCGGGGGAGAAGGTGGTGATGTTCTATTCGTCCGGCAACTGGGACACCGAGGTGTTCGACCATCCGGAGCGTTTGGACCTGAGTCGCAGTCCCAATCCGCACGTCGGATTCGGCGGCGGCGGACTGCATTTCTGCCTCGGAGCACACGTGGCCCGCGCGCAACTGCGCGCCATCATCGGCGAGCTGCTGCGGCAGTTGCCGGGTATCCAGGCGGGCGAACCGACCTACGTGGCAGGCAATTTCATCCACGCCGTGCGCAGCATGCCCTGCACGTTCTGATCGCTTCGTGAATCCGCGAACGCCCCCGCCAATGCCCCCGTTAGTTCAGAGGCGAGCAGCACCAGCAATTCCGAGCACCCGCCGTCGACCTTGACAGTGGCCAGGTCGTCGCCGCGGGTGGGGCCGCGGTTGATGATCGCGATGGGGATGCCGATCGCCGCGGCGTGTCGCACGAACCGGTAACCGGAGAACACCGTCAACGACGATCCCGCAACCAGCAGCGCCTCGGCCTGCTCGACCAGTGAATAGGACTGGGCCACAAGCTCCTTGGGCACACTCTCGCCGAAGTAGACGATGTCGGGCTTGAGCATGCCGGCGCACTTCGGGCAATCCAGGTACCGGAAGGACGCGTCGGCGCCCGGGGCGATCAAGGCGTCGGCGTCGGGAGCCACCGCGAACCCGCCGATGGCTTCGGCGCGTTCGATGAAGCCCGGGTTGAGTGCTTCGAGCCGTTCGGCAAGGGCGGCACGGCTCATGGTGTGCCCGCAATCCAGGCAGGCCACCCGCGCATAGCTGCCGTGCAGATTGACCACGTTGCGGCTACCGGCCTTGGTGTGCAGCAGGTCGACGTTCTGGGTGATCACGCCGGTCACCACTCCCGCGTGCTCCATCGCGGCCAGTGACCGATGCCCGGCGTTGGGCAGGGTGTCGCCCATGTGCCGCCAGCCGACGTGGTTGCGCGCCCAGTACCGCTGCCTGAACACCGGATCGGACCTGAACTGGCCGATCGTCATCGGATTGCTCGGCGGCGAGTCGGGGCCTCGGTAATCGGGTATGCCCGAGTCCGTGGAAATCCCCGCACCCGTGAGCACCGCGACCCGGCGGCCGGTGAGCAGCGCGACGAGCTCAGGGGACTCCACCAGACCGAGCGTAGGCATTCGTTGGCACCCCGTCACCCGAGCTTGACCGTCGAAACGCGACAATGGAGGGCGATGAGCTTCTACTCCGCATACCAGCACGGGTTCGTGCGCGTCGCCGCGTGCACCCACCACACCACCATCGGCGACCCGGCGGCCAACGCCGAGTCAGTCCTCGGTTTGGCGCGCGAGTGCCACGACGACGGCGTGGCGCTGGCGGTGTTTCCCGAGCTGACCCTGTCGGGCTACTCCATCGAGGACATCCTGCTGCAGGATGCGCTGCTGGACGCGGTCGAAGCGGCGCTGCTCGACCTCGTCGCCGCCTCCGCCGACCTGCTGCCCGTGCTGGTGGTCGGTGCGCCGCTGCGCCGCCGGCATCGCATCTACAACACGGCGGTCATCATTCATCGCGGCGCGGTCCTGGGCGTCGCCCCCAAGTCGTATCTGCCCACCTATCGGGAGTTCTACGAGAACCGCCAGATCGCACCCGGCGACGACGAGCGCGGCACCATCCGGATCGGCTCCACCGAGGCTCCGTTCGGGCCGGACCTGTTGTTCGCCGCGTCGGATGTGCCCGGGTTTGTGTTGCACGTCGAAATCTGCGAGGACATGTTCGTGCCGGTGCCGCCGAGCGCCGAGGCGGCGCTGGCGGGCGCGACGGTGTTGGCCAACCTGTCCGGTAGCCCGATCACGATCGGCCGCGCCGAGGATCGCTGCCTGATGGCCCGCTCGGCGTCGTACCGGTGTCTGGCGGCCTACGTCTACGCCGCGGCGGGCGAGGGCGAGTCGACGACCGACCTGTCCTGGGACGGCCAGACGATGATCTGGGAGAACGGCGTCCTGCTCGCGCAGTCCGAGCGCTTCCCTAGGGGGGTACGCCGTTCGGTGGCCGATGTCGATCTCGAGTCGCTTCGATCCGAGCGACTGCGGATGGGCACCTTTGACGACAACCGGCGCCACCACCGGGAGTTGGCGGATTCTTTCCGGCACATCGACGTCCGGCTCGACCCGCCGGATGGCGACATCGGACTGCTGCGCAACATCGAGCGCTTCCCATTCGTTCCGTCCGATCCGCAACGGCTGCAACAGGATTGCTACGAGGCCTACAACATTCAGGTGTCCGGTCTCGAACAGCGACTGCGGGCGTTGGACTATCCCAAGGTCGTCATCGGTGTGTCGGGAGGGCTGGACTCGACGCACGCGCTGATCGTCGCGGCGCGCGCGATGGACCGTGAAGACCGCCCGCGCAGCGACATTTTGGCGTTCACCTTGCCCGGCTTCGCCACCGGCGATCGCACCAAGAACAACGCCGTCAGGCTGGCCAAGGCGTTGGGCGTCACCTTTGAGGAAATCGACATCCGCGGTACCGCCGAGCTGATGCTCAAGGAGATGGATCATCCCTTTTCGCGCGGCGAGAAGGTCTACGACGTCACCTTCGAGAATGTCCAGGCCGGCCTGCGCACCGACTACCTGTTCCGGTTGGCAAACCAGCGCGGCGGCATCGTGCTGGGCACCGGTGACCTGTCCGAGCTCGGATTGGGCTGGTCGACCTACGGGGTCGGTGACCAGATGTCGCACTACAACGTCAACGCCGGGGTCCCCAAGACGCTGGTTCAGCACCTGATCCGCTGGGTGATCTCGGCGGGCGAATTCGACGACGAGGTGGGTGAGGTGCTGCAGTCGGTGCTGGACACCGAGATCACCCCCGAACTCGTTCCGTCCGGTGAAGAGGAGGAGCTGCAGAGCAGCGAGGCGAAGGTCGGACCTTTTGCACTGCAGGACTTTTCGTTGTTCCAGGTGTTGCGCTTCGGATTCCGGCCGTCAAAGATCGCCTTTCTGGCCTGGCACGCGTGGAGTGATCCCGAGCGCGGCACGTGGCCGCCCGGCTTTCCGGAGGACAAGCGTCCGTCGTATTCGCTGGCCGAGATCCGGCATTGGCTACAGGTTTTCGTGCAGCGGTTCTATTCGTTCAGCCAGTTCAAGCGCTCCGCATTGCCCAACGGGCCCAAGGTGTCGCGCGGGGGCGCGCTGTCGCCGCGCGGGGATTGGCGCGCCCCTTCGGATATGTCGGCGCGGATCTGGCTCGAGGAGATCGAGCGCGAGGTGCCCGAAGACTAGCGCCGCGCTAATGCGCAGCGCGCTCGTGGGTTCGGCTCACTCGTCGCCGTCGGGTTCGGCCACGTCGTGCCGGACGACCCGCACCTTGCCGTGCGGCAGGCTGGCAGCGTACCCGTGGTACTTGCCATACAGCTCCCACGCGGTGGCGTGCTCATCGGGGCGGACGTCGATCTGGTGGCCGTCAGAGAACTCGAGATGCAGGTCCCCGGTGTCATACCAGACAACGCCGGTGCACGTTGCTCCTGCGAAATCGAATAGTGGACGCTCCTGATCGGCAAGGTCGTTCGGGTCGACCGTGACCACTTCCGCGGGGGAGGATTCGATGGCCGGCAGGGTCAGCCGAATCGGTACCGAAATGACGAGCTCGTTGTCCTCGTCGAAGTTCAGCACCAGACCGTCGCGGAACATGATCCGCACAACCGCACAGCCCTCCAGCCAGTGCTCGATCACTTTCTGTTCAGTCATATATCCACTGTCGTCCTCATTTGCCACGCGAGCAAACGCGCTTCGGGACCGGAGCGGTGCTCGCGGCTGGCCCGGCCCGCTCAGGCCCGCCCGGGATCGCCGAGCGGGCCTGAGCAGCAGCGGGTTACGCCCTTGCGCGGCGCCAGCCCTGATACTGCAGCTCCGCGAACAACAACGTGTAGACGCCGGACGCCAATGTGAGAACCACGCCGGTGGCGGTCAGCGGGAAGACATCCGCGAGCACGAGAACGACCGTGGCCACCGTGAACAGCAGGTTGGCCAGCACCACGCCCATTCCGGCGCGGAGTACCGAGGGCAGCGCGGCCAGAGCGAACACGGCCACGCCGTAGGTGATGAAGAACGCGGACATGCCGTACTCGAACGCCTTCGTGGTCCCTGAGACATGGGACAGCCAACCGGCCAGCGGGAGGCCGGCCGCGCCGGCCAGGGCGGTGATGGCGGCGTCGGCGCGCATCGCGAGGCGAAGCAATCCGTCGCGGGTACCTTTGCGATCAATGGTTATGGCGGACATGACTTTCCTTTCCGTTGGTTGACACGCACGCCAACGACGTTGCTCGGACGCCACTGCCAGATCGACGCCGGACGCTGCCAGCTGCTGCCAGCCGCAGGTCAGCGGGTTATTGCCCGCCACCGGAATACGCTGAGGCAACCGATGAGGGGAGCCAGGGGGATCTGATGCTGATTCCGGAAGGTCAGCCTCCGTAGACAGGCCGGGGGCTTGCCGAGCGTGTGGCCTATGTACGAATTTCGATGTCTGGACGTACATATCCCTCACGTTCGGCGCGTGTCGGCAGCGGCTTACAAGGCCGCTTCAATCGCGTCGGCGTACGGCGCGCAGTCACCGGCCCCGGGCACCAACGTCGCCAGCGCACCAGCCGCGCAGGCGCGCCGCAATGCGCGCAGCCGCTGAGCCGGCAAACCTGGGTTGGATGGCCAATTCGCGGCCAGGACGCCGGCGAACACGTCGCCCGCCCCGGTGGTGTCCACCGCCGCGACGGAAGGGGCCGGTATGTCGAATTCACCGTCTGCGCCGAGGTACCGAGCGCCGCGGGCGCCCAGCGTGACCACGAAGTGGGGTGACTGCCAGTGCCATTCGCGGGCCTCGGATTCGTTCGCAACGACGACGTCGGCCAGGGCCGCCAGTTCGGCTAGGGCCCCGGTATCCCGGTCATCCCGGCCGGCCGGTGAGGCATTGACCATCACGACCGCCCCGGCCGATCGGGCGTCGCGCGCCGCCGCCACCGCCGTCGTCACCGGAATTTCCAACTGGGTCAACAACACATCGCAGTCCCTGATCACCGCGCGTGCGGCCGGGTCGGCCAGCGTCAGGTCTGCGTTGGCGCCCGGCGCCACCACGATGGTGTTCTCAGCGCAAGCGTCGACGACGATGATCGCCGTCCCGCTCGGCCCGGGCAGGCCGACGATCCCGTCCAGCTCAATGCCGTTGGCCAGCAGGTGCGTCCGCAGTTGGTCGGCGGCGGGATCGTTGCCGACCGCGCCGACGAACTGCACCCGTGCGCCCGCGCGCGCCGCGGCGACCGCCTGATTGCCGCCCTTGCCGCCCGGTGCTGAGCGCGCCGACGTCGCCAGGACCGTTTCACCCGGGTGCGGAAGGGCGCTGACGCCGAGAATCAGGTCGAGGTTCACACTGCCCACCACGCACACCCGCGCCGCCATTTCGCCGACGCTAGGGGGCCATCTCGGCTTTCTCAACAACCATTCGGGCGCATAACACTTTCGGGACAAAAGTCATTTCCTTAGCATTTTCGCGCTACTCTGCTGCGTGATCTGCGCGTTTTGCGTCCCTTCGCGAACTCGGCAGGAAGGAAGCCATTGACTTCGGGGGAGCCGACGCAACTGATACCGGACGAGCCCACGCGCGCCGCCAAGCGTGGGCGCCGCCCTCGGCTGCGTTTCCGGGTCGGCATCCAGTCCAAACTCCTGGTGACGCTGCTGGTCTGCAGCATCCTGTCGGTGGCGGTGGTGGGCATCATCGGGTACCTGTCCGGCCGCAGTGCGTTGCGGGACCTGGCCTCCGAGCGATTGGTCGAGTTGCGTGAGTCGCAGAAACAGCAGGTGGAGGCGCTGTTCAAGGAGGTGACGGATTCGCTGCTGGTCTACAGCAGTGGATTCACCATCGTCCAGGCGACGGAGGCTTTCAGCGCGGGCTTTGCCCAATTGGCCAACGCGTCGATCAGCCCGGTGCAGCAGCAGGCGCTGAACAGCTACTACAACAACCAGATGATCAAACCGATCGACCGGGCCACCGGTGACGAACTGGACATCAATGCGCTGCTGCCGAGTTCGAACGCTGAGCGCTACCTTCAGGCGTACTACACCGCACCGTTCAAATCGGCTGCCGACGCAATGGCGCTTGACGACGCCGGTGACGGTAGCGCGTGGTCGGTGGCCAATTCCCACTACAACTACTACCTGCGCAGCGTGGTCACCCGCTTCCAATTTCCGGACGCGCTGCTGCTGGACATGAACGGCAACGTGATCTACAGCGTCAACAAGGGGCCCGACCTCGGCACCAACGTCCTCACCGGCCCCTATCGGGAAACCAAGCTGGGCGAGGCATACGAAAAGGCGTTGCGCTCCAACGATGTCGACTTCATCTGGATCACCGACTTCCAGCAGTATCAGCCCCAACTCGACGCCCCCACCGCATGGGCGGTGTCGCCGGTCGGCATGAACGGCAAGATCGACGGGGTCATGGCGCTGCCGCTGCCGATCGCAAAGATCAACAAGATCATGAACGCCGACAAGCACTGGGCAGAATCCGGCATGGGCAAATCGACGGAGACGTATCTGGCCGGCCCGGACAACTTAATGCGTTCCGATTCACGGACTTTCCTGGAGGATCCGGCCGAATACAAGCGTGACGCCGTGGCCGCCGGCACGCCGCCCGACGTCGTCAACGACGCCATCCGGTTGGGCGGCACGACGCTGGTGCAGCCGGTCGGGAGCGCGGGTGTGCACGCCGCCCTGCGCGGACAGACCGGTGTCGTCAGTACCACCGATTACCTGGGTAACAAGGAATTGGAAGCCTACGCCCCGTTGAACGTGCCGAATTCCAACCTGCACTGGGCGATTCTGGCGACACGGGACGATGCGGATGCCTATGCGCGACTTGGCCAATTCGGCAAGACGCTCGTGTTGGCGGTGTCGGTGATGATCTTTGTCATCTGTGTGGCGTCGATGCTGCTGGCCCAGGTGATGCTGCGGCCGATCCGCCGGCTGGAGCGCGGTACACAGAAGATCAGTTCGGGCGACTACGAGGTCACGATTCCGGTCACGTCGCGCGACGAAGTCGGCGATCTCACAGAGGCTTTCAACATGATGGGCCGAAATCTTGCGACCAAGGAGGAGTTGCTCAACGAGCAGCGCCGGGAAAACGACCGCCTCCTGCTGGCGCTCATGCCCGAGCCGGTGGTGCAGCGGTATCGCGAGGGCGAGAACCTCATCGCGCAGAAACACCAGAACGTCACGATCATCTTCGCCGAGATCACCGGGCTCGACGAGATATCCAGCGACCTGCCGGAAGACGAGTTGGTGGGCGTCGTCGACGACTTGTTCCGGCAGTTCGATTCCGCGGCCGAATCCCTTGGGGTGGAAAGGATTCGCACCTTCCACAACGGCTATCTCGCCAGCTGCGGGGTAACCACTCCGCGACTGGACAATATTCACCGCAGCGTCGACTTCGCGCTCGAAATGCGGCACATCATAGATCGGTTCAGCAGTCAGACTGGTCGCGAGCTGCGGCTGCGTGTCGGCGTCAACAACGGCAGCGTCATCAGCGGGTTGGTGGGTCGATCAAGCCTTGTCTATGACATGTGGGGCGGCGCGGTGAGTCTGGCCTACCAATTGCACAGTGGCTCAACGCAGCCCGGGATCTTCGTCACTTCGCCGATTTACGAAGCGATGGCCGACATCTGGAAGTTCACGCCGGCCGGGACTATTTCGGTCGGCGGCGCAGAACACCAGATCTGGCGATTGTCCGACCGCCAATGAGTGTCTTCGAGTCGGCGTGGTTCTACTGGGCGGTCGGGGTCGGTCTTGGACTGCCCGTCGTGATCGTCATTCTCACCGAGTTGCAGCACACGCTCACCCGCAGGAATAGCCGTCTGGTCAGGCAGGTCAGTCTGATCCGCAACTACCTGGTGCCGCTCGGTGCACTGTTGCTGTTGCTGGTCAAGGCGACCGAGGTCCGTGCGGGCGACACCACGGTGCGGATCCTCACCACGTTCTTCGGCTTCATGGTGCTGATCCTGCTGATCTCCGCGCTCAACGCCACGGTGTTCGAGGGCGCCCCGCAAGACTCATGGCGCAAACGCCTCCCCGTGATCTTCCTCGACGTCGCCCGGTTCGCACTGATCGGCGTCGGCCTGGCGGTGATCCTCTCCTATGTGTGGGGTGTTCGGATCGCCGGCGTGTTCACCGCGGTCGGAGTGACATCGGTGGTCATCGGCCTGATGCTGCAGAACTCCGTCGGCCAGATCGTGTCCGGCCTATTCATGCTGTTCGAGCAGCCCTTCCGGATCGACGACTGGCTCGACACGGGCACGGCGCGCGGACGAATCGTCGAGGTGAACTGGCGCGCCGTGCACATCGCGACCGGCACCGGCATGCGGATCACGCCTAACGCGGTGCTGGCCAGCACGCCGTTCAACAATCTCAGCCGCCCGCCCGGGGCGCACAAACTGAAGGTGACGACGATCTTCGCCAACGAGGACCCGCCGGACCAGGTGTGCGCGCTGCTGTCGCGGATTGCCGGCCAGCTACCGCAGCTCAGGGCCGGCGCCGTGCCCACTTCGGTACCCGTCGGTGGCCTCGAATACAGCACCAGCATCGGGCTGAAGTCGCCCGCCGATGACGGCGGCGCGAAAGCGACATTCCTGCGGTGGCTCTGGTATGCCGCACGGCGGGAAGGGCTGCACCTCGATGAGGCCGACGATGACTATTCGACGACCGAACGGATCGAGCACGCCTTGCGCACGGTGGTGGCCCCGGCATTGCGGCTGGGCGAAGACGATAGGCGGTCGCTGGTTTCCTGTGCGCGCATCGTGCGCTACGGCGCCGACGAGATCGTCGAGTACGCCGGTCAGGTGCCCCCGGCGATGACGTTCCTGGTCGCCGGGCGGGTGCGGCTGACCACGACCGCGGACGACGGTTCGATGGTGCCGATCAGCACGCTGGACGAGGGCTCGTTTCTGGGGCTGACGGCGCTGACTCGGCAGCCGAACCTCGCCAGCGCACACGCGCTCGAGGAGGTGACCGCCGTGGAGATCGGTCGCGATCACCTCGAGCATCTCGTGATGCGAGAACCCTTGCTGCTGCAGGACCTTGGCCACATTCTCGAGGAGCGGCAAAGCAAGGTGCGTCGGGCCGAGCGCGGCGAGCGGATAGCGTAGGCGGGCTTAGGCTTTGTCAATGGGCGAGCAACCCGCGAAGGACTTCGTCCCGGCAGCGCCGCAGTTGTGGACCTACGACGTGTTGAGCTTCCTGCTGACCGGCACTCGACGCTGGCGACCGGCGCTGCTCGCGCAAGTTGCTCCCGCACGCGATGACGTCGTCGCCGACGTTGGGTGTGGCACGGGCACCCAGCTGCGTTTGGTGGCGCGGGCCTGCCCGTCGATACCACTGATCGGCATCGACCCCGACCCAGCGGTGCGCCGGCGGGCCCAGGCCAGGCTCGCGGCAGTGACACCAGCCGTGGAGCTGCTGGCCGGCTACGCGCGTGATACCGCCGATCTGCTGCGCGGTCGCGGCGTGACAAAAGTGTTGTCGTCACTGATGTTTCACCAGGTGCCGCTCGACGAGAAGCGCGCGGGCCTGGCCGCGATGCACGAGACGCTCACGCCTGGCGGCAGTTTGCACGTCGCCGACTACGGCCTGCAGCGCACCGCGAAGATGCGCAAGAGATTTCGCATCGTCCAAAAGGGCGATGGATTCGACGTCACCGAACCAAACGCGCAGGGTGTGCTGCCCGAGCTGATGGCCGACGTGGGTTTCGACAGTGTCGACGAAACCCACGTCTTCGAGACGCTCAGCGGATCGATCTCGATCTATCGGGCCATGCGCCGGTAACGCAATCGAACAGCCTCGAATTAGTACGGGTAACTAATGCCCGATACCCTGGGGTAATGAGTGTGCAGGCACCATCGCTCCCGGACTTGCGCCAAGCGGTGCACGACGCGGCACGCCGCGCGCGGGTGGCGTCCCGCCGGCTGGCCTCGCTGCCGACGGCGGTCAAGAACCGCGCGCTGCACGCCGCCGCCGACGAGATCCTGGCCCACGTCGACCAGATCCTGGCCGCCAACGCCGAAGACCTCAACGCGGCACGGGCCGCCGACACCCCGACCGCGATGCTGGACCGGCTGGCACTGAACCCGCAGCGCGTCGACGGCATCGCCTCCGGATTACGACAGGTCGCGGGGCTGCCCGACCCCATTGGCGAGGTGCTGCGCGGCTACACCCTGCCCAACGGGCTGCAGCTGCGCCAGCAGCGGGTCCCGCTCGGCGTGGTCGGCATGATCTACGAAGGCCGGCCCAACGTCACCGTCGACGCGTTCGGGCTGACACTCAAGTCGGGCAACGCCGCCCTGCTGCGCGGCAGTTCCTCGGCGGCGCGGTCCAACGAGGCCCTGACCGCGGTGTTGCGCACCGCGCTGGTCGGCCAGGAGCTGCCCGCCGACGCGGTCCAGCTGCTGTCGGCCGCCGACCGGTCCACCGTCACCCACCTGATCCAGGCTCGCGGCCTGGTCGATGTGGTGATTCCGCGCGGGGGAGCCGGGCTGATCGACGCCGTGGTGCGCGACGCGCAGGTGCCCACCATCGAGACCGGCGTCGGCAACTGCCACGTCTACGTGCACGAGGCGGCCGACCTGGACGTCGCCGAACGCATCCTGCTGAACTCCAAGACCCGCCGGCCCAGCGTCTGCAACGCCGCCGAGACGCTGCTGGTGGACGCCGCGATCGCCGAGGCCGCGATGCCCCGGCTGCTGGGCGCCCTGCAGGACGCCGGCGTCACCGTGCATATCGACCCGGACGAGGCCGACCTGCGTCGGGAATACCTGGCGATGGACATCGCGGTGGCGGTGGTCGACGGTGTCGACGCGGCCATCGCCCACATCAACGAGTACGGCACCGGGCACACCGAGGCCATCGTGACCGCCAATCTGGCTGCGGCCCAACGGTTTACCGAACAGGTCGACGCCGCGGCGGTGATGGTCAACGCCTCGACGGCATTCACCGACGGCGAGCAATTCGGCTTCGGCGCGGAGATCGGCATCTCGACCCAGAAGCTGCACGCCCGCGGCCCGATGGGCCTGCCGGAATTGACCTCCACCAAGTGGATCGCGTGGGGAGACGGCCACACCCGCCCGGCATAACAGGCCCATTTATAGGAGAATCCGATTGTGAGCGTTCCCGCGCGGCCCGTGCCGTTGTTCGCCGACATCCCCGACGTCTCGCGACGGCTGGCCGAGACCGGATATCTGCCCGACGTCGCCACCGCCACGGCGGTGTTTCTCGCCGACCGCCTCGGCAAGCCCTTGCTGGTGGAAGGCCCCGCCGGTGTCGGCAAGACCGAGCTGGCCCGTGCCGTCGCCCAGGCCACCGGGTCCGGCCTGGTCCGGCTGCAGTGCTACGAGGGCGTTGACGAGGCCCGCGCGCTGTACGAGTGGAACCACGCCAAGCAGATCCTGCGCATCCAGGCCGGCTCCGGGGACTGGCAAACGACCAAAGACGACGTGTTCAGCGAGGAATTCCTGCTGCAGCGGCCGCTGCTGACCGCCATCCGGCGCACCGAGCCGACGGTGCTGCTGATCGACGAAACCGACAAGGCCGACATCGAGATCGAGGGCCTGCTGCTGGAGGTGCTGTCCGACTTCGCGGTGACCGTCCCCGAGCTCGGGACGATCGCTGCCACCCGGACGCCGTTCGTGGTGCTGACCTCCAACGCCACCCGCGAGCTGTCCGAGGCGCTCAAGCGTCGCTGCCTGTTCCTGCACATCGATTTCCCCACCGCCGACCTGGAACGGCGCATCCTGTTGTCGCGCGTCCCCGAGCTGCCCGAGCACCTCGCCGAGGAGTTGGTGCGCATCATCGGGGTGCTGCGCGGGATGCAGCTCAAAAAGGTGCCGTCGATCGCCGAGACCATCGACTGGGGCCGCACCCTGCTGGCGCTGGGCCTGGACACGATCGACGACGCGGTGGTCTCCGCGACGCTCGGTGTGATCCTCAAGCACCAATCCGACCAGGTACGCGCAAGCGGCGAGCTCAGGCTGAACTGATGGCCACCCGCCGCATCCGCCCCTCCCGGCCGCTCGCCCCGCACGGGCTACCCGGTCATCTCGTCGGGTTCGTGGAAGCCCTACGCGGCAGCGGGATTTCGGTGGGCCCCTCGGAGACGGTCGACGCCGGACGGGTGATGGCCACCCTGGGTCTGGAGGATCGCGAGGTGCTGCGCGAGGGCATCGCGTGCGCGGTGCTGCGCCGCTCCGATCACCGCGAGACCTACGACGCCATGTTCGACCTGTGGTTCCCCGCGGCGCTGGGGGCGCGCGCGGTGGTGTTGGAAGAAGAGGCGGAAGGCGGCGACGCTGCCGAGGGTCTGCCGGCCGACGATGTCGAGGCGATGCGGCAGATGCTGCTGGATCTGCTCACCGACAACCAGGACCTGGCCGACATGGACCAGCGCATGGTGGCGATGATCGCGCGGATCGTGGAGGCGTACGGCAAATACAATTCCAGCCGCGGGCCGTCGTTCTCGTCGTATCAGGCGCTCAAGGCGATGGCGCTGGACGAATTGGAGGGCAAGCTGCTCGCGGGGCTGCTCGCCCCCTACGGCGACGAGCCCACGCCCAGCCAGGAGCAGATCGCCAAAGCGCTTGCCGCCCAAAAGATCGCGCAGCTGCGCAAGATGGTCGACGCGGAGACCAAGCGGCGCACCGCCGAGCAACTTGGCCGCGAGCACGTCCAAATGTACGGCATCCCACAGCTTTCCGAGAACGTCGAATTCCTGCGCGCGTCCGGCGAGCAGCTGCGCCAGATGCGCCGGGTGGTGGCCCCGCTGGCGCGCACCCTGGCGACCCGGCTGGCCGCACGTCGGCGTCGCGCCCGCGCGGGCTCGATCGATATGCGCAAGACGCTGCGCAAGTCGATGTCCACCGGCGGTGTGCCGATCGACGTGGTGCT
>Ga0075364_10001326_pt1 | contig 13307 bp, 10 predicted proteins | sample EndMetdeltDD1764_FD_71517 | JGI IMG/M metagenome (GOLD analysis project Ga0075364, IMG submission 71517) | Populus endosphere microbial communities from Tennessee, USA - Endosphere MetaG P. deltoides DD176-4 | ecosystem: Host-associated > Plants > Roots > Endosphere | place: USA: Tennessee... | reverse complement strand
TCCGACTCGCACCCCTCGAGACTCGGGTCCCACGATCGATCCGGCGCCAGCCGCGCCGCCGGCGACCTCGCCGCTCTCGCGCGCGAAGTCGAAGGCGCGCAGCCGCATGAGCAAGTAACAACCCGCCGCGAACGCGATCTACTGCGCGCCCGTGATCCGGCCGCTCAGCGGCACGTCGCCCGGCAGTCCCCACTGGAACGTGCTCGCGAACGCGTAGCTGTACTGGCGCGACGAGAACAGGATGTACCAGAACCCGTTCGACGGACGCCACACGGCCAGGTCCGTGCGTCCGTCGCCGTCGTAGTCGCCTGATACCGGTACGTCCCCGGCCAGTCCCCACTGCACACGGATCATCGCGGCGGGCGAATACCCGGCGGAGGACAGGACGATGTACCACACCCCTTCGGAGGGGCGCCACACGGCGAGATCGGCGCGCCGATCGCCGTCGAAGTCGCCGACGATCGGTCGATCGCCCGGCAGGCCCCACTGAAAGATTGCCGGCGCCGCCCTGTTGTAGTTCTGTCCCGACAATCGGAGGAACCACAGCCCGTTCGAGGGACGCCACACCGCCAGTTCCGCGTAGCCGTCGCCGTCGTAGTCGCCCGGGACCGGCACGTCGCCGGGCAGTCCCCACTGCCAGTGGCCGTTGTACTCGCCGGTCGGGTACTGCTGCGGCAGGCGCGAGGGAACGGCTCGATTGGTCAACACGACGCTCCATTCGCCCGTGGCGTCCCTGTAGGCGACGAAATCCGGCCGGCCATCGGCGTTGAAGTCGCCGAGCAGCGGCACGTCCGCGGGCGTGTAGCCTTCGCTGCTCGTCGGAAACGGCAGCGACGTCTGCGTTCCCGGGTTGTAGCCGTTCGACGAATAGCGGACGGTCCAGTTGCCGGCGGGAGCGGCGCCGAACGTGCCGTGCGGGTCGTAGACCGCGAGCTCGCTGCGGTTGTCGCCGTCGTAGTCACCCGGCATCGGGAACACACCCGCCGTTCCGAACTGAGCGGCGAACGTGTCGGCGTAGCCGGACGCGGAGCGCAGCACCCACCACGTATTGGTCGACGGACGATAGATCGCCGGATCGGTTCGCCCGTCGTCGTCGAAATCACCGGCGACCGCGTGTGGTCCTCTCGGCGATCGGCCGGCCTGATGGATCGTCATCGTCTGTCCCGAGCAGAACGTCACGATGCCGTCCCGGGGACTTGGTGACGGGTTGGCGGCCACGTCGAAGAAAGCCGAACCGTCGCCCGCGCGGACGACGTTCAGCGGAGGCTCGGTGAACGCGATCCAGTCGGGCGCGCTGACGAACCGCCAGGGCGTGGACATGAACAGGTCGGCGGTGATGTTGAAGGCGCCCGCACTCCTCTCGCCGCCGAATGTTTCCGGCGAGACCGCCCCGCCGGGCGCGAAGAACGCGCGGCAGCCGGCGCCGTTCTGCGTGACGAGCACGTCCTGACCCTGCGTCGGCGTATTCCAGCGGACGCGGATGCGTCCCTGCCGCGGCGTGGAGGCGGGATCCGAGGGCGCGTCCGTGGTGTACGGGACTTGGCCGCTGCCCGATCCGCCAGCCGTCGAGAGGTGCAGCCATGGTTCGCTGCTGTCGACCGTCCAGGCGCAGCCGGGCTGCGTCCCGACGGCAATCGTCCCGCCGCGCGCGGCCGTGTCGAGCTCGACGCGGGTGGGCGAGACGTGGAAATCGCAGCCCTGGGAGGCACTTGTCACCGACAGGGTCCCGGCTGCCAGCACTACCGACACGAGTCCGGCCGCAAACAGGCGCATCGAACGTCTCCTCTCGAAAAGGCCCGGCACATTCACGGTCGAGCCGTGCGCCTCTATGTGGCCTGACCGTGCCGGGACGTTTCATGGCCTTGCGGCCGGTTGGAGATGTGCGGCCGGACGGCCCGGAATGGGTGTTGCCGCAGGTCTGGGATGAGTACTGACGGCCGCGCGATCAGTGCACGACGGCGGCGGCGACGGAGTCTGCGGCCATCCCTTTCGGTCCGAGCGGGCGGCCGGCCATGACGAGGTTCTCGGCCGAGCGCCTGGACAGGGGGCGCGAGAACAAGAAGCCCTGTGCGTGGGTACACCCGAGGCGCTCCAGTTCGCGCGCCTGCACTTCGCTCTCGATGCCTTCGGCCACGACGCTCGTGTTGAGCGTGCGCGCGAGCGCCAGGATGCTCTCGACGATCGCCGGACGGCCGGGCAGGAGCAGGCTGTTCACGAACGACCGATCGATCTTGAGCGCGTCCACCGGCAGCTTGTGGAGGTGGCTCAGCGACGAGTAGCCGGTGCCGAAGTCGTCGAGATAGACCTTCACGCCGAAGTTGCGCAGCTCGCGCAGCACGTCGGCGGCCTCGCTGGGACTGTCCATCAGCGCCGTCTCGGTGATCTCGACGCGGAGATCGGCGGGACGCATGCCCGTCTGCCGCACCGTCTGCTGGATCACGCGCGGGAAGTTGTGCTGCACGAGCTGCCGGCTCGAGACGTTCACGGTGATGCAGTCGAGCCCGGCCGACGGATACTGCCGCTGCCAGGCGGCGAACGTGCGGCACGCCTCCTGGAGCACCCACGTGCCGAGCGGCTCGATCAGCCCCAGCTCCTCGGCGATCGGCACGAACGTGACCGGCGACACCGGCTCGCCGTTGCGCGTCCAGCGGAGCAGCGACTCGAACCCGACGCACATGCCCGTGGTCAGCGTCACGATCGGCTGATAGTGCACTTCGAAGTCGTGGCCGGCGATCGCGCGGCGCAGGTCGTTCTCCAGGCTCAGGCGGTCGCGCACGCGCGCGTGCATCGCGGCGTCGAACACTTCGTGGCGCGCCTTGCCGCGCGACTTGGCGTGGTACATCGCGGTGTCGGCGTCGCGCATGATCTCGTCGGGATTGGTGTAGTGCGCGGGACCGAACGCGATGCCGATGCTCGCGGAGGTGAACACTTCGCGGCCGCCGATCGCGAAGGGCTCGCTCAGCGCCTCCTGGATGCGGCTCGCGATCGCGTTCGCCTGGCCGTCGTCGGCCAGCCCGTTGAGGAGGACGGCGAACTCGTCGCCGCCCAGGCGCGCCAGCGCGTCGTTGGGCCGCAGGCACGCCTCGAGACGGCGCGAGGCCGCGACGAGCAGCTCGTCGCCGACCATGTGGCCGAGGCTGTCGTTGACGATCTTGAAGCGATCGAGATCGAGATAGAGGACGGCGAAGCCGCTGGTGAATCCGCGGCGCCGGCACTCGTCGAGGCGCCGCCCGAGCCCTTCGACGAACACCGCGCGGTTGAAGAGGCCGGTCAGCGCGTCCTGGAAGCCGACGACCCTGAGCCGCTCCTGCGCGATCGCCTGTTCGGTCGTGTCGGTGAGCGAGCCGGCGATCCGCTCCGGCTTGCGTCCGCCGCGCACGGCGAGTCCGCGGCAGAGAAACCGGCGGTAGGTGCCGTCCTCGTGGCGCAGCCGGTGCTCGTACTGGAGCACCTGCGTCGAGCCGACCAGGTGCGCCTGGATCGCGGCCTCGAGCGTCGCGCGATCGTCGGGGTGCACGCGATCCAGCCACTCGCCGGGACCGCCGATCGCGGCGTGGGGCGGCAGGCCGATCATCGCGCGCCAGCGTCCAGAGACGTAGAACTCCTGCGTGTGCAGGTTCCACTGCCACAGGCCGTCGTTGGCCGCCTCGGCGGCCAGCGCGAGCCGCTCGCCGCGCTGCTTGATCTCGTGCTCGGCGCGCGCGCGCTCCGTCACGTCCTGCCAGAGCAGCGAGACGCCTTCGGCGACCGGCAGGATCTTCACCTGGACGATGCGCGTGTCGGGGCCGTCGAGCAGGCGCAGGTGGTTCAGGATCCGTCCCTGGCCGTCGGCCGCCGTCAGCGCGATGGCCGTCGGCAGCTCCGTTCGCACCAGCGCCGGCATGATCTCGGCGAGCGGACGTCCGAGCGCCTGCGTCCGCGTGCAGCGCAGCATGCGCTCGAGCGCGTCGTTCCACAGCAGCACGCGGCCCTCGTGATCGAGCACCGACATCCCCTGTTCGAGGTACTCGATCACTTCGTGGCGCCGGCGCGCTTCCTCGATCCGCTGCACGTAGTCGCCGTAGATCTGGTAGGCGAGGAACACCGCGGCGGCGACGACCGGCGCGAAGCCCCACAGATGGCGATCGAGCACCGCGACGATCACCGCCGCCAGGCCGGCGCCGAGCAGATACAGCGAACATCCGGCCAGGGCGCGCATGCGCCACGTGCGATCGACCGGCCGCCGGCGGAACAGCGGCAGGACGACGCTCGCCAGCGCCCCCTGCACGAGGTGGTAGCTGACGACCGCGCCGGCCACCGAGGTCGCCAGCCACGGCCACAGGAAGATGCTCGGGAGCGACCGCATGATCGCGTGATGCGTCAGGTCGGCGCTCAGGACCGCGAGCGTGACGATGAGTGCGTCGGTGATCGCCTGGCGGCGCGACGCGCGGCTCGCGACGAACGCGGGCGTCAGCGCCGCGGCGGCCGCGACCAGCGCCGCCGGCGCGGCTCCGGCCAGCATCAGCGCGGCGAAGACGAACACGAACGCGGGCGGCATGATCGCCCGGTTGGCCAGGCTCAGCGCGTGCTCGCGCAGGAGCGACGCGAGCATGGCGGCGACTACCAGCGCCGCCATCTGCAGCATGCGATCGGTGGTGATCCACCCGAGCAGACGCGGAGCGACGACTGCGGCGGCGAAGATGCCGGCGGCCGTGGCGACGGTGGATCGGGACGGCAGCGTCAAACCGTGCTCCACAGCAAACGCGCCGCCACGCGATCCGACCGACAAGAGGTTTGTTATGAGTAGTTTATGGTACACCTGAGCTCGCCGCGACTTACAGGACTGTCGCGTGAGTCACCGAATCGTGTGCGGCTGTGAGCGTGTGGGTCCTGCCGATGGACAAAGTCCAGACTACGGAACGAGATCGTCACCCGTCCGCCGTCATGGCTCTGACGCGATCTCTTCCTATCTCAGTCAGTTACGGCAGCTTTGTCGAACCGCTGAGTTTGGGTACCACTCTTGCCCTTCCGCACACCCGCAGCACTCCGGAGCTGACTCAGGAGGGGAGACAGCACATGAAATCGAAAGGTGTCTGGACGGCGGCCGCGTTCGTCCTCGGCATGGCACCGGGGACCGCGTACGCCCAGCAGTTCTCGATCGGAAACGTACCCGTGCAGGTGCACGGCTTCATGTCACAGGGATTCGCCAAGTCGAACGAGAACAACTTCCTCACGATGAAGACCCGCGACGGCAGCGGGGCGCTGACCGACGGCGGCGCGAACCTCTCGGCGCAGTTCACGCCGAAGTTCCGCGCGGGCGCGCAGGTCTATCTCCGCAACGTCGGCGATCTGGGCAACGGGCGCTTCGAGCTGGATTGGGGCTACGCCGACTACCGGTTCACGGAGTGGATCGGCGTACGGGGCGGCAAGGTCAAGACCACGCTCGGACTCTACAACGACGTGCAGGACATCGACTTCCTTCATACCTGGGCACTACTGCCGCAGTCGTTGTATCCCGTCGATCTGCGCGGCTCGACCATCGGCCACATCGGCGCCGACGTCTACGGCACCGTCTCGCTGCGGCAGGCCGGCGAGTTCTCCTACGCCGCGTTCGCGGGCAAGCGTCCCGAGGATCCGGAAGGGGGCTACGCCTACGGCTTGAGCGCGTTCAACCACTACGACAGCTACGCGGGCAACCAGCAGGGAGCCGACCTGCGCTGGACCGCGCCGGTCGAAGGGGTCCTGGTCGGCGCGTCGTTCCTCAACCAGCAGATCGTCGGCACCGGCACGCGTGTGAGCAACGGCGCGCCGCACCGCGAGGAGTCGAAGAAGGACCAGACGATGCAGTTCTACGGGCAGTTCGCGCGGAAGGGGTTCCGCGCCGACGCCGAGACGCGGCGCTACATCCGCCAGCAGTCGCTGGTGTTCCTGAACCGCATGGTCAACAGCGATACGCACGGCTGGTACGTCTCGGCCGCGCAGCGCCTGAACAAGTATCTCGAAGTCGGCGGCTACGTCTCGCGCTACGTGCACAACTCGCGGCTCGATCACAGCCTGCCCAACAACCACATCTACGACAACGTGGTGACGACCCGCGTCGACCTCTCGCGCTATGTCCTCGTGAAGGTCGAAGGGCACTTCATGGACGGCTACGGCGCCCAGGACTCGATCCGCGGCTTCTATTCGCAGAACAACAAGGGCGGACTGAAGCCCAAGACCAACATGCTGGTCCTCCGGACCGGCTTCAACTTCTAACGCGAACGGCAGAGAGAAGAGAAAGGAGACAAATGACCATGCGACCCATTGGTGGCCTGATGCTGTTCCTCGGGCTTGCCGCCTGCGTCGGAGCAACCCTGCACGCGGCCGTGACCGACGTGAAGGTCATCGCCAACCCGAGCGTGACGGCGTCCTCGATTTCCGCCTCCGAGCTCAAGGACGTGTTCCTGGCGGTGAAGACCTCCGTCAACGGCGCGTCGGTGGAGCCCGTCCTCGGCAAGAACGGACCGGTCCACGAGACGTTCCTGAAGGAATATCTCGGCAAGAGCGACGTGGCGCTGACGACGTATTTCCGCAGCCTCGTGTTCACCGGCAAGGCGTCGATGCCGAAGACGCTCGACTCCGACGCCGACGTGGCGGCCTACGTCGCGAAGACGAAGGGCGCCATCGGCTACGTGTCGAGCAGCGCCGTCGCGCCCGGCACCAAGACACTCGAAGTGAAGTAGACCGATCGCCGCAGGCCGGCGAGGCGTGCGGCGATCGTCGCGTCACGGTTTCGCAGGAGGACGCGGAGCCGCGGAGAGCAGACCCCATCGGTCTTCGCCCTCTCCGCGCGCTCCGCGTCCTCTTCGTGCGTACGCCGCACGCGACGCCGTCCCGAATCCGTAGGCCCGGGTCTTCAGACCCGGCATCGCGGGTGTGCGGGGTGTGGGCGATTCGTCCGGGCGTTGGACAAAGTCCAGAGTCTGGAACCCGCCCACGCGCACGCGCGGTCCGGACACACGCCGCGATCCCTCCTGTTTTCAGCGTGTTGCCTGACTACCCATGAACGGCCGCGCTTGGGTACCGCCCTTGCCTTAAGGGTTGTTCGCACAGCGCTGCGCGCTGAATTGGAGGGAGAGCATGAGATCGAAGGGTCTGTGGACAGCGGCGGCGTTCGTTCTCGGCATGACGCCGAGCGCGCTGCACGCACAGGAGTTCAACATCGGCAGTGTGCCCGTACAGGTGCACGGGTTCGGCTCGCAGGGATTCGCCGTCACCGACGGGAACAACTATCTGACGATGAAGACGTCGGATGGCAGCGCGTCGATCCTCGACGGCGGCGTCAACGCGTCGGCCCGGATCGGCCGCAAGTTCCTCGTCGGCGCGCAGGTCTACACGCGCAACATCGGCAACCTCGGTAACGGTGACGTCACCGTGGACTGGGCCCAGGGAGACTTCCGCTTCACGCCCTGGCTCGGCGTCCGCGCCGGCAAGGTCAAGACCGTGATGGGCCTCTACAACGACACGCAGGACATGGAATTCCTGCAGACGTTCGCGCTGCTGCCGCAGTCGGTCTATCCGACGGACCTGCGCGACGGCACGATCGCGCACCTCGGCGTCGACCTCTACGGCCGCATCGACGCGGGCAGCGCCGGCGCGCTCGTCTACACGGCGTACGTCGGACGGCGCCGCGACACCTACAACGGCGGCTATCCGTACATGCTGCGGAACGTCGGCATCGACTACACGACCTACGGCGGCCGCCAGACCGGCGGCGACGTCCGCTGGCAGGCGCGCGACTTCCAGTTCGGCGTGGCGCACATGGTCGGCGACATCGAGGGCACGGGCACGTGGACCTTCTCGTTCCCCCCGGGGACCCCGCCGATCACCATCGACACCGAGGAGCACTCGAACGACGACCACACGACGCAGCTCTTCGGACAGTACGCCGCCGGCAAGCTGAAGATCGACGCCGAGTACCGCAACTACTACCGCGATCAGCAGATTTTCAGCGGCCTGACCAACGTCGTCACCGACATGAACGCGTGGTACCTGGCCGGCTCGTACCGCGTGAGCAAGTACCTGGAGCTCGGGTCGTACTACTCGCGCTCGACGCTCGACGCGCAGCAGGGCGCCTTCCCCGGCTTTCCGATGCCCGACCCCCTGACCGGCCACGTGTACGACAAGGTCGTGTCCGGCCGCATCGACATCAACCGCTTCCTCGCGCTGAAGCTCGAGGGGCACTTCATGGACGGCGTCGGCAACATCGGCATGTATCCGGACGGGTTCTACGCCAACGACAACCCGAACGGGTTCAAGCCGAAGACCAACCTGTTCATCACGCGTCTCGGATTCAACTTCTAGCCTCGAGGAATGAAAAGGACTCAGATCATGAGACGCGCACTTATCGCACTGCTCGCGGTGATCGGCTGGGCCGCCGCGGCCCAGGCCAGCGCCGCCGAGTTCAAGGTCGTGGCCAATCCCAGCGTGAAGGCGTCGGAGATCTCTCTCGACGACCTGAAGGGAGTGTTCCTCGCCACCAAGACCGCGCTGCCCGACGGCAGCCAGGTCGAGCCGGTGCTGGCCAAGGCCGGCGCCGCCCACGACGCGTTCCTGAAGGACCTCGGCAAGACCGGTCCGGCGCTGTCGACCTACTACCGCAGCCTCGTCTTCACCGGCAAGGCGTCGATGCCGAAGATCTGCGGCTCCGACGCCGAGGTCATCGAGTACGTCTCGAAGACCAAGGGCGCGATCGGCTACGTCTCGGCGGCGGCCAACGCGGCCGGCACGAAGACGCTCGACGTCAAGTGAGGCGACGATGCCGCATTTGAACATTACGACGAAGATCTGGCTCTGCGGCCTGATCTTCGTCGTCGGATTCCTGTTCTCCACCTCGCTGGATCAGGTCCGCGCCCTGAAGACGGAAGCCGCCCTCGACGCGACGTCGTCGGCGCTGTTCCCGGCGGCGCAGCAGAGCCAGATGGCGGTGGCCGCGTTCCAGCAGGCCGTCAAGGCCTTCAGCGACGCGGTGCTCGTCGAAGACGTGTCGCGGCTCGAAGCCGCGGCCGCCAGCGGCAAGGTCGTCTCGACCGCGGCCCGCGCCATCGGCGGGATGTCGGGCGTGACGGCGACGCGGGCGCACGAGGCGTCCGAGCTCGCCGTCGTGATCGACCGCTTCTTCGCGGACGCGCACGAGACCTACAAGGCGGCGGTGGCCAATCCGACCGCGTTGAGCGACGAGGTGCAGGGGCGCATGCGGCAGCTCGCGGAGCGGACCGAGACGATCGGCGCGTCGTTGAAATCCCTCGACGAGGGGTGCGCGGCCGATCTCCACAACCAGCTCCGGTCGGTCGCGGAGCAGTCGCGGCGGCAGCGGTGGCTGAGCTTCGGCGTCTTCGTCGCGACACTCGTGATCGCGGGCGGGCTCGTCCACTTCACGATCAAGCGCGGCATCACCGGGCCCATTCTCCGCGTCGTCGACGGCGTGCGGCGCGCGGCGGAGGAAGCGGCGCGCGCGTCGGATCGCATGGCGGCGTCGGGCCAGACCGTCGCGATGGGCGCGTCGGATCAGGCGGCGTCGATCGAGGAGACCTCGGCGTCGCTCGAGGAGCTCTCGGCCGGATCGCGCGAGAGCGCGGTGCGGGGCCGTGAGGCCGACGAGCAGATGCAGGCCGCCAGCCGCATCGCGACGCGCGCCACCGAGACGATGGGGGCGCTGCGCCAGTCGATGGACCAGGTGGCGACCTCGGCGAAGCACGTCGCCGCGGTGCTGACCAGCATCGACGGCATCGCGTTCCAGACCAACATCCTCGCGCTCAACGCCGCGGTCGAAGCGGCGCGCGCGGGCGCCGCCGGCGCCGGGTTCAGCGTCGTCGCGGACGAAGTGCGCTCGCTGGCGCACCGGTCGGCGGACGCGGCGAAGAACAGCGCGTCGATCATCGACAAGACCATCATCGACGTGTCGAAAGGCGTCGAGCTGGTCGGCGACGCGTCGAAGGCCTTCGCCGAAGTGCTGGCGACGATCGCGACGAGCAGCAAGGTCGTGGCGAACATCGCGACCGCCAGCGTGGAGCACGTGCACGGCATCAGCCAGATCAACGACGCCGTCGCGCAGATCCAGCGGGTGACGCAATCCAACACCGAACACGCGCAGGATTCCGCCGACGCGGCGGCCGAGATGCGCGAGCAGATGCAGACGACGCTGGCGCACCTCGACGAGCTGCTCGAGGCGGTCGGACACCAGTCGCGGGCCGGGGCCGGGGGGTTCGCCGCGCTGCGAGGCGCCACGAGTCCGGCGGCCTGACGAGGAACGGGACATCATGAGACGCGCACTCTTCGTCACCATCGCGACGCTCGGCCTGGCCGCGGCGTCGCCTGCGAACGCGGCCGACTTCAAGGTCGTCGCCAATCCCAGCGTCAAGTCGTCGGCCATCTCGTCCGACGATCTGAAGGACGTCTTTCTCGGGACCAGGATGTCGCTGCCCGACGGCAGCCGTGTCGAACCGGTGCTGGCCAGGGCCGGCTCGGCGCACGAGGCCTTCCTGAGGGACCTGGGCAAGACCGACTCGGCGCTGTTGACCTACTACCGCAGCCTCGTCTTCACCGGCAAGGCGTCGATGCCCAAGCGGTGCGCCTCCGACGCGGAGGTCATCGCCTACGTCGCACGGACCAAGGGGGCCATCGGCTACGTGTCGGCGGAGGCCAAGGCGCCCGGCACCAAGACGCTCGGTCTCAAGTGAGCGGCGCCGGGGTGAAGAGACAACAGGTGGATTTCAAACGTACGGCCGGAGCACAGGGATGATGTCGACGCGATCGATGATGGGACTGTTGGCGTGTGGGCTCGTCGTGGCGCTGGCGCAGGGGGCCGCGCCCGCCGCCGCGCCTCTGAAGGGCGGCTACCTCGAGATTGTCGATCAGTTCGCCAGCGCGCCGACCGACGCGGTCGAGCGCCTGCTGGCGCTGCCGCCGGAGCAGCTCGCGCTGAGCGTGCGCGACGCGGCGCGCACGGAATCCGGATGGACGCCCGAGGCGCTGGATCGCGCCCTCGTCATGCACGGCGACGCGCTGGTCACGCTCGCGCGCGAACGCCGCGACGACACCAGCCAGCAGCTCGCACTCGCGGAGGAGCTCGCCAACGCCGCCGCGAGGCACGCGGGCAACGAGTGGTTCGTGCACCGCTGGTACAAAGCGTATCTGCCGCAGCTCGAAGCGAAGGACGCGGCCGCGCGCTGGATGCAGCAGCCCTGGTACCGGGTCGCCGCGGGCGTCGATCGCGCGCGTGAGCTCGAGACGCTGGGCGGCCAGAGAACGCTCCGCCCCGACCTTCCGACCTACGAACCGGCCGAGTATCGCGACGCGACGGCGCTCCTCGAGCAAGGCGTCGCCGCCGGCCTTCCCGTCGCGGCGCTGCACCTCGGACGCATCCGGCTGCTCGCCGGCAGCGACGCGTCGGCCAGGCAGCTGCTGGACGTCGCCGCCAGCGACGCGTCGTCACGCGTCAACCGCTACCTCGCCAATTTGTTCCTGGGAGCGCTCGCCGAGCGGAACGATCCGCAGGCGGCCGAGAAATACTATCGCGCCGCGCTCGACGTCCAGCCGCACGCGCAATCGGCGCGTCTGGCGCTGTCGTCGTTCCTGGCGCACGACAACCGGATCGAAGAGGCGCGCCGGGTCAACGCCGACACCGGGACGCAGCCGTCCTTCGACCCGTGGTGGTCGTACTTCCACGCGGCGGGCGGAGATCCCGAGATGATGCTGGCCGAGCTGCACAGCGAGGTGTGCCGATGACGCGGGCAGCGATCGTCATGCTCGCGGCCGCCGCGATGGCCGGGGGAACGCTTCAGGAGCCGCAGCGCTTCCGCAGCAGCGCCGACGCCGTGACCGTCGACGTGCTCGTGCTCGACAGCGGCCGTACCGTCAGCGGCCTGACGGCCGCCGATTTCGAGCTGCGCGACAGCGGCGTGGCACAGCAGGTCGACACCGTCCAGGTCCTCGACGTCCCCTTCAGCATGATGCTGGCGCTCGATTCGAGCAGCAGCATGCAGACGGGCCGGCGCCGGCTCCAGGACGCCGCGCGCGCCGCCGTCGACACGCTGCACGACGACGACCGGGCGTCGGTGTTCTCGTTCAGCGATCAGATCGCCGCGCCGACGCCGTGGTCGTCGTCGCGCCAAGAGGTCCTCGAGGCGATCGACGGCCTGCGGTCGGACGGCTCGACCAGCCTCGTCGACGCGGCGTTCACCGCCGTCCTGCAGCGCGACCCCGAGCCGGGCCGCCGCAACCTCGTGATTCTCTTCACCGACGGCGAAGACACGTCGAGCTGGCTGCCCGACACGCGCGCGCTCGAAGCGGCGGAACGCTCGGAGGCCGTCGTCTACTGCGTGGCCATCGACAAGCCCGGGGCGGAGGGGCGGCGCGCGTTGAAGTTCCGCTCCGGCGTGCGCCTCGATTCGACCCAGCCGGTGATCGATTCCGACGACTTTCTCGAGGAGCTCGCCTCGCGCACGGGCGGCGAACGGCTGTCGACCGGTCTCGGCGGCCTGCAGAAGACCTTCCGTCGCGTCGTCAACAACTTCCGCAGCCGCTACGTCCTGACCTACGCTCCCAACGGAGTGCCGGAAGGCGGCTGGCACTCGATCGACGTGCAGGTGAAGGGGCAGAAGTACAAGGTCACCGCCCGCCGGGGCTATCAGCGCAGGCAGGCGGAGCAGTAGCTATTCCGATCGGAGCGCGACGAGCGGATCCACGTTCGTCGCGCGCCGCGCCGGCAGGTACGACGCGGCCCCGGTCACCAGCAGGAATACCGCGGTGACGGCCGCCAGCGCCGGAAGATCCAGCGGCGCGATCCCGAACAGGACGCCCGACAGGTAGCGGCACGCGATCCAGGTCGCGGCCAGGCCGAGCACGACGCCGCCGGCCGCGAGCCGCGCGCTCTGCGCGCCGACCAGCCGCAGCACTTCGCCCCGGCTGGCGCCGAGCGCCATGCGCAGCCCGATCTCCTGCGTCCGCCGCGTCACGCCGAACGACAACACGCCATACAGGCCGAGCGCGGCGAGGAACAGCGTTACGGCGCTGAAGCCGAACGCGAGATACGCGACGACGCGCTCGCGCGTGAGGTCGCGCTCCAGCCGTCGCGACATCACCCCGATGTCGCTGACGAGGAGGTTGGGCTCCGCCTGGCGGAACGCCTGGCGAAGCGCCGCGTCGATGGAGGCCGGCGCCCCGGCGACGCGGACGTCGAGGTTCGTCAGCGTGGGCTGCTGGTCGGGCGGCTTCTGCTCGATCGGGACGTAGACCATCGGCACGGGCGGATCGTGCAGCGACTGCGTGCGGGCGTCGCGCGCGACGCC
>Ga0075364_10001324_pt1 | contig 13315 bp, 15 predicted proteins | sample EndMetdeltDD1764_FD_71517 | JGI IMG/M metagenome (GOLD analysis project Ga0075364, IMG submission 71517) | Populus endosphere microbial communities from Tennessee, USA - Endosphere MetaG P. deltoides DD176-4 | ecosystem: Host-associated > Plants > Roots > Endosphere | place: USA: Tennessee... | reverse complement strand
TCGGCTGACCCACATTGGTGCCGGTCAGCTTCAGCGTCACGCCGGGGATGGCGTCGGTAACGGTGTTGCTGCCCGAAGTCATCGCCAGCCCGTCGATCTCGAATTCCGCATCGGCGGCGCTGGTCAGGAGCCGCTGCGGCACCGAGGGCAAGGAGGGGTCCCAGGCAAGATTGGCCAGGCCGGGATCGCCGACCGCCTCGGTCGCTTCGAGCACGAAGCCGTTGCTGGTCCCCTCGGTGCCCTTGAGCACCAGCTTGGCGCCTTCGGTGGTATTGGCGATGTAGGCGGTGACGCCGGTGTTGGCACCGTTGATCGCCGAGGCGACGTCGCTGAGCTTCGCGCCGGCCTGGATGGTGATGTCGACCGCGGCGTGGTTGGCATCCTCGGTGAACGTCCCGCCGGAGACGGTGCCGAAGCGCAGCTTGAGCGTGCCCGAACCTACGGGGTCGGTCGAAGCCGCGAAAGGGGGGCTCGCCAGCGCCTGCGAGGCGGCGCGGGCGGTGACTTCGAGCGAATAGCTGCCCTTGGGCTGCGCGCTGCCGGAAAGCGAGGCCTGCGCCACCGCTGCATTGCCGATTTGCGGCTGGGGCGAAAGGTCGCCCATGCGCACCCGGTCGCCGAGCGACGAGGCCAGGCTGAAGATCATGCTCTTGAGGTTGGACGCCGTCGAGATCTGCTTGTCGAGCAGATCTGACTTGGCGGTCAACCTGTCGGTCCGGGCCGAGAACTGCGCGGCGGCGAGATTGGCAGCCAGCGCCGCCATATCCACGCCGCTGCCGCCGCCAAGCGCGCTGATCAGCGAGCTGGTCGCCGTCGTCGTGGTGCTGGTCGTGCTCGTTGCGGTGGTGGCCATGGTATCTAGGACGGCGAAAAGCGCATGAGATTAAGCCGTTGCCGCCGGATCGAGACGGCCATCGGCATCGAATCGCAGGGTGACGGGAACGCTCACATCGGGGCGCAGCGGATGCTCGCCGCGCTTCAGCGAGAACACGAAGGCGAGCACGGCCGCGACGGCGCCGTAGAGTTCTTCGCGGATCACCTGCCGCTCGCGCGTGGTGTAATAGACCGATCGCGCCAACGCCGGGTATTCGAGCACAGGCACCTGGTATTCGGCGGCCAATTCGCGCATCGCCAGCGCGGTCTCGCCGCGGCCCTTGGCGAGCACGATCGGCGCGCTCGCCTTGAGCGGATCATATGCAAGCGCGACCGCGAAGTGGGTCGGGTTGGTGAGCACGAACTGCGCCTCGCGCATCGCCTGGGCAACGCCGCCCATCGCGATCTTGCGGGCGCGGGCCTTCTGTTCGGCCTTGCGTTCGGGTGAGCCTTCGCTTTCCTTGTTCTCGTCGCGCATTTCCTGATGGGTCATCATCAGGCGCATGTTGCGGCGGACCCACTGGATCGGGAAATCGAACAGCGCGATCACAACGAGCCCGCCCGCAAGCACGAACAGCAGCGAGATGATCGCATCCCAGGCATAGGCGAGCTGGCCCGAAAGCGTGCCGCGGCCAAGCCGGACGATCGTTTCGATCCGGCCGTCGGCCCAGTACCAGGCGATCGTGCCGAGCAGCGCGACCTTGGCGATGCCCTTGGCCATCTCGATCCAGCCGGTGGGGCCGAACATGCGGCCGAGGCCGGCCATCGGATTGATCCGCGACGCCTTGGGCATCATGTTGCCTGCCACCCAGCGGCCCTCGCCGAAGCCGAGCTGCGAGATCAGCGACGATGCGATCACCGCGATGCCCAGCAGGAAGATAGGCGGCAGCGCGATGCCCATCAGGAAGTAGAGCATCCGGCCCGGCGCGAAATCGTCGATCGCGGCGCGGTCCCAGGTGAAGCCGGTACGCAGGGCATCGGCCATACCGTCCATCACCCACGGCCCGGCGAATTTCAGCCAGGCCGCGCCCACCAGTATCGCGCCGGCGGTCGCGAGCTCGCGGCTGCGAACGACGTCGCCCTTCCTGGCGGCGTCGTCCTTGCGCTTGGTACTTGGCGCAAATGTCTTTTCGCCGGCAGTCTCGCTCATCGCCTGAGCACCTGCGCGGTCTGTTCGACGGCGAGCGCCGACAGGTCGGTCATCTGGTCGGTCAGCAGCGGCGCGGAAGCGATCAGCGCGGCGATGCCGGCGAGCACGCCTGCGGGCAGGCCCAGCGCGAAGAGGTTGAGCGCCGGGGCCGAGCGGCTGAGCACGCCGGTGACGACTTGCACGACCAGCAGCACCAGCGTCACGGGCAGCGCGATGGCGACTGCGGTGACGAACATCATCGAGGCGAAGCCGACGATCTCGGAGATTTTCTCCGGTCCAAGCCAGGTCTGGCCCGGCGGGAATACGGTATAGCTTTCGACGACCAGGTTGATCCACTGCATGTGCGCGCCCAGCGACAGGAAGATCAGCGAAAGCACGACGGTGAAATACTGGCCGAGCGCGGGCGATTGGGTGCCGCTGTTGGGGTCGACCGCAGTCGCCATGCCCATGCCCATCGCGCCGCCGATGATCTCGGCGCCCATCACTGGGGCGGCAAAGGCGATCTGGAGGACGAAGCCGAGCGCCAGCCCGATCAGCGCTTCACCCGCCACCGCGAGGAAACCGTAGATCGAGAACAAGGCGGGTGGCGGCTGGACCGGGGTCCAGGCGCAGACCAGTACGGCGATCGCGCCAGTGGCGATCACGCGTACCTGCGGAGGCACGGTGCCTGCCCCGAAGAAGGGCGCGGCGATCATGGCCGCGCCGATCCGGGTCATGACGAACAACAGCCGCCAGAATTCGGCCTCGACTCCGCCAAAACCGAAACTGAGTGCGATCACCTGCTGCCGGTCCGTGCGATCTGGTCGAAGATTTCCTGGGTGAAGTCGCCGACGAGTGCCATCATCGATGCACCGAATAGAACCAGCACCAGCGCGGTGATGGCGAGTTTGGGTACAAACGTCAGCGTCTGTTCGTTCACCGAGGTGGCGGCCTGGATGATGCCGACGACGAGGCCGATCACCAGCGTCGCGATCAGCACCGGGGCGGCGACGAGCGCCGTTATCCAGAGCATCCGGTCGGTGAGGGCGAGAAGGGCGGCGGTTTCTTCCATGGCCGGCTATCCGAAGCTTGCGGCGAGCGAGCCCATCAGCAGCGCCCAGCCGTCCACCAGGACGAACAGCAGGAGTTTGAACGGCAGCGACACGATCATCGGGCTCATCATCATCATGCCCAGCGACATCAGCACCGACGACACGACGAGGTCGATGATCAGGAACGGCAGGAACAGCATGAAGCCGATCTGGAACGCCGTCTTGAGTTCGCTGGTGACGAAGGCGGGCAGGAGGATCGAGAAGGGCACATCGTCGGCCTTGGCGAACTTGGGCGCCTTGGCGATCTCGGCGAACATCGCGAGGTCGTGCTCGCGGGTCTGGCGGATCATGAAGTGATGGAATTCCTTGCCGCCGGCCTGGATCGCCTGTTCGGCATTGATCGTGCCCGCGGCATAAGGGGCGATGGCGTTGGCATTCACCTTGTCGAGCGTCGGCGCCATCACGAAGAGCGAAAGGAACAGCGACAGTCCGATCAGAACCTGATTGGGCGGTGACTGCTGCAGGCCCATCGCCTGGCGCAGCACCGAGAGCACGATCAGGATGCGCGTGAAGCTGGTCATCATCAGCAGCAGGCTGGGGAGGATCGTCAGCAGCCCCATGATCAGGAGCAGCTGGAGCGACATGCTCATGCCCGGACCATCGGTGCCCCCCATCGATCCGAACGCACGGTCGAGCGCGCCGGGGATCGCGGCGGCGGCCTGCGCGGGTGCTGCGGCGGGGGCAGCCCCTGGAGAGGCCACTGCGGGCGCGGCAGGCACGGCCTGGGCCAGAACGGCGACCGGCGCGGTCAGGAAGAACAGCGCGGCGCTCGCCGCGAGCTTGCGGATCATGCGATCTCTCCGCCCGCGACCGCAAGCGGCACGCGGGCCGGCGCTTCGGCAAGGCGGCTGAGGCCGCTGCGCGAAACCGATACCAGGATCTCGCGACCGTGGAATTCGATCACCGCCAGCTTCAGCGTCGGCGAAAGCATCGTCGTCTCGATGATCCGCACCGACTTCGGACCCTGGTTGGCCCCGGCGCGTTCCTGCAGCTTCTGCGCGAGCTTGAGGCAGCCCCACGCCAGCACGCCGATCAGCGGCAGCAGGATGATCAGTTTGAGGATGTACCAGATCATCAGATGTCGCCCGCTCCCGCGTCGGCATCCTGGCGCGCGCCGGCGAGTTCGACGATCCGCAGGCCGAAGCGATTGCCCTGGGCGACGATCTCGCCCTTGGCGATCATCTTGCCGTTGACCATCACGTCGAGCAGCTCGTCGGTAAGCCGGTCGAGCACGACCACGCTTTCCTCGCCGAGCGCGAGGACATCCTTGAGCTTCATGTCGGTGCGGCCGAGCTCGACCGACAGGCGAACGTCGACGTCCTTGAGGAAATCGAAGCCGCGGGGTTGAATGGTCATGGGTTACGTCCTCTTCTTCAGAATGCGTTGGTGATCTGCACGGCGACGCGGTCGTCGACTTCGCCGATGCTGCCGTGGGCGATGACCTGGTCGGCGACCTTCAGCGGCACGCTGCGCGCGACCGCGACCGGGATGATCTGTCCGGGCTGGAGCCGTGCGAGCTGCGAAAAGCCGATACGCATGTCGACAAGCACGGCGGTGACCGTCAGCGGCATGTCGCCGAAAGGTTCTTCCTTGGGATTGGCTTCAACGCGCGGGCCGGCTTTCGGAGCGGGCTGGGCGGCGCCGAGCAGTTCGGTCAGCGTTTCGAGCGGGAAGGCGAGCGTGAGCTTCCAGGCCTCGGTCGCTGCCGCTTCGTGGATATCGAGCGTCAGCACGATCAGCGGGGTCGACGCGGCGAACGGCGCAAGGAGGTCGAGGCAGCCGTCGCGCTTCACGGCGCGGATCGCGCCTTCGTCGGGCAGGCCGAGGACCTGGCCGGCAGCCGCGGCGACGACGCTTTCTAGGCGCGCGATCAGCAGCTCGGCCGACATCGGGAAGGCTTCGGGCAGCGGCGAGGGCACTTGGCCGCGGCCACCGAAGGCGCGGTCGACCATGCGCAGCACCGCCGGAGCTTCGATCGAAGCGAGGAACGGCGCCTGGCGCGCGGCCGGAGCCATCAGGCAATTGGCGGCAAGCGGGGCGATATCCTGCGCCAGCTCGGCCATCGTGCATTCGCGCGGAGCGTTGCATCGTGCCGCCGGCAGGTCGCCGCCTGACAATTTGGCGAGACCGGCCGCGAAGCCGCGGGCCAGCGCTTCGCCGAGCTGGCGCAGCACGGGCAGCAGCTCGCTAGCGCCGGGCGCCGGGCGCAGCAGTTCCGGACAGTGCTGGGCCAGCGGCCGTTCAGCGATAAAGGTGCGCTCGGGCTTCACGGACCGCCTTACTGGATGATGAAGGTTTTGAAGTAGACGGCATCGACGCCGCCGAAGCCTTCGTTCTGGGTCAGCACTTCGTTGATCGCCGCAGTCAGGCGCTTCTGGAGGTGTTTCTTGCCTTCGAGGGTGTAGACGTCCTCTTCGGGCGTGTCGGCGAGCACGGTGAGCATTCCCGAGCGGATCGCCAGCTCGTGCTTCTTAAGCCACATCAGCACGCGGCCGTCGCGGCGGGTCGAGCAGGCCAGGCTCAGCTGGACCAGCGAGTCCGAGTTCTTGAGGTTCGACGTGAAGTCCTCGGCGAAGCTGTAGTAGCTCGTCTGGTACTTGCTGCCGCCTTCGCCGTGCACTTCGGCAAGGCCGGCGCTTTCCTTGTCCTCGGTCTTGGGCGCGTAAGGATCGGTCTCGCCCTTCTTGATCAGCTTGGGAGAGTTGTCTTCCTTTTCATGGCCGCCGCCGCCGAGGATGCCCGCGGCCATCATGCCGTAAGCACCGCCGCCGCCGGCGCCGATCAGGACGATGCCAAGGATCAGCTTGACCATCATGCCCTTGCCCTTATTGGGTTTGGCTTCCGTCTCGGGTTTGTCGCTCATCGTCTATCCTTCAAAGGCAATATGGTTAATCAAGCGTAAATGCCGCCGCGTTCGCCCGACTTCTTGTCCTCGTCGGTGCGGGCGGACGTGTTGGTCTGGCGCTGCGTTTCGCCCCGATCGGATGCGCTACCGCGCGCAGAACCCTGCGATTGCGACTGAGCCTGGGCTTGCGATTGGCCGGTCGTGGCCGAGCCGGCGGAATTCTGCTGGTTCTGCTGTGATTCCTGGCGCTGATTGGCGGGGCCGTTGTCGGACTGGCTGCCGGCCTGGGTATTGGCCTGCATCGCCGCGGCGGCCTGGACCGCCGGAGCGAATTCGGGGTCGGCGCTCGTCATCGAGACGGTGAGCCGCGCGTCCTCGGTCTTGAAGTTGAGTGCGACCTGGCCGAATTCGGCGTGATGGATCGCCGCGCGGATCGACTGCGGCATCACCGCGTCGCGCGCTTCGACCAGGCGATCGACGAGCGCGGCGAAGTCGTGGCCGGACTGCGGAGCGGCGGCAGGCGCGGTCACCGGGGCATTGACGGTCATCTGGACAGCAGGCTGGGCGTCGCGCATGGCCAGCATCGGCTGAAGTTCCGCGGCGATCGGCTTGGCCTGATCGATGACGGCGGTAAAGTCGCCGGTGGAAGCGGCAGGGCTTGACGCAGGCTTGACGGTATCGGCGGGTTCCGATCGCGTTCCGGCGACTGCTGGAGCGGGATTGGCCGGCGGGCCCTGTGCGGGGGCGAGCGTCGCGGCAACGGTCGGTGCGGCAACGATCGGGGCTGCTGCCGCCGATGTCGTCGTAGCCGCCGCTGTGAGGAGGGGTGCGGCCGTGACCGCGGCAGGGGTCTTTTCGGACGGCGAGGCTGGCTGTGCAGGCGCGGCAGCCTTCACCTTGGCGGGCTGTGCCGCTGCTGGCAGCGAGGTGCTCAGTTGAATCGCCATGGTCGCCGAGAGCACGGGCTGGCTAGCATCGCCGCTGCCGGGCATATCGATCACGAGCTGGACAGCCGGCTGGCCGGCAGGCCGAGCGGGCGCTGCTGCCGGCTTCATGCCGGTCGTCGGAATTGGGGTCATGGCCGGCTGGACGAGGGGCGCCGCGACGGCGGTATCGAGCGCCGGCGACGGCGTGGCTGCGAGCGGAAGCTGCATGGCGGTCCGCGGCTGGATCAGTGATGTCGCTGACCTTGGCGTGGCAGTCTGGATGGCGGCGTCGGTCGTCTGGACCGTCGGCGCCTCGGCCGGTTCGGCGCTCGGCTGCGGCACGACGTTGATTGCCGTCGTGGCGAGGAGCTTCGATGACGTTCCAAGCGGTCTGGGCGCGGCCGTGCCGAGCTGCGCCTGGACCGAAACCGGCTGGGGGATCGCCGCGTGCGGTGGTATCTGCCGCTCGGAAGTCTGAGCAGCTGGCTGCGCCGTCACCGCGGCCGCCGGCACCGGCACCGGCAGGGTCAGCGAGACCGATATGGGCTGCGCGGCCAATTCGTTGGCGGCGGCTGGTTCCTCGGTCGCCTCGCCGGGCTTGGCGGGCCTGATCTCCAGTCCCGCAGTCGCCGCTTCGGCCTTGGGCAGCGCGACCGGCAAGATCTTGCCGCCCGACTTGCCGGACAAATTGCCGGTTGCCGTGCCGATTTGCCGGATGGCGGCGGTAAGATCGGTGAGTTCCGCTGCGGGCTTGGCCGCTGCATCGCCTTCGACATTCATGCCCAAGGCCAGCAGAGCGGCAAAACCCTCGGGAATATCGGGGTTTTCCGCCGCAACGCCCGGCGCGCCGGCAGTGAGCGCGAGACTGGACTGGGTCGATGTGGCGGCGGGCTGAAGCATGGACGGCAATTCCTCGCGTTAACTATACGCGGTACTATTCAAGAGCCGTGCCAAACCCTTTTCGTGCGCTCAGCGACGGCGTTTCGCCGCGGTTGGCGATGGCCTTCGCCTTCTTGATCGCGTGTTCCTCGACGATCGAGCGGCGCCGCTCGGCAGTGGCCAGTTCGGCCATCTTGTTGTCGGCGATGCGGCGTGCCTGCGCTGCATCACTGGCGGTGCGGGTGTAGATGTTGCGCAGGCCGCCGGCGAAGCTGTTGATCTGCTTCAGCGCGGCACCGTCCTTTACCGCGTGACGGTCTTCGTAGTCGGCGGCGAGCAGGCGGGTCCGCTCGGCCAGCGCTTCGAGCTGCGCCAGTGTGCCCTCGGCGGCGGCAGCTTCCTGCGCGGCTGCCTGCTTGGCGATGGCGCGGACCCGTTCGAGCCGCTGGAGCCGCAGCAGGCGTGCGCGTTCGGCCTTCATCGCGGCGGGTCAGGCTGGAGGAGTGCGGTGAGCTGCGCGACGCAATCGTCCATATGCATGATGTCGCCCGACCGCTGGCAGAGGAAAGCGGTCAGCAATTCGTGCATGGCAATGGCGCGGTCGAGCTGCTGGTCGGCGCCGGCGCGATAGGCACCCATAAGAACAAGATCGCGGTTTGCCTCGTAACTTGCAACAAGAGCTCGGAAAGTTCGTGCGAGTTCCTGGTGTTGTGGGCTCACGATATCGTTCATGACGCGGCTCAGCGAAGCGGCGATGTCGATCGCCGGATACTGGCCGCGCTGTGCCAGCTCGCGCGACAGGACGATGTGGCCGTCGAGGATCGAACGGGCGGTGTCGACGACCGGATCGTCCTGGTTGTCGCCATCGGCGAGCACCGTGTAGAGCCCGGTTATCGAACCGCCGCTGGCGGCCGAATTACCGGCGCGTTCGACTAGCTTGGTGATCGTCGCCAGTGCCGACGGCGGATAGCCGCGGGCCGCGCCGGGTTCGCCCAGCAGCAGGCCGATCTCGCGCGCGGCATGGGCGACGCGGGTCAGACTGTCCATGATCAGCAGCACGCGCTTGCCGCGCGCACGGTAATGTTCGGCCATCGACGTCGCGAGCATCGCACCGCGCAGCCGCAAGTTCGGCGCGTGGTCGGCGGGGACGGCGACGACGATCGTGCGATCGCGCTTCTCGCCGGTCATGTGGCGGCCGACGAAGTCCGAGACTTCGCGCGCGCGCTCGCCGATCAGGCCGACGATGACGATCTCGGCGTTGGCGCCGTGCGCGATCATGTCCAGCAGCACCGATTTGCCGACTCCCGAACCGGCCATGATGCCGATCCTCTGGCCGACGCCGAACGTGGTGAGTGCGTTGAGCGAGCGGACGCCGGTGTCGAAGCTTTCGCGCACCGGGCTGCGATCGAGCGCGCCGGTGCGAATGCCGCCCGATGGCCATTCTCCGCGCGCGTGGATAGGGCCGCGGCCATCGATCGGCAGGCCTTCGCCGTCCACTGCCCGGCCGCGGAAGGCATCGCCGACCGGCAGCATGCCGGGGCGGCCTTCGGGCCGGACCTTGGCGCCGGGGCGGAGCATGACCGAATCGCCGAGCAGCATCATCATCATGCGGCCGTTGCGGAAACCGATCGCTTCGGCCGAGAGCAGCTCGTTCTGGCCATGTGCGACCCGGCAGATCGAGCCGACCGGCACCGACAGTCCGCTGACTTCGAGGAGACCGCCGTCGCAGGCCGCAACCAAACCGTAGCGGCGCGGGGCGAGCGAGATCGGTTCGGCGGCGAGATCGGTGAGAAGGGGATCAAACAGCTTCAGCACTGTTGCAGCGCCTCGGCGATGGCGCGTCGCCAGACGGCGGGACCGTCCTCGACGCCGCCGTTGACGGATTCGACGCGGAGCGATCCGCGCTCGAGCGTGGAATCGGGCACGATCTGCCAATCCATGCTGAGCTGCCCGGAAAGCATGCCGATATCGTCTGGGTGCAGGCGGATGATGCGTTCGTCGTCGGCGCGGGCGAGCATCGAGACGGCGGTCTCGATCCGGCGCATCAGCGCTGCCTCGTCGATGGCGAGCGGTGCCAGCGCGCTCTCGCACAGCGCGGCGACGGTGTCGCGCAGGCGCAGGCGGAGTTCTTCCTGAAGATCGTGATCGAGCTTTGCGATCGAGAGCGAGAGCGCCTCGTGGGCCTGCGCTTCGATCACCGCACGTTCCTCTGCCTCGGTCTGGGCTGCGGTCAGGCCGGCGGCAAAGCCTTCGGTAAAGGCGCGCGCTATCGGATCGTCGGGCGGCGTATCGGGCTCGGCCGCGGCGGGAGCAGCAGCCGCCGCGGCGCGCGCGAAACGCGCGTCCTGGCGAAAGCCCGACGGCCCGCCCAGGGATTCGAGCGAGACCGGTTCAGACATAGTCGTCGTCGCCGCCGGCGCCGAAGGCGATCGTGCCCTCGGCCGCGAGGCGGCGGGCAGCCGCGACGATCTGCTTCTGCGCCGCGACCACATCGGCCAGCTTGACGCGGCCGCGCGCCGCGATTTCGTCCTTCACGCCGTCGGCGGCGCGGCTGGACATGGCGCGGAAGAAGCATTCGCGCTCGGCTTCGGTGATGCCCTTCAGCGCGTCGATCAGCGTATCGTTGTCGACGTCGCGCAGCAGCGCGCCCATCGACTGCGGATCGAGGCCGAAGAGATGCTCGAACTTGAACATCTCGTTCTCGATCTCCTTGGCCAGCGCTTTGTCCATCTTGGCGATTTCGGGCATGATGTGCTTTTCCATCGCCTTGCCCGCGTTGTTCATGATGTCGGCCACGTCGCGCGGTCCGCCGATCATCAGCGCGGCCTGGCCCTGCGCGTCGCCCAGCTTGCGGGCGATCAGCTCTTCGAGCATCGTGATCGCCTCGGGCGATACCGGGCCGAGCGTGGCGATGCGGTGCACGACTTCGGGTTGGATCGAGGGCGGCAGCGAGTGCAGCACTTCGGCGGCCACTTCGGGATCGAGCTGGACGAGCAGGACCGCGATCGCCTGGGGATGCTCGCCCCTGACCAGCGGCACCAGTGCCTGCGGATTGAGCCAGCGCGCGATTTCCAGTGCCGAGGCTTGCGGGCCCTCGGGCATGATGCGCTGCATCAGGCTGTCGGCCTTCATCTCGCCCACCGCGCGCGTCATCAGCGAGCGGACCTGGCCGACGCGGTCGAGCACGACATGGCCGAGCTTTTCGGTGCGCTCGACGAAGCCGGTGATCGCCTCGGTAATGTCTTGCGGGCCGATCTCGCTGATCGCGCACATCTTTTCGCCGAGCAGGCGCAGTTCGTCGGGTTCCAGGCGCGAGAGGATGTCCGCGGCCTGATCGTCTTCGAGCAGCATGACCATCACCGCGGCGCGGTCGGCCTCATCGAAAGTGGCGAGAGCGGTCATTGCGCGGGGGCCTCTTGCTTGGGTTCGGCGTTGAGCATCTGGCGCAGCGCCACAACGGCGCTATCGGGCTTTTCGGCGACGAGGCGCTGCGCGAGCCCGACGTGCTGGCTCAGCAGTGCCGGATCGATCTGGCCGGACAGGGACTGCCCGCCGCCGGCTGCGATCGCGCCTTCGGGGGCGGGGCCGGCGCCGGGCAGCGCGAGCGTCTGGCCTTCGCCTTCGGGCTGCGGATCGCGGCGCAGCACCTTGATCAGCGGACGCACCCCCAGCAGCAGCACGAGCAGCACCGCGAGCAGGGCGACGACGCTGCGTACCACGGTGGCGAACCACGGCGCTTCGTAGAACGGCGAGGCTTCTTCGGCGAGCGGCTCGAAATTGCGCGCCATCACCGTCACCTGGTCGCCGCGCTGGGCATTGGCCCCGACCGCGGCGGTCACCAGCGCCTTCATCTGGTCCATGTCCGCAGGCTTGCCGCCCTTCATCGCCTTGGCGCTGATCGCGACCGCGACCGACAGGCGCTTGATCGCGCCCGGTGCCGAGTTGGCGACCGAGACTTCGCGGCCCAGTTCATAAGTGCGAACCGAATTGCTCTCGGTATTGGGAGCGGGCGGCGCGGCGGCGACGGCCGGAGCCTGCGTGCCCTGGGGCGGTCCGGGCGAGGCCGTGGGGTTGGGCGGGGGCGAGTTCGACAGCGCGCCGGGTACGCCGACCGCCGCCGCGGCTCCGCCCGCCTGCGACGACTGCTGCTGCGTTTCGGTGCGGACCGAACCGTCCTTGTCGTAGCTTTCGCGCGCCGAAGTCACCTGATCCATGTTGAGTTCGACCTGGATCTCGCTGGTGAAGTTGCCGTCGCCCAGGACCGGCGTCAGCAACTGCGAGACCTGGGTACGCAGCTTTTCTTCCATGCGCTGCTGCAGCTCGAGCCGGTCGCTGTCGGTGCGGGTGCGGTCCGACAGCAGCCGGCCGTGCTGGTCGACGATGCGCACGGATTCGGGCGCCAGGCCCGGCACCGAGCCGGCGACGAGGTTGACGATCGCGCTGGTCTGCGATTCCGAAAGCTGCCGGCCGTTGGCCAGGCGGACCATCACCGACGCCGTCGGCGGCAGGTTGTCGCGGACGAAGACCGATTGTTCGGCTTCGGCAAGGTGGACACGTACCGCTTCGACGCCGTCGATTTCCTGGATGGTCATCTGCAGGTCGCGCTCGCGCGCGGCGCGCAGGCGCTCGCCTTCCAAGGTGCGGCTGGCGCCCATGGGCAGGCTATCGAGCATCTGGTCGCCGGTTTCGGGCGTCGCGAGGCCGCCGTTCGAGGCGACCAGCATGCGCGCGCGATAGAAGTCGCTTTCGCCCACCGTCAGCGCGCCGGTCTGGTTGTCGATCTTGTAGGCGATCGCGGCTTTGTCGAGCGCGTCGACCACGCCGGCGCGTTCGGAATCGCCGAGCTGCGCATAGAGCACGCGCTGCGGCGAGGGCGACAGCACCGACCAGGTCAGCGCCACGCCGCCCAGCGCCGACAGCCCCAGGAACAGGGGCAGCATCTTGCGCACGGCGGGCTGGCCCGCGAAACCCTTCAGCCGGCCGAGCGTATTGCCGCCGGCCGGATCGGTGAGAGGAGAGAGGATCGAAGCCGGCCTTGCCGCCGGCAGCGCTTCCGCGGGAACGAGATCACTCATCTATCATACCCCCATCCGCATGATGTCCTGGTAGGCGGACAACAGCTTGTTGCGGACTTGCAGCGTGGCTTCGAAGGCGACACCCGCCTCCTGCCGCGCCAGCATGACCTTGGCGACGTCGGTGACTTCGCCGCGCTGGTAGGCGTCGCTCATCGCTTCGGCCTTGTTCTGGGTCTCGCTCACGCCGTCCAGCGCCGACTTGAGCGCACCCGCGAAGCCGCCACCGGGCTCGTTGGCGGCGCCCGCCGCAGGAGCGCTGTCCTTCGTCGCCGGGGCGTGGAGCTGCTGGAGCAGCTGCGAGCGATCGATGATCTGCTGGCGCAGCGCGATGATGTCGCGAATGCCCGCGGCGCCGCTGCCGATGCCGTTGATGCCGCTCATCTACGGCCTCCCGCTACGGCGATACCGGCGTCGCGGAAGGAGGCGAGGCGGTAGCGCAGGGTGCGTTCCGAGATGCCGAGCTGGCGCGCGGCGGC
>Ga0075364_10001323_pt1 | contig 13325 bp, 12 predicted proteins | sample EndMetdeltDD1764_FD_71517 | JGI IMG/M metagenome (GOLD analysis project Ga0075364, IMG submission 71517) | Populus endosphere microbial communities from Tennessee, USA - Endosphere MetaG P. deltoides DD176-4 | ecosystem: Host-associated > Plants > Roots > Endosphere | place: USA: Tennessee... | reverse complement strand
TGTTATACCACGTTCCAACTTGGAAGACTGGAGTACTTCCTGTTACTAAGAATCGCTGACTTCCTGGATATGCAGGATCTTCTTTTCCAAGTTCCCATCCATTTGTTTTCAAAGCAAGATAATAGAAATGCGTGTTATCCGTGTAATTCCAGAACACCCATGCAGTTTCCCAGGGATTAGGAGTCGGCAAACGCAGCTGTTTGATCGTCTTCATTCGAAGTGCTAGATCAAGATCTCCAAATGATCGAGTTGTGGTAACAAGCGATGCATGTGTTTCATTTGTTGTAACGGGTGCTTTTGGTTTTTCATAGAGTACATTTGTTCCGTCAGTTTCGATACCGACCTTTCCATACCCATTAAATTCATTTTTCCAGTTTCCATTGGTTGTACCTTCTTTCCATTTATCAAATGAATATGCTTCAAAGTTATCATCGAGCAACACATTTCCTGCTGCATATTGTACGAGGTTTTGTCTTTGCTGGACAAGAATCATCATCAGGAGCAGTACAGGAAGCAGCACAAAGAGAAAAAGAAGTCTGCTTTTAGGTTTAGCGGGATTGGTTTTAGTGCGTTTGCGTGAAGCCATCGTTGTTTAAGGATAGTAAAAGAGAGAAAGAGAAGTCAATAGTTCAGTTCTTGGACAGGAGAATTTTAAATAGCATAACCTAAACGTTTTACAGGTTTCCAGGTGTATTTATTGATCGAGAGGCTTTTTGGGAGCGTATGGATTTTAATGAGTGACTTAATCAACGCCATATACTCAACATAACTTAATAGATAAAATAAGAAGTACATCGCTGGAGCGAGGAGTGCCAGTTTGATTTTTGTTTTGAACGAGAGGGTATCTTCAGCAAAAACATTCATGCAGAGATAAAAGGTGATAACCAAAAAAGCAGAGGCAAGCGTAAAGAAATCGTGATAGAGAATACTAACGGTAAAAATATATCCCACGAGTAGTGGTTCAAAGAAAAAAGCTAAATCACTAAATAAAGCATAGGGCAAATATACCCAAGTTAATCCTTTCGTAAAGCTCTTGTTACTGGTAAAAAACATCGATTTATTTTTAAGGAAGGTTTGATATCTACCCCATTTCCAACGATATCTTTGTCGGACGAGATCAGAGAGGGAAAGGACGCTTTGTGTATAAGCGATGACGTCTGATCCGTATACTAACTTCACATTTTTATTGCCGTGTTGGAGTATTTTCATACTGATATCAATGTCTTCAGTAATTGTATTCGCATCGTAATAGTTGATTTTTTCAAGAAAACTTTTTCTGAACATTGAGCCAATCCCACCAATGATATACTCAATATTGAAAATTGTTTGTGCACGCTTCATTTGATAACAGATAATATACTCAAATAATTGGATCATATTTAATACACCTTTTGTTTTGGCGATTTTTACATTTGACGCCATTGCAACAACTTTTTTATCTTCAAAGTAGCCGACAGCTTTGCTTAATGCATTCTTTTTGAGATAAGAATCACCATCTAAGCACATGATTAGCTCACCTGTTGCATGATTTTTAATCCCATTATTAAGTGCATGGGCTTTTCCTGAATTGGTCTGTGAGATCAATTTTAAATTGAAGTGTGGATTTTGTTTTTTATAAGTACTGAGTATCTGTGTCGTATTGTCCGTTGAGCCATCGTCGACAACAATAACTTCTAGTTTGTTTTCTGGGTAGCTATTATAAAAAATCGAATTGAGATTGCGAATAAGGCTTTCTCCCTCATTATATGCCGGTATAATGACACTAACCGACGGATAAGGAATATAATCTTTCTTCTTTTTTTTAAGATGAGACTTTAAACTATAGATATCAGAACCAATAAGAAAAAGAGACATTCGAATGAGGTTAATCGTTCCAAAGATGATAATAAGTAATGCTAGAATAGATAGTAGAATACCCATAGTTTTATTAGATAACTTTTTTTACTACTCGTGTTACAAAAAAAGTCGTTAGAACCAAAAAACCCATAAAAAGTGATAAATAGGCAAGAAAATGAGACATTAGCCCGCTATAATGCGAAGAAATGCCAAAGATTATGACCGACGATGATAATGATGTTCCTGCTCCCATAAAGTAGCCTATAATATCATTATCTTCTCCCTTTGGCAAGTAGCAATATACTCTGCATATCATTTATAATGATGTCATAATCATGTTAAAAGTAATCCGATTAGGACATCCTAAACTTAGACTTAAATCTAAGATCATTTCCAGGGGGAAATTATCAGAGCAACGATTTCAGAAATTTTTGGATGATTTAGCAAAGACTTGTGTTGCAAGTAATGGTGTCGGCATTGCTGCCCCACAAGTTGGGGTGAATAAGAGAGTTATCGTCGTGCATGTCGACCCAAAAAATCCACGCTATCGGAATAAGCATCCTTTTCCCTTAACGATTCTTATCAATCCTAAAGTTATCGCTCGTTCAATTGAAAAAAAAGAAGATTGGGAGGGGGATTTATCCGCCAATATTCGAGCTTTGGTCCCACGTGCTCTTACTTGTACGGTAAGTGGGTTAGATCGATTTGGAAAAGAAGTAAGTTATGAATTAACTGATGATTTTCATGCCAGAGTCTTTCAACATGAAATTGATCATCTCGATGGAGTACTCTTTATTGATAAAGTGAAGAACAAGAAATCATTTACGGAATTTGCTGAGTGGAAAAAGTATTGGAAAGATCAGTAATTACTTGTGTTGCAAACTTTGTTTGTTACGAATAAGTTTTTGACTGGAGGGAAATTTTAGTAATGCTTTCTCGGTAAACTCTTCAGCTTCATTTTTCTCTCCATACTTAACCAGGAAATTTGAGTAATTCTCATAAATCTGATAATTCTCGCTTTTCTTGAGCGCTGCTTGTAAATATTGTTTTGCTTTAGGAATATCTTTATCGTTGAGTGCAACAATTGCCGCATTGTTGAGATTTGCAAAGTAAGGATATTCTTTAACAGAGGCAAGGATAAGCGGTTTGGCTTTTTTATATTCTCCAATCGCAAGATATTCTGTCCCGAGTGCATTATTACTTAAAAAGTTTGAAGGGCTCTGTGGAAGGTCATGTTCATAAAGCGTGAGCGTATCATACCAATCAGCATTCCGGATAATTGTACGCGCACTTAATCCAATGATAATAAGTATTGCTAAGAAAAGAACCAGGTGTTTTGTTCGTAATGATTTATTAAATAACATTTCAGAGAAAACACCGATTATCCCAACCATGCCGATAAACGAAAAATAAAACCATCTATCTGCTGCTGTCGCATCAAGTGCCGTAATAAGATGGAGATGAATCAGTAATCCTAGCAAAGCCCAGCAACAAAAGAAGGAGAAGACGTTTGCACGATTTTTATTATGACGAGCTAATTTTTTTCTAAACCATAGCAGTAGGACAAAGATACTTGTAAGAGAAAAGAAGGGAAGATAAAACGTATAAAGCCCGGGAGTTTTTACGATCCAAAAATGTAAAGCAGAGATATTAAGTGGGAAGAAAAAAGTTTGTCCATAAAAAAGAATAATCGCTGGAATCGTTAATAATCTTTCCTGCATGGAGGCAAGTGTTATTGGTGCAACCGGAGCATAAGAAAATCCAATATGTGCAATTGGTATGCGTAAAATAAAATAGCCCAACAACAGTATCCCCATCCAGATTGCAAGAACACGGAGGTTTTTTCTTTGAAACAAAAATGTGTAGATAAGTCCTACGCCGATAAACAGGATTCCAGATTCTTTTGACAACAATGAAAGGAAGAAAAAAATGCTCATAAGGAAATATTTTTGTTGTTTATCCATCAGGAGTAAGAATCCGATAAGTCCAAAGAAAAGAAAAAGTGTATCTTGGAGATTGGCGATATAGACAACGGTTTCATTGTTTTGTGGATGCACGAGAAAGATAATCGCGAGCAAACAGGAGAGAGTGGGTTTAAAAAACTTTTTCAACAAGAAGTAAATAAGCACGGCATTACTTATGTGCAGAAAGATTTGAAAAAGATGAAAGAGATGAGGATTAGGCCCGTTCAATGCGTACAAAAAGCTATAGAGAGTTACCATTAACGGTCGATAATAAACTCCGACAAGTGACTCTGGATTGCCATTAAAGTAAGTGCTCCCGGTGAAAAATTGTGGAATGTTTTTAAGAGAATGAACTAATGGATTAGCAAGAATTTGTGAGGTATCATCTCCAACGAAGCCATTTTTTAACGCATTAGCATAGACAACAAGTCCAACAAGAATGATGAGATAGATAACAAATCGATGAGAAAAGAAGCTGTTTTGTTTGATCACAAATATATAGTTAATGGCAGTTTGGCCAAGCGCCTTGTCGACCTCGTGCAATCATAAAAGCAGCAGTTCTTATTGCTTCTTCTGGATTCGTTCGTAAATCTGGATTGGGATCAACTCCCATGGCGGTACGATTACTCATCCAGGTTTGTGCTGCAAATTGAAACATACCAAGATACATCCCACTATTATTGGAGGTGGCGTTAAAGCCTGATTCGCAACGAGCTATTTTTTTGAGAAGCTCTTTATCCGCATGATATTCGTCACTGTATTTTGCAAAAAGTGTTTCAAGATCTGCTACCACGGCAATGGTAGGTTTGACGGGCGTAGGTGATGGAGTGCTTGTTGGTTCGAGTGTGGGTGTTGCCGTTGGGATTGCTGTTGGTTGGGTAGTGGGAGCGAAATAAATAGTAGGGGTAGGGCTTGGAATATGAACAGGTGCTGAGGTGGGAGCATGTTCTTGCATGGCAATACGTGTCTGTTGCGGCTCTGTATTAAGCACAAAAACAGTTGGCGTAGGACCGCCTGGCATTGCAGGATTTTGGGTTAAGAAAGAAGTTGATGTTTGCGCGCTTGCGACCGTATGAAAGATAAGCGTAAACAAACCGAAAGATATAAGGGATAGGACTGAATAACCGGACAGTTTTTTCAGCATAGTATCTTATCTTAGCATATTGGGTATATGCAGGTGCAAGGGATATAGTGCATTGCTCCTCAATGTGTTATTATTAATGTATGAACATCTTGGTGAATTGGTTGATAAGCACATTAGTAATTATTATTGCATCCTATCTTCTCCCAGGTGTCCATGTTGAGAATTTCTGGACAGCACTTGCTGTTGCTGTCGTGTTAGGGATTTTAAATCTTTTTCTCAAGCCGCTGCTCATTCTGCTCACCTTACCCGTGACGATTGTAACGTTTGGTCTTTTCTTATTAGTCATCAATGCATTACTCATCTTACTTACCGGGAGTATTGTCCCTGGGTTTACTGTTGATGGATTTTGGTGGGCGTTGTTATTTAGTATCTTACTTTCAATCATAAATCTCTTCACTGCAAATATTTAGTTCACTCTATGTTAAAAAATCAAGAAACTACCGTTCATGTTGATAAAACTTTAGCTGAAAAATTATCGATTGCTATTGTTCGTCCCGAGTATCATGATACCTTGAACACCAATCTTGAAACTTCATGTAAAGCAACGCTGCGTGAAAATGGAATTCCAGAATCACAGATCAAGACCTTTATCGTTCCCGGAAGTTGGGAACTTCCGTTAATGGTACAACAAGTCGCAAAGTCAGGCGAATTTGATGCAATTGTTGTATTTGGTGTTATTGTTAAAGGTGAAACGTATCATTTTGAACTCATTGCCAATGAAGTTGCGCGAGCACTCATGCAGCTATCGCTCGATTATAGTTTGCCAATTGCCTTAGAAGTTTTGGCAGTTTATGAAATGCAGCAAGCTGAAGCTCGAGCAGGGAAAGATACCCATAATAAAGGTATTGAAGGGGCAACAGCTGTGTTGAAAAGTTTAGCCGGCCTCCAACAATTCTCCAAGTAATCTCTTATTTAAGAATAAAAAACCAGAAGACGATTGCGACAATTATTCGATAAATACCAAAAGGGATAAACGTGTGATTTTTGATAAATCGTAATAAGAATTTAATTGCGAAGAGAGCTGTGATGCAGGAGCCAATAAACCCTATCGCTAAAAGCATCATCTCTTGTGAAGAGAAAGCAAAGTTTGCGTCTTTCAAATCAAATACTGTCGCGGCACACATCGTGGGGATTGCCAAAAGAAAAGAGAACTCAATCGCTGCTTTTCGTTTTGTTCCTAAGAAGAGTGCACCAATGACTGTTGCTGCAGAACGTGAAACACCTGGGATAACGGCTATTGCCTGACAAAGCCCGATAATCATCGCATGTTTGTAGGAAATTTTTTCAATGTCTTCGGCATGATGGTCTTTCTCTTTATGGAGAAGCTCAAGTGCAATGAGCAGAATACCTCCAACAAAAAGAGCGATAACGGTTATTACCTCATTACTGGTGAGATATTGTTTAATAAATTTTCCTAAGATAAATCCAACAATTGCTGTGGGGATAAAAGCTGCCATTATTTTTTTCCACACTTCAGGTTTGCGGAGTAATGTTTTTCCATACAATAAAACAACTGCTAAGATTGCTCCTAGTTGGATGAATATTTCAAATGAAGTAAAAAATTGCGTATTTGGAATTCCTAATACAACACGAGTGAGGTTCATATGACCGGTGGAGGAAATAGGAAGAAACTCAGTTATTCCTTCAACAATTGATAAGATGATTGCTTGAAAAAAATCCATTTAATGGCCGTGCTCTAAAAGAGAGACAGATACCATTATAACAATAATTCCCAGAACAAGTAACAGGCTTTCAATCACGGCAACTCCTTTTCTTTTCTCGTGATGAATCTCTGGGATCAAATCAGATGCAGCAATATAGATAAAGAATCCGGCGGTCAAAGCAAGGAAAATAGAGAGTGAATCTTTGAGAATATCGCCCAGGAAAAAAGTGATCAGAGCGCCTATAAAAGAAACAGCTGCACTCATCACATTGACCAAAATAATCTTCTTCTTTGAGAGTCCTTTGTGAAGCATCAGTCCAAAATCTCCAATCTCTTGCGGTATCTCATGTGCAGCAACAGCAAGTGTGGTGATAATACCAAGAGGAATCGATACTAAAAATGTCGCGGCAATAACCATCCCGTCAAGAAAATTATGAACAGTGTCACCAATAATAATGAGTGGCAAGGTAGCTTTTCGATCATCGTTTGATTCATCATGAAACTCTTCATGATGATGAAACCAATGAATAAATCGTTCGATAAAGAAAAAGGTGATCATGCCACAGAGTGTCCAAAAGAAAATATTTATTCCTGTTTTTTCAGCATGTTCTGCTGCTTCCGGAAGGAGATCGAAGAATGCTGTTCCAAGCAATGTGCCCGCAGCGAACGAAGCTAAGAGATGAGAAATCTTTAAAGCAAGTTTTTCTTTTGAAAGCAGAATAATTCCGCCAATAAGCGAACCAATACTTCCAATAAACGTAAATAATAATATGTATGCTAGTGTTGACATTGTTTACAAACTCCAAAGAATTCCAAAGCGTGAGACTTTACGAGAAAGCCTTTTTTCTTTAGAATTTCTTTTTCAAGCGTATCGATCCCACAATCAGAGATATCCTCTATTGTGCCACATTGCTCACAGATAAGATGATGATGCTCTTCTTTTGAAGAGAGCTCATAACGAGTTTTCCCTTCATGGAGTTGGATCGATTTGGTTAATCCTTTTTCGGTGAACATATTAACGATCCGAAAGACGGTAGCAGGATCCGTTTTAAGGTTATTCTTTTCAAGAAAGGTGATCATTGTTTGGACATCGACTGGTTGATCAGAAGTCTCAAGCAGTTTCATAAGTGCAAGCCGCGCAGGAGTTGCACGAAGGCTTGCTTCATTTAATTCTTCTTTACAATTATGTGACGAGATATTTATCATATGCAATTAACTCGCATCAGTATATGCAAATTGATTGCATTTGTCAAGTTGTCTCTTCATTGTCTTCTTGTCAGGTATATTTGGTTACCGTTTGGTATACTTCAGGCTTGTTAAAGGATGGAGATACTTATGTCAAAAGAAATATCAGGAAGACTTATTGGTGAGGGATTATTCCTCAGACCTTCTCAGAGGGAGGTCCCAGCAAATAATGCTGTGGTTGTAGGGCGTTATGATACCGAAATTGATCGGCGGTCTTATCCTTGGTATTTGGAACAACATTTGTTTAATGCAACACATGAAGATACTATTAGACTCCGTAAAATAGCAGGTGGAAAAGTGAATACACTCCATCAGCTTGAACCGTGGGAATGGGGTGCTGTTATGGTTACGGGAATTGCTGATAAAATCACTCTTAAGGCAGGACGTGTCCCTGCTCAATTTGTTTATCATTATCCAGAGGCGGTCCAAACAGAGTATCATACACACCTTCTTGCAGGACTTCATACGAGTACAAGGGTGAAGCTTCCTGGCGAAGAAGAACCTCTTGATGGAAGGCCAGCAGTGATTGCTATGGAAAATGCGGTAAGTCAAATGAGTGGTGAGCGCTTGAGTGGTAGATCAATTGCAACGCAACATGTGGTGTTGGTTAAAACTGGTTTTTCTGCAGATAGTATTGATCCGTCGAGACTATTATTTGCTGAACAAGTAAAACTCAGCCAAGAGACATTACAAAAGATGCCGAGTGAGAGAGCAGATGCAGCACTACAAGAGATTGAGAATAATATCAAAAAATTGTTAGGTGAGGATGGCGCTGCGCTTGAATTTTTTAAAAGGCGAGAAGATATTCCTTATGGCTATACCATAGTTACTCCGATTAAGCCACTGAGTACTGATAATCCCGATCGTAATGCTCTTGAGCATAATGCTCGGTTATTAAGTAAAATTATGCAGGCAAATTTTTTCGCAAACTTAGAAATTAGCCCTAAATATATTCAGGCTGCACTTGATGACGATAAAAATAATAGGTTTCATGATCTCTGGGAAGAATATGGATTAGAGGGTTATACCAATAGGCACTATTATTATTTTGCCCAGCATCCTGACACGAAGGAGGAGTCACTTCATGTCACAATCTCTTCGACTCCTCTTGGTGGAGCAGCTTATGAGAATGCAGGGAGAGTTATCATTCGAAGACCTGGTTTTAAGCAGCCCTTTACCGAAGATGAGGTGGCAAACTTTAGGAACTTTTATGCAAAAGAGTTTACGATTTTAGTACCTCATCCTGATACTAATGAATAAATTCCTGTTTGGCATTTGATAGGAAAGATGTGTATGCTAGTGTTATGGATGTTGCTGCCCAGCATCAGAAGCAAGGAGAAAAAAAAGAACATAATTTTTTAGGGAGTGTTGTTTATAACGCATTTCAAGGAATTCGTGATCCGTTTATTCTTCGACAAGTGTTTTTTATTAACACGTTTTCTTTTATTGGTTTTCTTTCAGCATCTACGCTAGGCCTCTTTAATCTTTTAGAAAAAAACTATCAAGTTGGTATCCCAGATCTTCTTTCAGGTATTGTCCTCCTCCTTAATCTATTATTGTTCCGTATGACAAAGAATATGCAGCTTGCCAAAAATCTTATGCTTATCACATTCGGTTCATTGCTTGTCACTATCTTAGCAACAGGTGGCACATCTCATACTGGTATCTATTGGTTTTTTGTCTTCCCGATTATTGCCTTCTTTTTAATGGGAAGAGAAAAAGGTGTCATCTGGAATCTTATGCTCTATTGTACGATTTCTTTTGTTGCATGCCTTGGATCATTAGGGTACGTTTCTCTGGCATTTTCTTTCGTTGAAATAAGACATTTATTCTTAAGCCTTTTTATTGTTTGTATTCTTGTCTATCTCTACCAAACGGCACTCGAAGAATCATCAGTACAAATTGAACAAGAGAAGGTAAAAGCTGAAGCATTACTTGCGAGTATTGGCGAAGGAATGATTGCCGTGGACGCAACCGGAGAGGTTTTAGTGTTGAACAAAACAGCAAAAGAACTATTGCGATTAAATGATCGAGAAGTACTTGGTAAAAATTTTACTGAAGTATTTTCTCTTCAAGAAATCAAAGGAAGGGTTGTAACCGGGGAGGAAAGACCTATTTATAAAGCATTTACGAAAGGAGATGCTTCAAGAGGAGAGTTCTTTTTGACAAGGACAGATGGTACTTCTTTGCCAATAAGACTCGTTGCAACCCCAGTCATTTTAAGTGGCAAAATAATTGGGGCGATTGAGCTTTTCCATGATATTACCGAAGAGAAAGGCTTAGATCGTGCTAAAAGTGAATTTGTCGCATTGGCATCACATCAACTTCGTACGCCTATCTCTGCCATTGGTTGGTTTACGGAGATGTTGTTAAATGGCGATGCTGGGCCTTTGAATAAAGAGCAAAAAACGCATCTTTTGCAGGTCTACCAAAGCAATGGGAGGATGGCAGAGTTGGTAACAGCACTTTTGTATGTTTCTCAGCTGGAGTTGGGTTCGCTTGTTATAAAGCCAGAACCAGTTGATCTCGTCAAAATAAGTCACACGGTGTTGTTTGAAGAACTGCAACGGTATCAAGGTGAGAAGCATCTCACTGTTAATGAAAAGTATGAAGATAAACTTGCCAAAATCTCTTTAGATCCTGAGATAATTAAAACAATTCTTCAGGTATTATTTGTGAATGCTATTAAATATACCCCTGAGAACGGTTCTGTCACTGTCGAGATTGCTTCATCTGGACAAGCGGTTGCGAAAAGTGTTACTAATGAAGGAGAGGGAATTTTACTTAAGGTTAGTGATACCGGATATGGTATCCCTAAAGAAGACTCAGGGAAGATTTTTATGAAATTGTTTCGCGCGACCAATGCGAAACAAAAAGAAACCGATGGAACAGGCCTTGGTCTCTATATCGTTAAAGCAATCCTTGATGAAGTAGGTGGAAAGGTTTGGTTTGAATCGGAAGAAAATAAAGGGAGCACATTTTTTGTTTGGTTTCCGAAAGAAGGAATGAAAGCAAAAGATGGAAAGTCAGTAACGACAAGGTGATATAACAAAATGGAAGAACACAAGGACATACAAAATCCCATATCCGAGCAACCTGCCCCACAGATTGTCTCACAATCGACAAAGAAGAGATCTTCTTATTTGCTGCTTTGGGTTCTTTTAGGGATTACTATCCTAGGTGGTGCTGGTTGGGTTGGTTATCAACAATTCCTAGCATTGAATGCAATAAAGCTGCCTGATAAACAAACTTTGACGAACCTCCATACGTATTTTTCCTATACTCCTGAAGAACTGCAAATACTCAAACAAACAAACAACGGACCCCAAGCAAAGACAACTATAGACGATCTTTACCAAGGGGAAGAAAAAGCATACAAATTGGTTGCAAAAGAACAATCTGTTGATGTTTATGCATCGAAAGTATATGCCTATGTAACAGTTGCCAGACGAGATCAGCTTTTATTAACGAAGAGCGTCTATCACGATTTTCGAGGAGATACTTCTGCTATCTCAAAGAAGGTTCTTTGCGAATTTTACCCTAGGGAATGCAACACTATTCCTGTCAGCGCTACTGACTCTTTTTCAGAAAAGCTTTCAGATATCGTGATGCAGAAGGTCAAGCAACGTATTGCCCAAGATTTTGCTATGACACAAAATTATTCACTCAAAGAAGGGCAACAATATTGGCAAAGTACAGAACCCAAAATTGGTCTTGATGCTGGATCTTATAAACCGTGGTCGCTTGAAAAAGGTGATCAATTCCGTGTCCCTGCCAATTCCGATTTTGCTGCTGGAAAGTATGGCACACAGTTATCCCTTACGAAAAAAGCACTTAATACTATTACGTCGGATCAACGTAAGGCAGTTATTTATTGGGCAGGAGGTCCTGGGACAAAAACGCCTCCCGGTATTTGGCTTGATCTTTCAGGAGAATATATGATTAATCAACATACTTCAGTTGAAAAATATATGGATACTCAAGCCCTTCTTTCTATGGCAATGGCTGATGCCGTCATTGCTGTTTTTGATTCAAAATATACGTATCAGGTTATACGGCCATTTATGCTTGATTCATCCATCAAAACGGTCATGCCAACGCCTAATCATCCAAGTTATCCTGCAGGACATTCAACCATCTCAAATGCTGCATTAGCGGTTCTCGATAAACAGCTTCCCGCTAATGCAAAAGAATGGAAGCGGTTATCAATGGAAGCAGGACTTTCTAGAGTGTGGGGAGGTATTCACTATACAGTTGATGATGAGCAGGGAAGTCTGTTAGGTAAACAAGTTGGAGAATATACGCTAACGCGTTTCAATAAACGTTAACTTTTGTTTGTGTCACCTAATAATGTATCACTTAAAGTAAGACTTCTAGGGGGATTTTTATTAATCTCTGCACTTGTGCTTGTGGTTAGTATATTAAGCATTGATTCGTTAAACACACTTAATCATTTATTTAAAGATATTATTCATGTCAATTATCCTCGATATAATACGCTTTTTTCAGTAAGAAACGCCACTAACGAGATTAAGAATCAAACGTTAATTCTTAGTTTAAACGAAGGAGGGGCCTCTTCTCTCCAATCTATCGATGAACAAAAAAATGCAATTTTAGCAAATGTTGAAAATATTCACGCAGATATTGATTTTTATAAACAACATCTTGGTCAAAATGATGCGGGAGCAGTGACAAAGTTAAATAAAATTTCTCAGATTACCGACGATGTCATCGACAATGCTTTTTTCTTGATCTCGCTTCGTGAAAAACAAGCATCGCTTGCTGCCGTTATTGCTTCCGAAAAAAAACTTACTGAAAATCAAAAAGCATTGCAGGAAAATATCGACGACGTCATAGAAAAGGAGTTGGTAAAGATTGAAGCAGAAGATCACGCAAGTGAACAGGAAATTTCGCAGACGATTACTACGATGTATATCATTTCAATGATGGCAGTTATTTTGGCAATATCTGGGGGGTTATTTCTCTCAATCCCTATTGCGAAAAAAATTAGCAAGCTTCGTGATGCAGCATCTGAGGTGGCAAAAGGGAATTTGGATATTCGTGTTAATGCAACTTCTCATGATGAGCTTGGGCAACTCGCAGACTCTTTTGATCAGATGACACAGAAATTAAAAGAAGTAAATGAACAAAAAGAAAAAAATGCACGTGAGTTAAATAAAAAATCGGAGGAACTGGCACAAAGAATGGTAGAAACTGAGCGGATTAACAAAATGATGATTGGAAGAGAATTAACAATGATTGAGCTTAAAAAAGAAATTGAAAAATTGAGAGAACAATTAGGGGAGAAAAAATAATGAACGAAATAGCAAACCAAAAAATAGATGATGATTTTACTAATGATGCTGAAGTGAAAAATCAGCTAAAAACATTTTTAGCTTACTCGATCATTGCAGTCATCTATTGTCTTTTCTTTAGTTATCTGTTCTATTTTCATTTGCATAATCCTTTCTTA
>Ga0075364_10001321_pt1 | contig 13342 bp, 10 predicted proteins | sample EndMetdeltDD1764_FD_71517 | JGI IMG/M metagenome (GOLD analysis project Ga0075364, IMG submission 71517) | Populus endosphere microbial communities from Tennessee, USA - Endosphere MetaG P. deltoides DD176-4 | ecosystem: Host-associated > Plants > Roots > Endosphere | place: USA: Tennessee... | reverse complement strand
CGAGGCACCCCATGCTCGAGAAGACCTATCCGCTGTACGTGGCCAACCGGCCCGAAACCCCGAACACCGACCTGGACGTGCTGGACAAGTATTCCGGCGAGGTCGCCACCCGGGTGGCGATGGCCGATGCGGCCACGATCGAGCGCGCGATCCAGGCCGCGGTCGACGCCGCGCCGACGATGGCCGCCCTGCCCGCCTACAAACGCCAGGCCATCCTCGAACACTGCGTGCGCCGCTTCCGCGAACGCGCCGAGGAGCTGGCCCTGGCCCTGTGCATCGAGGCCGGCAAGCCGATCAAGGACGCGCGCGGCGAGGTCACCCGGCTGATCGATACCTTCCGCATCGCCGCCGAAGAGGCCGTGCGGATCGAAGGCCAGACCGTCGACCTGGAGATCTCCGAACGCGGCAGCGGCTACCGCGGCATCTGGAAGCGCGTGCCGATCGGCCCGTGCAGCTTCATCACCCCGTTCAACTTCCCGCTGAACCTGGTCGCGCACAAGGTCGCCCCGGCGATCGCCGCCGGCTGCCCGTTCGTGCTCAAACCTGCGGCCAAGACCCCGGTCGGCGCGCTGATCATCGCCGAGGTGCTGGCCGAAACCGATCTGCCGAAGGGCGCGTTCTCGGTGTTCGCCTGCAACAACGAGGACGCCGCGCCGCTGATCGAGGACGACCGGATCAAGCTGCTGTCGTTCACCGGCGGGCTGGTCGGCTGGGATTTCAAGGCCCGCGCCGGACGCAAGAAGGTGACGCTGGAACTGGGCGGCAACGCCGCCTGCATCGTCGACGGCGACCAGGCCGGCAAGCTCGACCACGTGGTCGACCGGCTCGCCTTCGGCGCCTATTACCAGTCCGGCCAGAGCTGCATCAGCGTGCAGCGCATCTTGGTCCACGACACGGTCTACGACGCGTTGAAGGACAAGCTGGCCGACAAGGTGCGTGGCTTCGTCTGCGGCGATCCGAAGGACGAGGCCACCTTCATCGGCCCGGTCATCGACGAGGCCGCGGCGAAGAAGATCGAAGGCTGGATCGGCGCCGCGCGCGATGCCGGTGCCAGCGTGCTGGCCGGTGGCGGCCGCGACGGCAACATGCTCCAACCCGCGCTGCTGGAGCACGTGCCACGCGATGCAGAGCTGCAGCGCCAGGAAGCCTTCGCCCCGGTCGCGCTGCTGGAGCGTTTCAGCGACTTCGACAAGGCGCTGGCCACGGTCAACGACTCGGATTTCGGCCTGCAGGCCGGCGTGTTCACCGACAGCCTCGCGCATGCGATGCAGGCCTGGGACCGGCTCGAGGTCGGCGGCGTGATCGTCGGCGACGTGCCCAGCTTCCGCATGGACAACATGCCCTACGGCGGGGTCAAGGATTCCGGCCTGGGCCGCGAAGGCGTGAAGTTCGCGATCGAGGACATGAGCGAAGTGCGGCTGCTGGTACTGAAAACCTGAAACCGGGGTCGGAGTGCACTTTCCGCCCACCACCCTGCCCCGGACGCTGCCACACACACTTCAGGCAGATCATGCAGGTGATCGGTGCGGTCACCAGTGCGGCAGAAGTCCGGGGCGGAGTGAAACCGGGGTCAGAGTGCACTTTCCGCCGGCCCCTGCCCCGGACGCCGCCACACACGCTTCAGGCAGAGCAAGCAGATGATCGGTGAGGTCATCGGTGCGGCGAAAACCGGGGTCTGAGTGCCGTTTCCGCTCCGAAGCCACACAGGACACCCGGTCCGCTCCCCGGCCGCCGCACCGCGCCCGGACGCGAATGCCCTGGCCTGATCACCAGGCGCCGGCCAGCAACGTCTCGGCCAGCACCTGCAGCTTCGCCGAGTGCTGCCGCGACGGCGGGTAGATCAGCGAAAACTCCCGGCTGCGGCCCTCGAACGGCTGCAGCACGCGCTGAAGCCGGCCATCGGCCAGTGCATCGGCCACTGCGAAATCCATCACCTGGACGATGCCGACACCGGCGATCGCCGCTTCCACCAGCGGATCCCCGCTGTCGAACACCATCCGTGTCGATGGCGTGAGCTCGCGCAGCTGGCCGTCCTGCAGGAACTGCCAGTCCACCAGCCGCCCGCTGCGCAGGTTGCGCACCGCCAGGCAGGCATGCCCCCGCAGTGCGGCGACATCGCCCGGCGTGCCATGCGCGGCCAGATACGCCGGGCTGGCGACGGTGACCCAGCGCAGCGCGCGCAACGGCCGCGCGACGATGCGCTGGTCGGCGATCGGCCCGGTGCGCAGCGCCGCGTCGAAGCCCTCCTCGACCAGATCGACCAGGCGGTCGCTCAGCACCGCTTCCACCTGCAGCTGCGGATGCCGTGCCAGCAACGGCGCGAGCAGCGGCACCAGCACCTTGCGCCCGAACATCGACGGGGCACTGATCTTCAGCGTGCCCGACGGCGTGCAGGGCCGGTCGGCCAGCTGCCGCTCGGCATCTTCCATCCCGCACAGCAGCGGTGCGACCTGGTCGACGAACTGACGTCCGTCCGGGGTCAGCGCGACGCTGCGGGTATTCCGCTGCAGCAGTTTCACGCCCAGCGTCGCTTCCAGCCGCCCGATCGCCCGCGACAGGCCCGACTGGCTCAACCCGAGCTGGCCGGCGGCGACGGTGAAGCTGCGTGCCTCGGCCACCTGCACCAGCATCCGCACCGCATTGAGGTCCATCGACGATCCGCTCATGCGAAAAATCATGACAGATATCGAACAACCCGGGTTTATGGATCAGCCCGCATCAATGAGACTGCCGTCCCCCCGACGCCTGACCCCGCAATGACCCATCTGAAACACCCCCGCTGGGCGCTGACCCTGCTGGCCACCGCGCAGCTGATCATCGCGCTGGACGCGACCATCATCTTCGTCGCCCTGCACGACATGGGACGCGCCCTGCAGATCAACGCGCAGCAGCTGCAGTGGGTGGTCAGCGCCTACACCGTGGCCTTCGGCGGCTGCCTGCTGCTGGGCGGACGCGCCGCCGACCTGCTCGGCCGCCGCCGCTTCTACCGGCTGGGCATGCTGCTGTTCGCATTGGCCTCGCTGCTGGGCGCGCTGGCGCCGGACGCCACCCTGCTGGTGATCGCGCGCGCCGCGCAGGGCGTGGGCGCCGCGCTGCTGTTCCCGGCCACGCTCGCGCTGATCAACACGCTGTACGCCGAAGGACCGGTACGCAACCGCGCACTGGCGATCTGGAGCATGGCCAGCGCGGTGGGCCTGGCGCTGGGCACCCTGCTCGGCGGCGTGCTGACCCAGGCCTTCGGCTGGCCGGCCGTGCTGGCGGTGATCGTGCCGCTGGCCAGCGCCTGCGCCGTCGGCGCCGGTGCCTGGCTGCCTGCCGATGGCGAACGCCTGCGTGGCCGTTCGTTCGACCTTGGCGGCTGCCTGACCGTCACCGCCGGTGGCAGCCTGCTGGTGACCACGCTGGTGCAGGGCCCGGAATGGGGCTGGACCGCGCCGCTCACCCTGGTCTGCCTGCTGCTGGCGGTGGCCCTGCTGGCGCTGTTCGTCGTGATCGAAACGCGCAGCCGCGACCCGCTGATGCAGTTCGCCCTGCTGCGCCTGCCCGGCCTGCGCGCCGCGCTGGGCCTGACCTTCGCCTTCATGAGCAGCTACGGCGTGCAGTACTACTTCCTGGCGCTGTACTTCCAAGACGGCTATGGCTGGAGCCCGCTGCAGGCCGGGCTCGCGTTCCTGCTGCCGACCGTGGTCTGCACCTTCGGCATCCATGTCGCCGAACGCATGCTGCGGCGGCATTCGCCACGGCAGGTACTGGCCTGGGGCTTCGGCGCGGGCGCCGCCGGCATCGCCGCGGTGGCGCTGGCACTACCGCATGGAGCCGGCTACTGGCCGCTGCTGCCGGGCATCGTGGTGCTCAGCATCGGCCAGGGCATGAGCTGGACCGCGATGTGGATCGTCGCCGGCCAGGGCGTGCCGGCGCCGCAGCAGGGCGTGGCTTCGGGCATGGCCGCCACCGCGCAGCAGATCGGCGGCGCGCTGGGCCTGGCGGTGCTGGTGATGCTGGCCAACGCCGCACGCGGCGGGCAGCCAGCGACCAGCCCCGACGCGCTGCAGGGCATGGTCGATGCGCAGTACGGCGCCGCGCTGTTCGCCGGGCTCGGCATGCTGATCGCATTGGGGCTGCGACCGGCAAAGGTAGACTGCAGCACCCGCCACTGCCTGGCCGACAACGCCTGATGGAGCTGCTCGATCTTCGCCAGACCCTGGATGCCTTCGCCGCCTGCAACGACGGCGACCAGGTGTGGGCCTCCTTCGGCTGGGTGCACGCCACCGATGGCGACCCACTGCAGGCGCGCTTCTGGCTGCCGCCCGACGAGGAGACCGCGTTCGACGATGACGGCGAGGTACCCGAGCACGCACGTGCGCTCGGCCTGTCGACCTATCTGGAACCGGCCACGTTCGCCGGCGTGCTCGAGGTGCAGAAACGCCAGTGGCCGTTGTCCACGCTGCAGGACTATGCGCAGGCGCTGGCCCATTACGCCGAGTACGACGCCTTTCTGGAGGTCGACGGCATCGACGCCACCACCGGCGAGGCCAGCGCCACGGAACAGCGGCAGGCGCGCGCCGCCGGTGTCGGGCCGGGCATCTTCGCCTCGTTCGACCTGGTGCTGACGGCGTGCCCCGATGCACGGATCAAGGTGGTGGCGCAGCAGGTGGCGCGCCTGCTGGAGATTCCGGCGGGCGAGGCGCTGGCACGCTGCAGGGCACTGCCACTGGCGCTCGGCGAGCAGCTCGACCGCAGGCGCGCAGGTGCGATCGCCAAGGACTTCGCTCGCCTGGACGCGACACTGCAGGTGCAAGGGTACCGGCCGTTTCCGTGGTCGGCGCCGCCAGCACTGGACTGAAGCCGGTGCAGCCCGCATCGCTGCGCGCGGAATGCAACGCGCGGCCTGTCAACGGAACGCGCGGGCGACAGCTCGCCCGGACGTCATGCCACGCATCGCGATGCTGCGTGGAGCACACCAGCGCATCGCACGCCCGATGCGGATGCCGATGCCATCGGCCTGACCCGGGCCGGACGATCGACGGCTGCGGCCCCATCCGGGCCGCGTCCGTGACTCAGCCCATCCGCGCGGTCGGCCGGCCGAACAGGTAGCCCTGGCCGCTGTGACAACCCAGCTGGCGCAGGGTGTCGCGCTGCGCGGCCGTTTCCACGCCCTCTCCCACCGTATCGATGCCCAGCGTGCCGGCCATCGCCAGGATCGCCCGCACCAGCGCCAGGCTCTCGCCGCGACGGCCTTCGGCATCCAGGCCGGCGACGAAACTGCGGTCGATCTTCAGGCCCGAGATCGGGAACCGGTGCAGGTAGGACAGTGCCGAGAATCCGGTGCCGAAGTCGTCCAGCTGGGCCAGCACGCCGTTCTCGCGCAGCGTGCTGAGGATGCGCAGCGTGCGCGGCGCATCGTCCAGCAGCGCCACCTCGGTGATTTCCACCCGCAGCCGACGCGGATCGGCATCGGCCGCGGCGAGCAGGCCGAGCAGGCGGTCGGCGAAATCGGGCGAATGGAAATGCCGCGGCGAGACGTTGACCGACACATAGCCCGTGCCGCCGCAGGCCAGGGCCTGGACCACCTGCTCGTACAGCAGCCAGTCGACCTGCTCGATCAGTCCGGTTTCCTGGCCGCGGACGATGAACGCGTCCGGGCCCAGCAGCCCGCGCCGTTCGTGGCGCCAGCGCAGCAGCGCCTCGTAACCGACGACGACGCCGTCCTCCAGCCGCACGATGGGCTGGTAATGGGGGAGGAAATCGCGCCGCTTGATCGCGCGCCGCAGGTCGGCCTCCAGGTCCAGGCTGCGCATGGCCTCCTCGCGCATGGCCTCGTCGAACACCGCGTGGCGGTCGCGGCCGCTGGCCTTGGCCCGGTACATCGCCGCATCGGCGTCGCGCAGCAGCTCCTCGCCGCTGCGATAGCGCGGATGCCAGAACGCGATGCCCATGCTGGCCGACGGAAACAGTTCGCGCCCGGCCACCCACATCGGCTGGCCGAGCACGCCGAGCATCCGCTGTGCCACTTCGCGCACGCCCGACGGCCCATCCGGACAGGTCAGCAGGATCGCGAACTCGTCGCCACCCAGCCGCGCGACCAGGTCCTCGCCGCGCATGCTCGGGACGATCCGCCGGGCGACTTCGATCAGCAACTGGTCGCCAGCGGCATGGCCGATGCTGTCGTTGACCAGCTTGAAGCGGTCCAGATCCAGGAACAGCACCGCGAAGGGAACTCCGTCGCCATGGCGGGCACGGTCGATCGCCGCATCCAGCCGCTCCAGCAGCAGGGTCCGGTTCGGCAGGCCGGTCAGCGCATCGTGACGGGCCTGATGGGTGAGCTTCTGCTCGGCACGCAGGCGCTCGCCGATCTGGTCGAGCAGGCGCTCGTTGGCTTCCTCCAGTTCCACCGTGCGTGCCGCCACCCGGCGCTCCAGGTCGGCATGCGCCGCGCGCAGGCTGTCCTGCGCACGCTGCCTGGCCAGGCCGGCACTGATGTTGTGCGCGACGAACTCGAGCAGGCGCTGGTCGTCGGGGGTGAAGCGGATGCCGGCGCTGTAGCTCTGCACGGCCAGCACCCCGACCACCTCGCCATCGTGCGAGAGCGGCACGCCGAGCCAGGAGCGCGCCTGACTGCCGCTTTCCTGGATCTCGCCCTCGGCCACCAGCGCCTCGATGCGCGCGCGGTCGGCCAGCAGCGCGCAGCGGTGGCGGATCACGTACTCGGTGATGCCCCTGCCGAGGCGGCGCGGCGGCCGCTGGTCGCCGTGCTCGTCCACCGAATACACGAAGGCGATGCCCTCGCGCCCGGGATCGAGCAGCGCGATGTAGAAGTTGCGCGCGTAGAGCAGTTCGTCCACCGAGGCGTGCACCCTGGCGTAGTACTGCTCCAGGCTGGCCGAGGTGACCGCCATCTCGGCGATGCGGAACAGCGCGTGCTGCAGGCGCTCGCCGCGCTGGCGCTCCAGCACTTCTTCCTGCAGTTCCTGGTTGGCTTCCTGCAGCTCCAGGGTGCGTTCCTGGACCCGTCGCTCCAGTTCCGCCTGTGCCTGCCGGCGATCGAGCAGGATCCGCACGTGCTGGGCCACGTAACCCAGCAGCGCCTGTTCTTCGGTGCCGTACACGCCCGCCCGGTCGTAGCTCTGCACGACGATCGCACCGCAGATCCGATCGCCGCGCCGCATCGGCACGCCCAGCCAGTCGCGGCTGTCCGGCCCCTGTTCCTCGTCGCCGACGATGCCCAGCCGGGCACGCAGATCGGAGGACGGGCCGCACAGCGGCTGGCCGTGGTGCAGCAGGGCGAAGGTCAGGCTGCTGCGCATCTCCTCCTCGCCCCATTCGCGCTCGACATCGGCGCGGTAGGCATCGACCTGGTCGGCGAAGTGCAGGAAGCGCACGCGGTTGCGCGCGTCGTCGTACTCGACGATGTAGCAGTTCGGTGCGTACATCAGCGCGCCGATGATCGCGTGCAGGCGCTGCAGGATCACCTGCGTCTCCAGCTCGGCACCGGCCAGGTCGGTGATCTCGTACAGCGCCCGCTGCAGCCGGCGCGACGATTCCAGCGCATCGATCCTGAGGCGAGCGCGTTCGGTGCGCAGCGCGCCTGCCACCGCCTGGCAGGCCGCGCCCAGCCAGGCGTCGATATCGAAGCGCGTATCCGGCCGAAGTGCGGGCTGCAGGCCGACCGCGACGCACCCCTGCGCGTCGAGCACGACCAGCCTCATCGGGTCGGCGCCAGCCGTCTGGCCGCGCCGCAGGGCCTCGGCCAGATGCGCGCGCAGTCGAGAGTCCGCGTCCGCATGCCCGGCGCAGGCCAGCCCGAGCGCCGCGTCCTGCCAGCCGACCACCAGCGGGGTGTCGTCCGGCAGCAGCCGCGACAGCGATTCCAGCGTCGTCCGCAGGGACGTGTCGTGGCCGCCGGACTCCGCCGGTGCATGTCGGACGCTGGTGGTTGCGCTCATCCTCGCCCTGCGGGTTCCCTGCGCTCGCGTGCCGGCAGCATACCGCGCGGCGGGCGGTGCAACCCCATCGGCGCCGCCCGCACGTTGACCCCTGCATGCAGATCGCCATCCACGCCCGTCCGCTCCACGCGCCGCCCCGCTTTGCACCGGTCGCCGCAGCCCGTAGTCTTGCGCCCGTGGAGCAGCCGGTCGAACCCAGCGACGAAACCCTGATGCTCGCCTATGCCGGCGGCGACGCGCCTGCGTTCGAGACGCTGTACGCCAGGCACCGGCTGCCGCTGTTCCGCTTCCTGCTCGGGCAGCTGCGCGACAAGGCGCTGGCCGAGGAGCTGTTCCAGGATGTCTGGCAGAAGGTGATCGCCGCGCGCGCCGGCTGGCGTCCGGAAGCGGCGTTCGGCACGTGGCTGTACCGGATCGCCCACAACCGCCTGAACGACCACTGGCGCGCGCAACGTCACCGGCCGGCCGCACCACTGGACGCCGACCTGCGGCTGGCGGCGCTGGCCGATACCGATACCCCCGAATCCCGGGCCGACCAGGGCGAGCGTCATGCGCGCCTGATGCAGGCGCTCGACGAACTGCCCGATGAGCAGCGTGCCGTGGTGCTGCTGCGGCTGCAGCGCGAGCTGAGCCTGGAGGAGATCGGCACGATCACCGGCGTCGGCCGGGAAACGGTGAAATCGCGGCTGCGCTACGCGCTCGACAAGCTGCGCGCGAGGCTGGAACGATGAACGCCCCCAGACACCCCCTGACACCCGAAGAACGCGCCCTGGCCGACCACCTCGACGCGGCGCTGGACGATGCGATGCCATCGGCGGCGCTGGACGCGCGGATCCTGGCCCAGGCCCGCGGCGCCGTCGCCGGACCTGGAGCCGGAGCGGCTCAGGTCCATGCCGACCTGCCCGGCATCGACACGGTGCGGCGTCGCGGCGATGCCGCCCGCACGAGGCCGCGGCGACGCTGGGCGGCTCCGCTGGGTCTGGCCGCCTCGCTCACCCTGGCGGTCGGCGTGGCCTGGCAGCTGCGCGAACCGCTGCGACCGCAGGCCGGGATGATCGCCGGACAGGCCGAAGAGGCGGCACGCCCGGCCGACACGGCGATGCAGGAGGCGCCAGCCGCGCCGCAGGCCGCGCCGGCGCTGCGCAGCGATGCGGCAACGGCCCCCGAACCGCCGGCCACTGCCGCCCGCCCTGCGCCGCCAGCGGCTGCCCACTCCGCGCCGTCGACCGCAACCCGAACCGGCATCGCGCGGCCGGCGCCGGCACCGCCGGCCACATCCGACGCCGCGAGCGAACCCGCCTTCGTGGACACGCTTCCCGCGCCACCGCCCGTGGCGACACCCGCGCCAGCCGCGGAACAGCGCATGCAGGATGCGGCACCGGCCACCGCGCGTCGTGCAGGCATGCGGGCGGCGGAAACACGGCCCGAGGCCACCGTGGCAGCGCCGGCAGCCGCACCCGCAGCCATGCGCCTGCGCCCGGAGACCACCGGTGAGGTCATCGTCACCGGGACGGCACTCCCGCCACCGCCGCCGGCAGCGCCGGTCGTCGCCGCGGACGCGCCAGCGGCGTTGCGCACGCAGGAGCAGGCAGCGGCGGACAAGGCCCAGGCACGGCCGGCGCCCTCCCGCGATGCACACGATCCGGCGGACATCGCCGGCTGGCTGGAACGCATCCGGCAGCAGCGCGACCGCGGCGATCTGGACGGCGCACGCGCCAGCCTCGCCCGCTTCGTCGACGCCCATCCCGGGCACCCGCTGCCGGAGGATCTGCGGGCGCTGCGCTGAACCGCGACAGGCGGCGTGACGGCGTCGCGTTGCACGGCGACGCCGCTTGGACATTCGGTCAGCCGCGGCCGTCGGCCCGGATGACCTAAAATCGCGGCGATGACCGACACCCTCGCCGCCCCGGCCACGCATGCCCTCGAGGTCAAGCACAGCCGCTTCATCGCCCAGGCCGCACCGGTCGAGAGCGCGGAGGCGGCGCTGGCGTTCTTCGGTGCCGTGTCCGACCCGGCCGCCACCCACAACTGCTGGGCCTACCGGATCGGCGGCGAGTACCGCTCCAGCGACGACGGCGAGCCCGCCGGCACCGCCGGGCGGCCGATCCTGGCCGCGATCGACGGCCAGGGCTACGACCGGGTCGCGGTCGTCGTGACCCGCTGGTACGGCGGCATCAAACTGGGCGCCGGCGGCCTGGTCCGCGCCTACGGCGGCAGCGCCGCCGAATGCCTGCGCACCGCCGAGCGGCGGCCCCTGGTGACGATGGCGACGCTGACCGTCGCCGGGCCGTTCGATGCACTTGGCACCATCCACACGGCACTGGCCGCGCATGAGGCAAGCATGACCGACGAGCGCTTCGACGCCGATGGCGCCGTGCTCACGCTCAGCCTGCCCGCCGACCGGCTCGACGCGCTGAAGACCCGCCTGCGCGACGCCACCCGCAACCGCATCCGCTTCGACGACGAAGCGCGCCACGAGACATCCACGCAATGACCGATTCCTCTCCCGACCGTCGAGGCCGCATGCGCAAGCTCGGCAGCCTGAACACGCTGTGGCCGTTCGTGCGCCGCCATCGCGGGCTGTTCGTGGCCTGGCTGGGCGCGCTGGCGCTGTCCTCGAGCGCCACGCTGAGCCTGCCGGTGGCGGTGCGCTACATGATCGACCGCGGCTTCACCGGCGGCGGCCAGATCAACCTGGCCTTCGGCCTGCTGTTCGCGGTGGCGGTGGTGCTGGCGGTCGCCACCGCCGCACGCTTCTTCTTCGTGTCGCTGCTGGGCGAGAAGGTCGTGGCCGACCTGCGCGACCGGCTGTACGCGCACCTGATCGGGCTGGACCCGGGCTTCCACGACCGCAGCCGCAGCGGTGAACTGGTCTCGCGCCTGTCGGCCGACAGCGAGCTGCTGCGCAGCGTGATCGGCACGACGATGTCGGTGGCGCTGCGCAGCACCGTCACCGTGATCGGCAGCCTGGTGATGCTGTTCGTCACCAGCCCGCATCTGGCCGCGTATTCGCTGATCGGCATCCCGCTGTCGGTGCTGCCGATCGTGCTCGGCGCGCGCCGCCTGGAAAAGGCCTCGCGCGCCAGCCAGGACCGCGTCGCCGATGCCAACGCGCTGGCCGCAGAAACGCTGGGCGCGGTGCGCACGGTGCAGGCGCACGCGCGCGAGCCCTACGAACGCGGCCGCTTCGGTGCTGCGCTGCAGGTCGCGGTCGATACCGCCCGGCGCCGGATCGGCGCCCAGGCCGCGGTGACCGCCGCGGCCATCGTGCTGGTGTTCGGCGCGATCGTGCTGGTGCTGTGGTCGGGCGCGCACGAGGTGATCGAAGGCAACATGAGCGCCGGCACGCTCGGCCAGTTCGTGCTGTACGCGCTGATCGGCGGCGGTTCGGTCGGTGCGCTGGCCGAGGTCTGGAACGAGCTGCAGCGCGCCGCCGGCGGCATGGGCCGGATCAGCGAACTGCTGCAGGAACAGCCGCAGGTGGCGGCTCCGGCCCAGCCCAGGCCCCTGCCGCAGCCGCTGCGCGGCGCGATCCGCTTCGAGCAGGTGTCCTTCCACTACGCCGGCCGCGAGGATGCCCCGGCGCTGGACGGCTTCGACCTGGACGTACGCCCGGGCGAGACCGTCGCCCTGGTCGGTCCGTCCGGCGCCGGCAAGAGCACGGTGCTGTCGATGCTGCTGCGCTTCCACGACCCGCAATCCGGCGCGGTGCGGATCGATGGCGTCGACCTGCGCGAACTGGATCCGGCCGCGCTGCGCGAGCGCATCGCGCTGGTGCCGCAGCAGCCGACCCTGTTCGCCGCCAGCGCGCGCGACAACATCCGCTACGGCCGGCTCGATGCCGACGACGCGCAGGTCGAGGCCGCCGCCCGCGCCGCTGAGGCCGACGAGTTCATCCGCGCCCTGCCCGGCGGCTACGCCAGCGAACTGGGCGAGCGCGGCACGCGCCTGTCCGGCGGCCAGCAGCAGCGCGTGGCGATCGCCCGCGCCCTGCTCAAGGACGCGCCGGTGCTGCTGCTGGACGAGGCCACCAGTGCGCTGGACGCGCAGAGCGAACGGGCCGTGCAGCACGCGCTGGCCAACCTGATGCAGGGCCGGACCACGCTGGTGGTCGCGCACCGGCTGGCGACCGTGCTCAAGGCCGACCGGATCGTGGTGATGGACCGCGGCCGGATCGTGGCCGAAGGCACGCATGAGCAGTTGCTGGCGCAGGACGGCCTGTACGCGGAACTGGCGCGGCTGCAGTTCCTGGACTGAACCGGCCGATCGCAGGCGCGAACCCGGCGCTGGAGTCGGCCTCCAGCGGAACGCAGCCTGCGCGTGGATGACCGTGGCAGCGGCGCAGGCCGCGCGCGGGGATGGCGCGCGGCCCAGTGTGATGCGGCAGGCGGCCATTGCGGCTCATGCACGCATTCCGGGCCGCTGCCCGGCGCTTCGACGCGCGCTGGCGACATGGGGCTGGTGACCACTACGGCGCGAACGCAGACGGCGAGCGGGGACACCGGACACCGCGCCGTCCATGGCGGACGCGACCGGCCGCGGCGAGGCCGACCGCCCGTGCGTGCCGCTCAGGGCAGCAGGTGCACGCGCGTACCGACGTCGACCCGCTGCCAGATCGCCTCCATGTCGGCGTCCGACACGGCCACGCAGCCCTCGGTCCAGTCGCCCGTGCGGCACTGCGGATTGCCGTGGATCATGATGTCGCCGCCCGGCGCCACACCTGCCGCCTGCGCGCGGGTCAGGTCGTCGGCCGCCGGATAGGAGATCCGCAACGACAGGTGATAGCGGCTGCGCGGGTTGCGCAGCGCGATCCTGTAGTGCCCCTCGGGCGTGCGGCCATCGCCTTCGCGCTGCTTGTGGCCCAGCGGCGATGGGCCCAGCGCGATCGGATGACTGGCCAGCACCCGGCCCTCGCGCAGCAGCAGGCGGCGATCGCGCTTGTGCACGACCACCAGATCGGCGCGCTGCGCCGGATCCAGCAGGGCCGGCGGCCAGGGCGCAGCGCTGGCCTCCGGCGTCATCGGCTCAGGCCGGCAGCGCGCGGGCCAGCACGCTGGCGGTGTCGATCCCGCCGGGCAGCGTTCCCAGCGCCCAGCTGTGCTCGCCGCCCAGCCGGCTGCGCACGAACGCGGGCGCCAGCGGACTGTCGTGGGCCAGCAGCACCGCCGCCTGCAGGGCCAGCGCAAGCCGTTCGACCAGCCGGCGCGCGTCGCCTTCTCCGGCGGCATCGATCTGCGCGGGCAGGCGGGCGACCGCGGCATCGAACACCGGGTCGCGGCCGCCACCGGTGGCGATGCTGTCGAGCAGGGCCCCGCGCACGCCAGGCTCGCGTTCGAGCGCGCGCAGCACGTCCAGGCACTGGATGTTGCCGCTGCCTTCCCAGATGCCATTGAGCGGCG
>Ga0075364_10001320_pt1 | contig 13354 bp, 10 predicted proteins | sample EndMetdeltDD1764_FD_71517 | JGI IMG/M metagenome (GOLD analysis project Ga0075364, IMG submission 71517) | Populus endosphere microbial communities from Tennessee, USA - Endosphere MetaG P. deltoides DD176-4 | ecosystem: Host-associated > Plants > Roots > Endosphere | place: USA: Tennessee... | reverse complement strand
AGGCTGAGCGTCGCGGGTTTGGCGTAACTGCACTTGCCCCGATAGCCTCAGGGGCAACAGTGCTGGGCGACGCGCTCGGACTTCGAGGCGACACTGTGGCTCGGCATCTGCTGTCGCCCGAGGCCCGAAAACCGGGATCGGACGCGGTGTGGATCGTGGATGAGGCGTCGATGCTATCGACCCACGATATGGCGCGACTTCTAGCCAGCGCGGACAGGGCAAATGCGCGCGTGGTGCTCGTGGGCGATGTCAAACAGCTTGGATCGGTGGGCGCGGGGGCAGCATTCGCACAGTTGCAGCAAGCCGGCATGCCGACGGCCAAGCTCGCCGAAGTGGTCCGCCAGACCAATTCAGATACCCGCGAGGCCGTCATGGCCTCGATCGAAGGCCACGCCGGCAAGGCCATCGCCGCGTTGGAGCGCGGAGGCGGCAAGGTAATTGAGGCTGGAACGACGGCCGAGCGGCTTGCCGCGATGGCGGGGCGCTATGTAGCCCTCTCGCCTCAAGATCGCGCCCGCACGCTTGTGATCGAACCATCTCGCGATGGCCGAGACAGCCTGACTAGCATGATCCGAGATCAGCTGTCCGCGCGCGGCGAACTCTCGATAGCGGCGCTTCGGTTCACTGCTCTGGAGGCCAAGGGCTTGACCCGTGCCGAGGCGCGAGAGGCGGCCAGCTATGCCGTCGGTGATGTCGTCCGGTTTTCCCAGGACTATGCCACCAAGGGCGTTGGTCGAGGCGAGGCCTTGCGGATCATGGCTGTCGATCCGGGCCGCAATCGTGTTGCTCTCGCCGATCGCGATGGCCGAATGATCGACTGGCGCCCACGGCAATGGGGTGCCGGTAGCGTCCAAGCGTTTGAGCCGAGGCCCATGGAGTTGCGAACTGGCGACCGGGTGCAGTTCACCCGCAATGACAGAGCGATGGACCGGACCAATGGCCTCGCTGGCACGGTCTCTGGCATCGACACCGCTACCAGACAGGCAACGCTGAAACTTGCCAACGGCCGCGAGCAGCGGCTTGACCTTGCTGAGCCCCGCGACGCGCATATCCGTCACGCCTACGTCCAAACCACCCATGCCGCCCAAGGCCAGACTGCTGATCGCGTCCTGGTTCACGCCGACAGCCGTTCGACCAATCTGGTCGATCAGAAGATGCTCTACGTCGCGCTCTCCCGCGCGAAGTCAGAGGCGATCATTGTCACCGACGACAAGGAAAGGCTTGTCCGTGCGATTTATGAGCGGGCGGGCGAAAAGCAGACGGCGCTGGTGATGACTGCGCCAGAAGCTGTAAAGTCCAAGGCGATGGGGTCTGGACTGGGTTAGCTTCGGAACCTTGGCGGCGTGGCGTGCCTTGGCGTCCTTCGTCCCGTCATTGGTATGAACTGCTCCTCTTCGACAGGCCGTGCCGGGCGGGATCAACAGCCTGCCCGCTCCATTCGGGCTGAGCCCTCCCGTGTTGTCTGTTCCGCGTGCCGCTGACCCGCCCGGCCGTTCCGGCCCGTCCCTTCATCCGCGTTCCCAACGACAGGACGAAGGACTTTTCCCATGGCTAGCATCCAAACCGCCAGCATCTACGAAACCATCACCGCCCAGATTATCACCGCCATTGAAGCCGGAACCGGCGCATGTACTCTTCCCTGGCACCGCAGCGCTTCGCCGCTCACCCGTCCGATTAACGCGGCAACCCGAAAGCCGTACCGCGGCGTCAACGTCCTCGCGCTCTGGGCCTCAGCGGAAGGACAGGACTTTGGGCATGGCCTTTGGGCGACTTATCGTCAGTGGCAGGCGCTTGGCGCTCAGGTCCGCAAGGGCGAAAAGGCCTCACCGATCGTGTTCTACAAGGTTCTCGACCGGCGTGACGATGACAAAGCCGAGGATCAGAAAAGCTCTGCCCCGATCTTTGCCCAGGCTTCGCACGTATTCAACGTTGCCCAGGTGGACGGGTTCGCCATCCCGGAAGTCCCGAATGGTGAGGATTTCGATCCCATCCCCAATGCCGATGCTTTTGTCGCGGCTACCGGTGCTGCGATCCGCATCCAGGGCGACAGCGCCCATTACACGCCCTCAAGCGATACCATCACCATGCCGAAGCGCGGATTATTCTTCACCACCCAGTCGGGCTCTGCGGGGCAGAACTGGTATGCGACCTTGCTCCACGAGCTGGTGCATTGGTCTGGCGCCGAGCATCGGCTAGCGCGCACTTTCGGCAAGCGCTTCGGCGACAACGCTTACGCCATGGAGGAACTGGTAGCTGAGCTGGGTGCGGCCTTCCTTTGCGCCGACCTCGGCTTATCATCCGAGCCGCGACCCGATCATGCCAGCTACCTTGCCAGCTGGCTCAAGGTGCTTAAGGCGGACAATCGCGCTATCTTCACGGCCGCCGGTGCAGCAGCGAAAGCGGCGGAGTGGGTCTCGGGGAAAACATGACTCCTATGACGACGAACCGGCACGACAGCCTGATGAGAGAGGCTTCAGTGAGCTGCCATTTTGTGCTGGCACAAGCGGCGGCATGCAACCGGGGTTAAGTACGCGACCGGGTCCTGTAACCGCTTGCGCGAAGCGGGCACGTGAGTCAAAACATGCAGGAATCAGGGGTGGCGCATGGCAACTTTGACCATGATGATCGTAAGTCGGTAGCGTGACGGCCGAGATCGCGATACTAAACCGCACCGCAGTGGCGCTTGCTGCCGACAGCGTCGTGACCCTTTCGAGTTCTCGCGGTCGCAAAATGTACGATTCCGCCGAGAAGATCTTCGAACTCTCTCGCGCGCAGCCGATCGGATTGATGATCTACAATAACGCGCAGCATTTGAACGCGCCGTTGGAAGTGGTTGTGCGCGACTTTCGCAAGACGCTGACAACTATAGAGTTCGATCGGCTTGAGGCTGTCTGGCCTAGCTTCGAACAGCATCTTCTGCAGTTCAAGCATTCCGACGATGATGAACTCGATCATTTAAGGCGCATGGCAGCCGTAGAGCTCGACGGCCTTCGCGTGCTCCATCTCAATCACATGCTAGAAGCGGTGACCAACAGCCGGAAGCCGGGAAGTTCCGAACCCCGCATACGGGCTGCGATCGCCGGCCGCCGGGCCGAGGCCGAGGCTGATCTGATTGATGGCTATTTGGACGATCGGACGGAGCAGGACTTCATCGAACGGTACGGCCCCACTGTTGATGTGATTGCCGATGTGGTACTGTCGGGCATCGATTTGAGCCCTGGCGTGCGGCAGGAGTTGTATGGCCTGTTTTTCGCTCTAGTACGCTCACGCCTCAAAACAGACGCATTCACTGGTTTTGTGTTTGCGGGCTTTGGTCGGTCAGACCTTTTCCCGACGCTGCACTCAGTCGAAGTGGACGGGGTCTATTTTGATATGTTCCGTATCGTGCGGAACGAAGTTACCGATATCGACAGGCAGGGCGACACCGCGGCGGTCGTTCCTTTCGCGCAGACGGACATGGCCGAGCGGTTCATTTTCGGGATTGACGCGCAGTCTGAGCGAGGTCTGGAAAAGATCATGATGGGGATGGTGTCGGATATCCTGAGCTTCCGCCCCCGCACCTTTCCATCGGCGGTCCGCGGCCCATTGCTGGAGGCTGCGCGTGCGAACTTTCGCGCCGGGGTCGACGAGCTCAAAATGCGGTCGGAGCAGAATCTGAAGGGTGTCGTCGACCATCTGTCGAAGAAGGAATTGGCGGACGTCGCCTATTCCTTAGTCGAGCTGACGTCGCGTAAGCGCCGCTATTCGGGCGATCCGGAGACAGTGGGTGGTCCGATCGACGTCGCGATTCTGACCCAGAATGAGGGCTTCATATGGGTCAAGCGGAAGCATTATTTCGACGCAGAGTTGAACCCAGGGTTCTTTAAGCGCGTTAAATAGAGCATGGAGCGTATCGATGTCGCACGATGATGACCGCGCCTCCGCCATGCTGGCGTCGAGGGACGAGAGAATTTCCGGTTACCTGCGGACGACCCGGTCGACCGACGACATCGTGCGCGATGTGACGAAGGCGTTCGCGAGTGATGTGGCCCGCATAATGGCGGATGCCGGCACCCGATCACGCGCCGCGCGAGCCGGCGACGCAGCTGCGCCGGCGCCGAAGCCTCGTGCGCGCCGACGCTGAGGCGTCACTTCTTGGTATCGACTTTTGCCATGCGCTGATAGGCAGCTGTCACCATACCGATCATGGCGTCGCGACTCTCGACACTGAGGCGCGCATCAGCGCTCAGGAGGCTGGTTATCTGAGATAACGCTTCCGGCCGCTGCTTCTTACCCCCCACGAACTCATCTGCGGACAGACCTGACCACGCGACGAGCGCAGCCATGCTATCCACGTCCGGCCGCTTACCTTGGGCGAGGCGGGTCAATGTCGAAGCGCTGACGCCCGACCGCTCCGCAACCTGCTTCCAATTGAGCTTCCGGGCGGTGCGGGTCGCATCCAGCGCCTCATAGAACCGCGCCGCCAAAAATTCTACATTCGACACTTGATTTCACTCTTGCAATTGAAGGCGGCCGTCTTCATATGGGCCGTGGATTGCAACAATGCAATCGAAAACCGCTTTTGAAAGGCAACCCAAGAATGGATCAGACGCGCACTTCGTCGACCGCCGCTCACGCCAACGTCGTCGACGTGGCCGGCACCGACCTCGTCTTCCGCGCCGTTACCGTGACGGATCACACCCCGACTGCCCGCCAAGTCCTGGCGGCGATGAACCTGGCGCCGCACAACGACTACGTCGTTCTCCAGTGGCTGCCTGGTGGCGACATAGAGGAGGTACGGCCCGAAGAGCTGGTGGACATGACCGACGCCACCACCCCGAAGCTCATCGTGGCGAAGGCCGACCGGACGTATCGCTTGGTACTGAACGACCATTCGCTCGAGTGGCCAGTTGGCGAGATCAAGGAGGAGGCTTTGCGCGCGCTTGGGGCGATCGATGCCAATCTGCAGATCTATCTCGCCCGCGAGGACGATGCGGACCGCCTGATTAAGCCGGGCGACAAGGTGAACCTCCGCGCTGATGGTGTCGAAACGCTGTACGCCAAATCGAGCGAATGGAAGCTCAACGTCCAGGGCGTGGTGATCAAGAATGAGACGCCCGAGATCAACGTCCGCGACGCGATGATCAAGGCCGGCTTCGATGTCGACACCGCCTGGATCATTATCCTCAAGACGGCGAGCGAGAAAAAGCAGGTTGGTCTCGATTACGTAATCGACCTGCGCGAGCCAGGCATCGAGAAGCTGCGGCTCACTCCGCGCGAGATCAACAACGGCGAGGTCGCGGCGAACTTTCGCCGCGACTTTCCGGTTTTGCCGACTGATCACGCTTGGCTCGACGAGAAGGGGTACGACTGGACCACGATGATAGAAAACGGCCGTCGCTGGCTGATCTTGCGCGACGTGGCCTTGCCAGCCGGCTTCAACGTATCAACCGCGACGATCGCGATGGAAGTGCCGACCGCCTATCCTATGGCTGAGATCGACATGTTCTACTGCCATCCTCATCTTGCTCGCACGAACGGCCAGACGATCCCGCAAACGCAGGTGGACGAGATGATCGGTGACCGCCTGTTTCAGCGCTGGTCGCGCCATCGCGGCACCGTCGCCCCATGGCGCCCGGGCAAGGACAGTGTGGTCACCCACTTGCTACTAATCGACGAATCCCTGAACCGCGAAGTGGAGAAGTAATCATGCGCACCCTCGCTCTTTCGGGCGTGCTGCATGCGGAGGTGGCGGCACATTTGCTGAAGGATGGGCGCGAGGCCGCGGCTATCCTTCTATGCGCGTTCGGGCATGGCCCAGAGGCGAACCTCGTGGTTCGCGACATCATTCTAGTGCCGCATGACGAATGCCCTGTGCGCAAGTCCGACTTGATCGTCTGGCCTGGTGCCCGGCTCGTGGAGGCTCAGGACCGTGCTGAGGACGAGGGACTTACGCTCATGCTAATCCATTCGCATCCGGGTGGTCTTTTTGACTTCTCGGAGGCCGACGACGCCAGCGATGTGTTTGTTATGCGTCAGCTCTTCGACGGCTGGTGCGGTTCTCCGCCGCATGTGATCGGCTCCGCCGTCATGGTGCCCGGTGGGGCGATCCGCGCACGCGCCTATTCAGCCTCGGGCGACCGGCTCGACATAGGCGTTCGCGTGGCCAGCCACGATATCCGCCATTTCCGACCCGGCAATCGCTCAACCGCTATGCCAATGGCGTTTGGCGACGACATGAGACTTGAACTGCGGCACAGGACCGCGTGCGTGATCGGAGTGTCCGGCACGGGCTCAATCGTGGCCGAGGAGGTGGCTCGTCTGGGTTTTGGTCGCATCATCCTGATCGACTTCGACCACGTCGAGCGGAAGAACCTAAACCGCATCTTGAACTCGACGATTGGCGACGCGGAAGCGAAGCGGCTTAAGGTACAGATGTTTGCCGAGGCCATCTCTACATACCGCGAAGACGCCGTGGTCGAGCAGGTGGGTGAGACGATCATGTCCCGCGCTGCTGTATTGGCGGCCTCGACAGCGGACGTCCTCTTCTCCTGCGTCGATTCGTCCGAAGGACGTCAGGTCGCGGATTTGATCGCTCAAGCTCATCTGATTCCGTTGATCGATATAGGCGTGACGATTCCCACTCGGCGCACCGCCGATGGTGGCGCGGCGGTGGCTGATGCGATCGGTCGCGTTGACTACGTTCAGCCGGGGCGATCGAGCCTCGGCAGCCGAGGCGTCTGGACGCCTGAATTGCTGCGAGCAGAGTATCTCGCTCGCGTGGCGCCGGAAAAGTATGCCGACGAGATCGCAGAGGGCTACATTAAAGGGGCTCACGCCGAGGCACCCGGCGTGATCGCACTAAACATGCGGGCCGCGTCGGCCGCAGTGCTAGAATACCTCGCGCGTGCCTTCCCCTTTCGGCATGATCCAAGCGAGCGGTATGCGCGCACCACGTTCAGCTTGGCAGAAATGGAAGAGGAGCATTTCGCCGAGGGTTACTTCGATCCGGCGATGAGTCACGTGCTGGGCATGGGTGCTAGCGAGCCGCCCCTAATGATGCCAACGTTGAGGAAAGTGGAATGATCCGGTCCTTCCTCACTCGCGGTTGGCGCTGGCTGACCGGTTGGCTCCGACCGCAGAGGCCGTTCGGTCTCAAATACTTCGAAGGTGATGAGCTGCCTGACACTATCCGGCCGCGCACTCTCGTAGTCGCGCGCGAAGGGGATGAGCTTTGGTCGGCGGGCATGATCTGTCCGTGCGGCTGCGGCCGGCGGATCGAATTGATGCTACTTCCCGGCGTGAAGCCGCGCTGGGACGTTTGCGTCGATGATCGGGGGTTGCCGTCGCTTTCACCGTCCGTCTGGGCGAGGACCGGGTGCAGATCGCACTTTTGGCTTCGGGCGGGAAGAATTGAGTGGTGCGACGACTAAGCGGAGAGGCTCCGCGAATGATCCCCGGCGCTTTTCCTCGGATCAAGCTGAGGCTTGATAGCGACGCGATCGTCGCGATGCGGCAAAGCCATTGACATTGACGTCCAACAGATTCACCTTTTGTTCGCAATCGAGCAGGAGGCGGCGACGTTCGGATGAGCAGGAAGAACTTAACGCTCGCTCTCAGCATGCCCACCTGCCGACACTGCGGACGGGCATGGCGACCGGCCGAAGGCGTGTCGGCAGCCAAGGCGTACTGTTCCCAGTGTTCCGGTGAGCGCAGGGCAGCAGCGGCGGCCGCTTTCGATCTGCGGCCCATCCCTCGATCGGCCGTCGTCGGCGACCGGGTTGTTCCCCGAGCGCGGTGGAAGGCTTAGCCCAGGAAGTAGGACTCGAGCGCTGAGGTGGCTACTTTTGCACTCACACCGCTGATCGATCCGTCAAGCTTCTTCCTTTGGCCTTTTATGCCCGGCATCGGTTCCGTCCAGGCAGACCACTGGTTCATCTTTGCCGTCCTGTCCCACTCGACGACATGGACGCGGTTGCCTTTGAGCAGTTCCCACCGCGCGGCGCTGCCGTCGGTATCGATCGTGCATTCCCATTCGGGCTGGTTCGGCAGGGACGAGACCGCGCTAAGCGCCTGATCAGCCGAAGCGTAGCGTTTGTCAGTATCGTCTTCCATCATCTTGCGGATAACGCGACGCCAACGCTTGGGCACATGTGGTAACCACAGAAGGCGGTCCGCGTACCCGCCGTCAGGGATGGTGTCCTGCGGACGCTCAGTAAGATCATACCACTGTTTTCCGTGAAGCAGTCGATAGAGCGTCGCGCCGACCGCCCAAATGTCGCTCTTCACGCTGGTGCCGCGGCCATGCCGAACCTCGTAGGCGAGATGGTCCCCGTAGGCGTAGTCTGCCAAGTCCGCGTAGCCTTTGATCAGTTCGTCGGTGACGAGGCCGAAATCGCCAAGCTTTACCCGCCCGCGAGCGTCCCGCAGCAAATTGGCGGGCTTGATGTCCCGGTGCAGCATATCTCGCAAGTGCAGGGTCTGAAGGCCGAGCAGTATGTCGGTCGCCACCTGCTGGACCGCCTTGAGTGTCATGGGACCCTGCTCGTAAGGTTTCTGCAGTGAGCCACCCGGGCAGAATTCCATGCAGATGCGGACGCTGTCGTCGTCATCGTCAGCGACCACGTGGTGGACCTGGACGACGTGGTCGTCGGCAGCTCTTGAGAGGCGCTGAGCTTCGCTCACAAACCCCTTGCGCCGCGCCTGCCACTCCTCGTCGTTCCAATGCGGCTTCGGCGTTAAGACTTTTACCGCGACGGTACCATGCGCCTCGTCCTCGCCGAGGTACACTTGGCCGAAGTATCCCGCGCCAAGCAGCTTGCCAGTCTTCAGTCCTGACGTGAGCGCCATCTCAGTCGCGCCCGGCGATCAGGGTCATGGCCGCGGGTCGGCTCGTCTTGCGCAGGCTCTTTCCTTTGGTCATCGATTGCCAGAAGACGTCGTCCTTACAGAATTCGTCGAAGCTGCGGTCACCATAGGTGCGGCTGATCTGCGTCTTAGGTACAAGCTTAACCTTAGCGTGTGTTGCGCAAGCTGCGATGATTGCGCCGCGCAGCTCCGCGCTCTTTAGAAGCGGTGCGACCTTCGCCCTACCCAAGGGGGCCGTCGTAGCCTTGATGAAAGCGCGGGTGACGTTGTTTTCTTTCATGTACTTGGCGCACCGTCGAGTGATGATCTCGAACGCAGTCGGACGATCTCCCTCCTGAAGGTCCCATCGATTGTCTGCCACGATCTCGATGGCATCCTCAGGATCGTCTGGGATGCTAGCATCGACGATCCAGACCGTATCGCCTTCGACCACGATACCTACACAGCGCTCAGACATTCCGGCTCCCTGTTAAGATTCACGCGATACACGCTACCCGGCAAGGAGGAAAGTAGCGCGGAGACATTGCGGTACTCGCGCGCAGGCCAGATTAACACTCCATCGCGGATATCTGGTCAGTTGACGCTGTTTTAGATTTTGCCATTTGGGCTGAAATTCCCATCTGCAGACTTCAGTCCCAATCTGCCAGTCTACTAGCGTCCTGGATTTCCACCGATCTCGTGCATCTGAACAGGCGGCGGCTGTTAGTGGATCGACCCGAAGCGAACGACGTCAGCCAAGTCGGCCAATTCCTGATCAGCTAAGCCCGAGTTATGTAGCATAAGCGAGGGCGAGGTGCCGATGGACGATGGGGGCGGGACGCAAGTCGTCCAACACGCTGGCATCGCCGAGTGGTTCGGCCTAGGGTCAAACTCATACAGGGCAGGGTTACTCTTGGACAAGAAATCACTCAGCGAACGTGATATCTGTACGAAGTTCATCACGCCCGCCGTAAAGGCGGCGGGATGGGATGAACTAACGCAGGTTCGCGAGGAAGTAAGCTTTACCAAGGGGCGCATCATCGTGCGCGGCAAGCTGGTGTCTCGCGGCAGGGGCAAGCGCGCTGACTACATTCTATATTACAAGCCAAACATCCCGCTCGCCCTGATTGAAGCTAAGGATAACAAGCAGCCAATGGGCGGAGGCATCCAGCAAGGGTTGGAATATGCCGAAACGCTCGACATCCCCTTCGTATTTTCCTCAAACGGGGATGGCTTCGTTTTCCACGACCGGACCGGCACTGGCGAGACCCGAGAGATGACGCTCGGTCTGGATGCCTTTCCTGCGCCCGACGAGCTTTGGCAGCGCTATGCCGCTTGGAAGGGGCTGACCGCCGAGGGACAGGACCTCGTCCTCGAAGATTATTATGATGACGGCAGCGGCAAACAGCCGCGCTACTATCAAGTCAATGCCATCAACGCGACGATGGAGGCGATTGCAACGGGCCAGAACCGCGTACTGCTTGTCATGGCCACCGGCACCGGCAAGACCTACACCGCCTTCCAGATCATCTGGCGGCTGTGGAAGGGCGGGCGTAAGAAGCGGGTACTGTTCCTGGCAGACCGAAACGTGCTGGTCGATCAGACCATGGTGAACGACTTCCGCCCCTTCGGCCCAGCCATGGCGAAGCTTTCCGCCAATGCGAAAACCATCGAGCGCGATGACGGCACGTCGATCGACCTCCCCATCGCGATGGACAAGAAGCGCCGTGTCGACACGGCCTACGAAATTTACCTCGGCCTCTATCAAGCTATAACCGGCCCCGAGGAGCGTCAGAAGCTGTTCAAGGAGTTCTCGCCGGGCTTCTTCGACCTCATCGTCATCGACGAATGCCATCGCGGCAGCGCCGCCGAGGACAGCGCCTGGCGGGAGATTCTGGAGCATTTCTCAGGCTCCACCCAGATCGGCCTCACTGCCACGCCTAAAGAAACGAAATACGCCTCCAACATACACTACTTCGGTGAGCCGGTTTACAGCTACACGCTGAAGCAAGGCATTCGCGACGGCTTTCTCGCGCCTTACAAGGTCATCAAGGTCCACATCGACCGTGACGTGGAAGGTTATAGGCCAGAAAAAGGCCAGGTCGATCGTGACGGGAATGAGATTCAGGACCGTATTTACAACACCAAGGATTTCGACCGGAACCTGGTGCTGGACGACCGAACCAAGCTGGTTGCAAAAAAAGTCACCGAGTTCCTCAAGGCGAGCGGCGATCGTTACCAAAAGACCATCGTCTTCTGCGTCGATCAGGAACACGCCGCCCGCATGCGGCAGGCGCTGATAAATGAAAATGCAGACCTCGTGGCGGAGAACTCTCGTTACGTAATGCGCATTACCGGCAACGATCCGGACGGCCAGGCGCAGCTCGGCAATTTCATCGATCCCGAAAGCCGCTACCCGGTGCTCGTCACCACCTCACGCCTGTTGTCCACTGGCGTCGATGCGCAGACCTGCCGCCTGATCGTGCTCGACCGTGAGGTTGGCTCGATGACGGAGTTCAAGCAGATCGTTGGCCGCGGCACCCGCGTGCATGAGGACACTCGCAAGTTCTTCTTCACACTGATGGACTTCCGCGGCGCGACAAATCATTTTGCCGATCCCGATTTTGATGGCGAGCCGGTGCAGATTTACGAGCCCGGCGAAGATGACCCTGTCACGCCGCCCGATGACGACACCAAGATCGAAAGGGACGACATTGACACAGACGACATCGCGGACGGCGAGGATATCGTAATCGACGACGGCGATCCGCCCGACATCACTTTCTCCGATGGCCCCGGCAAGAAGGGGAAGGTCTATGTAGACGGCGTGCCCGTGGTCATCGTCGCCGAGCGTGTCGAATATTTAGATGAGAGCGGCAAGCTCGTCACGGAATCCCTGCGCGATTTCACCAAGCGCGCGCTGCGCCAGCACTTCGCCAGCTTGGATGAATTCCTCACCCGATGGAACTGCGTCGAGCGTAAGCAGGCACTGGTCGATGAACTCGCCGCCGAAGGCCTCGATCTTGAAGTCATAGCAGACGAACTGGGCAAGGACCTCGATCCCTTCGATCTGATTTGCCACATCGCCTTTGACCGCAAGCCGCTCACCCGCCGCGAGCGAGCCGACAGCGTCCAGAAGCGCGACATCTTTGCACGCTATGGCGATCAGGCCCGCGCTGTCCTCAACGCCTTGCTCGACAAATATGCCGACGAAGGGGTGCTGAACCTCGACGACACCAACGTGCTTCGCATCCCGCCCTTGAACACACTGGGCACCCCCGTAGAGCTGATCAAAGCTTTTGGGGGGAAGGCAGGCTTCGAGGAAGCCGTCCACGCTCTTCAGAGTGAAATCTATCAGGAAGTAGCTTGATCAATGTCGGTCCGTACCCTCGTCAAATCCATCCAGGACATTATGCGCAAGGACAGCGGCGTTGATGGTGACGCCCAGCGCATCAGCCAGCTTTGCTGGCTCTTCTTCCTGAAAATCATCGACGATCAGGATCAGGAATTGGAATTGATGCGCGACGGATACCTGTCGCCGGTTCCAGAGCAGTTTCAGTGGCGCAATTGGGCCGCCGATCCCGAAGGCCTGACCGGCGAGGCGTTGCTTGCCTTCGTCAACGAGGGACTTTTCCCGGCGCTGAAGGGCTTGAAACCCACCGGCCAACCGGGCGACCGCCGCCGCGTCGTGCGCGACGTGTTCGAGGATGCCTACAACTACATGAAATCCGGCCAGTTGCTCCGGCAGGTGGTTAACAAGATCAACGACATCGACTTCAATAATCTGACCGAGCGCCAGCACTTCGGCGATGTTTACGAGCAGCTTCTCAACGACCTGCAATCCGCCGGCAACGCGGGCGAATACTACACCCCCCGCGCAGTCACGGCCTTCATGGTAGATCGCATCGACCCAAAGCCGGGCGAAATCATTTTCGACCCTTCGTGCGGGACGGGCGGCTTCCTCACGTGCGCGATGAAGCACATGCGTGACCGCTACGTGAAGCGGCCCGAGGACGAGGCGTTGATGCAGCAAAGTTTGCGCGCGGTGGAAAAGAAGCCGTTGCCGCACATGCTCTGCGTCACCAATATGCTGCTCCATGGCGTCGAAGACCCCAGCTTTGTGCGCCACGATAACACGCTGGCCCGGCCATATATCTCGTGGGAGCAGAAAGACCGCGTCGATGTGATCCTCACCAACCCGCCCTTCGGCGGCAAGGAAGAAGACGGCATCGAAAGCAACTTCCCACAGCATTTCCGCACGCGCGAGACGGCGGACCTGTTCCTGGCCTTGTTCATCCGCCTGCTACGTAAAGGCGGCGTGGCAGCCATCGTCTTGCCGGATGGCAGCCTGTTTGGTGAAGGCGTGAAGACCCGGCTAAAGGAGGCGCTACTCGAAGAGTGCAACCTCCACACCATTGTTCGCCTGCCGAACTCAGTGTTCAAGCCCTATGCCTCCATCGGCACTAACCTGCTGTTTTTCGAGAAGGGCGAGCCGACAAAGGACATCTGGTTCTACGAACATCAGGTG
>Ga0075364_10001319_pt1 | contig 13358 bp, 4 predicted proteins | sample EndMetdeltDD1764_FD_71517 | JGI IMG/M metagenome (GOLD analysis project Ga0075364, IMG submission 71517) | Populus endosphere microbial communities from Tennessee, USA - Endosphere MetaG P. deltoides DD176-4 | ecosystem: Host-associated > Plants > Roots > Endosphere | place: USA: Tennessee... | reverse complement strand
TTGGTTCCCATACATCCATGTAAAAGCCTTTCTCGGTGACAGATCTTATTGATGAAGAGACCATCCCTTAATGGGAGCAATAGCAAGTCACTTTGGAACGACCCGGCATCGAGGTCTCGACGAGCCTTCTCTACTGTACTCCCCAAGCACCACCTGGGGAAACCAAGCGAAAGAAGACAAGATCGAATCAGAAAGCACTGTCTCGTGCTCGTCTCGTTGAATGGACACAAAAGAGATATTTCATATTCTCATGAGAAAGCATTCTGAATCGGCATGAACAACAGCCCCCGTAAAAGCATCAACAGGAAAAGCAGTTCAGCAATACAATGGAATCCAAATAATAAGAATTGGCTCCTCACGGAAGGCGAACGGTACGACGGGGGAAGCCTGCCTAGCAAAGCCAAGCTTGGAAAGACTACCTAAAGCTAAGACTCCTTTTCGGGTGTTGCTCATAGTCTTGACTGAGGGAGGGCTCTGGATGTCTATGGAAGTCTTGAAAAAAGACTAGTACAGTACGGATGGAGGCTTTCCCAACCAAGGGCTCTGGAAGAGGTAACACAAAGGTGCTGCCGGTCTGGATTGATGCCTTTCCTTCTTTACAGGATTAAGGATCTCCCAAAAACCTCAGGAACAGTCAATGGGAAATCCCGCCATTCCTGATTTAGGAAGGAATATAGTAAGGGACGACTGCTTATCAATCATCTTTTATGAGTGAAAGAACGAGCTCTAACACTTTCTTTTTTTTATATTTTAGAAACTGATTCATTCACATACGGGGACCTATAGGTTTCTTCATTACGATTACGGCCGATAAAATTGAGAATAGACTGCCATAGACCTTTCAAAAAACTCATTTTCTCCTTGCCCATTCTTGGTTGTCTGCTCCCCTATTGTTGAAGAGAGACTTTTGGGATCGAAATACGGAAGGTGGTTGGCTTTTTTCCAACTAAGAAATGGGATTTTTTCTCGCACAGCTACTATGTTGTCTGTGACTACAATACGATATTTTCATTGATACAGCTAATTCTGATTCAATTGTGACAATAGCTTTTAAGCAAGCAGCTTGTATTCGTATAATAAGAAGAATGCGGTGCTTCCCGCTTTCAGTCAAGTGAGGCACTACAGGTATTGGATTCAGCTTGAACTAATAAACTGTTAAGAGTCTGGTTCTTTAGAGACAGGAGTTGTTCCCAGTGAAAAGGAATTTATAGAGTCCGACTTCCCTGTGTTAAGCATATAGCACATAAATCAATAGAAGAAGAAGTAGATGTGAGTGAGGGTACTCCTTATTTTCCTTATTATAGAGATCGTTCTTAGGATAGCCTATGGCTAGTTAAGAGAGACTTTCCTATTCATCGGTCAGTGCGAGTGTGAGTACGAGCCAGGCGGTGCCAGGTTGAAAGTCTTTCATCCACTCGAGCAGCGGATATGAGACCAGTAAGAGCGTAGCTTTGATGTTCTTAGTTTCGAAATGGCGTATTTAGTGTCGATCTACACGGGGCAGGTTCTGGAACGGAGCACCCAAACTGGACGACTTTCTTTCTGGGATTATCGGTCTTCAATTTGGATGGAGCTGCTATTGGTACTCCGGCCGGTACTGATTTTGCTATTCGGAACTCTCCGGGTTAAGTCCCTCTCGATGCAAGCTCACGACAACAAAAGAAAGAATTGCTGCTCACCTTCACAGAAGATTTTCTATTCTTGAATGAAAAAGAGAATTGCATTTCGTCGCATCCCTTTTTCTCCGCTTTGAACATTCTTCTCGTCACAAGCCTAACCTAAGGGAAAGAGCTCGATCATACTGAAGTCGAAGCAACGTATATCAGCGTGGATCCCCTTCGCGATACGCCTTCGATCTGTGTTAGCTTTTGCTACATACTTGCTTGGCGGGTTCAGATTGAAGTAGACTAGCGGTGAGCTTTTCTTGCCCCGGTCTTGTATCTGCCATGTGCTCACTCTGCGCTTACCACATTGCCGGTTCGCTCTAGACAGGTCTTTAACCTCATTCTCTCAGGTCCCACCCCAGCTGAAAAACGACGCGCTAAGGCGCCCATCTTAGTCAAGCTTTGATTTGAAGCTAGCAGAGAGATTGAATTTCCAGTTCAGGTGGATCCAGGCTTAAATAAAGTAGGTATAAAATACCTTCCACGGCAAGTTTAGGCTTAGGAAGATTTGATCTTTGTTCCATCTAGTGAAGTAGATTCCAATTCCGGTGAAGAGAAGAGTGAAACTCCGATAGCTACAGGCCTTAGCCCCAAACTTCTCTCTCCCTACCGGTCAAGCTTCTTTTGATATGGAGCTTTCCCCGGATTCTCTTGAGGTCGGGGTTGAAGAATCTGGGTACTCAACAATGGGTTAAGCCTTTAGCTACGGCTGTTGGGGCAAGTCAGTCTTTAGCAGCCTAAACTAAAGAAACCTTACTGCCTCCAGGCAGTCCCCACCGAAAGAGTTATTCTCGGAAGGAGGGAAATGACATAAGAAAGAGGGGATTCCCACTCTCTGGTATTGACTCAAAACCTTATATTCTCAGAAGCTTACCTTTTGGTTGACCATCTTCCAATCCCGGATTCTTAGTAAAGCAAGTAAGTAAGAAAAGTGATCCAACCTTTTCCCGCGACTTCTGTTAGTCCAAGATCTCCCGTCATCCCGAAGTTTAGCTCTATTAACTAACATAGACCCTCTCGGCTCGCTTTGCTCCGACTAAAGGTATCCGGAACTTCGTGGTCTACCCTGCCATTCTCTCTATCTATGATCTCCGTCAAGCCTAAATTTCGTTTTCACTCGATCTCACGATTGGTCACGCATCTTCATCCCGTTACTTGTACCCATTTTGCTCTCTGCGTAGCCCCTTCGGAACCTTCTCCTTCTAGTGGATCTTCCTCGTTCTCTTCTCCTGCTTTTCAATTGAGTTACTTCACTTCTCCTAAGCTAATCCATGTCGAAAAACGATTGAATAGGGGTCCATTCTCGCAAGTTCGAGTGTAGGCTTGATTCCACAGCTTTCTTACCCTTACCTTAGGGCTGATTATAGGCTAATAGAAAAATGTCTTTCCATGAGAGAGATATGTAAATGAACTATAAAGCAGGTATGTCAATCCCTATTCTCCAGGTTGTACCATTACATTATAAAGCCAGCCAGCAGTGGGAAGAATTAACCTAATTTAATGCCTTCTTCTAAGCCCCTCTTTTTTAAGTGAAAGGGAGTTTGCTTAATCATCCATTATAAGTTCACTGGCAGCCCTCTGGGATACATGGGGAATCCCTATTGTAGCTGCTTTTGCCCTCGTAGTCCCTATCTCCTTTTGCAGACAGTTCCCTTGATTCTGTCTTCCGATCGGTTTGAATTGGATTCCTTCTGCCATCTTCCTAAGACCTTGCTATGGCAATCCATACGAGCGACACGGTCCAGCCTAAGGAATACCTTTTGAAGTCCTTCTCGTTTCCCTTCCAGACATTGGGAGTTGCCTTCCTTCCAATAGCTAATTTTCTAGTTTACTGAATTATTATCCTTTTAGAGCATATGTTTTCTCTCCTGAGAAGTCAGTTAGCAATTCAGTTCCTGGTTCCATTGAGAGGCCCCTTTTGAGTAAGCAAGTTTTCAATCAGGAGTCTTTAAATAAGATCCTTCAACGACAACAGCTACCACTCACTTCACACTATCAATATCCGGATCGAAATCAAAAGTCTTTCCGGCTTAGCTAGCCCACCCCGTGTGGGATCTTTCAATTCCTTTTTGCAGGTGAGCCAGATGCCGAGTCTACCTCTGCCAAGTCCCTCTTTCTAGGCTTCTTTCGAAACCATCAATGTCAGCTGGATTTTGAAGTTGCTTCTTAGTTCGATTCTGCCTCTACTCCCAGACTCTTTTTCCTTTGCTCTACCCCTCACCATCAAGCCCTCTCCATGATCCTCGTACTGCTTTAGCTTTCGACCAGCTCTTTCACTCTAGTGCCGGGCATCTCTTATCCTCCTCGCTGGTCTCACTCTCCATCCTACATTCGCCTAGCTACAGGAGCTACTAGAAGCAACTATCACTCATTCACTCTTAGGGGGAATTCCTTATTCAACTACCAGTACAGAAATGAAATAAAGCTACCATCATCCTTTGCTGGTGACGCTGGGTCAGTGTCCCAACCCAAGGGTTCTAAGAGGAAAGTCTATGCCACACCAGCAGGGTAGCTGCATAAAAGAAAAGAAGGATGCAGTTTTTGATACACTACTTCCTAGGGCTACCTTCTCCTTGTTAGCCTTGATTACGGTGGGGGGCGGTCTCCGGAATGAGCAGTCCTCTTTGCTGGTTTTTTAAAATAAGCGGGGGCGTAGGATCGAAATGCATCCCCCTTCCCTTGCCTGGTGATCCCAGTTGACCACAACCCGCGGATTCATTAATGGGAGGATAGGAACGTATCCTACTGAACAACTTTGGACTTACGAAGAACGGTATGAATAGAGATCCTCCTCTTTTCCTGCCAAGGAAGATAGTAAGTCCTTGGGTGATCCTCTACCTCTGGATTTAAAAGAAAGAAATTAAAAATCAATGGCCGCGCAATCAGCGGTAGGCTTGATTGATCGTACTACATAAAAGACTGCTTGCTCGATTGCACTTTCTATATGTAGATGAAAGTGACGACTTGGTCGTTTATCGTCATTATACGATATTTCCTTGTGTGACATTTTGGCATCATCGCAAAAAGAAGTAATCCAACCCACGGAATCGATTTAAATTATTTGAATCTATATGTGTGCGGCCAAGCAAGCTAGCCAATGCGAAGCGTTCTGTGATGAAAGATAGAAAGATTCTTCTAGCTCAGGTGGAGGACATAGAAGGAAGAGGGGAATGAGGTCTACAATGGGGGAAAAGGAATTGGAATAGGAAAAAGATTGATCTCACGGAATCGGACTAGAGAAGCTGCTGCTGGTTCCGGTGATGGAGCCAATAAAGTTCAGATTTCATTTCTCACAAGGCAGTCGGGTTTTTGCCATCTTTCAACTCATTCGACATCCTTTTCATTCGATGTGTTCCCATCCATTAAAGAAGAGGAAGAGACCTAAATCACGGAGATTCTTCCTACCCTCCTTTTGTTTGTTTTAGACACCTCTTCAATAAAAAGAAAGAGAAAAACATAGGAAAGGCAAGGACGCTGAAGCATAGGCAAAGCAAGCTCAGTCAGATTCAATTGACCGAGACTGGCGAGAGAGGACTTCTGACTCCTAAAGATAAAGAGGGAGGATTCCGGGGTTTCCGTGAGTTCAGGGCTTAGGGGTGGGGCTGACTGTCTTTAATAGAAAGAAGGCCAGCCTAGCCAAGCAAGCCAGTAGTCAGAGAACGGACCACGGGAGAACCAACTACACTCACTAAGAAAGAAAGACCCTGGGTGGGGTTCGTTGAGGAAACTCGATGGTAGCATTCTTATCTTTTCTTATAGTGGTCTCTTAAGAGTATTGGATTGGAGTCCAGTAGGGAAATATATCTGAGGTCTCACTCTTGCCAGCTTTCTGTCCAGGGTGTCTCGTTCTCGGAGTGGTATCGTGCTAGGTTTCACTCTCCCCTTTCGTCATAAGGCGTGGTTCTGTCCCCGCCTTCTTCTCCTCTCTCAGAGAGGCTCACCCATACGGTGTTGGTTGTTAGTTCCTTCACGGAGCTGCGCCTCCTTAACTTGCTTTTTTACCCTCCCACCGCCCTTCTTTCTGTGCTTTGCTGCTTAAGTTAAGTGCGAAAGCTAAAGCGCTTAAGCTAGGTCGGATTGCCCTAAAACTTGATAAAGTGACCACTTAGAGCGGATGTCCCACTCTGGTACTTCGAACCATATCTACCTACGAGAATAGAAAGGAGCAGAAGATGAGAACCAAAAGGAACTTAAATAAGTTTTCAAGTTAAAATATAAAAAGCCTTGAAAAAATTCCGGAAAGCTTTTGGTTGGAAGGCATCCTCCCAGAACCGAGAAAAGCATAATAAACTGATACGCAACTCTCCTTACCTCAGCTCATCAATCGAGTTTCGATCAAGGAATTGAAACCGAAACAGATCTTCTTCGCTCTGCTGAACGAATGAGTCTAAATGGCGGGTCAGGCCATCGAATCGAGGGTAAACGGTTAGCCATGCCCTGGCGCGTGAAGCAAGGGCGGGGTGTTGATAGGGTGGAACCGAAATGAGTCCGAAAAGAATGAAACGAAGTCAGACAGGTATCTGCTGTTGACCAGGGATCAACCGCTCAACGGAACACACAGATTAAGCAACAGGAGAATGACAACTTTGACTTTTCGCCGACCCAAAACTACACTTAAACTCGGAAGCTTCGTTCAGGTAGACAACTCTAAGAGAACCTCAGAAAAGTTTAGGCTCACTTCCAATTGTTAAGATCACCCTTCTTCACGGCAGAGGGACTAGAAAGATGCGTCTGGCCTCACTCCGCTCGCCTTCTCTTGGTCATTCTTTCGAGAATAACGCGAGAATAACGAGGGCCCCGTCCTCAACATGGAAGCTTCCAGACCTGCTTCGTACCAGCCGGTATTTAATTTGATTCGGGGCGCTCCCGAACTCGCTCTAACGTCGTGTCTAGGTCACAACGGTGACTAATGCAATTTCTTTGTTCCAGTGGACAGCGTTCCATCATCTGGCTTCAAACCGCTCCCGACGGTAGCTCAATCGCACCTTCACTCAACCAGATACCACAGCAGCACTCTCAGAAGCAAGAGCTCATAGGAAAGGTTCGAAAATTGTGATTCTGTAAGATAAGAGTGGAGATTCACCCTTGTAAGGCCTCCGGACTTCCCAATATTTGTGAAGTATCCGTCGGGAGAACACAATCTGACATTGAATGCTTGAGCCATTGCTCGGACAATGAAAGACCTTAAAACTGTCCCATGCCACACGGGCTTTGAAATGGCAACTAGACTAGTTAGTAATTTCGTACTTCTGTCGTTGGGGAGCGGAAATGGCACTTTACAGCAAGAAAAAAGAACAACGAAAGTCGAAGATAGGCTTGTAGCCTCACCGGAATCAGATTCTGTAGCTGATACAACTGATCTTCCTTCATCTCCTTTCCCATCCGCCCGGTGGGGCGATTCATGTTCTTCCGATTACGGATGTTGTGCCACTTGATGTTTTGGAGAGTACGAAGCTCGAGTAGGAGAGAGGGAAGGTCGGGCTGGCTTTGCTTGACTACTATGCCGATTGATGGCTTGAGTATGAAGGTGCCTATGACTACTGCTTGCTTGAAAGATTGCCGGGGAGAGGGGAAGGCACCGAGGGCAGGGGGAATGGTTGGAGAGTAGGCGTCGCTTCTTCCTACGAAGCCTGTTTCGGATTTGGTCCGGTTCAGGGTGCTTTGACTCTGCTTGGCTGGCGGGAACGAGTGCAGGTGAACGAAGAAGCTTACCATTCCGCCGTCGGTCAGTTATTCAGCTAGGCAGGGTATCAACGGCACCACAAAGCAAGCCAACCTCGTACACAGAACGAACAAACTCAGGCTCAGCCAGGGCCCTACTCTCTTCCAAAAAGAGAACAGCTCCATCCCGCCCTATACGGGATGCCGGACCGGAATCCGCCTCTTCTCTGTTGGTTGAGAAGTACTCTTCTCTGGTAGGGGAACCGTTTGCAAGGGAAGAGTCAGCAAGAGCAGCCCAGAGATGAGAGGAAGAGGCGTGGTATCCACTGGTTTCAGTAGTAGGAGTTGCCCATTGTTCACCGAAGTCGTCAGAGAGGGAATCCTCGTGCTTTTCATTGGACAAAGAGGCTATCTAAAGTCTATTAATCAATAAGCAAAGTCTAAGGAAGACATATATCAATACCAATCCCCCTACTCTCTACTAATGACATATGATTTCACTGTAGAGCAATAACATAGAGAAATAGAATATAGTAAGGTAGTATAGTGTAAAAAGGACCAAGGACGAATAAAGAAGAAGAAGGAGTAGGAGCTAATTCGAACGGAATCGAATGATTACGAGATAAACAATGAGACAAAGCCAAGAGGGGAGAGCACTGAGACAATTCACTTCACGTACAGGGAAGTCCGCTGGTAGGAATTCTTCAGGGCGTATTACTGTTTTTCACCGAGGGGGTGGATCGAAGCGATTGCAGCGAAGAATGGATCTGAAACGAAGCACTTCGTCTATGGGCATTGTAGAAAGGATAGAATATGACCCTAATCGTTCTTCTCGGATCGCTCTAGTACGATGGATCGAGGGGGTGCAGCTACGCTGCCAGAGGAAATGCAAGACGATAGAAGAGTTCGCTCCGCCGCGTAAGATCCTCGAACCTACCACGCCCACCATACGCGGACTCTTTTCGTTCTCTTCCCTGTCCGTGAAGGTGGATCAAAGAAAGGTAGCTTGCTTCTCTCCTGGACTGATGGAGGCTTATGTAGTGGTCGGCCTTCCTACCGGAATGCCTCCTTGGTCGAAGAGCCCCTTTACTAGTACTAGTAAGGGCGCAGGAAGCAAAAAAACTTGCGCGAAGGACGTCTTCTTCTCTGCCTTCTCCTCTCCAAAGGCCAAGGGGGAGACTGCATCCCTTTCCTTCGGTAGCTCTTTGAGTTTCCCAAGGATAGCGGTAGCTGGGGCAAAGCCCGCTTTCTTCGCTCCGCGAATGAGAGAGAAAGTAAGAGGAAAAAACACGTTCTCTCTTTGCGAGGTCCGAAAGTGGAGAACACATAGCATTCTCTGGGCACATAGGATCAAACGTAAAGCAGCGCTTTCTTGGCATAGGCGGCAAGAGACTTTAAGGCTTGTTGGAGCTTCTGAGCATAACGAATCGAAGCCGAAGACGGATCAAGGTAGCTTGCCTGCCAACCCGATAGGCGAAGTGCCGAAGGATGGAGCGTGCAAAGTCGATCGTGCACCTGTCGTGTGACCCGTTGGTCCTAAGCAATGTCTTGCGCGAAGCGACCCACCTAGAAACAGCTCTCCTTTAGGGGAAAATAGAACTTCGATCGGATGCGGGTATTCAATCCCGCCGCTGAGATGTCCAGCGGATTCTGGGGCCTTGACGAATGGCCGGCCACCTTTTACGTTAGAAGAGCAAAAGGCCCGGGGCATAGCAGGATGAACCAATGTGAATGAGTGTAAGCTTCGTTGTCCGAACACGATTGGTGCTGACCACACTAGGTGCTACCGCGGTAGCAAGAGAGGCCAGGCGGTGACAATTGAGAGGTTGTCACTGAGCATTCCTAGTCACACGGGAAGAGAGGTCAAATGGCAAGGCCATACGCCCGTTTGGCTCCTCGCGGAGTATAGCTCACATCCAAACATCTGATTGGGGAACGGGGCAACGCCCAGGAAGCTCCGGCGGAAAGGGAAGGCCCGCCAGGCCGTATGCCCATGGGTGCAGGATTCTTCGAAAAAGCGCGGGCTGACTCGGAGGCCTAGGACATTGACTTAGCAACGAATGAAGGGAAGCTCCTCGAGCTTTCTCCGCCAGCAGCTTATGTAGTGGTCGGCCGTCGCTCCCTAAGCTTCGCTTCTTGTAGTCGGCCCGCCTCCCTTCATTTGCTTGCCCCCTTCCAGCTCAGAATGCCTAATGCCTATTATCTAGTTCTAGAAGCTAACCACCAGAAGCTCACCCTTCGGGCTTCCAGCGCAGGAGGCCAAGCATTCTGCCAGACGTCCCGGCCTGGGGTTCGCCTTTGATACTTCAGTAGATCTTCAAAAAAGAAAGACTTCAATGCAGCCTTAACTACAACTACATTACGCAAGCTCCACCAATACCTACCTATAGAGTCAAAAAAGTACCCGTGACGGTGACTTTCTAGGTTTATGGATTCAGTCAGCTAAACTCCATCCAACTCCTCAATAAATATCAACAAACAACATGTCGTGACCGGTGTAGCTAAGTTTCCAAAGGTGAACAGCCCCCTGTCCTTTATAGTCGTAAAGGGCTTCTCAGAAAAGTAAGGAAGGGGGCATTCGAAAGGCCGACCACTCATAGGCCTTCTGGTAGGAAGGCCGACGACTACACGGACTCTATACCAGAGCGATAGCGAAGCCAAGCTGCCGCCTATCCTATCCTATAGGCCTATAGGCGAAGGGGTTTACCGACGAAGACCTATGATATAGTAAGAAAGAAAGTACGAAATAAAATAAGTACGTTAAGGTTACGAAGTCACTTAGCCGTCTACAAAGGGAAAGGCGTCGGTACGGAGCCACGTCAGCTGTGGATATAGACTAGGCATAAGGAACGGAGTCTTAAACTATGGACCGAGACTACACTAAGGAACAAGGAAAAGGAAGTTTGACTGAGCAAAGAAGTCAAGGAACGAAGCTGCTTCTCTAATAGCCCCGTTGAATAGGAGGGCGAAGGCTTTTTGAAAAAGTCTTTTTTGATGTCTCATTTTTTTCTAATTTCTATTTAGAGAGAGGGGGCTTCCAGTTCTTAGGAAGAGCCGTACGAGGCAGCTCACGTACGGTTCGGGAGCCGAGCCCCGGCACAGGGGCTTAGGTCAACACTTATATAATAGCCAGTCATCAATTGGAAGCAGGCAAAATGTTGATAAATTGCGATTGGTCCAAACCTTCGACCCGCGACTTATTGCGACCCGCCCGGAATGCCCATCCATACTAAGACCTTATTCACACAGCGAAGAAAGGCCGAGTGGAAGGGGGCAGTCAGCTGGCTGCTTCTTGGCCACGCCTCCCCTGCTTATAGACAGGCGAGACTCTCTCTAAATTCGAAAATAGAAATCGCATACCAGTAGTCGATATACGTATAGGAAGATGGTTACATTATATTAAATGTCATTCAGGCCAAGGCGCAAGGCTGGCTCGAGCCGCAGCGCAGGAACTTTAGCTAAAATAATGAAGGCCCCCTACACTCTCTCTTAGGCTTGTGCGGCTACCTTCGGGTGTTGAAAAAGTCATTGATTCCCGATGCCGAGCTACTATTGGTATAGTTTCCAATCCCAACCATGATGCACGAAAGCTTAGAAAGGATAAAGCCGGTGGTTAGGCAGACGCCCCATTGTTCGTGGTGTTGCAATGAATTCAGTGGATCATCCTCATGGAGGAGGTGAGAGGCGCACAAAAGGTAATGAAATTCGGCCTCACCTTGAGGGCCCCAGCTGGATTTCGGGCAGGAGTGGGGAAAGGCAGAAATGAGTTCATGCCACGACGATCTATATGGAAGGGAAGGGCAGTTTTTTTTTTATGTTGAGAAAGTCTTTTTTTATTTAGTTCTCCAACTCCGGATGAGTTTGGGCCTCCGGCGCCTCTTTTGAGGACGGGAGGAAAAAAACTGGATTTGGTGCCCTCCGACGATCCCCCTCGGGCTCGGGGGGGCCTTTGCCTTCATTTCTTGAAGAGCACGAGGTCACCTCTTCATCAATATAAAGGAAGGCCAGAAAAAATGTTTTGAATTCCCCCAATAAAAAATAGCGGTAAGTGATGAGGGGGCGGCTTCTCTTGTGGTAGTAATTGCGAACTCATTCCATTTTTGGAGGATTGGTTCCCTGTTCCTGCGGCTGAGAAGCCTCGACGCTCTGCCCCCCCTTAATCAACCTCTAAAAAAGAAAAAAAGCCCTTTCCCCTTTTCATAATAATAAGGTAAGCTCCAGAACCGGCGGAATTGCCCAATCCTATTTTTCCTTGAAGTAAGTCCAGAGCGGGAGCAACTGATACAGCAAATTCAGACTCAGACTAAACTCGATCACTTGGCAAGAGGGGGTTTAGGAGGTCTTTTTGAGCGCATGTTGATCATTTCGAAAAAGCTGGTTTCGTCTCATTTTCCGGAAAGCCAGTCATACTATTCCACTTTAGCTAAGCTAATGATGAAAGAGGATCTGGATTTGTCTGCACTGCAGATGATGATGTCCACTCCTGGCTCGATGCGCTTAACGAAAGAGAACTCTCTAGATTAAGTATAAATCTCGTAATTAAGCAGCATCCTTTATTTAAGTGAGTAGGGGTGCGCCGGACCGCCGACGAATAATAGGTACCCCCACCTCAGGCAGAGTTAGTGAGCCGTGTAATAGGCGACCATTTCGCGCGGTTCGGGGGGGCACTCACGTCAGCCGCCGGCGCCCGACTGCGTCTTAACCCCTATCCCATTTTTGGGCCAATTCCCCCTTTGTACTACCAAAAAATGAGATTCTTGCCGAATCCGAGTTTGCTGCTCCAACCATTACCAAACTAATACCTATTCTGTTTAGTACTTCAGGTGCTTCTGTTGCGTATAATGTAAATCCCGTAGCGGATCAATTCCAACGAGCCTTTCAAACTAGTACTTTTTGTAATCGACTCTATACCTTCTTCAATAAACGCTGGTTCTTCGATCAAGTTTTGAATGACTTTCTAGTCAGATCCTTCCTGCGTTTCGGATATGAAGTCTCATTCGAAGCTTTAGACAAAGGCGCTATTGAGATATTGGGCCCTTATGGTATCTCGTACACATTCCGACGATTGGCCGAGCGAATAAGTCAACTTCAAAGTGGATTTGTTGTGCGAAGAGTGCATTATGACCCGTGGCCGCCTGCCTGGTGGGGGCGGCTCCTCCGTTGTGGGTAAACGGGAAACCCGACTCTACGAACCCGAGGAAAGGCTGCACAGCAGTAGTAAGGGCGTTAAGACCGGAGCTTTTTGTAGTGCTAGCAGGAATGCAAGTGAATGAATCCCATCCCCTAGCGAGTGAAGTGCTTACGCCCCTTTAGAGAAAGGGGCGCGCTAGCGCTTGTATAATCTAATTGAATATAATCGCTCTTGTTATATAATAAAGTAAAGGGGGCTGAGAAGGTTTGCTGTCTACTTCGCGAGCCCACTGCCCCGTTCTGTAACTTCCCTTCTTTCGTCCGTCCACGAGGCTGTAAAAAGAAAGAAAGGGGCGGCTATCTAGTGGGAGTCGTTTCGGTTGTATGCCACGAGGTCCCTATGGACAAGAGGACAAGTGAATCATCGCTTTTGGGCGCAGGCAGCCCTCTACCATCCATCCCATTGCATTCCATCGTCTCGTATTGTACTGTACCGTATCAGACTAGATACATCTATTGAGTGAGAGAAAGGGAAAGGTAGTGTAACTAATAATGTATTCTTCATTTTTATATTGATAGGGATCCCCATTCATTCCTAGATTCCCGTCACTACGGATTGATTGCCCCTACCTAACTACATGGTAGTGGTCTAGGGAGCGAAATTGCTAGAGCACGGGAGAATGAAGAGTAATGATTTCAGCAAGAGCAGCCGGACGGACTACTCTAATAAGTCTAGTGACTACTAGAGTTGAGTCAAAAGCTATGGTATCGCAGCCTTCCGATCGAGCCTCTGGGATCTCCTGTAAACCCCCATGATGTGGTAAAGGGAGGATATTAGGGGAAGCAGTGAGTGGAGATTCCCCTGCAGAGAGCCGGATGAGGGGAGACCCTCACGTCCGGTTC
>Ga0075364_10001318_pt1 | contig 13361 bp, 11 predicted proteins | sample EndMetdeltDD1764_FD_71517 | JGI IMG/M metagenome (GOLD analysis project Ga0075364, IMG submission 71517) | Populus endosphere microbial communities from Tennessee, USA - Endosphere MetaG P. deltoides DD176-4 | ecosystem: Host-associated > Plants > Roots > Endosphere | place: USA: Tennessee... | reverse complement strand
TCGCCACAAAGTCTGCCAGCGCCGTTGGCTGCTGCCTGGCGGGCCACGCGCTTGCCCGACGATGCGTTGTCACTGGTCGTGCAGCCGCTGGACGGCCCGGCATACGCCGCCATCAACCCGACCGTACCCCGCAATCCCGCTTCCGTCATGAAGTTGGTGACGACATGGGCCGCATTATCCGAGTTGGGGCCCAACTATATATGGCGGACTGATTTTCTGACCGAGCCCGGCACCCGGGTCGATGCGCAAGGCGTGCTGAATGGCCCGCTCTATCTGCGTGCGGGGGGCGACCCGCAACTGATGTTCGAGAATATCTGGGCAATGCTGCGCGAGCTGCGCCTGCACGGTATCAAGCAGGTCAACGATCTGGTGATCGACAGGACCGTGTTCGGTCAGGTCGGCATCGATCCCGGCGCTTTCGATGGCGCGGCCGATCGTCCTTACAACGCCAGTCCCGATGCGCTGATGGTGGGCTACGGCGCCATGCGTATCGCCTTTCTGCCCGATCGCGCCAACCGACGCTGGATGCCGGTGATCGATCCCCCGGTGCCCGGGGTACGCGTGGATGGCGCGGTGCAATGGAGCGATCAGGTCTGTCCCGGTTCGCCCTCGGTCGGCATCGACCCGGTCATCACCCAGCAGGGCATTTCATTGCGCGTCTCGGGAACGGCGGCAGGCGCGTGTGGCGAGTTCAGCGTATATCGACTGGCCTTGGGGCAGGAGGACCTGGCCCACGCGGTGTTCCGCCTGTTGTGGCGCGAAGTAGGGGGGACGTTCAAAGGGCAGATCCGCGCTGGCGTGACGCCACCCGATGCCCTGCGTGTGTCGGGTCATGTGTCGCCCACGCTGCTTGAAACCATCCGCGTCATCAACAAGCAAAGCAACAATGTGATGGCGCGCACCCTTTTATTGACGCTCGGCGCCGAACGGGGCCGGCGGCCGGCCACCGTGGCCTCAAGCGGCGATGTGGTCAACCGGTTACTCAGCGCGCAAGGCATACCCATGCCTGAGCTTGTGCTGGATAACGGGTCTGGATTGGCCCGCAATGCGCGGATTTCAGCCCGAAGCATGGCCGATATGCTGATTGCCGCCTGGCGCTCGCCGCTCATGCCGGAGTACATGTCCTCGTTTGCGATTGCGGGCGTGGATGGGACGGTTCGCCGTCGAATGCGCAACGAATCGACGCAGGGTATGGCACACCTCAAAACCGGCACGTTGCGTGACGCCTCCGCGCTTGCCGGCTATGTGCTGGGGGCCAGCGGGCGGCGCTACTTGATCGTCAGCATGGTCAATGATGACCGGGCCCAGGCGGCGCGGCCGTTCAACGATGCGCTGATCACCTGGCTGGCTGAGCAATAATACGACCTGCAACGCGCTCGTCGCGATTATTTATATTTTTGGAGCTACGTCATGCCCGTTCACGAAATTCGGCACCCTTTGATTCAACATAAGCTGGGGATCATGCGCCGTGTGGATCTGAGCACCAAGAGCTTTCGTGAGCTGTCGCAGGAAGTGGCCGCCTTGTTGACTTACGAGGCGACCAAGGACATCCCGCTTGCCCCCCACACGATCGAAGGGTGGTGCGGACGCGTGGAGGTCGAGAAAATTGCGGGTAAAAAAGTCACGGTCGTGCCAATCCTGCGCGCAGGCATCGGCATGCTCGACGGTGTGCTCAGCCTGATTCCCGGCGCCAAGGTCAGTGTGGTGGGCGTAGCGCGTAATGAAGAAACCCTGCAGGCGCATACCTACCTCGAACGGCTGGTCGGCGAATTGGACCAGCGGCTGGCGCTGATCGTCGATCCCATGCTGGCCACCGGCGGCTCGCTGGTCGCCACCATCGATTTGCTCAAGCGCGCCGGATGCAAGGAAATCAGGGCGCTGGTTCTGGTTGCTGCGCCAGAAGGCATTGCTGCCGTTCAGGCCAAACACCCTGACGTCGATATCTATACCGCGTCCATCGATCAGGGGCTGAACGAAGACGGGTACATCATGCCGGGTCTGGGTGATGCGGGCGATCGGATATTCGGAACGCGGCAGAAGGCCGACTGATTGCCGGTAGACCGGTCAACACCTGCCCGAACCAATGCAGCGTGGCGGCCGTTGATACCGCCTCGCCCACGATCAACAAGGCCGGTGCCTTGATGTGATGCTCATGGGCAAGCGAGGAAACGGTTGTCAGCGTGGCATGCAGTACGCGCTGTTCGGGTCGCGTACCGTTCTCGATGATTGCAATCGGGGTGTCTGGCGCTCGACCGTGGCGCAACAACTGGGCGATGAGTGTGTCGAGCTGGCTGACGCCCATGTAGAACACGGCCGTCTGATGAGGGCGGGCGAGGGCGTGCCAGTCGAGTTCATTTTCTTGTTTGGCGCAATGCGCCGTGGCAAACACCACCGACTGCGCAAAGTCGCGATGGGTCAGCGATATGCCCGAGTAGGCCGCACAGGCCAGGGCCGCCGTGATGCCCGGAACCACTTCGAACCGAATGCCGTGGGCGGCGAGATGCGCGAGTTCCTCGCCGCCGCGTCCGAAAATAAAGGGATCGCCCCCTTTGAGTCGGACCACGCGCTGACCCGCCTTGGCGTGATCGACCATCAGATTGTGAATGCGGGCCTGGGTCGCATGGTGATCCTCCCCCGGGTGTTTGCCGACGCTGATTTGTTCCGCATCACGTCGTGCCAGTGACAGCACTGCCGGACTGACGAGCTTGTCGAACAGAATGACGTCGGCTTCGTTCAGTGCCCTGAGGGCCTTGAGCGTCAGCAGGCCAGGATCGCCCGGGCCGGCACCGACCAGCACCACACTGCCGATGGGTGGGGATGCCGGTGTGGCGAGGGCTTCACTGAGGGCGCGCTCGGCATCGTCGGGGCGCGACTGGCGCAGCGCTTGCGCGACGGGACCGTCCAATAGCCAATCGTAGAACGCACGACGCCCCCCCATCTCCGGACGGGATGCCTTAATTTGAGGGCGGAATTGATGCGCCAGTGCGGCCAGGGCACCCAGTGACTGATCAAAAAGCGACTCGATGCGTTCGCGCAGGCGGCGAGCGAGCACAGGGGCGACACCGGATGAAGAAATGGCGATCACCAGTGGTGACCGATCGACGATGGACGGGACCTGAAATGACGACAGCGCGGGGTCATCTACCACGTTACAAAACATTTTTCGGGCGCTGGCGGCCTGTGAGACCGTTTCGTTGACGGTCCGATCGTCGGTTGCCGCCACGACCAACCAGACCGCGTCCAGCCAGGTTGCCTCGAACGTGCCGCTGAGGTGGACGATTCGTCCACTTTGCACCCACCCTTGCAAACTGGGCGTAAGCGCAGGGGCGCCCACGACCACGGCGGCACCGGCTTCCAGCAGGGCTTGCGTTTTGCGGGTCGCGACGACGCCGCCGCCCACGACCAGCACGCTGCGGCCTTTCAAATCAGTGAATATCGGGAATAAGGTCATGATCGGCGTAGTGTAATGAGGCGCCCCGAAATGCAAAACGACCGAGTTCGTATTTTTATATAACCATAAAGACTTAAGGCGCGCGCCTATATGCCTATTTAGGTAATCAAGGTGTTGCGCTTGCTTAAATTAGGTATTACCGCACAAGGGTATAGTGACTTGCTCGGAGCGGCCCACACCGAATGGATGTGTGCGGTGCCTGCCCGGACTGAATCCAGGAGCAACACATGCAGCAACTTCCGATCAAGAAAAAAGCGTTTGCGATGGCGGCATTGGCCACGTTGCTCCTTGGCGCGGGCGTGGGCACCGCGCAGGCCGATGTCTGCGATGCGCCCTATATGCATAACGGCGGGTTCGTTCAGTACACCGGGGCTGGAAACCTGCAGTTGGGCGCGGACCTCAGTTTTTCGGAAGTCACACGTAGCAAGGGCGGAAGTTGTCGTGCAAGAGTCCAAGGGACGGCAACGTTTTCGTATGCGGGGCTGCCCCCCAGCCGCTCCAAGCTCGATTACTTGATGACGGTCGCCAACGGGCAGGCCACCTTCGTGCGCTACGACAAGGCAGGCGGCCAACCGGGTGACGACGGCCCCTTCGATTTGCGGATGTTGGGTTTGTTTGCCTATGAGAACGGTATCAAGTCGGCAGGCCAGACCTTTCCGGGCGCGAGCTACAAAATCAATATCGGCAAGGACGCACCCGTACAAGGCGCGTCGGGCACCGTCATCCGCGTGGGCCAGAAAACGGTAGGACAGCGTCAGAATATCGACACGGTACAGGGCAGTTTGTCGTGCTGGCCTATCACGTACGACCGCAACAGCGACGCCTCGTACGCCACCTTCCGCAACATTACCCTTCCGATTCCGGCATTGACGACCAAGGTGACCGACTGGTATTGCCCGAAGCCGGGCATGGTCATGAAGCAGGATATTGCGCAGGGCAGCAGTGTCTCGACCGTTCGCGTCACCGCGCTGCGATAACGCGACGCGTCGGGTACGGATTGGATGGTCTGCGCGTCGGGGGCGGTCTGCGACCTGCCACGGCGGGCGCGGGGGCGCCCACCCTGTTGCACCCGGTAGCAGATCGCCGCTCGGCGGCTGTTACATTCTGGGCGCCTCGCTGCTATCATCAAAACAGAATCCAATCCTAGGAGAAAAAAATGTCTAGAAAACGTGCTGAAGTCGAAGCAGAAAACGTCCTGGCCTCGGTTAAAGCGAGTCTCGCGGATGCGGAAGAGTTGCTGCGCGAAGCGGCATCGGCCACCGGTGATACTGCGGTTGAGCTGCGCGAACGCGCCATGACGTCGATCCGTCGCACGCGTGAAGTGCTCTATGACGCGCAAGATGCCATGTACGAAAAAGGCCGTCGCGCTGTGCGTGCCACCGACGACTACGTTCACGACAATCCTTGGCAAGCCATTGGCATTGCGGGCGTCACCGGTATCTTGCTGGGTGTACTGATTGGCCGGCGCTAAGGTGATGCGCCTACGTATCCAAAGTGTCCGCCCCACGTCCGGGTTCGCCGTCGTCCTGAAAAGGGTGAGCTGATATGAGCATTCGCGAATCGTTGATGGACGTGTCCTCCGGGTTTGTGGGCTTAGTGCAGACCCGGCTCGAGTTGTTCACGCTGGAGGCCGCGCAGCAGAAGTCCCGTGTGATGAAAACGATGCTGCTGGCGTTTGCCGCGCTGATTTTTCTGACGCTGGCGTTGCTGGTGTTTTCTATTCTGATCACGATCTATTTTTGGCCGACGGAGTACCGGTTCCTTGCATTGGGTCTGCTTTGCCTGGCCTATGCGGTGATCGGGTTCGGGCTGCTTTTGAGCGTGCGCAATGGCATGGTGAACGCGCCGGCACCCTTTGAAGCGACGCTGTCCGAGCTCAGACGTGACGCTCAAATGTTGCGTCGTACGCGGGCAGCCCCTGAGGCCCCGGCGTCCTCGGGTGGACGCCAAGAAGGAGCTTATTGATGGCGAACCGAACGGCTTACGTCGACCGCGAAATCCGGATCGAGCTGCTACGTGCCAAGGCGGCACTCGAGCGCGAAGCATTGGCGCATCATTTGGCATATGCCGGTGAAAGTCTCAAACCGGCCAACGCGATTAGGAGTGTCTGGCCCGGGCTGGGCCATCTTGCCAGTCCCTCCGGTAACGGACCGCGCCTTGCCATGCAGGCATATCACCTGTTTCGGCGCTACCCGATGATCGGGTCGGGCCTGTCGGCCGTGCTGCTGGGCGGGGGGCGCGGTACGCGTCTGGTGAAGGTGGCCGTGCTGGCCGCAGCGGGCTGGAAGGTGTTTGGGATGTGGCGTCAGTCTCAGCCCAATGCCTATCAGGATCCGGACGACACCCACTACTGACCGCCTCACCCTGGTGAGCAAGCGAATACGCGCGGTTTGCCGCGCGTATTTTTTTGCCGAACGAATCGTTTTTCGGCTGAGGGCGGTTTGCCTTACAAGCCGAGCTCACTCCACATCGCGTCCACGCGCTGCTTCGTGTCGGCATCCATGGAGATGGGCGTACCCCATTCGCGATCGGTTTCGCCGGGCCATTTGTTGGTTGCATCCAAGCCCATTTTTCCACCCAGACCGGATACCGGTGAAGCAAAATCCAGGTAGTCGATCGGGGTGCGCTCGACCATGACGGCGTCGCGCACAGGATCCATGCGCGTGGTCATTGCCCACACGACTTCTTTCCAGTCACGCGGGTTGACGTCCTCGTCGACCACGATGATGAACTTGGTATACATGAACTGTCGCAGGACGCTCCATAGGCCGAACATGACGCGGCGTGCATGGCCAGCATATTGTTTGCGTATCGAGACGACCGCAAGACGATAGCTGCATCCTTCAGGCGGCAGAAAGAAGTCGACGATCTCCGGCATTTGACGGCGCAGCAACGGAACGAACACTTCGTTCAGTGCCAGTCCGAGCACGGCGGGCTCATCGGGCGGTTTGCCGGTGTAGGTCGAATGGTAAATCGGTTGGCGACGCATGGTGATGCGATCTACCGTGAATACCGGGAACCAGTCCTGTTCGTTGTAGTAGCCCGTGTGGTCGCCGTAGGGGCCTTCGAGCGCCACTTCGTAATCCACATCGGGAGGGGCTGGCGCGCCTTCGGGGACGTGCACAGGCTCGGCACGCGGGTCCGAGCGTGGCAACAAATGGCCTTCAAGCACGATCTCGGCGGAAGCGGGCACGGAGAGGTCGCTGCCGATGGCCCGAATGACATCGGTCTTCGCGCCTCGCAACAACCCTGCAAACTGGTACTCCGACAGACTGTCGGGCACTGGCGTGACCGCACCGAGAATGGTTGCCGGATCTGCACCCAGGGCGACGGCGACAGGAAACGGTTTTCCCGGGTTGGCGAGCATATGATCGCGGAAATCCAGCGCGCCACCGCGATGCGACAACCAGCGCATGATGAGCTTGTTGCGCCCGATCGGCTGCTGGCGGTAGATGCCCAGATTCTGCCGACGCGCATTCGGCCCCCGGGTGATGACCAAGCCCCAGGTCAATAACGGTGCGACGTCTCCCGGCCAACATTTCTGCAAAGGCAACGCGCTCAAGTCCACGTCCTTGCCTTCCAGTACGATGTCCTGGCAGGGCGCGCTGCGGACCGTTCGAGGGTTCATGTCCCACAGGGCGGCCTTGAGCATGGACACTTTGGCCCACGCGTCCTTAAAGCCTTTGGGCGGCTCGGGCTCGCGCAATGCGGCGAGCAGCTCGCCCACGTCGCGCAAGGAATCCACGGATTCGGCACCCATACCCCAGGCCACGCGCTCAGGCGTCCCGAAGAGATTGGTCAGCACCGGCATGTCGGTGCGACTGCCGTTGTGCTGGACATTTTCAAACAACAATGCAGGGCCGGCGGCTCGCAATACCCGATCCGAAATCTCGGTCATTTCCAGGTTGGTTGAGACGGGCGCAGTGATGCGTTTGAGCGCGCCACGGCGCTCAAGTTGGGCGATGAAATCTCGTAAGTCGCGGTATTTCAAGACAAATTCCGGATTGTTCAGTTACATTTATTCACGCGGCTACCGGTTAAGATCGGGCCCTGTCCAACGCCTGGGAGACCCTATGGCCCATGCGTCAGTTACTGGCGTACACCTCAACCGCTTTGCTCTACGCGCGTATCGCGTGGCAGGCGAATGGCTCCGGCTATGCTCCGTTTATCTGGGCATTGCCGTGATCGTGACCGTAAGCACCGGCTTTGCGTTACCGGGCCTGCGCGTGCAAGCCCTGCAAGTCCACGAGGCGCTGCTGGCTTCCTTGGCACCCGCGCTACAGTCCGGGCAGGATAGCGCATTCGGGCTGGCGGCGGAACCCACGCTTCCTGCTGAAGTGTTGACCGTGCATGCCAGTCCGGAAGTCGACCCTACCGCTTATTTAGGTCCAATCCGCGTAGCGCGCCGGCCTGCAGCACCCGCCGGCCGGGACGGCGCCTCGGGACCCCAGATCGAAGCACTGCGCAGCTACATCGCTCGCAAGTACAAGGTGGCCAATGACGCCACGCATATTCTGGTGGATACGGCCTACAAGGAAGGCAAGGCGCACGATATCGATCCGCTTCTGATTCTGGCTGTCATGGCCATCGAATCGCGCTACAACCCGTTTGCCGAAAGCCCGGTGGGCGCACAAGGATTGATGCAGGTGATGACCCGCGTGCATAAAGACAAGTTCGAAGCCTTTGGCGACAACACCGCGCTTGATCCGGTCGTCAATATCAAAGTGGGGTCAGTCATTTTGCGCGATTGCATTGCCCGGCGCGGCTCGGTCAACGGCGGCCTCTCGTGCTACGTCGGCGCGACCGGACCGAGCGATGGCGGTTACAGCAATAAGGTCCAGGCAGAGCGTCGCCGCCTCGCGCTGGCCTCGGGCATTGCGCTGGCACGCGAATAGCGTCGAGCCGCACCGCGCTCGTGGTGTCAGGCGCCTTCGGCTTTTAGCTTCGGCAGCCAATCAGCCATTCTTTCCACGGCCGTACGCAGGCGCGGCAAGCTTGTCGCATACGAGAACCGCACCGTATGCGCACCGTGAGCGGGGCCGAAGTCCACGCCGGGCACCGCAGCAATGTCGGCTTGGGTAAGCAGTCGATGTGAAAACGTCATGCTGGACATGCCCAGCTCGGTGATATCGGCATAGATGTAGAACGCCCCATCCGGCGTCACCGGAACCGATAAACCCAACGCAGCAAACGCAGGCAGTAAGAAATCCCGACGGTCCTGGAACGCCTGTTTGCGTGTCTCGAAAATGGCCAGGCTTTCGGGCTCAAAGCACGCCAGGGCCGCGTGTTGAGACAGCGTGGGGGCGCAGATCGCCAGGCTTGCAGCCATTTTTTCGATGGTCGCCGTCATGGTTTCGGGCACGATCAACCAGCCCAGACGCCAACCTGTCATGTGGAAGTACTTCGAGAAGCTATTGATGACGATGATGTCGTCGTCCAGCGTGAGCGCTGATGCCGGTGTGCCGTCGTAGGTCAGGCCCAGATAGATTTCATCCATGATGATGAAACCCTTCAGGGCGCGCACGGTGGCGATGATTTCAATCAATTCGTCGCGAGCGATTTGTGTGCCGGTGGGGTTGCTGGGCGAGGCAATCAACACGCCGCGCGTTTTATCGGTCCAGTGTTCGCTTACCTTTTGCGCGGTGAGTTGAAAACGCTCGTCAGCCGAGCAAGGGATCAGGCGGGGCACCCCACCTGCAGCCAGAATGAAATTGCTGTTGGCCGGGTAGGAGGGGTCTGGCATGAGTACTTCGTCGCCGTGGTCGAGCAGCGCCGCGCAGGCCAGACCGAGCGCGCCGGAGGCCCCTGCGGTCACGATGACCCGTTTCGGGTCGACCGTGGCACCGAACTGCGTCTCGTAGAATCCTGCAATGGCCTCGCGCAAGGGCATAATGCCTGCGGGTGCCGTGTAGCCCGACGAGCCGGCGCGCGCCGCGCGTTGCAACGCCTCGAGCACGGCGTCCGGGGCGGTAAAGTCCGGCTCGCCAATCCCCATGCTGATGATGTCGTGTCCCGCAGCCTGCCTGGCCTGCGCCTGTTTGAACAACTCGACTACTTGGAAGGTCAGATAGTCTTTGGTGCGGGCAGCAAGGTGCGACATGATTGGTCTCAACGTAAAAAAGGAATTGTAGTCATGCCGTCAGATCGCCGGTCGTTTTTGCTGGGACGACGCGCGCCGCCTGCGCAACAATTCAGAGATGCCTTGCGTCGCGCAGTCACCGGTACGGTCGTCGCCGGTACGGCGGGCAATGCGACGATCCTGATTGCCGCCGATGCGGGCGATATCGTCACCGCGCGCGCGCTGTGCGTACGCCACGGCGTGAAGATGGCGTTGCGGGTGGCCGACGCGTCGGCAACGACGGCGGCATCGGGCGCACAGCCCGGCGTTGCGCAGACCACGGCCGTGTTGTGGGTTGACGTGCAGCGGCTCGATACCCTCCAGCCCGTCTCGCCCCACGCGCAAGGCGTTCCGCTGTGGCGCGTGGGCCCCGGCTGCCGGCTGGGCGACCTGGCGCGAGCGGGCCTGACGCAGTTCGAAGCCCTGGCTCCCGACACGCTGCTTTGCACCTGGCTGGCCGATCCGCACGATCATATTGCACCGGGTCAGTGTGTCGACACGGGCCTCATGGGAGCGGACATGCTGTTTGCCGACGGTACGATCGAAACGCTCGGCCCGTTCGGCGCCGCGGGCACCCGACCTTTGCGGTCGACGCGGGTGCAGTCCATGGTGCCCGCGCTGTTTCAACTGGCGCAGGGCCCGGATGCCGACTTGCTTGCCCGTCAACCTGTCTGGCATGCCGAAGGGCGTCTGGATGCCCTGACGCCACGTCATCCCGATGATCTCAATCTGGCGCAACTTTTTCTCGGCTCCCGCGGACGCTACGCCTGGATGCTGCAGTGTTTGATGCGCGCCTGTCCCGCCCCCGGTACACACCCGATCGCATCGTCTGCGGCCGCTGTGCCCTCGGCATGCGTCGCCGCCGCACAGCGCCTGAATCAGGGGCTGCAACAGGTGCTCGATTCGACGGGCGTGCTGCAAGGATCACGCGCAGCGCCCATGACAGAGTAAGATGCGGGTTCGCTCAACCGTCAAGTATCTATCTCACAGCTCATGGATGACAATCTTCGCAAGGCCGCGCTCGAATATCACGAATCCGGCCGCCCCGGCAAGATCTCCGTCGTGCCGACAAAACAACTTTCCAACCAGCGTGATCTCGCGCTGGCTTATTCTCCCGGCGTCGCTGCCGCATGCGAGGAAATCGTTGCGGACCCCGCCAACGCTTATCGCTACACCGCGCGTGGCAATCTTGTCGGTGTCATCACCAACGGTACGGCGGTATTGGGATTAGGCAATATCGGTGCCTTGGCTTCCAAGCCGGTCATGGAAGGCAAGGCCGTATTGTTCAAGAAATTCGCCGGTCTGGACGTTTTTGATATCGAAATCAACGAGACCGATCCGGACAAGCTGGTCGAAATCATCGCCGGGCTGGAGCCGACCTTCGGGGGGATCAACCTCGAGGATATCAAGGCGCCTGAATGCTTCACGGTCGAGCGCAAGCTGCGTGAACGCATGAAGATCCCCGTGTTCCATGACGATCAGCATGGCACGGCCATCACCGTCGCAGCAGCGTTCATCAATGGTCTCAAAGTCGTTCGCAAGGACATCAAGGCCGTCAAGGTCGTCGTGTCGGGCGCCGGTGCCGCTGCGCTGGCTTGTCTGGACTTGATGGTCGACCTGGGGCTGCCGCTGGAAAATATCTGGGTGTCCGACATCGAAGGCGTGGTCTACGAAGGCCGCACGGCCTTGATGGATCCGGACAAGGCGCGCTTTGCGCAGCCTACCGCCATGCGCACGCTGGGCGAGATCATCGACGGTGCCGATGTGTTTCTGGGCTTGTCCGCTGCGGGCGTGCTCAAGGCCGACATGGTCGAACGCATGGGGCCGCAACCCATTATCCTGGCGCTGGCCAATCCCACGCCCGAAATACTGCCGGAAGTGGCCCACGCGGTGCGTGACGACATCGTCATGGCCACCGGTCGCTCCGACTACCCCAATCAGGTCAACAACGTTCTGTGCTTCCCCTACATTTTCCGGGGTGCGCTGGATGTCGGCGCCACGACGATCACGCGCGGCATGGAAAAAGCCGCCGTCATCGCCATTGCACAGTTGGCCCAGGAAGAGCAGAACGACGTGGTCGCCGCCGCATATGGCACCTACGATGTGTCGTTCGGCCCGCAATACCTGATTCCCAAACCCTTCGATCCGCGCCTGATCGTGCGCATCGCCTCGGCGGTGGCCAAGGCCGCCATGGACGACGGCGTTGCCACGCGCCCGCTGGCCGATCTCGAAGCCTACATCGAGCAACTGCAACAGTTCGTCTACCACTCCGGCGCTTTCATGAAGCCGCTGTTCTCGAACGCCAAGCGGTTGGTGCGCGAGGAGGGTACGCGCACGCGTATCGTCTTCACCGAGGGCGAAGACGAGCGCGTTTTGCGCGCCGTTCAGGTGGTTGTGGACGAAGGCCTGGCCAAACCCATCCTGGTGGGCCGTCCCGCCGTTTTGGCGGCCCGAATCGAGAAGTTCGGCTTGCGCTTGCGCCTGGGCGAGGATGTCCAGGTCACCAACCCCGAATACGACGAGCGGTTTCATCGCTACTGGACCGAATACTGGGAAATCATGGCACGCCGTGGTATCACCAAAGAAATGGCACGCGTGGAAATGCGCCGTCGCATGACGCTGATCGGCGCCATGATGGTCAAGTTGGGCGATGCTGACGGCATGGTATGCGGCACGGTGGGCGCGTATGGCGATCATCTGCGCTTCATCGACGAGGTAATTGGTCGGCGTCCAGGTGCCAACGTGTACGCGGCCATGAACGTCCTTCTCGTGAACGAACGCACGGTGGCGTTGGTTGATACCCATGTTACCGATGATCCGACGGCAGAGCAGGTGGCCGAGTTCACGATGGCAGCTGCCGAAAAAATGGCCAGCATGAACCTGTTGCCCAAAGTGGCGCTGTTGTCGCGGTCGAACTTCGGCTCCGGTAGCTCTGCATCGGGTGCCAAGATGCGTGCCGCGCTGGAAATTGTCCGTGCTCGGATGCCCGAGCTGGAAATCGATGGCGAAATGCACGGTGATTGCGCCCTGGATGAGTCGCTGCGTCTGCAACTACTGCCTTCGTCACCGCTTAAAGGTCAAGCCAATCTGTTGGTTTGCCCGAATGTGGATTCCGGCAATATTGCATACAACCTGCTCAAGACGGCAGCCGGTGGCAACGTTGCCGTGGGCCCGTTCCTGTTGGGCGTGAACGCGCCGGTTCATATCCTGACCAGCAGCTCCACCGTTCGTCGCATCATCAACATGACGGCGTTGACCGTGGTAGACGCAAATCCTGCGCCGCCCGTTGACGTCAACGTAGCGCGATAGTGCGTGTTGCCTGATCGCGCTTATGCCGATACGATGGCGGCGTACGACGAGGTGGCCCCCTTCCTGGCGGGCCCCTCGAAGGTGATTTCAAGCACCTGCGCTTTCAAGGAGTACTGGTATGACGCGATCGGTTACGTCCACGTTGCCTAAGCAGTTGCAGCTTGGCGGAGAGCTCGATCATGCCGGCCTGGACAAGGTTGAAGTCGTCGATACGGCGGCCGCCCTCGGCCTGGCCTTGTTCGTTGCCGATTGCGATCGCGCGCGCAGCCGCTCGGCGGTGTTTCGCGCGATTTCCAAAGCCGTCGATTTCCCCGAATACTTCGGGGGCGACTTCGATGCGCTTTACGATTGTCTGTGCGACACCGTTCTGGATCAGAAAATTGGCGTAGTGCTGTGGTTGTACCGACTGCATTCGGGCGATCCCGTCCTGCAAAGCGATGCCGAACGGATTGCCTCGGTTTGCGCCGAGGTCGCCTTGTTTGC
>Ga0075364_10001316_pt1 | contig 13362 bp, 14 predicted proteins | sample EndMetdeltDD1764_FD_71517 | JGI IMG/M metagenome (GOLD analysis project Ga0075364, IMG submission 71517) | Populus endosphere microbial communities from Tennessee, USA - Endosphere MetaG P. deltoides DD176-4 | ecosystem: Host-associated > Plants > Roots > Endosphere | place: USA: Tennessee... | reverse complement strand
GCTGAGCGAGCCGAGCCCCTACGTGGAGTTCGACCGGAGTCAGTGGCGTGCGCTGCGCATGTCGACACCGCTGAAGCTGACCGAGGACGACGTGCTCAAGCTGCGCGGCCTTGGCGAGAAGCTCGACCTGCTCGAGGTCGAAGAGGTCTACCTGCCGCTGGCCCGGTTGATCCACCTTCAGGTCGCGGCGCGCCAGCGGCTGTTCGCCACGACCGCGGAGTTCCTCGGTGAGCCGCAGCAGAATCCGGACCGGCCGGTGCCGTTCATCATCGGGGTCGCGGGCAGTGTCGCCGTTGGCAAGTCCACCACTGCCCGTGTGCTGCAGGCGCTTCTGGCCCGCTGGGAACACCACCCTCGGGTCGACCTGGTTACCACAGACGGCTTCCTGTATCCGAACGCGGAACTGGGACGGCGAAACCTCATGCACCGGAAGGGTTTTCCGGAGAGCTACGACCGCCGCGGGTTGATGAGGTTCGTGACCGCCGTGAAATCGGGTGTCGACGTGGCGTGCGCTCCGGTCTATTCGCATCTGCTCTACGACATCGTGCCCGGCGAGAAGCAACTAATTCGACATCCCGACATTCTCATTCTCGAAGGGCTCAACGTGCTCCAGACGGGCCCGGCACTGATGGTGTCGGACCTGTTCGACTTCTCGGTCTATGTCGATGCGCGCATCGAGGACATCGAGCAGTGGTACATCTCACGGTTCCTGTCGATGCGGGCAGGGGCATTCGCCGACCCGGCATCGCATTTCCACCACTACTCGACGTTGACCGACGAAGCCGCGGTATTCGCCGCCCGCGACATCTGGCATTCGATCAACCGCCCCAACCTGATTGAGAACATCCTGCCGACACGCCCGCGCGCGACGCTGGTGTTACGCAAGGACGCCGACCACTCCATCAACCGGCTGCGGCTGCGCAAGCTCTAAGCCGCGAGTGGCCACTTATGACACGCATTTCGATCGAAACCGTGCCATAAGTGGCCAGTCGGCAGTGTTTACGCCCCGGCGCGGCGCCAGCCCTGGTACTGCAGCTCGGCGAACACCAGCGTGTAGACACCGGTGGCGAGCGTCAGCACTACACCGGTGGTGGTCAGCGGCATCCAGTCAGACACCACGAGAACCACGGACGCAACCGTGTACAACACGTTGGCGATGACGACGGCCATCCCGGCCCGTTTCACCGAGGGCAAGGCAGCGAGCCCGAACACGACCAGCCCGTAGGCGATGAAGAACGCGCCCATCGAATATTCGAACGCTTTGGTGGTGCCGGACAGCTCGGCGAGCCACCCGGCGAGCGGAATGCCGGCGACACCGGCGAGGCCGGTGAGCACCGCGTCGGCGCGCATGGCGAAGCGCAGCAGTGAGTCGGTCGACTCGGTCAGTCGGCTAGTTGTGATGGCGGACATGGGGTTTCCCTTCTAGTTGGAAATCGGTGGGCTTCTGGACCGGTGCCGGAGTCGACGCCGCAACCTCTAACGACGGCGACTCCGGACCAGTCATGAGGGAGTCACGCCAGACGGCGCACTCCGAGGTACTGGGCGTAGGCGAAGCCCACGGTGGCGACAGTGAACGCGATGGTCGAGATCACGCCGAGTTCGGTCAGCGGCAGCCAGCCGGCCACCAGCACGACGGTGACGAGGATCGCGAAGGCGACGTTCCCGGCGAGCACACCCATGCCGACACGTCGAACGTCAGACAGGCCCGCCGCCGTGTACAGCCCGACGCCGTAGATCACCAAGGCGGCGCCGGCGATCCACTCCGAGGTCGACGACAGACCGGAGAGCCGCGACAGCGGGTCTGCTGCCATCGCGACGAACAGCCCGACGCCGGCGCACAGGGTCGCGTCGGCACGAAGGGCGAAGCGCAGTAATGAGCCGGTGCTTTCCCGGACCGGGCGGGTGTTGATTGCGGTCATGACACCGAGGTTGCTCAGATGCCACTGCCAGATCGACACCAGACGCTGCCAGGCACTGCCAAGGCCTGGTCAAAGGGGTGATTTCAGTCTTGTGCGCTGACGAGATTTCCGCGCAGATCGGCGGCGATCAGCCGGGCAGCGGCGTTCTGCCAGTTGTGCAAGGAACGTTGCGGCACCTCGGTGACGAACCACTGCCAGGCCTGCCGCGCGACAGGATCCAGCCCCGAGGCGGTGGCGTTCTGCGCATAGGCGCGCACCCCGACGACGTACGGGAAGTACAGCGAGTTGTAGTGGCGCCACTGCTCGGTGGTGCCGAATTCGCCGCCGTCGCGGGGCTTGAGCCGGGCGATGCGGTCGGCCAAGAGGGCCTTGAGTTCGTTGGCTCGTTCCAGCGGCTGATCGGGCGCGCCACGGACGGCGAGGCGCTCGTCGATGATCGGCAACGCGGTCAGCGGGCTGGCGACGAGCTTGGACAGGTCGCTGTAGTGGCCAAGCGCGCGGCGGGTGAGCCGGGCGAACGTGTCCTCGTCGACGTCGTCGAGAGGGTTGGTCGATCGCAGCGGCAAAGCCGCCTCGGTCCTTCGCAGGGCGGCGCGGTCGGCGCGCAGGGCGGGCGAACGGGAGAACGCCAACCGGTCGAGAATTCCCGCCAGTGGATCGGCCAGCACGTTGATCGCGATCGCGATGCCCACGCTGGTGAACAGCAGCACGGTCAGCGCGGTCTGCTGACCCGTGACGGCAAGACCGATCAGCGCCTGGCCGCCGAACAGCACCACAACGACACCGGTCGCGACGAACGAGCGCAACATGTCGCCGCGCAACGCCTGACCCTCGTCGAACGCATCCCACATCGCGACCGCGACACCGAGCAGCACGACGTCACATCCCGTCGACGCCAGGGCAAGCCAGCTGGGCACGAGCCCGAGTGGGATGACCAGGATCGCGTTGCCCAGCGCGAAGAACAGCGTCGCGACCACGACGTAGCCCACGACGGGCCGCGGCTGCCATGGGCCGAACACCGCCCACAACATCGCGCCGAGTGACGACAGAGAGATGACGGCGAACATCAACCAATGGCCAAACCGCATAGGTCCGTCGACGTTGCCCGCCATGGCCGCACCGACGAACGCCAGCGTGGCGACCACGGCAATCAGCACAATCTCACCCGCGCGGCTGCGCCACGTTTCGGAAGGCCGGGACATCTCCAGCAGCACTGCGAACCAGGCGATGCCGGGCATCGCGACGAGGTAAATCTCGATGCTGCTGAGCACATGCAGACCGCTGACGACCCTCACGGCGTCAAGCGCCACCACCGACGCGAAGCTCGTCAGCCCGATTGCGGCCAGTACCAAGACGGGTTTGCGTGGGTCACGGGCCAGCAGGTACAGGCCCAACCACCAGCTGAGCGTGAACACCACTGCTGACAGCGCAGCCATGCATCAAGTGTGGCACGCCCCTACACGCCGTAGCGGCGATGCCTCGCGGTGTAGTCGCGCAGCGCACGCAGGAAGTCGACCCGCCGGAACTCCGGCCAGTAGGCCTCCGTGAACCACATCTCCGAGTAGGCGCTCTGCCACAGCAGGAACCCGGACAGCCGTTGCTCCCCCGAGGTGCGGATCACCAGGTCGGGGTCGGGTTGCCCGGAGGTGTAGAGGTTTTCCGAGATCGCGTCGATGGTGACGGCCTCGATCAGCTGGTCGCCGGTCGCGCCTTCGGCCAGTTCCTTGCCGAGCAGTCCCCGCACCGCGTCGACGATCTCCTGCCGCCCGCCGTAGCCGACCGCGAGATTCACGTGAAAGCCGCTGCCGTTGCCGTTGGTCGACTCGACGGCCTCGCGTAGCCGCCGAGCCGGCTCCTCGCCGATCAGTTCGAGGTCGCCGACCGTGCGCACGCTCCACCGGTTTGCGGGTGCGCAGATCTCTTCGACGACGTCGGTGATGATCTCGATGAGCGACGCCAGCTCACCCGGGTCACGCTGCATGTTCTCGGTCGACAGCAGGTAGACGGTGGCCATCTCGATGCCGGCTTCCTGGCACCAGCGCAGCATCTCGGCGATCTTGCGGGCGCCCATCCGGTAGCCGTAGCTGACGTCCTCGTGACCGGCATCACGTGCCCAGCGTCGGTTACCGTCGCATAGCACCGCGATGTGGCGGGGCAGTTCGGATTTCGAGGACGTCAGACCCTGACGCAACCGCATCTCGTAGAGGCGGTACACCGGTTCCTTGAGTCGAGAGGGAATGATGTCCACGAAGAACCAGACTACTGTGACGCTCAGAAACCCCCATGGCATTGATGGAGGTGAGATGTCCCAGACCGAGACCGCCGACGAGGCCCAGCAACAGCCGCCGCACTTATACGCCGAGGACTTCCCGGAAGCCGTCGTCGACGGGGTCGAGAAGTTTCTGGGGAGGCCCCGAGCCCGCGGGTGGATCCATGTGTACGCGGCGGTCGTGGCCTTCATCGCCGGCGCCGCCCTGGTATCGGTGTCGTGGTCGGTGGAGTCCACCCGTGCCGGGCTGGCCACGCTGCTCTACACGTTCACGATCGTGGCCATGTTCGCGGTCAGCGGCACCTACCACCGGGTGCACTGGAAGTCGGTAACCGCACGCAAGTGGATGAAGCGCGCCGACCACTCGATGATCTTCGTCTTCATCGCGGGCAGCTACACCCCGTTCGCCCTGCTGGCGCTGCCGTCGCAGAAGGGCTGGGTGCTGTTCTGGATCGTCTGGGGCGGAGCGATCGCGGGCGTACTGCTCAAGATGTTCTGGCCGTCGGCACCGCGCTGGGTCGGCGTCCCGCTGTACCTGCTGCTCGGGTGGGTCGCGGCGTGGTTCGTCGGGCCGATCATGGAGGGCGCCGGCGTCGCCGCATTGGTGTTGTTGATCGTCGGCGGTGCGCTGTATTCCATCGGCGGCGTTCTGTACGCGCTCAAATGGCCCAACCCATGGCCGACAACGTTCGGCCACCACGAGTTCTTCCACGCGTGCACCGCGGTCGCGGCACTCTGCCACTACATCGCGATGTGGTTCGCGGTCTTCTAGAGCTGCGTGACGTTGTCCTGGCCCCAGTAGGCCTTCATCGACGCGATCTTGCCTTCCGCGTCGAACGTCATCGTGCTGATGATGTCGATGCGCATCCCGCTGCCTCCGAAATCGAGGGTGAGCGTCCAGTGAAACGCCGCCTCGTTTCCGAGCGCGCGAAGCGTGAACACCTCGGTTTGAGCCTTCACGTTCTCGATCGCGCCGTAGAAGCCGCGGATCGCTTGACGGCCGATGTGCAGCTCTCCCCCAACCGGATCCTCGACGGTGGCGTCGTCGGCGTAGAGAGCGGCGACTTCGTCGGGCTGGCCCTTGGAGACGAAATCGAGGTAGCGGGTGACGGTCTGGGTGATCTGCTCGGCGCTGGGCATGCCGGCGACGCTACCCCAGCGCGGCGGCCAAATCCTCAGTGGTGGTGACGGGCAGGTCGCACACCCGGCCGCGACAGACGTAGGCGGCATCGGAACCACCGACCCGGTCACGGTCGACCAACAGCTCAGAGGAATTGACTGAGCCGCCCACCACAACGGCTCCGCCGGGCGCCAATTTGCGTGCCGCGGAAAGCAATTCAGAATGCCGCGGGTCGCAGGCCACCGCGATCTGGATGGGTCCGCGCACAGCGGCCTCGGCGACCGCAAGCCAGTGTCCGCCCGAGCGCGACAGCCGGGCCAGGATGGGCGTCGCGCTGGCCAACGTGGCGTCGGCCGCTGCGGCGTAACGATCCGGCTGTGGCGCCAGGTGGGCGGCCAGCTGAAGCGCCTCGGCGATCGCGGAGGCTCCCGATGGCGTGGCCCCGTCGAGCGGGTCGGCGGGCCGAATCATCAGCTGCTCGGCGTCGTCGGCGCTGTCGAACCAGCGGCCTTCGCGATCCGGGTCGGCGAAATGGTCGAGCGCGACGTCGAGCAGGCCGGTTGCGGCGTCCAGCCGCGACGCGTCGCCGGTCAGCTGATACAACGTCAGCAGCCCGGTGGACAGGGTCGCGTGATCCTCCAGTATCGCGGCGCTGTCACCAACCCGCCCGCCCAGGCTGGCCCGCCGCAGCCGGCCGTCGACGACATGCAGGTCGACGATTGAGCGTGCGCATCGGATCGCGGCGTCGAGGAATTCGGGCCGATCGAGTGCGACGCTTGCCTCGGCGAGCGCGGTGATCGCCAGCCCGTTCCACGCGGTGACGACCTTGTCGTCGCGGCCGGGCTGCGACCGGGTGAGGCGTGCGGCCAGCAGCGCGGTGCGGACACGGTCGAAGCGTTCGGGATCGTCGGGATCACTCAACAGCTGCAGCACCGAACTGCCGTGTTCGAATGTTCCGGCATCCGTCACGTTGAAAAGCTGTGCGGCCCAACGCCCGTCGTCCTCACCCAGGACCTCGCGCAGCTGCGCCGGCGTCCACACGTAGGTCAATCCCTCACGGCCGTCCGTGTCTGCGTCCAGCGACGACGTGAACATACCGCCGGCACCCAGCTCGTCGATCATGAACCGCGCTGTCTCGTCGGCCACCTTGCGGGCCAACGGGTTTGACGTGCGACGGGCCCAGTGCGCGTATACCCGCAGCAGCAGCGCATTGTCGTACAGCATCTTCTCGAAGTGCGGCACCACCCACAACGCGTCGACGCTGTAGCGGGCGAACCCGCCGGCCAGCTGGTCGTAGATGCCTCCTCGCGCCATCGCCGTGCAGGTCCGCTCCACCGCCTCGATAGGCAAGATGTCGCCTGTGCGTTCGTGGTTGCGCAGCAGCGCTTCCAAGAGCGCCGACGGCGGGAACTTCGGTGCGCCACCAAACCCGCCGCGCTCAATGTCCTCGTCCTGCAGCGCACTGGCAACGGCGTGGTCGCACAGCGCGGGCTGCACCGGCGGCCCACCGCCAGGAAGACCCGAGGCCATCGACCGCAGCTCGCCCGCGATGTTGTCGGAGGCCTCCTCCACCTCGCCGCGACGGGTGCGCCACGTCTCGGTGACCGCGGCGAGCAGCTGAAGGAAGTTCGGTTTCGGGTAATAGGTGCCGCAGAAGAACGGCCTCCCGTCGGGAGTGAGGAAGCATGTCATCGGCCAGCCGCCCTGCCCGGTCAGCGCGACGGTGGCGTTCATGTACACCGCGTCGAGGTCGGGCCGCTCCTCACGGTCGACCTTGATGTTCACGAAGCCGTCGTTCATCGCGGCGGCCACCTGATCGTCCTCGAACGATTCGTGGGCCATCACGTGGCACCAGTGGCACGCCGCGTACCCGATGGACAGCAGGATCGGCACGTCACGCGCCGCCGCCTCCGCCAGCGCCTCGGGCGTCCACTGCTGCCAGTGCACCGGGTTGTCGGCGTGCTGGCGCAGGTAAGGGCTGGTGGCTTCGCCCAGCGTGTTAAGCGCCGGGCTCACGCCTCGGGTCCTCAGTGCCCTCTTCGGCGGCATGGTCCGGTTCGGGGTTGTCGTCGAACGACTTGGGCAGCTTGCGCAGATGCCGGTTCATCGACCACACCAACAAGAATGTGGCGATCAGCAGCAGCACGACGATCACCAGGCCGAACGGGCTGGCCTTGCCGAAGTCCGGTCCGGTGTCGCGGGGAGCATCGTCGGCCAGCAGCCCGATCGCGATCATCAGGGCGTCGTTCACCGGTCCGTCTCGATCCCCGTGAACAGGTCGGTCTCCGGCAATGACGGCGCCACCCGCGAACGGGCCAGCTCGTATTCCTCAGTGGGCCATAGCCGTTGCTGCCATTCGATGGGTGCTCGGAAGAAGTCCCCGTTGGGGTCGATCTGCGTCGCGTGCGCACGCAACGCGTCGTCACGCTGCGCGAAGTACTTGGCACATTCGACGCGTGTGGTCACCCGCTGCGCAAACGGGTCGTGCTCGGGATCCCAGTGCTGGAGCCACTTTTCGAACGGGCCCTCCTGACCGTGTTTGGCGAACTCCTCCTGCAGCAGCTGCATACGCCTTCGCACAAACCCGTGGTTGTAGTACAGCTTGAGCACATCCCATGGCTCACCGGCATCGGGGAACTGCAGATAGTCGCTGGCGGCCTCGTAGGCGGCGACCGAAACCTGGTGGGTACGGATGTGGTCAGGATGCGGGTAGCCGCCGTTCTCGTCGTAGGTGGTCATCACGTGCGGTTTGAACTTGCGCACCATGCGCACCAAGGCCTCGACGGGCTCCTCCAGCGGCACCACGCCGAGGCAGCCGTCGGGCAGCGGTGGCGGCGGATCGCCCTCGGGCAGGCCGGAGTCGACGAAGCCGAGCCAGTGGTGCTCGACCCCGAGGATCTCCGCGGCCTTGGCCATCTCGTCGCGGCGGATCTCGGCCATCCGGCCGTGCACCTCAGGCAGGTCCATCGCCGGGTTGAGGATGTCGCCGCGCTCGCCTCCGGTCATCGTCACCACGAGTACGCGTACACCCTCGTCGGCGTAACGGGCCATGGTGGCCGCACCCTTGCTGGACTCGTCGTCCGGGTGGGCGTGCACCGCCATCAACCGCAGCTCGCTCAACTGTTCCCTCTTACTTGCTCGTCTCGGGCCGACTCGTGGTCGACGCTTGTCGAGACGTTCCAACCATCTGAGTAGCCCTATAGTTCCAGTTCTGTAGATCTATCCGACGGACGGGCATGCGAAACGACATGATCGAGCGCCCCGCGGCCCGTTACGGGCGGCAGCGGCTGTCGCGGACCAACCGCCGCTGGATCGCCATCGGGTTGACCGTGCTGGTCCTCGCGATCGGGATCGGCATCGCGGTGATCGCTTCGCAGCGGCTTGGCACCGGGGAGGTCAAGGGCGAGCTCGGCGGCTATCAGCTGGTCGACCACGAAACCGTGCAGGTGACGATCACCGTGACCCGCGACGACCCGTCCCGGCCGGTGGTGTGCATCGTGCGGGCGCGGTCGATCGACGGCAGCGAGACCGGCCGCCGCGAGGTGCTGGTCCCGCCGTCGACGCAAAAGACCGTGCAGGTCACCACGGTCGTCAAGGCCAGTCGGCCGCCGGTCGTCGGCGACGTCTACGGCTGCGGAACCGATGTGCCGTCCTACCTGGTGGGCTCCTAAATCACACGACGCCGGGTCCGCGCAACAAACGCCGAACTGCGAATTCGTGAAAATCCGCTGTCCCCACGGTGCTATCATGGTCCGATACACGGTCCTGCTGGGACCGTGTATTGCTGCTTTTAGTGTGCTGATTCGGCGCCTCCGATTGTGGCAATACACGTGGGAACGCTCCCGGCCGCCGTGACACGAGACTTCTTACGCGAAGAGCGCGAGAGCAACGACGAGGGGAGCGCGACGACATGACCGACACCCAGGTCACCTGGCTGACCCAGGAAGCACATGACCGGCTGAAGGCGGAGCTCGACCAGCTGATCGCCCATCGACCGGTCATCGCCGCCGAGATCAACGACCGCCGCGAAGAAGGCGACCTGCGCGAGAACGGCGGCTATCACGCCGCCCGCGAAGAGCAGGGCCAGCAGGAGGCCCGCATTCGACAGCTGCAGGAGCTGCTGAACAACGCCAAGGTGGGCGAGGCGCCCAAACAGTCCGGCGTGGCCCTGCCCGGGTCGGTCGTGAAGGTGTTCTACGACGACGACAAGAGCGATACCGAGACCTTCCTGATCGCCACCCGCCAGGAGGGCGTCAGCGACGGCAAGCTCGAGGTGTACTCGCCGAAGTCCCCGCTGGGTGAGGCGCTGATCGACGCGAAGGTCGGCGAGAGCCGCAGCTACACCGTGCCCAACGGCAACACCGTCAAGGTCACGCTGGTCAGCGCCGAGCCGTACCACTCGTAAGTCGCACCGGCGCCGCGGAGTCTGAATTCGCGGCCCCGCCGCGGTGCGGTTTACAGTCCGCCTATGGCGCAGATCGCCGAGGACCTTTTTCTGCTGCTGCTCGACAACGCGTCCGCTCAGCCCAGTCTCGATCGCGCCCGCCGCGAGCGGGTGCTCGCGGGCGCGGTGCTCCTGGATCTTGCGCACGCATGCCGAATTCGGCCGGCGATGGCCGGTGAGCAGGTCGAGCCAGGCCGGCTGCTGGCGCTCGCGGCTCCCGGCCCGATGGACCCCGTCGTAGCGCCGGCATTCCAGTTGCTGCAGCGCCGGCCTCTGCGTCCGGCCACCGCCATCAGGCGGCTGTCCAAGTCCACCGAGGAGAACGTCGCCACCTATCTGGAACAGACGGGCCAGATCCGGCGTGTTCGGTTGAACTCCAAACGATTCAGCCACCCGTATGCGTGGCCGCTGACCAACAGGGAGCGGGTCGGCCACGCCCGCTCGGCGATGCTGGCGGCGTTGTTCGACCGCAGGCCGCCGGCCCCGCCGACGGCGGCGATCATCTCGTTGTTGCACGCGGTCGACGGGCTCGGTGCGCTGCTCAGCCTCAACGACCGCGGCTGGCGGTGGGTGCACGGCAGGGCCGGTGAAATCGCCAGCGGCAGTTGGGTGGAGGAGTATCCGACGGCGCTGCCCGAAGTGAACCTGGCGATCACCGCATCGGCGGTGCGAGGGGCGCTAACGTAGCGCCTGCTCCAGGTCGGCGAGCAGGTCGGCGGAATCCTCGATGCCGACTGATAGCCGCACAAGATCGTCGGGCACTTCGAGTTGCGAACCCGCAGTCGACGCATGCGTCATCGCACCCGGATACTCGATCAGCGATTCCACCCCACCCAGCGACTCGGCAAGAATGAAAACCTCTGTCCGGGAACAGAAGTCGTGGGCAGCCTCGGGCCCGCCGCGCATCCGGACCGACACCATGCCGCCGAACCCGCTCATCTGCCGCTTGGCGACCTCATGACCGGGATGTGCGGGTAGCCCCGGATACAGCACTGTCTCGACCGCGGCGTGCCCATCGAGGAATTCGGCAACCAGCGCTGCGTTGTCACTGTGCCGCTGCATCCGCAGCACCAGCGTCTTGAGCCCCCGCATGGTGAGGTACGCGTCGAACGGGCCTGGCACCGCGCCGGCGCCGTTCTGCAGGAATGCGAACGCGGTGTCGAGTTCTTCGTCGTTGGTCAGCAGCGCGCCGCCGACCACGTCGGAGTGCCCGCCGATGTACTTGGTCGTCGAATGCAGCACGATGTCAGCGCCGAGGAGCAACGGCTGCTGCAGCGCCGGTGAGGCAAAGGTGTTGTCCACCAACACCTTTATGTCTGCGGAGGCAGCCAGTTGCGTAATCGCGCTGATGTCGGCGATGGAGAGCAACGGGTTGGTGGGAGTCTCCACCCATATCAGCCGGGTGTTCGACGTGATCGCCGCACGGACCGCGTCGAGATCTGACAATGCCACCGCCGTGTAGGTGATGCCCCATTCGGTGAACACCTTGTCGATCAGCCGGAAGGTGCCGCCATAGGCGTCGTCCGGGATGACGACGTGATCGCCTGGCCGCAGCACCGCGCGCAGCGCACAGTCGGTGGCCGCCATGCCCGAGGAAAACGCCCGTCCGAACGCGGCCTCCTCCACCGCGGCCAGCGATGCCTCAAGCGCCGCGCGCGTCGGGTTGCCGGTGCGTGCGTACTCAAATCCGCCGCGCAGCCCGCCGACGCCGTCTTGCGCGAACGTCGAGCTCGCGTAGATCGGCGCGTTGACGGCGCCGGTGCCCGGGTCGGGCCGAAACCCCGCGTGGATGGCCTTGGTGGCCAAGCCCTGAAACCTGTGTTGTTCAGTCATCACCGTTCAGGGTATCGAGGCCCAGACGACCTCATGCCCGGTGTAGACATGGACCATGCCTACCCGGATCGAAGACCTGCTCGACCTCGACTCGCTGCTGACGCCCGAAGACATCGAGCTGCGGCAGACGGTGCGCCGGTTCGGCGAGCAGCGGCTGCGTCCGCACATCGCCGAATGGTTTGAGTCCGGTGAGGTGCCGGTCCGCGAGCTGGCAGCTGACCTGGGCAAACTCGGTGTGCTGGGCATGCATCTGAAGGGCTACGGGTGCGGGGGCTCGACCGCCACGGCCTATGGGCTGGTGTGCCAGGAGCTCGAGGCCATCGATTCCGGCCTGCGCAGCCTGGTGTCGGTGCAGGGCTCGCTGGCGATGTTCGCCATCTACCGCTGGGGCAGCGAAGAGCAGCGCAACCAATGGCTGCCCGCGATGGCCACCGGCGACGTCATCGGCTGCTTCGGGCTGACCGAGCCGGACTTCGGCTCCAACCCCGGCGGCATGCGCACCACCGCCCGCCGCGAAGGGTCGGACTGGATCCTCAACGGCTCGAAGATGTGGATCACCAACGGCTCGATCGCCGACGTCGCGATCGTGTGGGCCCGCTCCAAGGAGGGCATCGTCGGCTTCGTCGTGCCTGCAGGCACTCCCGGCTTTTCTGCGCGGGACATGACGCACAAGCTGTCGCTGCGCGCATCGGTCACCTCCGAGCTACATCTCGACGATGTTCGGCTGCCCGCCGATGCCCAGTTGCCCGACGCGAACGGCCTTTCCGGTCCGCTGGCCTGCCTGTCGGAGGCGAGGTTCGGGATCGTGTTCGGCAGCGTCGGTGCCGCACGCGACTGCCTGCAGACCGCGCTGGACTACGTCGGCACCCGCGAGGTGTTCGACAAGCCGTTGGCGGGATACCAACTGACGCAAGCCAAGCTGGCCGACATGGCCGTCGAACTCGGCAAGGCGCAGTTGCTTGCGCTGCATCTTGGGCGGCTCAAGGACGACGGCCGCATCCGTCCGGAGCAGGTCAGCATCGGCAAGCTGAACAACGTGCGCGAAGCGATCAAGATTGCCCGGCAGTGCCGGACGCTGTTGGGCGCCAACGGGATAACGCTGGAGTATCCGGTGATCCGGCACGCCAACAACCTTGAATCGGTGCTGACCTATGAAGGCACGTCCGAGGTGCATCAGTTGGTCATCGGCGAGGCGCTGACCGGGGTCAGCGCTTTCAGGTGAAAGCGCCGACCGGGATCAGCACCCCTCCGATGAACGCCGTTACTGCTGTGGCGGTAATGGATTCAGCTGCGACGGCGGCCCCGGCGGCAGCGGCTGAGGGTTCAGCGGCAGACACACCGTCGTCATGATCTTGTCGGCCAGCGTCTGCCGCTTGGCGTCCCACAACGGGAAGAAATAGCCGATGTAGCAGACGGCTCCGTCAACGATGTGGGCCAACTGACGCACCAGCGACAACCCGAAGCCGATTGGCTGCCAGGTCTTTTCGCTGACCACCTTGAACTTCATGATCGACTTGCCGATGCTCGACCCTGTGGTGCCCTGGCGGTAACCCCAGTTCCACACCCAGTAGGCCAGCGCCGCGATGTAACCCAAACCGAGCAGGATCACACCGATCGCCCCGAAGCTCGACGTGCAGTAGACCCCGTAGTCGTAATCGCCGCCGTTGTTGTAGCACTGGTTGTTGGCGGTGCCGAACGCAATGCCGTACGCGATTCCGAGAACGATGAACACGGGAACGTTATCGATGAGCCACGCTAGTACGCGCGTGATCCACGG
>Ga0075364_10001315_pt1 | contig 13365 bp, 13 predicted proteins | sample EndMetdeltDD1764_FD_71517 | JGI IMG/M metagenome (GOLD analysis project Ga0075364, IMG submission 71517) | Populus endosphere microbial communities from Tennessee, USA - Endosphere MetaG P. deltoides DD176-4 | ecosystem: Host-associated > Plants > Roots > Endosphere | place: USA: Tennessee... | reverse complement strand
TTGCTGTCAGCCGTGCAGTCCGGGCACGTCATGGCTGCAGGCCTGGATAGTTTTGTCATTGAGCCGATGGTGGCAAACCACCCCTTTCAGACAGAGCCGCGCATCATTCTCAGCCCCCATATCGGGGGTGTGACCCGCGCCGCCTACGTCAACATGGGCGTGGCTGCCGCGCGCAACGCCCTGGCCGTTCTTGCAACCCGAACGGTGCACGCCTGAGGCGTCCGCATCATGCCGCAACGTTGGAGCCGGCCAGCGCGCTCGATCTGAACGCTGAATGAAGCCCACCCCCTAATAAGAAAGAGGAAGACACATGAAGAACCATTTTCTCCCGCTGCGCGCACTGACCCGTCTGGCATTGGCAGGCGCGATCGTCATGCCGGCGCTTGGCCCCTCTGCCGCTTATGCCGCTGACGCGTGGCCCAACCGATCGGTACGCATCGTGGTGCCCTACGGCCCAGGGGGTGCGGTGGACGTCGCCACGCGCAAGATGGCGCAACTGCTGTCGGCTCAAACCGGGCAGAGCTTTATCGTCGAAAACAAACCAGGTGCGACGGGCACCATCGGTGTCAACCAGGTTGCACGCGCGACACCTGACGGCTACACGCTGGTAGCCAACGACACGACTTACTCGCTTCTGCCGCACATTTTCAAAAAGCTGCCCTTTGACCCGACACAAGACCTTCAGCCCGTGGCCGCGTTCATCTTCGCGCCCATGGCACTGGTGGTGTCTGGCGACAGCCCCCACCAGACCGTCAACGATCTGGTCAACGCCGCGAAGGCCAAGCCCGATATGATTACCTACGGATCAGGCGGCGCGGGCACCACACCGCACTTCGCTGCCGAGGGCCTTGCACTGGCCACCGGCGCAAAGTTCATGCATGTCCCGTTCAAGGGCGCGGCCGAGGCCACTCAGGCAGTCATGGGCAAAGTCATCGATTTCCAGTTCGCATCGACGACCGGGGTAATGGGTGCGGTCAAGGGCGGCCAGCTCAAATTGCTGGCGGTCAGTGGCGAGAAGCGTCTGGACGTTTTGCCGGAGGTGCCGACCTTCGCACAGGCGGGCGTCAAGGATTTCGGCGTGGTGAACTGGACCGGCCTCTGGGCCCCGAAGGGTACGCCTGCAGAAGTGACCGAAAGGCTGCAGCGCGAGATCGCCACGGCCATGAACACGGAAGAAATGAAAACATTCGCCACCCAGATGGGTGCTGAACCTCGCGCCGTCGATGCCCAGGCATTCGGCAAGATTCTGACCGACAGCGGTTCGATGTGGGGCAAGGTCGCCGGTAACATCGGATTCGACGCTAAATAACCGGCGAGGAAATGTCATGCTGTATATCAACGCGCCAGAAGTCACCGAGTTCTCTGTCTGGTCGGAGATGCCTGGTCATTTTCGCCGGCCCGCACGTAGCGACTGGGCCGACGCAAATCGTGGCGGTGTGGCCACGGACTCATTTCTCGAAGGGCCTGTTTTCGACACCGAGGGAAACCTGTATGTGACGGATATCCCCTGGGGACGCATCTTCCGGATATCGCCCGCAAAAGAATGGTCGCTGGTGGCCGAATACGATGGCGAGCCCAATGGCATGAAGTTCCTCGACGCCACCACGCTGCTCATCACCGATTACAAAAACGGGCTGATGGCGCTGGATGTCCCGTCGGGCACGCTCACGCCTTATCTGTCGCGACGCAACAGCGAACGATTCAAGGGCGTGAATGATCTGATTCTCGACGCCCACGGGAATATCTATTTCACCGACCAGGGGCAAAGTGGCCTGCACGATCCCAGCGGTCGCCTGTACCGCCTGCGCCCCAATGGGCAACTCGACCAGCTGCTGGACAACGTTCCCAGCCCGAACGGTGTGGCGCTATCGCCCGATGGCAAGGTGCTTTTTCTCGCCGTTACCCGCGGCAATTGCGTCTGGCGCGTGCCGCTGCTGGCTGATGGCAGTGTCAGCAAAGTCAGCCAGTTTTTCACCTCTTATGGCCCGAGTGGACCCGACGGCCTGGCCGTCGATACGCAGGGCAACCTGCTGGTGTGCAACCCCGGGCTGGGCTATGTCTGGCTGCTGAACCACCGCGCCGAGCCCATTATCGTCTGGCGTAGTCCGACAGGCATGTCGACGACCAATCTCGTTTTCGGTGGCGCGGATCGCTGCACCGTGTTCTGCACCGAATCCGTCACAGGCTCCATCCTGACGGCGCGAGCGCCGCATCCCGGGCTGGTGCTGCACCGGGCTGGCTGAGAGACGGTGCCTGGCGCATTCCGCTACCAGGCCTGGCGCCCAAGGTCGAACGCGCCACGATGACATGGCGCGCCTGGTGGCCGCGACCTCACGTGGAGCCTCATCGCTCGCCACGCTTCGCCATGCAGCGCGCCCATCGGCCATCGACCCGATTGGCAAACCACGCAGTCGTGAGATCGCGCGTGATTTTGGGGCTTTGCAGTTTGATCCCGGGCAGCACGGCACGCGGCGCCGGTTTCCCGCTCATTTTTTCGTCCATCGCCATCAGACGCCTATAGAGTGGTGTCTCTTCGAAATCAAGCACACCGCCGCGCTCCAGATCACGCCGAATCTCTGCATGGGTCATCCCCAACTGGCGAGCGACCACGCGAACCGCCAGTTCAGTCTGACCGGCACGCGCCACGCCCGGCGCGATCAGATCGCCATCGAGCGCCAGCGCGATACCGCTCACTCGACTCACGGCAGCCTGAAAAGCGGCGTTGCGACTGGCATACCAACCGGCGTTGAAATCAGCAAACCGATAAAGGGGTCTGTCGTAGTTCGCGGGATACCCCAGCAAATGTGCAATACCGAAATACATGCCGCCACGGCGCGTGAACACCTCGTTGCGCAGCCCGTCCTCGATCGGGTACGGATAATTCTGCGCGTTGGCGCGGGCAAAATCGATACTGACCTGCATGGGTCCGCCCGTGCGTACGGGATTCAGACTCCCAAACAGCTGCCGCCCCAGCGGTGCCATGCCGATGAACTCGTCGAACAGGGCACTCAACTGCTTTTCGGTCCGGACGGTGCTCAGGCGCTCAGCGTACGATTTGCCGGTGGACGACGTGATGCCCAGCGCAGCATCCACCAGGAATGCCGGCACGGGCACGGCCTGCGCGCGGCGGTCGATCTCGGCGCGCGCGATCCGGCCCAGGCCCGGCACGGGTGGGTCGGCCTGGAAGGTGGATTCCTGTTCGGTCACCGCCAGCACGGCACAGAGGTTTTCCTGCGTGGCCGGAATATTCTGTGCGGCAAACGCGACCTGGATATCACGTGCCCAACCCGCGCGATCCGGCACCTGGGCCGGCATCAAGCGCTCGATATCCGCCTGTACCGTGGCCGGCGTGGCGACCGGCTCAGCGTCTTTCTGCGACGTGGCGCAGCCAGCCAATACCAGCAGCACGCCGAACGCAGCAAGAATGGGAGATCGTTCAATCAAAAGGATACGCATGAATGAGGTGCCCTACTTTCCTGAATCATCAATGTGGCATTTGACACCACATTCAGCCGAACGACAGACGCGTGCATCGATGAACCATAAAACCTTGAATTCAATGAAAATTCCACGCGCACACGAAGATAATCCAAACCACTGGCTGGCAGCAGCCGCAATGAACCTTCATCGAAGTCTGACTTGAGCGCACAATGAACCATCCCATGCTGAAACGAAGTGGTCTGACGCTGATCGCACTGGCCTGTGTGGCGGGCTGCACCACAAGCAAGCCCACGGAAACGACCGCGGTACCGGCTGCGGACAGCACCGTCTCCTATGGCACAACGGATCTTACGTCGGCCGAGCGCGTGAAGGTTTGCAAGTCGCGCATGGACGCATGCCGGTTCGAGGGGGCGTACGAACGCGGTGAAGCGAAGTACGCCCTGCAGGAGGCCAAGCGACTGAACGCCATTGCGCTGCAGAAACTCCGCGACTCGGTCAGGCAACCTTGAGCGACGCTATTGCGCCTTGCCTGCCAGTCGCCGAATCAGCGTGGCGTGCGCCGGATAGGTCTGCAGAAGGTGGTGCGTATCGGCCAGTTCAAATTCGCTGAATTCGAAACCCGGGGCGACGGTGCATCCCACCAGGGCAAACGATGACGGGTCAGCCAGTTCTGCAGCAAACCAATGTCCAGCCTGAACGCATGCCTGAAAAACGGTCTCGGGCGGCGTCGCCCCCAGCTTGTGCGTGCGCATCTGCCCATCGGCCAGCAACTCGTGCACAAGCAGCGTCGTGCCCGAGTAGAAATGCCAGATTTCATCGGATTGAATGCGATGCCACGCAGAATGTGCCCCATCGCATAGCAAGTAATGGATGGCAGTGCTGGCCGAACGCCTTTCGCCGTCCGCACGCTCGACCGAATCCGGCGATCGATAGGTTTCCCGATAGAAGCCGCCCTCGGGATGCGGACGCAGGCCCAGCGCGTCCACCAGTTCGCTCGCTGTCATGAAGACGCGCCGCTTTTTGCAGCGGTCCCACCCAGGGTTTTGGTCAGATGTGCAACGACCTCGTCCAGGGCCTGACGCGCCTGGGGCAAGATGCGGGTCATGCCAATGAACGCGTGCGGTACGCCCTGAAAAATCAGTGGCGTGCTGACTTGTCCCGCCGCTGCAAGACGATCTGACAGATTGAGGGTGTCGTCCAGTAAGGGATCGAGGGCTGCGGCAATCAACAACAGCGGTGGCAAATCAACGAGCGAAGCATGCAGCGGCATGGCCTCTTCAGGCGTATCGGCCAGGGGCCGACCGGTATAGCCTTCCCAATACCACGCCAGTTTTTCGGTCGACAGGCCAAACCGTCCATCGCCCAGCACCTGGTGTGACGGGGTTGAATGATCGGCCGAGAGCATGCCGTAGATGATGATGCCGGTTTTCACGAAGGCGTCTTGCTGGTCACGCAACTGCTGCAACGCGCTCAGTGCCAGGTGGCCGCCGGCCGAATCGCCACCTATGGCGAATCGCCCGGCATCCAGCCCCAGGGCATCGGCCTGATCACGCAGCCAGCGAAGCGCCCCCACGACCTGATCGCGCGCTACCGGGTAGCGAACCTCGGGCGACAAGGCGTACTCGATGCCCACCGTCACGATATGGGCCGCATTCGTGATCTCGCGCTTGAACCGGTCCAGGCTGTTGATGTTGCCCTGTGCGAAACCGCCCCCGTGAATGTGCAGGTAGGTGGGCAGCGGCCCGGCGGCCTGCGACGCCGGATAGTACAGACGCACCCTCACCGGATTCGGCAGGTGATCCAGCACATGTTCGACCACCTTGCCTACATCGGGCACGGGCTCATTGAGGAACCGCTGGTACACCCGGTTGTGTTCGCGCGCTTCGCTCAGCGATTGCGTCAACGGATCGGAGGCCACCACGCCCGCCGCCTTGATCTCGGCCTGCGCCGCGATGACTTCCGGGGCAAAGACGAGTGACCCAGGTGATTCGGTTTCTTTCATGGCGGTGGCGCTCCAGGATGGGGGAGCCCCAGCTTAGGCAAAACCGTGACGCCTGCCAAGCCTGCCCGGCAGCAACAACTTTCAAACATTGCTTGATTTTATGTTGCCGCTCAGATAACTTTACAAACGTTCATCGCACATGAGCATCTGTTCATGACAAAAAAGACATCGTTCGAGACACAGCAGGACACCGCCCAGGCCGCGTTGCGCGTGGCAAGGCTGTACTACATCCAGAACATGACCACGGCGGCCATTGCCCAGGACATGGGGACGTCGCGCGCCACGGTTTCCAGATTGCTGTCTTTTGCGATGAAGAATGGCTTGGTCGAGATCCGGGTGCATGATCTGAACGCCGCGTCCGATTCGCTGGAACAACGCATCCAGGCGCACTACGGACTGGCCGCGGTGCAGGTCGTGCCGGTGTCCGATGTGTCGAGCGCGTCCGAGACGCTGGATCGCGTTGCCGCCCACGCTGCCGCCTACCTCAATCGCCTGATGCGGCCATCGGTGGTGTTGGGCGTGGCATGGGGAAACACCGTGCAGGCCATCGCCGGCCACCTCTCCCCAAAGCCGGTTCATGGGGTCGAAGTGGTGCAGCTCAACGGCTCCGGAACAGGCGTGGACATCGTCAATACCTTTGGCGAATCCATCGTGGCCCGGTTCGCGCAGAACTACGGTGCGCGCCCGCATACCTTTCCCGTTCCAGCCTTTTTCGACTATGCCGAAACACGCCAGGCCCTGTGGCGCGAACGCAGTGTGAAAGGGATTAGAACGCTGCAGGAGCGCGCCTCCATTTTGCTGTTCAGCATCGGCGCGTGGGATACCGGCAGCCACATCTACACGGGCGGTTATCTCGACAAGACCGACCTGCAAAGCATCCGTAAAGAAGGCCTGGTGGGCGATATCGCTACCGTGTTCTTTCGCAATGACGGCAGATGGCGTGATGTGACATTGAACGGACGCAGCAGCGGTCCGGATCTCGATCGTTTCAAGCGTGCCGCGCATGCCATCTGCGTGGTGTCGGGCCGCGGCAAGTTGCCCGGCCTGCGCGCTGCCCTTGCGGGTGGCTTCATCAATGAGCTCGTCATCGACGAGCCCACGGCGCGTTCATTGGCTGAGGAGATCGCCACAAGCGTTACTCCGCCCAACGGGCGCGCCAGAAAATCAACATGACAGCAGCCATGACATACGACATTCTAGTAATTGGTGGTGGGATCAATGGCGCCGGTGTGGCGCGTGATGCCGCCGGACGCGGGCTGAAAGTCGCCCTGTGCGAACAGCAGGACTTTGCGGGTGCAACATCCTCGGCCAGCACAAAACTCATTCACGGTGGCCTGCGCTACCTGGAATATTATGAGTTCCGTCTGGTGTCAGAGGCCTTGCGAGAGCGTGAGCATCTGCTGGATATCGCTCCCCACATCGCCTGGCCCATGCGTTTTGTCATGCCGCACGTCAAAACACTGCGCCCTCGCTGGATGATCCGCCTGGGCCTGTGGTTGTATGACCATATCGGCGGCCGCATCAGCCTGCCGCATTCCGAATCGATCGCGCTGAACAAGATGGACGCGCCCAGCGGTTTGCGTGCCGATCTCACCCAGGGATTCGCCTATTCCGATGCCTGGGTGGATGACGCCCGACTGGTGATTCTCAACTTGCTCAGTGCGCAAATGCACGGCGCCACGATTTTCGCCCGCACCCGCCTGCAGGCGGCCGTGCGACGCGGTGACGTGTGGGAATGCACACTGGAAAACACGGCCGACGGCTCGCGCCAGACGGTGAAGACGCGCACCCTGGTCAATACGGCCGGCCCCTGGGTCGCCGCCATGGACAGCATGCTCAACGCGTCGCAAACCGGCAATGGCGAGCGCGCCAAGCGCTCTGCGGTCAAGCTGGTGCGCGGCAGCCATCTGGTGGTTCGCCGCCAATTCGAGGGCGAGCATGCCTACATTTTGCAGAACGACGACAAACGCATCGTTTTCATGATCCCCTATGAAAACGATTACACCCTGATCGGCACCACCGATGTGCCGCAGGAAAACATGGCTGGTGGTGCGCAGGTCAGTGCCCAGGAAGAGGCCTATATGCTACGCGCGGCGAATGCCTACCTGGCCAACCCCGTTACCGCGGAAGACATCGTCTGGCGCTATTCGGGCGTGCGGCCCCTGTTCGACGACGAATCGGACAACCCGTCGGCCGTCACGCGTGACTACACCCTGGTGCTCAACGACGCCCAGAACCTGCCCTGCGTGTCGGTCTATGGCGGCAAAATCACCACCTATCGCCGCCTGGCCGAATCGGTGCTCGAAAAGCTTGCCCCGTGGCTCAAGGGCAACCGGGGCAGCTGGACCCACAAGGAAGCCCTGCCCGGCGGCGACTTCAAGCGCACCGAGCGGGCACAGGAGATCAAGCGCCTGCAGGCGGACTACCCGGGCATGGACGCGCGTTTCCTGAGTCGCCTGTTTGCGCGCCATGGCCTGCGCAGTCGCGCGCTGCTGGGTGACGCGCAGCGCGTGGCAGACCTGGGTCGGGATTTCGGCGGTGGCCTGACGCAGCGGGAGGCCGAATTTCTGATTCAGCATGAATGGGCGCGTGCCCCGGACGATGTGCTGTGGCGTCGCACCAAGTGTGGCCTGCACATGACCGAACGACAGCGTGAAGAATTTGCAACGTGGTTCAACACGGTGCACCAGCCGGCGTGAGCCGCCGGATCAACATCATAAGAGTGAGAGAGGGACAGTGCGATGGCGGCCATTTCTATCAAAGGTATGACCAAGCAATGGGGAGACGCGCAGGCGGTCAAAGGCATCGACTTTCATGTGAAGTCAGGTGACTTCACCGTGTTGCTGGGCCCGTCCGGTTGCGGCAAATCCACTACCCTGCGACTGATCGCCGGGCTGGACACGCCGTCCAGCGGCAGCATCCATATCGCAGAGCGCGATGTGACGCACCTGCCGCCGGCCGAACGCAAGATTGCGATGGTGTTTCAGTCGTATGCCCTGTTTCCGCACCTGAACGTGCGCGACAACATCCTGTTCGGGGTGCGCGTGCGCAAGGAGCCGAAGAAGGATTTCGAAAAGCGCCTGAAGCGTGTGGCGGACATCCTCGGTCTGGCGCACCTGCTGGATCGACGCCCTGGCCAGCTCTCGGGTGGTCAGCAGCAACGCGTCGCGCTGGGTCGCGCCATCATCGCCGAGACGCCGGTCTGCCTGATGGACGAACCGCTGTCCAACCTGGACGCGCAATTGCGCCAGGAAATGCGACGCGAGATCCGCGCGCTGCAGCAGCAACTGCGCATCACCATGATTTACGTCACGCACGACCAGACCGAAGCCATGAGCATGGCCGATCAGGTCATTCTGTTGCGCGATGGCCAGATCGAACAGGATGCGCCACCGGCCGAACTGTATGCCCAACCGGCATCGGTGTTCGCAGCAAGATTCATCGGCACACCGCCCATGAACATCATGGCGCTGGCGGCAGGGCCCGAAGGCCTGAAGATCAAAGGCTCGCAAGGCGCGCCAGTGCTCGCACGTTCCCCCAATGCGGGTGAATGCCTGCTGGGCGTGCGCCCGGAACACATCCGCCTGGTGGATCGTGGCGTGGGTGCCATCGTGGAGAACGTTGAATATTTCGGTGCCGACACGATCGTCGGGGCACGCATTGGCGATGAACCGCTGCTGGTGCGGGTGCCCGGACAGTTGACCCTGACCCGGGGCGATACGGTGCAGTTGGGCTGGGATGCAGCGAATCAGTATTTTTTTGACAAAACGAGCGGTAAGCGGTGCGTGATGGCCTGAGTCGTTCAGGTCGGCATCGATAAGAAATATCTCACAATCAGGAGACAAGCATGCGTCGATTCGTATTAAAGTCCATGGTCACGCTGGCAGTAGCCGCTGCCTTGGGTAGCGCCCCTGCACTGGCAGCGGACCCGGTGGAAATCAGCCTGTATTACCCGGTCGCCGTGGGCGGACCGGTCACCAAGACCATCGACACCATGGTGTCGGATTTCGAAAAAGAGAATCCGGACATCAAGATCAAGGCCGTTTACGCAGGCACCTATCAGGAAAGCATCGTCAAGGCGCTGACCGCCTATAAGAGCGGCACACCGCCCACACTGGCAGTGTTGCTGTCCACCGACCTGTTCACTTTGATCGACGAAGATGCCATCGTGCCCATCGACTCGGTGGCGACCGCGCCTGCCGACAAGGAATGGATCGGCGGCTTCTACAAAGCCTTCATGGAAAACAGCCAGACCCAAGGCAAGACCTGGGGCATCCCCTTCCAGCGTTCGACCATCGTGATGTTCTGGAACAAGAGCCTGTTCAAGGAAGCGGGTCTGGACCCCGAACAAGGCCCCAAGACCTGGGAAGAGACCGTTGCGGCGGCCAAGAAACTGACGAAGACCGACGCCAATGGCAATGTCTCGCAATGGGGGATCAAGATTCCCTCGACCGGTTTTGCCTACTGGATCTTCCAGGGCATGACCACGCCCAACGACACCATTCTGATGAATGGCGACGGCACGCAGACTTACTTCAACAAGCCGGGTGCAGTAGAGGCTTTGCAGAACTGGGTCGACCTGTCGGCCAAACACAAGGTCATGCCTGGTGGTGTGATCGAGTGGGGCACCACACCCAAGGATTTCCTGGAGCAGAAGGCCGCCATGGTCTGGACCACCACGGGCAACCTGACCAACCTGCGCGCCAACGCATCCTTCCCCTTTGGCGTGGCCATGCTGCCTGCGATCAAACACCCGGGCAGCCCGACCGGCGGTGGCAACTTCTACCTGTTCAACAAAACCTCACCTGAACAGCAGAAGGCGGCGCTGAAGTTCGTGCGCTGGTCGACCGAGCCGCAACGTGCCGCCCAGTGGAGCATTGCCACCGGCTACGTGGCCACGCGTCCCGATGCCTGGGAAACGCCTGAAATGAAAAAGTACTTGCAGGATGTGCCCGCCGCTGGCGTCGCCCGCGACCAACTGCAGTACAGCGTGGCCGAGTTGTCCACCCACGACAACCAGCGCGTGACCAAGGCACTGAATGACAACATTCAGGCCGCCTTGTCAGGCACCAAGACGCCGCAGGCCGCGCTTGACGATGCGCAGAAGGACGCCGACCGCATCTTGCGCCGGTTCCGTTAACAGGCCATTCGAGGCAGGTCATGAAACGCCCAGAATTTTCGTTCACACCCTGGCTGCTGTTGCTGCCTGCCATGGTGCTCCTGATCGGGTTTACCCACTACCCGGCTGTCGCCACCATCTGGCATAGCTTCTTCGCCACCCCCAAAGGCGGCAATCCGGCGCCCTTTGTGGGCCTGGAGAACTATGCGCTGATGATCGACGACCCTGTCTTCTGGCAGGCGCTGACCAACAACCTCTGGTTTGCGCTGGGGACCATTCCGCTGTCGATCGCGCTGGCGATTCTGATGGCGCTGTGGGTCAACGATCGCCTGGCAGGTCGCGGTTTTCTGCGACTGGCCTACTTCACGCCCACGGTGCTGCCCATGATTGCGGTGGCCAACATCTGGCTGTTCTTCTACACGCCGCAGTATGGCTTGCTTGAACAGATCACCCAGGCGCTTGGTTTCCCATCGCACAACTGGCTGGGCAATCCCGACACGGTGCTGGGCGCGATGATCGTGGTGGCGATCTGGAAGGAAGCGGGCTTTTTCATGATCTTCTACCTGGCCGCACTGCAGCAGATCTCGCCCACGCTGGCCGAAGCGGCTGGCCTGGAGGGGGCGTCGCGCTGGCAGTACTTCTGGCGCGTGCAGTTCGCGCTCCTGATGCCGACCACCCTGTTCGTGCTGATCAATGCCCTGATCAACTCCTTCCGGCTGGTCGACCACATCTTCGTGATGACCAAGGGCGGCCCAAACAACGCCAGTTCGCTGCTGCTCTACTACATCTATGAAGTGGGTTTCAGCTTCTGGGATTCCGCCTATGCCGCCGCGCTGACCGTCGTGTTGCTCATCGTGCTGGGCCTGGTTGCCATCGTCAAATTCCGCATCCTTGACCGCAGGACTCACTACCAATGATGACCTCTGAAGCCACCACGCCCTTTGGCGATCGCAACAAGGTGCTGGAGACCACCAGTGCCTGGGTACTGGGCCTGCTATGGTTGCTGCCGCTGGTCTACGCGGTGTGGACGGCCTTTCACCCGGCCGAATTCGCCACGCGTTTTTCCCTGACGGCACCGCTGACGCTGCAGAACTTCGCCAATGCCTGGGACGCAGCACCCTTCCCGCGCTACTTCCTCAATACCTTCATTCTGGTCACGATGATTCTTGCCGCGCAGATGGTGCTCTCGACCATGGCAGCCTATGCCTTCTCGAGATACCGGTTTCGCGGCTCGGACTTCGTGTTCATGCTGGTGCTGATGCAATTGATGGTCATGCCCGACATTCTGATCGTGGAAAACTATCGCACCATGAACATGCTGGGCCTGCGCGACACGATTCTGTCGATCGGACTACCCTACTTTGCGTCGGCCTTCGGCATTTTTCTGTTGCGCCAGACGTTCAAGACCGTCCCGCGCGAGCTGGATGAGGCCGCAACCGTCGAGGGCGCCTCCGCGCTGCAGGTGCTGTGGAAGATCTACGTGCCACTGGCCAAACCGATCTATCTGGCCTTCGGACTCGTCTCGGTCAGTACCCACTGGAACAACTTCCTGTGGCCGTTGATCGTCACCAACTCGGTGGAATCCCGTCCGTTGACCGTCGGCCTTCAGGTTTTTTCATCCACCGACCAAGGAGTGGACTGGTCCATCATCACGGCGGCAACGCTGATGACCTCGGCACCGCTGCTGCTCGCCTTCCTGTTGTTCCAGCGCCAGTTCGTGCAGTCGTTCATGCGCGCCGGCATCAAGTAAAGGGGCACCCATGAAACTGATCAGCTGGAACATGCAGTGGGGCCGCGGCGTCGATGGCCTGGTCGATGTGACCCGTATCGTGCGTGATGCGCGCAACATGGGCGACTTCGACGTGTTGTGCCTGCAGGAAGTTGCCGCTCATTTTCCGAATCTGGCGGGTGGCCCCGAGGGCGACCAGTTCGCACAGCTAGGCGCGCTGCTGCCAGGCTTCCATATGGCCCATGCAGCGGGCGTCGATGTCGTGGGCGAAGACGGGGTGCGCCGCCAGTTCGGCAACATGATTCTGTCGCGCTATCCCATCCAGCGCATCATGCGCCATCAATTGCCGTGGCCTGTGGATGCGACCGTCATCAGCATGCCGCGCGTCATGCTCGAGGCGACCCTGCTCACGCCCATGGGCCCCTTGCGCGTGATGAATACGCACCTCGAATACCATTCGGGCCTGCAGCGCGACCATCAGGTGCAGGCGATACGCGAAGCGCACGCCAATAGCTGCCTGCGTGCCGTGCATGGCCGCGCCAACGGGCCAGCGGGCTCTACCTACGATGTGATGGGCCAGACCACCCAGGCCATTCTCGTGGGCGATTTCAATTTTCGTCAGACCGATGCCTTGCATGCCAAGGTGCAGGCGCCCTTCGTGCGCCCCGGCATCTCGCGCCTGGTGGACACCTGGCAGCACCTGAACGGCGATGCACCGCACCCCATCAACGTCGGCAAATACGACCGTGACCAGTGGCCCGAGGCGTTCACCTGCGACTTCATCTACGCCACGGAAGATCTGCTCGATCGGCTCCAGGGCTTCGAGGTCGACGGTCAGACACAGTCCTCCGACCATCAACCGCAAATGCTCACCCTGCTATGAAAGCGCTCAAGTTCCTGCCCGCCGCACAAGTCACCACCGTCTTCACCGACATCGACGACACCCTGACCACGGACGGCAGGCTCGATGCGCAGACCTATGGTGCGTTGCAGGCGTTGCAACAGGCCGGATTGCGCGTGATTCCCGTCACGGGACGACCGGCGGGCTGGTGCGATCTGATCGCACGCATGTGG